>Ga0206835_1135_pt1 | contig 24298 bp, 20 predicted proteins | sample Alteio_BWOrgCont_31_FD_152853 | JGI IMG/M metagenome (GOLD analysis project Ga0206835, IMG submission 152853) | Enriched cells from forest soil in Barre Woods Harvard Forest LTER site, Petersham, Massachusetts, United States -... | ecosystem: Environmental > Terrestrial > Soil > Temperate forest >...
ACTCTTTGATACTCCAAAGATAAAAAAGTTTAACGATTTTTAACACCTGAAGCAAGTTAAATTTATAAAACACTCATTATCAGGCATATATATTGGCATTTTATTTTGTACAAATAATTGGATTCTATAGCATTAACCAGTTTTAGCTATAGTATCGCGGCTGTCTTTTTACGAAAACTTGCGTATTTTCTCGAGGCCTGCCATATTCAGCACTTTTATCTCCCTGCCATCGGTTTCAATAACTTTCTCCTGTTTAAAATCAGACAGGGTACGTATAAGAGATTCCGTTGAGGTCCCCACTATTCCCGCCAGGTCATCGCGCGAAATACGAATGGTCATGGTCGCCTCATTCTTCTTCTGCAACCCTATAAGCACCTCGGCCACCCGGGCACGCACAGAATCATAAGCAAGGGCAAGCAGGCGTTCTTCTTTTTCCCGTATATCGTTGGCCAGCAGCTTTATAAACCGGGCCGATATTTCATTATTGGAATAAATAAGCGATAAAAAATCGCCTTGGGGTATAAGTGCAAGCTCGGTGTCTTCCAACGCCGTAGCCGAGTCGTTATAACTGGTGCCCTCAAGCATGGCTATATAGCCAAAAAAATCGCCCTGGCCCAATACGCCCGTAATAAATTCCTTGCCCTCGCCACTCATCTTCCAGGTTTTTACTTTGCCCTTATTCACAAAACAAACCATTGAAGGCGCATCTCCTTCTTCATAAATGGTTTGCTTTTTCTGGTATTCCTTTATTTCATAATCCTTGGTCATTGTTTCAGCCAGGCTGAACTTCTTGGCCTCGCTCACAAACTGCATCAGCCCCGGAAGGTCATTAGTATAATCCTTCCGCAAGATAGAACTACGCTTCAGGCGCATTTCAAGGGCGCTTATCAATTCCGTTTCATCAAATGGCTTAATCAGGTAATCGTCGGCGCCCATATTCATGCCTTTGCGCATATCGGTCCTTTCTGCCTTAGCTGTTAAAAATATAAAAGGGATGCCGGCTGTTTCGGGTTCTTTTGCCAGGCTTTGTAAAACACCATACCCGTCAAGGCCGGGCATCATTATGTCGCATATAACAAGGTCGGGCTTTTCTTTTCTTGCCATGTCAACACCCGCCTTACCATCGCCGGCCGATACTACCTTATACCCTGCAAAGCTGAGTATTTCAGAAGTGTTTTCTCTCATTTCCTCGTTATCCTCAATCAATAATACTTTCCTCATGAATATCTGTTTTCATAATTAGTATTCTTACAAAATTACATATTCTTAGTGTAAAATCAATATTACCTTTCTGCACGCGCTACACAATAAACTATGGTACAGTTTTGTTTTTCTTACATTTGTAATACTTAATATTTTAATCATTTCGAGTGTTTAGGTATTTGCTTTCATCTGATAAAAAGCTGGCAGGCGAGTTAAAAAATATACTCGGTTTCTACCCCCGCAACATTGCTTTATACCAGATGGCCCTGCGGCACAAGTCGGTTTTAAAAAGCGGAGTTGATACCGATAAGGCCAGCAACGAAAGGCTCGAATTTTTGGGCGATGCATTGCTTAACGCTGTGGTTGCCGAACACCTGTTCCGCAGGTTTCCGTATAAAGATGAGGGCTTTCTTACCAAAATGCGTTCGAAAGTGGTGAGCCGCAACCACCTGAACAACTTAGCCAACAAAATGGGTTTACAACATATGCTTACTAAAGATACGGGCGGATATTCAGGCAGTTCCATATATGGCAATGCGCTTGAGGCCCTTATCGGCAGTATTTATCTTGATTCGGGCTTTGCCAGGGCAAAAAAATTCATTCTCGACCGCCTTTTTGGTTTGTATATAGACCTCGATGCCCTTGAAAATACTGAGACCGATTATAAAAGTAAAATGATTGAGTGGGCCCAGAAAGAAAAAAAGAACATTGAGTTTAAAGTAATGGAAGAAGCGCGATACGCGGAAGACAAAACCTTTTTGATTGGTGTTTTTATTGATAGCGATTTGAAAAGCCAGGCCACCCATTATTCGAAAAAACGCGCTGAACAGATAGCCGCTGAAAAAGCATGGGAGGCCATTTCAACTATAAATTTGTAACATGTCGAGAATACGTTTGCAGGTAGAGTACGATTATGATTTTTACCTGCTGGGCATTGTGTGTCATGAAAAGGATTACCGCCTGTGCTGGATGCTGAACAACCTGTTCGACATACGCCTTGCGAAAACTGATGACCTTACCACTGAACATGGAAAACATTCGCTTTTCAGCCTGATTAGCGAAGAGCAGTTCAGGGAATACCACCTGGTGGCAAACCGTGGCAGTGAAGGCATGCTTATTGATGAACACCGGCAAATTGATTATTTTTTTCTTGTAAAAGGAGCGGTGGAAGAAGATGAAAGGAAACAGATGATAGAACAGGTGAAAAAATCGGGTATGGTAGGCGCGGCTTACGCCATTGACGCCTCTTTGTTAAAGTCGAAACATAATTTGATATTTTAGCGGTATGAAAATAGCCAACAAAACAAAGATAGTAGCAACTATAGGACCTGCTTCAGCCTCGAAAGAAGTATTGAAAGAGCTTATTGCCGCCGGCATGAGTATTTGCCGCATTAACTTTTCGCATGGTGATTATGCCACTGTTAAAAAAGTAATTCAGAATGTACGCGAGCTTAACCTTGAGCTTAATACCTATGTTGGCGTACTGGCCGACCTGCAGGGCCCTAAATTGCGCATTGGCGAAGTGAAAGATGGCGGTGTGGAAATTGTAACAGGCAAATCTATTACCATTACCACAAAGCCTTGCATCAGCGATGATAAACGTGTGTATATAACTTATCCGCAGTTTCCTAAAGATGTGGCTGTGGGTGATAATGTATTAATTGCCGATGGTAAGCTAATGCTGCGTGTTACAAGCACTAACCGCAAAGACGAGGTAAAGGCAATTATTGTTCATGGTGGTGTACTGAGTTCAAAAAAGGGTGTAAACCTGCCTAATACACGCATATCGCTGCCTTGCCTGACTGAGAAAGATTTGAAAGATTTAAAATTCGCCCTCGAACAAGGTGTTGAATGGATTGGATTATCATTTGTACGTTCGGTAAAAGATATTGTTGATTTGAAAGAGCGCATTAAACGCCATAAAGCACGTGCCAAGGTTATTGCTAAAATTGAAAAGCCCGAGGCCCTGCTTGAGATTGATAACATTATTGACATGGCCGACGGCGTTATGGTTGCCCGGGGCGATTTAGGCGTAGAACTTGAAGCTGAACGCGTACCATTGATTCAGAAAATGCTGGTGCGCAAATGCATCGAAGCATCGAGGCCGGTAATTATTGCCACGCAAATGATGGAGAGCATGCTTACCAACTTCTCTCCCACCCGTGCCGAAGTGAACGACGTTGCCAATGCTGTGCTCGATGGAGCTGACGCTGTTATGCTTAGCGAAGAAACATCGGTAGGGCAATACCCTGTGCGTGCTGTACAATATATGCAGCGTATTGCACAACATATTGAAGAAAACGAAAACAGCATTTACCACCGCGAGCATCACCCTGTACTGCAAACGCAAACATTTATATCCGATTCTATTTGTTACAATGCCTGTGTAATGGCGCGCCAGGCAGGTGTTAAGGCTATTGCATCCATGACCAATTCAGGTTATACCGCGTTTAAATTATCGAGCCACAGGCCCAAAGCAAATATTTTCATTTTCACCGATAACCGTTCCTTGCTTACTACGCTTAGCCTGTTGTGGGGAGTGCATGGGTTCTACTACGACAAATACAAAAGCACCGACGAAACCATTTCTGATATTAAAAAATTCCTGGCCAGGGAAGACCTGTTAAAGCCGCACGATTTTGTGATAAACATTGCCAGCACCCCTATTAAAGAGCGTGGCCGCACCAATATGATGAAGCTGAGCCAGATTGTGTAATTCTTTTTACTATTCAAATGAGTTATCGCTATTATAATACTATTCGGCTCCGTAGGAGCCATATATTAATAGTATTACGTTTCAACCTACAATAGAAAGCTCTGTTAGGAGCGACATATAAATCCGCATAATACACGTTCATTTGAATTATCTAAATAGAGTTTTTAATATTTCGCCCCCAAAGGGGCTTCGCATTAGGCTATATTCATTTTCTATTAACATTAAACTCCTATGGAGTTTCTAATCCGCTAAATTTTATATGATAAAGCTCCATAGAAACCCTATATCAATAGTATAACTATTTTTGAAAATAAATTATCAAGGCTCCGTAGGAGCCATATATTAATAGTATTACGTTTCAACCTACAATAGAAAGCTCCGTTAGGAGCGACATATAAATTCAAATGCCGAATACCTATACCAAATTATATGCGCACGTAGTATTTGCAGTAAGGGGAAGAGAATCCCTTATTTCCGGTTCGTGGCAGCAAGAACTGTACAAGTATATAAGCGGGATAATAAAGGAAAAGAAGCAGAAGCTATACATAATTAATGGTATGCCGGACCATCTACATTTGCTAATTAGTATAGGGCCGGACATACCTCTTTCTGATTTAATACAAGATATAAAAGCAAGCTCATCAAAGTGGATTAATGAAAAGGATTTTGTTAAAGGAAAATTCTATTGGCAGGAAGGATTCGCGGCATTCAGCTATGGGGAATCACAACTACCTGTATTAATAAACTATATTAAAAATCAGGAAGAACATCACAAAAAGAAGTCATTTAAAGACGAATATTTGAAGTTATTACAGTCTTTTAAGGTTGATTTCAACGAAAGATATTTATTCGAATTTTATGAGTAATTTTGATAATATATCACCCCTAAAGGGGTTTTAGCTTTGTCTTACATCTCTTACTATTAACATAACGCTCCTATGGAGCTATTTTAAAACCTAATTAAGAACTATGAAAATTGTAAAAGTAACCTATACTACCAAAGCCGGCTATGCCGAGCAGAATAAAGCCAACATACAAAAGGTGATGAATGATTTGCAGGCTATTAATAACCCAAACATTTCATACACTGCCTGTATTGGCGAGGATGGAAAAACATTTACCCACTTTGCTTTCTTTAAAACAGATGAAGACCGTAAAGTATTGGGTGACCTTCCTTCATTTAAATCTTTCCAGGAACAGTTAAAGGCCAGCGGACCTGAAGTACCGCCTCAACAGGAATCCCCTTCTTTTGTAGGTTCTTCTACTGACCTTTTCAGAAAATAATACTTTATACCATGAATAAAATAGGCACCAAAGACAAGCCCATGAAGTTAAAAACACCTCCTTTAACTTCAGAATATACTATGCATGTTGATGAAAAAGACGGTAAAGAACTTTTAGTCTGCACCGTAGGTAAAACTGTTTTGCATTACGATATGCGCTGTATTAATGACTTACATGCTATGCTTAAAAAGCATGGCGACTGGATGGAACTTGGCAGCGCCGATGAACAAAAACCAGCAAAAGAAGGCACAGTTGAAGCCTGGGGACGTTCCCCCAAAAACCCGGTTGGCGGATGGTATGGCCTTAAAAAAGGTTTACGTGGACGTTTCGGAATGTATGTTCCTCCATTAATGGAAGCATTGGGGTTAGCGGAAGTCGAACACAACGCTAAGAATAACAGGATGAAGGCTAAGTAATTCGTAGTTTCCTACGCGTCCAGCTCGCCTGCAATCACGTTCATGCTACTCATAGTAACAATAGCGTCTGACAACAGGTTACCGCGAATCATTTCAGGGTAAGCCTGGTAGTAAATAAAGCATGGCCTGCGGAAGTGCAGCCTGTATGGTGTTCTGCCGCCATCGCTCACCAGGTAAAAACCCAGTTCGCCATTGCCACCTTCCACACAGTGGTACACTTCGCCTTTCGGAATATTGGTTTCGCCCATCACTATTTTAAAGTGATAAATGAGCGCTTCCATATTATTATATACTTCTTCTTTAGGAGGCAGATAAAAATCAGGTACATCGCCTTTAAATTCTTTGCCCGGCATCTGTTCAATCTTTGCTATAGCCTGCTGAATGATGCTGTAACTTTCCCATATCTCATGTTCACGAACCATGAAACGGTCGTAGGTATCTCCGTTGGTTCCAATAGGAATATCGAACTTAAAATCTTCGTAGCCGGAATATGGATTCATAACGCGCACGTCGTAATCAACACCTGCGGCTCGCAGGTTAGGGCCGGTAAAACCATAATTCAATGCCCTGTCAGCGCTTATTGAACCGGCGCCAATTGTACGGTCCATGAATATGCGGTTACGTACCAAAAGCTTTTCAAACTCTTTCAGTATAGCCGGAAATTCTTTCATGAATTTCTTAATCTTTGCCCAGGTAACATCTGTAAAATCTCTTTCAAATCCTCCAATGCGGCCAATATTGGTTGTTAACCTTGCTCCGCAAATACTTTCAAATATTTCGTAAATTTTTTCACGCTCTTCAAATACATAAACGAAACCCGTAAGCGCTCCGGCGTCAACACCAATAACACTATTGCAAACCAAATGGTCAGCAATACGCGAAAGTTCCATTATTATAATGCGCATATACTCTACACGCCTGGGTATTTTAGCTTCAATAAGTTTTTCAACCGTCATGTGCCAGCCCATATTATTTATAGGCGATGAGCAGTAATTCAGACGGTCGGTGATAGGTGTAATCTGGTTATAAGGCCTGCGTTCGGCAAGCTTTTCAAATGCACGGTGTATATAGCCAATAGTAGGTTCCGAATCAATTATTATCTCCCCGTCCATTTTCAAAATGTTCTGGAAAACACCATGTGTGGCAGGGTGCGAGGGGCCAAGGTTAAGAATGGAATATTCCTTCTCTTCCAGCTTTTCGGCTGTTTCGGGCGGTGTTTGCTGCACCATTCTTCCTTTTTGCTTAGCTTGAGCCATAACAGAAAATATTTTTTATCGTCCGAACATTTTATCGTCCTTGTCAACCCTTGTAGGGTCCTCTAAAGGGAATTCTTTCAACAAAGGAAATCCACCCAAATCGTCTACATTCAAAATGCGCCTCAGGTCGGGATGGCCCTTAAAAGTAATACCAAAGAAATCGTAGGTTTCTCTTTCCATCCAGTTGGCAGCAGAGAATACGGTTGTAAGCGTAGGAACCACTGCATCGGTCAACGGGAAAAATATGCGAAGGCGTATTCTCCAATTGCGGCGCATGTTGTGCAGGTGATATATTACACCCAGCTCCTGTCCTTTATTATCAGGGAAATGTATTCCGCACAAGTCGGTGAGAAAACGGAATTGCATTTCAGGTTCATCGTAAAGAAATTTAACCACATCTATTATCCTGTCTTTCTTCACCGTAAAAACAGGGAAGTCGCGCATCATTTCAGCAGAAATAATATCCTCGCCGAATGCTTCGCGCAACTTAGTTTCTATTACCGGAAGTATATCCTCCATAATTCTGGCTTTTAGCTTATAGCCTTTGGCTGATGGCGTTAACTTTAATATTCATTATTCAACTGCTTATTCTATTCCGTATTTAGATAGCAGCATCTTGTATTCAGGGCCCTGCCTTCTGCGAATCGATTCATTCTGCACCAGTTCCTGTATTTTCAGTATTCCATCTAAAACCTGTTCAGGGCGTGGAGGGCAACCGGGCACATATACATCAACCGGCATAATCCTGTCAATACCTTGTAATACACTGTAAGTATCGAAAATACCTCCGCTGGAAGCGCATGCACCCATTGAAAGTACCCAGCGCGGTTCTGCCATTTGCAAATAAACCTGCTGTAGTACGGGTGCCATCTTTTTTGCAATGGTTCCCATTACCATAAGTAAGTCGGCCTGGCGTGGAGAAAAACTTAAACGCTCGGCTCCGAAACGTCCAAGGTCGTAATGTGCAGCCATAGTAGCCATAAACTCAATACCACAGCATGATGTGGCAAACGGCAACGGCCATAATGAATTTTTACGGGCCATTCCTACTACCTTATCAAGCGAGGTGGCAAAAAAACCCGGACCTTCTATTCCCGCCGGAGCGCCAACTGTTTCTATTTTTCTATCTTTTACCTGCGTTTCCATATCTTCAGCAATTTGGGGTTACTCGGCATCCCATTTCAGGGCTCCCTTTTTCAGAATGTAAACAAAACCTAAAAGCAATACCGCCATATATGATATCATTTCAATAAATCCTACGCTTCCCAGGTTCCTGAAATCAACGGCCCAGGGATACATGAATATTACTTCAACGTCGAACAATACAAACAGAATTGCAGCCAAAAAGTATTTTACCGAGAACGGTATGCGGGCATTGCCCTGCGATTCTATACCGCACTCAAACACATCGAGTTTCTTTTTATTTTTTCGTTTGGGGCCAAGTATATGTGTGGCGAACATAGTTACCGAAACAAAGCCACCGGCTACCATTACCGTTATAATAATCGGCAAATATTCTACTGTGCTGCTTGTCGTATTCATACTCTAGTAAATTACACTACAAAGTTAAGCATATTTATAAGCTACAGAGCCAAAATTGTATGCAATTATAGGGGTTTTTCCTGTAATTTCTAGTGGTTCCAGAAATTATACTCGTTTATAAGCGATTGCTTGCCTATTTGGGTTTGCACTATGTCAGTTTTCACCTCAAGGTCCTTCTTAAGAGCAAGTATAAAATCACTAATAGACACGTTTCCTGTTTCAAGCTCGGTTACACTAACTTTCATCCATAAACGGGCCTCTTCAGCCTCTCCTTTAAGTTGGCTTAGAAGCAAATTAGCGCTGTTTATCTGCTTTATAACCAGTAATGTGTGGGAAGTATACACCCGGGTAAAAAACTTCTCATATTTATCGCGCAGATTTTCAGAAGCCACAAGAGCCCTGCTCTGGAGTTTTCTTTTATTCCCGTCGTATATCGGCATTGACAGGTTAAGCCCAACACTGTTACCAAAGCTTTTGTAAATATATTGTGGCTGCGATGCCAATATGCCTGCATCGGCGTACCAGGAAAAATGGGGAAGGTATTGGGCATTCAATAATATTTTCTGTTCCGCTATCTGCATACTGTCAACCTTAAATTTACGGTAGGCATATACCTGGTTCATGTCGGGCCGGGCCAAAATTTTTAAATCAGGAACAGTAAGTGTGGGGAAAGTAGTATCTACTATTCCACAAGTCTCGTTCAAATCGCTGAAGGCTTTAATAACCTGGGCATAATATTGTGCCACTTGCGTATGTTCCGAATGTTCCTCAACCAGCAAACCATAATAGTCATCCATATTATAAAGCGTAGTATCTGCATAAACTTTCTTCAGTTCATCGACAAGGAAGCTATCGCTCTTCATGTAAAAAATCATTTGTTGCTGTAGCAGGCAGGTAGTTAGGAATTTGTCGGTTACATCTTTCCTTAACTGGTTCTTCGCCTGGTTCGCCTCGTTTGCCAATGAATCGTTGTGGTATGCATTTATAAGCCGGTTCGCATTAACTTCCTTTCTTGGTGAAATAAGTTCCGTCGCGCTTATTACCGATTGATAATGCCCGCTGTTTGTTACTATTTTGTCGTAGCCATAATCTCCGTAAGAAGGCGGATAAAGCGCCTGTGCATTTACGGCTATTTGCGGTTTATATATGGCGCCCGCTAAGGCGCTGTCGTACCTGTTTTGCTGAAGTTTGGTTTCAATGTCGGCAATAACCGGGGAGTTTGCCAGGGCCGTATTATAATAATCATCTACTGCCTTAAACTGTCCATGGGAAATGGTTGCAGTTAAAACAAAAAAAAGAAAGCCAGTTATTCTGAAGTAATTTTTCCGAGTAGGATGCATTTATCTCTTAATCAAAGCAGACAAATATAGAAATTGTATGGTGTAGTAGCCTTAAACCCTTATTCCTATCACCAATACATCATCTACTTGTTCCAGGTTACCCTTCCACTGCTCCAGCACTGTTTCTAATTCTTGTTTCTGTTTCTCCATTGGCTGATGGCTGACAGCTAAAAGCTTCTCCTGTAATTGCTTGTATTTGAACTTTTTGCCTTTAGGCCCTCCGAACTGGTCAGCATAACCATCGGTAAATAAATATAATGTGTCGCCTTTTTTCAGCTTTAATAAATGGGTAGAGAATGGCTTCTGGCCCTCATGCTTTCCTATCGGTTGTTTATCCGGGGCCACTTCCTTCAGTTCGCCACCTTGTGCGTACCATAAGGGGTTGTATGCCCCGCTCCATTGTATTTCTTTTGTTTGGGTATTAATACAGCAAAGCGATATGTCCATTCCATCCTGCACATTACTCTCACTCTTCTCGAATGTTTCCAATACAAGTTCTCTTACTCTATCCAATATCTTGCCCGGCTCAGTTATCTTAAATTCTTTTACAGTTCGGTTCAATGCATTGCTACATACCACACTAACCATTGCTCCGGGTACACCATGGCCTGTACAATCGGCTGCAGCTATTAAAATATTATCGCCGGCCCGCTCCATCCAGTAAAAATCGCCGGCAACAATGTCCTTAGGTTTATAAAGTACAAACGACTCGGGCAAATATTGTTTAATAATACTTAACGGAGGTAAAATAGCATCCTGCAAACGCTTGGCATAGGTTATGGAATCCAATATTTCTTTATTCTTTTCTTCAACAATTTCCTTCTGCTGCTCAACCATGTTTTTCTGCTCTTCTATTACCTCTTTCTGTTTACGCGTGATTTTTAACGAGCGGAAAATGCCAATGGCTACCACCGCTATAATAAGGGCAATGCACAATACAAAGGCTAATATTATTTTATGTCTTTTGTTATCGGCCTTTCCTATAGCATCGCTTTTCTCTTTCTCTGCGTTAAGCAAAGCCGCTTTTTTGTCAAAATCTGCCTGCTGTTGGGCTTCCTTCTGCTCGTTCTTTAACTGGTATATCTCTTTATCATTATGAATCTTATTCATAGAATCTTTATACGAATAAAACTTATCCTGGTAATAATAAGCCAGTTTATAGTCACCGGTTTTCGCGTAAGCATTTGTTAACACCTCGAAATAGTCATTATCATAATCGTGAAAATTATGATCAATGCTTAGTTTAATAGCTTTATTAGCATAATCAATTGCCTGGAAGTATTGCCTCTTTGCAAGATATATCTGTGCTATACTTCCGTAGCAATACATAATTCCTTCGGTTACCTGGAATTTTATACGGAGTGCAAGCGATTTTTGCTGGATAGCCAATGCCGAATCGAGATAACCGAATCCACGATATGCATTTCCCATATTTCCCATAATAAGCGGCTCGTTCCTGAAATTTCCTGCTTTATCATTATAAATTATAGCGAGCCTGAAACTATTCAGGCAGCCCATTGTGTCCTTCTTGCTTTCATAATAACTTGCCAGATGCTGATACCCGCTGGCTATATTCTGATTTGTTTTGACAGGATTAAGGGATGTATTCCTTATTAAAATGCCAATGGCTTTTGTGCACATTTTTTTTGCTGAGTCTGGTGGTATATCAAAATCAGAGCTTGTAAGGTTAATCATCAGCCCGGCTATATTAATTGAATCGCGGCAAAGCAAATCGCTTTCCAGCGCCTTTTTATATTCCATATAGGCTTTCGAACTGTATTCAGAATAACGCAGCAGCAATCCTATAAACTGGAAGTCTGTGCCCCGTAGCTTCGAATCCAGCAATGCCACTACAGAATCTACCTGGGGCAGAATTTCAGGAAGCTTTTCGCGCTGTTGGTCTTTATAGTAAAAAAAGAAAAGCCCTACATATGCTCTTGCAAGGTCTTCCTTGTTTGTGTTTCCTATTTCCTTAATCGCCTTTTTAAAAGTAGCTACAATTCGGGCATGTGCGGTATCAGTCTCCGTATGATTATTTATAAGGTAATACCCTACCGAACAATCATACTTCCCTGAAAACGATGGGTTATTTTTTAGTTTCGTGCGAATCTCTTCCAGTTCCGCCTTACACTCTTTATAATTATTCAGATTAAAATTATGGTAGTACCGCTTAAATAGAAATTCTATTTTTTTTGCCGAGTCAGTAATATTGGCTCCTTCAGCAATCGCTTTTCTAAAATAGGAATTACTTGAACCCGTGTCGCTTCCCTTCAGTTCCTCAGCAAGCAGTATATAATCTGTAGCTCTGTCAAAGGCAACTTTATCGGTTTTAACTTTCGCTGTTAAACTATCAATATAATATTGGTTTTGTGAAAAAGCTTTAGCCCCTATTAAAAGTAGTAATAATTGCAGGTATATTTTTCTCATCCGAGATGCATTTTTAATTCTATACTTATTACCAACAGCATAAAAATACAAATCTTTCGTAATTGATTATAAATCAATACGATATATTATTTATATAGTAAGAATAAATTAAACCCTGATACCTATAATCAGCACATCGTCCACCTGCTCAAGGTTACCCTTCCACTGTTCCAACACTGTTTCTAATTCCTGTTTCTGTTTCTCCATTGGCTGATGGCTAATGGCTAAAAGCTTCTCCTGTAATTGCTTGTATTTGAACTTTTTGCCTTTAGGCCCTCCGAACTGGTCGGCATAACCATCGGTAAATAAGTATAATATATCTCCCTTATTTAAACTCAATTTATTTGTGTTGAATGGTTTAGGATTGTCTGTCTTTCCTATCGGTTGCTTATCCGGGGTTACCTCCTTAATCTCGTTATTCTGTATATACCATAACGGATTATATGCCCCCGACCAGCTAATGACTAATGGCGATTGGCTGATAGCTACCAGTGATATATCCATACCATCCTGCACATTATTTTCACTCTTCTCTCCGAATGGATCCCTTTGGGAAAATGTTTCCAATACAAGTTCCCTCACTCTGTCCAGTACTTTACCCGGTTCAGTTATTTTAAACTCTTTTACTGTGCGGTTCAACGCATTACTACAAACCACACTAACCATTGCACCGGGTACACCATGACCTGTACAATCGGCGGCAGCAATTAATAAAGCCTCCCTGCCCTCCAAAGGAGGGTTCTTTGTTTCACCTGAAATCCCCCCTTCGGGGGGTAGGGGGGCTATCCAGTAAAAATCTCCGGCAACAATGTCCTTAGGTTTGTACAATACAAATGATTCCGGCAGGTACTTTTGTATAATACTTATGGGTGGCAAAATGGCATCTTGTAGTCTTTTTGCATACGTAATAGAATCCAGCACTTCTTTATTCTTTTCTTCCACCAATGCCTTTTGCTCTTCTATTATTCTTTTCTGTTTTTGTGTTACTTTAAAGCGGCTGAATAACAAGCCTGAAAACACCAATACCAAAAACAGCCCTGTGCTTACCGATACTGTTATTATTTCCTGTCTTTTACCTGCCGCGGCTTCATCGGCATCTTTCTTATCCTGTATCGCCTTCTGTTCCGCCTGCTTCTTATCAAATTCATATTGCATTTGTTCACTTACAAGTTTCTTGGTATTCTCTTCATTTTTAAGGCTATCGCAATAAACAATATACATTTTGTAGTCTTCAAATGCAGTTTTATAATTTCCCATTAAAGAATCCAGATGATTCAAGTCAGAATAGGCTTCTTTTACAATAATTTTTTCTGATATTTCTTTGGCCACCAGCAAGCAGCTATCCAGGTATTGTTTTGCCAACGCATATTTTTTTTGCCTGATAGCAATACTGGACACTTTCTCATACGCATACGACATACTCTCTTTATCATCGAGAGTTTCTGCAATTCTCAGATTTTGTAAATAGTTTGTTAACGCATCTTTATAGTTTCCCTTTGCTTCGTAGGTTATTCCAATATTTCCATAATCGAACCCCATGCCCCTCACATCGTTTAATTCCTGGTCTATCCTCAATGCCTCCTGCTGAAACTCCAATGCCTTCCCATACTTATTCTCGCTCATATATACCAACCCAATGTTTCCATAGTCAACCCCCATCGATCTTTTATCGTTCATCTCTTTATAAATCTTCAGGCTTTTCATGTAATAGTCCAGGGCCTCGTCATGATTACCCTGATCATCATATATATTTCCAATGCTTGTATATGACCCTGCCATGCCTTTTTTATATCCTGCTTCTTCTGCAGTTTTAAGGCCCTGCAATTGAAACTTTAACGCATCGGCATAATTGCCCTGCCTGTAATAAATTGCACCTATGCCAATATTGGCATCGGCAGCGCCACGTTTAAAATTAAGGTTGTTGGCAAGCAATAAGGCCTTACGGGCTACTGAATCTGCTTTGGCGTAATCGCTTATTATGTATAAAGCCCGGCTTAATCTATTTAAAGTATGTACTTTGTTGGTGTCTTCCTTTTCATTCTTCAGGGCATTGTAAAGCGAATCTACCTTTTGGCTGAAAGCAGAAAACGTAAATGAAAAAAAGAAAATAATAAAAACGGCGGAGAGAGAGCAACCCTTAAAGAAAGTTGCCGCAAAAAAATTTCTGCTGTTAAACTCTTCCGTAGACATTATCTGCTAAACTTTCACACCAATAAGAAGTATGTCATCAACCTGTTCAAGATTACCCTTCCACTTTTCCAGCACTGTTTCTAATTCCTGTTTCTGTTTCTCCATGGGCTCCGGGCTAATGGCTAAAAGCTTCTCCTGTAATTGCTTATATTTAAATTTCTTCCCCTTATCTCCCCCGAACTGGTCGGCATAACCATCCGTAAACAGGTACAGAAGCCCCCCTTTATCCCCCCGATTGGGGGGAAATATGATTGTATGTGTCGTAAATGGTTTTGGGTTATCGGTTTTTCCTATAGGTTGTTTATCGCCCGCGATTTCTTTCATTTCCCCATTTTCAATATACCATAATGGATTGTATGCGCCGCTCCAGCTAATAGCCAATGGCTGTCGGCTAATGGCTAACAAGGAAATATCCATCCCATCCTTTACATCACTCTCGCTTCTTTCTCCTGCATCCCTTTGAGAAAATGTTTCCAATACCAGATCTCTTACCTTATCTAGTATCTTTCCTGGCTCGGTTATCTTAAATTCCTTTACAGCCCTGTTCAATGCATTGCTACATACCACGCTTACCATAGCACCCGGTACGCCATGGCCGGTACAATCGGCGGCGGCAATTAAAATGGTGTCGCCCGCTCGCTCCATCCAGTAAAAATCTCCCGCCACAATATCTTTGGGTTTATACAATACAAACGATTCGGGGAAATATTTTTTTATAATGCTTATGGGTGGCAAAATGGCATCTTGTAGTCTTTTTGCATACGTAATAGAATCGAGCACTTCTTTATTCTTTTCGTCTACCAGTTCCTTTTGTTCCTCTATTATCTTTTTTTGTTGCTGTGTTATGCGGAACCGGTTAAACAATAAAGCCGAAAACAATAACACCAGCAGCAACCCGATACTGACCGATATTGTTACTATTTGTTGCCTTTTATCCGCCGCTGCTGCTTCACCATCTTTTTTATCCTGAATGGCCTTTTCTTCCGCCTGTTTCTTATCAAATTCATATTGCATTTGTTCGCTCACTATCTTCTTGGTATTCTCTTCATTCATTAAACTATCCCTGTAAATTCTATACTTGTAATAATCTGAATATGCCTGCTTATAATTACCCGCGGCAGTATCTGTACTTACCATGGCGGCATAGCAGGAACGCAACAATAATTTCGACCCCAGCTCCTTTGCAAGTGCTAAAGCTTTTTCCTGACAGTTTACCGCCTCAGCATACTTTCCTTGCACAAGAAGTATGCTCCCTATGTTTAAATAATCTTCAGCGGTTCCCTCTTTATCACCTATTTCCTGGTCTATTTTCAAACTTTGATTCTGGTTTTTCAGTGCTTCTTCATGATTACCCAATTCTTCTTCTACAGTACCTATGTTTCCGTATGCATTTGTCATACCCTCCTTATCGTCATTTTCTTTGGCTATTTCAAGGCTCTTTTCATAATAGCTTAAGGCTTCCCCGCTCTGGTGCACATTGTTAAACAAATTACCAATATTGCAATATGCGCTACCCATACCCCTTTTATTTCCAATTGCCTCAAAGTCTTTCAATGCCTCTTTATAGCTTTTCATGGCATCCGAATCATTGTTCTGCTCGGTATATATGTTACCTATATCCATATAATCATCGGCTGCCACATGCTTATTGCCCCTTTCTTCCGCTATGGTAAGGCTCTTCAGGTAATATTTTAACGCGTCGGCATAATTGCCCTTCTTTTTACTCACAAGCCCGATGTACTGGTATGTGCGAAAAAGATAATCTTTGTTATTGGTAGCTTCCTGTATTTTTATAGATATCTCGTAATTTTTCGAGGCTTCTTCGTAATTTCCCTGCTGGTACCTTGCCAGGCCTATGCAGGCATAATCCATTCCCAATCCCCACTGGTTATTTAAAGCAGAGTCTATTTTAAAACCCAAAAGGAAATTTTTTATGGCTTCAGGAGTATTGTGGATATTATAGTTTGTGCTGCCGATATTACGGTACGCACCGGCCATACCTGTCTTGAAATTAAGTTTTATTGCAAGCTCAAGCGATTTTTTTGACAGCGAATCTGCGGCGTCAAAATTACTGGCGTGATTAAGTTCCAGGGCAATGGCATTCATAACGTTTACACAATTAGTATCCCCTTTTGCGTTTTTTAAAACGCTGTAAAGCGAATCTATTTTGTGCTGCTGGGCAAAAACGCAGATGCTGATACAGGAAAAAATAAAACAAAGGAATACTTTCCTCATAACCCACAGGGATTGGCACGTAAATATACTGTAAATGAATAAGGCATCGCTATACCTTTATTCCTACCATACATATATCATCTGTCTGTTCCAGGTTACCCTTCCACTGTTCCAGCACTGCCTCTAATTCCTGTTTCTGTTTCTCCATTGGCATATGGCTCATGGCTACTAACTTTTCCTGTAATTGCCTGTATTTGAACTTCTTTCCCTTGGGCCCTCCAAACTGATCGGCATATCCGTCGGTGAACAAGTATAATGTATCTCCCTTTTTCATTTTTAATGCGTGGGTATTAAATGGCTTTGGGTTGTCTGCCTTTCCTATCGGTTGTTTATCTGCTGTAATTTCTTTCATCTCTCCGTTCTGCATATACAATAATGAGTTATATGCTCCGCTCCATTGTATTTCATAGCTATTAGCTAATGGCTGTCCAAATGGATCCCCATGAGATCGGCTAATGGCTAACAAGGAAATATCCATTCCGTCCTGCACATCGCTCTCGCTTCTTTCTCCAGTTGTACCCCTTTGGGAAAATGTTTCAAGTACCAGCTCCCTTACCTTATCCAATATTTTTCCCGGTTCGGTTATCTTAAATTCCTTTACCGCCCTGTTCAATGCATTACTACAAACTACGCTTACCATGGCCCCGGGCACACCATGGCCTGTGCAATCGGCTGCGGCTATTAAAATAATATCATCAGGAGCTTCTCCCGCCAATGAATTCCGTGATGTGGTTTCACTCCACATCCAGTAAAAATCTCCCGCTACTATATCCTTGGGCTTATATAGTACAAATGATTCAGGAAGGTATTTTTCAATAATACTTAAAGGCGGCAATATAGCGTCCTGTAATCGTTTTGCATAGGTTATAGAATCCAATACTTCTTTATTCTTTTGCTCCACCAGTTCCTTTTGTTCTTCTATTATCTTCTTCTGTTTCCGCGCTATTCTGAACCTGTTAAACAACAGTCCTGAAAATATAAGAACCAGCAACAGCCCTACACTTACCGAACCGGTTATTATCTGCTGCCTTTTATTTGCCGCTGCTGTATCTGCATCCTTTTTATCCTGTATGGCTTTTTCTTCTGCTTGCTTTTTATCAAATTCATAGTTCATTTGCTCGCTCACTATCTTCTTGGTATTCTCCTCATTCTTCAAACTGTCGTTATACATAATATAACTTTTATAATCTTGCAGGGCAGCCTTATAATCACCTGCCGAACTGTCTAACGTGGCACGCGAGCGATATGCCATTTGCGCCATATTTCTTTCTCCTATTTCATTCGCTATATGCACTGCACTGTCAATATAGCGGTTGGCAATGGTATATTGTTTTTGTTTCGCATAAACAGTGCCTATGCCTATATAGGCAAATCCCATACCTCTCTTATAGCCGTTATCATTAAATATTTCTCGTGCTTTCAGAAATGCCTCTAGCGCCTCAGCATAATTGCCCTCATCGTAATAAACATTACCTATATTTTCATCGGCAGTGCCCATGCCTCTTTCATTTTTCAGTTTACTGTACATGTTAAGCGACTGCTTCTGGGCCTCAATAGCATCGGAATAACGCTTCTGAGCCTCATACACATTCCCCAAACTTCTGTACACGCTGGCCAGTCCATCATTGTTACTAATCTTCTCATAAATTTTCATAGCCTCCAGGTAACTTTTCAGCGCTTCATCGTAATTCCCTTCATCGTAATAATCTATGCCAATGTTTTCCTCCGAACTGCCTATATTAAGCGTATCGCCTATGTCGCTCGCAATTTTCAAGGCTTGTAAATGGTATTTTAACGCTTCAGGGTAATTGCCTTCAGCATAAAAAATGCTGCCAATATTTGAACATATACCCATCATATCGGGCTTATTATTCATTTCCTTATCGGTGCTTAAGCTCCTCATCAGCCATTTCAGCGCTTCAGGATAGTTATCCTTCATATAGTAAATAGCGCCTATTGTTTTTTCCGATTTTAACTGCCCTCTTTTGTATCCTAAAACCGAATCGAGCTGTAACGCCCTTCGCGCCAGGGAGTCTGCTGCTTTATATTGGCCCTGCATACAAACATCCCAGCTCAATACATTGAGGCTCTTTACCTTGTTAGTGTCTTCTTTCTCGGTTTTTAAAACCGCATAAATTGAATCTACTATACGCTGTTGGGCTATAGCATGAGAGAATATGAAAAGTAAAAAATAGAAAAGGTACTTCCTTATCAACTCTTATGGTTTTGGAAGTAAATATAAAGAAATAAGGATATTTTTTGTTATCGGATAAGTTTGAGCTATTGCCCCGTAGGGGCATAATGTTAATAGCTTATTAAATTTTTATTGTTTGCAGCCTCGTAGAGGCGGCATATTATTTGTATACTATTAATCTAATACCGCTCCTACGGAGCTTCTATTTTGTCGTATTCTATTTTTCTATTAACATATCGTCCCTATGGGACTATCTTAAAAAAATCAAAATGATCCAACCTGATTTTGGGTTTGGGTCGGTCTGAACTATTGCCCAGTAGGGGCATAATGTTAATAGCTTATTGGTATTTGTTTGTTTGCAGCCTCGTAGAGGCGACATATTATTTGTATACTATTAATCCAATACCGCTCCTACGGAGCTTTTGTTTTGTCGCATTTTATTTTCCTATTATCATAACGTCCCTATGGGACTATCTTAAAAAAATCAAAATGATCCGACCTGATTTTGGGTTTGGGTCGGTTTGAACTATTGCCCCGTAGGGGCATAATGTTAATAGCTTATTAAATTTTTATTGTTTGCAGCCTCGTAGAGGCGACATATTATTTGTATACTATTAATCTAATACCGCTCCTACGGAGCTTTTGTTTTGTCGTATTTTATTTTTCTATTAACATAACGTACCTATGGGACTATCTTAAAAGCCAAACTGACCCAAACCAGATTTTTTACGCCTCTACCAGTTCTTGTAAGTAGTTCACATCCTTCACCTTTTGCTGGCTTTTAATAAGCTCTTCAAATTCGCTGCGGAAGTGACGTATAGCGCTGGCAACCGGCCATGCTGAAGCATCGCCAAGCGGGCAAATGGTGCGGCCATCTATTTTAGTCTGAATATCCCATAACAAATCAATATCGCTCATTTTACCGTGGCCGTCGATTATACGGTGAAGCACTTTTTCCATCCATCCTGTTCCTTCGCGGCACGGGCTGCACTGGCCGCACGATTCGTGGTGATAGAAACGGGTGAAATTATAGAGGTTCTTTACCACGCTCACGGTTTCATCCATTACAATAAATCCGCCTGAGCCTAACATGGTGCCTGTTGCAAAACCGCCATCAGACAATGATTCGTAACTCATTAAGCGGGGTTCGCCTTTGGCTGTTTTCAAAAATAATTCAGCCGGTAAAATTGGAACCGATGAGCCACCGGCCACTATTGCTTTGAATTTTTTACCATTGCGTATTCCTCCGCAATATTCTTCAGAGAACAAAAATTCTTCTACCGGAAGGCCCAGGTCTATTTCATATACACCCGGTTTTTTTACATGCCCGCAAGCTGAAATAAGTTTTGTACCTGTGCTTTTTCCAATACCTATTTTGGCATATTCTTCTCCGCCCATATTTAAAATATGCGGAACAGCGGCGATAGTTTCAACGTTATTAACCACAGTAGGGCACATCCATAAACCCTGTACAGCAGGGAATGGTGGTTTCATGCGTGGGTTGCCACGTTTACCTTCCAATGATTCTATAAGCCCTGTTTCTTCACCGCAGATATATGCTCCCGCGCCCGGGTGAACATAAAGGTCAAGGTCAAAGCCTGAACCCTGGATATTTTTACCTAACCAGCCCGCCTCATAAGCTTCAGCAATAGCTTTTTCAAGAATATGGTAAACATATAAAAGCTCTCCGCGAATGTATATATATGCCGTATGTGCATCCAATGCAAAGCTCGATACAATCATTCCCTCAACCAATGCATGGGGAAGTTTTTGCATTAAATATCTGTCCTTAAAAGTACCCGGTTCGCTCTCGTCGGCATTGCAAACAAGATAGTGCGGGTTGGGTGTTTTTTTATCAATAAAGCTCCACTTCATCCCGGTAGGGAAACCAGCTCCGCCCCTGCCCCTTAAACCCGATTTCTTAACTTCTTCCACCACATCATCGGGTTTCATCTTAAGCGCTTTCTCAACACTTTTGTAACCGCCTTTTTCGCGGTACACACTATAGGTCTCAATACCCGGAACGTTAATATGCTCTAACAACAATTTTTTGCCCATATATTTTTATTTAAGATGTAGAAATTAAGAATTAAGATTTATGAAACTTCGGCACATCTTAAATCTTAAATCACAAATCATATATTATTTATAGTGTTTTTTGGCAAAGTGCGAAATAGGTTCTTTTACGGTTCTTCTGTATTCATCAAGTACCTGGTCAACTTTTTCGCAGGTAAGGTTTTCATGGTAAGTTTCACCCACCTGCATAATTGGGGCAGTGCCGCAGGCTGCAAGGCATTCTACAGTCTTCAATGTAAACATGCCATCGGCAGTGGTTTCCCCAACTTTAATATTTAATTTTTTCTCCAAATGCTTCACTAAATCTTCAGCGCCCAATAACCAGCAAGGCCCCGTACGGCATACTTCAAGCACGCATTTGCCCACAGGTTTCATATTATACATGCTGTAGAAAGTGGCTACTTCATATACCTCAACTGGTAAAATATTAAGCAGGCTTGCCACATATTCCATAGCATCGGGGCTAAGCCAGCCGCCAAATTCGGCCTGGGCCAAATGCAGCAATGGCAGCAAAGCCGATTTCTGTTTCCCTTCAGGGTATCTCTTTATTATTTTGTGCGCCACATTCAGCGCATCATCAGAAAATTTCAGGTTCGACGGCATAGCAATATTTTTCCGTTAATTATTGACCGTTGCAAATATAAAGAAAGTACTTACATTCCATATTCAGCCAATAGCTATTGGCTAATAGCCAATGGCTATTTATTTCACTATTTCAACCTCTACCCTTCTGTTCGCCTGCATTTGTTCTTCCGAAACCGGGTGCGGGTAGACCATTCCCTTATTGCTATAGCCCTTCCAATGCAACCTGTTCAGTTTTATTCCATTATCTGTTAAAAACTGGTAAACAGCCTTAGCCCTAATTTGCGAAAGCTTTAAATCAAAAGCCTGGTCGTAGTTTGAATAGGGGTCGTTTACATACCCGTTAACCACAATTTTTACCCCGGGATTATCTTTCATAAACTGCAGCAAATCGTTCAAAGGTCCTGCTGCCGATGCCATAAATTCTGAACTTCCGGGCTGAAATTCAATATGAAATATCATTTTCTGGTGCTCCCTTATGGGAACCAGAAAAACATCTATCCCTTTATCTGAATCGGTTTGTGCCGTATAATCGGTTTGATAAAGCAAATATCCTTTAGCGGCACAAACAATATTTAACTTTTCGCCAGCTTTGACTGTAAGTTTATATTGTGTATCTGTTATATCTATATGCGGAACACCATCTGGCGGAGGGCCTGTTATTTTAATTCTGGCTTTAACCGGGTTTTTTGTTGTACTGTCAAGCACGTTTATTACGAATGAGCCATTAAGTAAAGCTGTCAATTGAGGGTTCTTGTATTGAATGTTACTTTGTATTATACTATCAGGTATGTTACTAGTAATTACAGATTCTGATTGGTTGAAATATCTGAAATGTAGCCTGAGTATAAACGGCCCATCAGCGCGGGTATAATTATCTACAACCAAATAATAACGTTCGCACTTTTTTACTTCAACCGCTTTGCTGTATGTAGAATGTTGGCCCGGAAGTTCCATTGTATTTTTTGCGCTTAATGAAAGTCCTGTTCTGCCATTAACTGAGTTATCGCAACGGGCAATATTTGTGCGTATGGGGGTAATTCTTTGTCCTTCTACCAACTGGCAAAAAGTTTGCTTTTCGGTACGGCACATGGCGCAATTTTTGTCAAATGAAACGTCTTTAAAAAGGAGGAAATCCAAATCGTCGGTTGATTTTTTGGGTATAAGGTCGAATGTAAGAACCGTGTCATACGGGATATCGATACAGAACCAAACAACCGCATGCGGTTTTTCAAAATACATGCCGTTAGTATGTTGCATGGCAAGCTGCGGGTCGGCATTGCCATCGGCATAAACAGGGCCATAAACTGAGCTATCAACTATAGCGGCACGGTCGCAACTGCCATGTCCCTGCCCGTTGCAGAGTGAGAAAAAAACTGCAATAAAACTTATGAGAAAGAAAAAACGCTTCATTTTATTATTTCTACTTCCACTCTTCTGTTCGCTTGTGCCTGCGCCTCATTAGCCGGGTTAGGGAAAAGCATATGCTCATTGCCGAACCCTTTGTAATCCATACGCTTTTTATCTATTCCTGCCGTTACCAGGAAAGCTTTAACAGCTTCTGCCCGCTGTTTCGATAATTTTTTTGCGGCTCCTGAATTATCGCTGCCGGGGTCGTTTACATACCCTTTAATTAATATGTTCACATCGGGATTATTCTTCATAAATTCTAACAGATTCATCAGTTCATTTTGTGCCGAAGCCAGGAAAATTGCATTGCCCTCACTGAATTTTATGTCCTTAAGGATAAAACTTTTGTGTTCCTCCACCCGTTCTAACCTTATGGGTAAAGTAATGTTACCCCCGCTATCGGGCGCTGTAAACGACGTTTGGCTGAACATATACCCTAACGCATTACAATTTACATTTATTGTTTGCCTGGGCGACAATGTAATACCGTATTCAACGGTATCGGCATTTATTACCTGGGCGGCCTTTACACCCGTTATATCTAGTTCAGCTTTTACAGGACTGCCGTTAGTATCGCTTACCACAATATCGAGCATGGTTTTACCCTTCACTAAGGGCTTTGTAGGGTTAGCAGGTTTTATAGGAGGAACTTTGAAGGGAGCAGCGTCAATATTTTTCACGTTATCTTTTTCGGGCGATGTTTCCTTCTTGGCGGTTGTTCTGTCTTCACTTGCTACCGGAGGGGTGTATTTCGGGAAATTTAGGTGCAGCAATAACACAAACCCACCCTTACCTTCGGTGCAATTATCCACTACTATATAGTAGCGCTCGCCTTTTTTTACCGGTATGCCTTTACTGTAACCGGGGCCGTCGGGTGAACTTACAACCGTATCTTTAGCTGAAGCTGAAAGGCCTGTATAACTGTTGTGTGCGGCAGTATCTATTTTAGTTACGTTAGCCCTTATAGGTTGAACTCCGCCCCGCTCTATTTCTTTACAGAAGAAAGCTTCATCGCGGAAAACAAGGAAATCAAGATTATCTTTCGGGTCCTGAGGTATAAGGTCGAACGTGAGCAGCGTATCGTTTGGCACCACAAAAGAAAGCCATGTAATATTATGTGTCTGTTCAAAATAAAGGCCGTTGCTGTGCTTTTTAGTAACGCTTTTATCTTTCGCGCCGCTGGGTCGCACTGGCCCGAATGTAGTAAAATTCACCTCACCGGCAAAGCTGCATGTAGCGTAGCTTTGCGCGCTTGTAACGATTGGGGAACTAATAACTATTGCTATACTCAATAGCAATTTTTTCATCGGCTGAATTCTGCTAAAACGGTTTCTCCGCCCCTTACTGCCTCTCCCAGTTTCGGACGGATTTTAGTCCCTAAAGGTAAAAAGATATCCACACGTGAACCAAATTTTATAAAGCCCATT
>Ga0206835_1030_pt2 | contig 24249 bp, 22 predicted proteins | sample Alteio_BWOrgCont_31_FD_152853 | JGI IMG/M metagenome (GOLD analysis project Ga0206835, IMG submission 152853) | Enriched cells from forest soil in Barre Woods Harvard Forest LTER site, Petersham, Massachusetts, United States -... | ecosystem: Environmental > Terrestrial > Soil > Temperate forest >...
GTTTATACCACCGAACACGATACACTGGTAGTAAAAAACAAGCTCCAGCCTAAAAACAGCTCTGCACTTTCTACCGGCCACGGCCTTAAAAGCATAGACCAGCGTTACCGATTGCTTACTGCCAAACAACCCATTATTACAAAATCATCCGACTTCTTCTCCATTGAACTGCCTCTCATCTCCATAACCGATTATGAAGGGACTTTAGGGTAAAGGCCTTTATTATTTTCATCACCATTTAATATCTAATGGTATCCTGGCAGATACTGTATAGGTTCAGATTTATATATACATTTGACTAAAAATATAAACCCTATTATGAAAACATCCTACAAATTACTTCTTACCGTTTTCACCGCTTTCACTATTAATAGTGCTTATTCACAAGCACAGTCACTTCCCGATAAAAGCCCGGCAGCAAGTATTAGCCAGACATTTGGTATAACCAAAGTTGAGGTTAATTACCATTGCCCTGGTGTTAAAAAACGTACGGTTTGGGGTAACCCTAAATTAGTACCTTATGACTCAGTTTGGCGTACCGGTGCTAACGAAGCTACAACTATAAGTTTCAGTACTGATGTAATGGTAGGCGGACAGAAAGTAAAACAAGGCAAATATGCTCTTTTCACGATTCCAGGCAGAGATATGTGGACTGTAATAATTAATTCTGATGCTGACCAATGGGGTGCTTATTCATATGATAAAACAAAAGATGTTGCCCGCTTTACCGTAAAACCTTCAATGGTTGATTTCAGGGAAAGACTTGGTTTTATGATTGACCCTACAAGCGACAGCGCCTGCACTGTAAGTATGCATTGGGAAAAAATAATGATAAGCTTTGAAGTAACGGCTAAAACCCTTGCTATGACACAGCATAATATTGATGGTTCATGGAGGACATTGGCTAATGCAGCTAATTATTATGTAGATAATAAACTTGACCTGAATAAGGCAATGCAATGGGATCAGGCTTCTATCTCTATGATGGAAAGCTTTTATAACCGATATGTTATGGCCCGTATACAAGACGCCAAGGGCGACAAAAAAGAGGCTTTAAAATATGCCCAGGAAGCTAAAAAACTGGGTGACGCTTTGACAAATGATGGCATGTACAATGAATACAAGGATGACATTGCCAAAATGATTACCGCACTTGGCGGAGACACTAAAAAATAATTTACCGTATGCGTAGTATATGGAAAACCTTGCCGGTTGCAGCATTTCTTGTAACCGGCATTTTTTTTGCCAATGCCCAGAAAGGCCCTGAGAAGAACTGGAACTCGGCAAAAATTCTGCTGCAGATAGAAAAAATGAAGCATGTAGGCCGGGTGCTTTATATAGCTGCGCATCCCGACGATGAAAACGTAGACCTTATTTCATATCTTGTTAATGTAAAGGGTTTTGAAACAACTTACCTGTCACTTACCCGTGGCGATGGTGGGCAAGACCTTCTGGGCCCTGAAGTACGGGAAGAATTAGGCATAATACGCACCCAGGAGCTTTTAATGGCACGTTCTGTTGACGGAGGCCACCAGCTTTTCAGTAGGGCAAACGACTTTGGCTTTTCAAAAACGGCCGCCGAAACTTTTCATATTTGGGACAGAGATGCAGTGTTGTCTGATATTGTGTGGGCCATACGCAATTTTAAACCCGATATTATTATTACCCGCTTCTCACCTACTTATACTAAAACACATGGCCACCACCAGGCATCTGCTATATTGGCACAGGAAGCTTTTACTGCCGCGGCAGATCCTACACGCTATCCTGAGCAATTAAAATATGTAAGCACATGGCAGGCAAAATCTATTTTCTGGAATACTTCGTATTGGTTTTTCCGCGATAAAAAGTTTGACACAACCGGGCTTTACCATGATAACATAAGTGTATACATACCCATGCTCGGCAAATCGGTAAATGAATTAGCTGCTGAAGCTGAAAGCATGCATAAAAGCCAGGGCAACGGCTCAACAGCCGATATGGAAGACAGAACGGAATACTTCACCTACATGCAGGGCCAGAAGCCTGACAGTAAGGATATTTTCAGCGAAGTGGCTGATGACTGGAAAAGTATAAAGGGCTGTGAAAAAGTACCGGCAATGTTAGACGAGATTGCTGCAAAGTTTAATATCGAGAACCCTGCTGCTTCGCTAAGTGAACTACAGCAACTTTACACCTTGCTTTCTAACAATAAAGGCAATTACCTGGTTGATGCAAAACTGAAAGACCTACAGCAGATAATAATGCAATGCGCAGGCATTTATACTGAGGCCATTAGCAAAAATAAATTTGTCGCTGTCGGCGATAGCATGCATGTGTCACTTAATGTCGTTACCCAAACTAAACAAGCAGGTATTGCGCAAATAAGCTCTTCATTAATGGTTGACGGCAAAAGTATTTGTTCGCTTACCAGGGACACAGGAATGAAGAAATACATATCAATACCATTAAATGCCCCATTATCAGATTCAGTGCATATAGGCGGCCCCTATTGGCTGGAAGAGGAACCCGGGGTCGGTATGTACAAAGTATATAATCAATTGTTGCGCGGCTTGCCACAAAATCCTTACCAGGTAGTTGTGCATGTAAAAATTGACTTAGGCATGATGCAGGGGCAACCCATTGAGTATGATATTCCAGTGTTTTATAAAAATGTTGACCCGGTAAAGGGCGAACAATATTCGCTTGTACATATTGTGCCCCCTGCTGTTGCCAACCCGCAGGAAAAGCTGTTAGTGTTCAATAGCAGCGAGCCGAAAGAATTAACTGTACAGGTGAAATCATTTACTAAAGGTAACGCAATTGTAAAACTAAATACCCCTGATGGATGGAAAGTGACTCCATCCTCAACTAATATCGACATGCAAGGCAATGGAGAAGAGCAACTGCTGAAATTCAGTGTTACACCGCCTGTAAATGCATCGTCGGCTGAAATTGCCATTGAAGTATTGGCGGGCAATCATACTTACAATCGTTCATCGGAGCTTATTTCATATGACCATATCCCCGAACAACTATTATTACCCAAAAGCATTATTAAAGCTGAGCGGATAAATGTAGTTACCACTAATAAAACAATAGGATACATAGTGGGAGCCGGTGACGAATTACCTGAAATATTAAAACAGTTAGGTTATAGAGTGGAAATTATCCCGGCTGAAAAACTGGCAACTGCGGACCTGAAAAAGTATGATGTTATTATTGCGGGCATAAGGGCTTATAATACCGTTAATGAACTTAAATACAATAACGAACGCCTTCTTGATTATGTGAAGGACGGTGGCACTTATATAGTTCAGTACAACAAAAACTTCGATTTGGTTACCGATAAAATCGGGCCATATATGTTGCACCCATCAAATACACGCACAACCGAAGAAGATTCTAAAGTAACCTTCCTGAATAAGAACAATCCGGTTTTAAATACACCTAACAAAATTACCGATGCAGATTTTAACGGATGGGTGCAGGAACGTGGACTTTACTATCCTGATAAATGGGACACTGCCCATTATGTGCCTATATTAGAAATGGGCGATTCCGGTGAAAACCCTGTTGATGGCTCTTTACTTGTTGCACAATACGGTAAAGGTTATTTTGTTTATACCGGGCTGGCATTCTTCCGCCAATTGCCCGCCGGAGTTACAGGAGCCTTCCGATTGTTTGTTAACATTATTGAGCTAGGTAAAAGTGAAAAATAACACAACCGACAAAAACTGGAAGCCATACTACTTGGCACTGGCCGTATGGCTGGTTGTACAGCTGGTAGTGTATTACCTGCTAAGTGTAAAACTTTCATAAGCACGTTTCCATGCATGCCCTCGACCTTATAGTGCTGTTCGGAACACTTGGATTTATTACCATTTATGGCATTATTAAAACCCGCGGCCAGCACGACATGCATTCGTACCTGCGCAGCGGTGGAGAAAAAAAGTGGTGGGCCATTTGCGTTTCTATTATTGCCACACAGGCAAGCGCCATTACATTTATCTCAGTGCCCGGACAAGCCTACGAATCGGGTATGGGATACATACAAATATATTTTGGACTCCCCTTAGCCATGATAGTTATTTCGGCCGTGTTTATACCCATGTTCTATAAATTAAATGTATACACAGCCTATGAATACCTTGAACAGCGATTCGATTTACGCACCCGCAGTTTTGTAGCATTCCTGTTTTTAATATCAAGGGGAATTGGCGCCAGCCTGGCCATTTATGCACCTGCTATAATATTATCTACTATACTGGGCTTTAATCTTAAGCTTATGTGCCTGCTAATAGGGCTTGTAGTTATTATATACATATACAGTGGTGGAGAAAAAGCAGTGGGCAAAACCCAGTTACTGCAAATGATTGTAATTCTTTCAGGCATGGGAGTAGCATTGGTAATGCTTATTCATTACCTGCCGGCAAATGTTTCGGTACTTAAAGCAACTTATCTTGCAGGCAAGCTGGGCAAAATGAAACCTGTCGACACACACTTTAACCTGAGTGAGCGCTATAACATTTGGGCCGGGTTAATAGGCGGTTTTTTTCTCTCGCTTTCATATTTCGGTACCGACCAATCGCAGGTATCGCGCTACCTGGGTGGCACATCGGTGAATGAAAGCAAACTGGGACTTTTCTTTAATGGTATTGTAAAAATACCCATGCAGTTTTTTATACTTTTTATCGGGGTAATGATGTATGTATTCTTCATCTTCAATCCCTCCCCAGTCTTTTTCAATTACAAAGCGCTCGAAAAAGCCAATCTATCAGTTGAAGTAAAGCAACAGATAGCGGACAAAGAACAGGAACATTCACAAATAGAGTTACAGAGAAAAGCCGCAGCCATTGATGTGGTAAATGCACAGGGCACACCACTGGAAGAGGCAAGCATTAACACTATGCAGGCGCTTGAGGAAAAAGACAAGGCCATTCGGGAAGATGTGAAACAGATTATAAAAAAGAACGCGCCTGAAGTTGAAACCAAAGACACCGATTATGTTTTCCTTGACTTTATATTGAACAATTTGCCGCAGGGGCTTGTAGGGCTTTTGCTGGCTGTTATGTTCTGCGCGGCCATGTCGGCCACCGCGGGACAAATCAGCTCTCTTGCATCAACTTCGATAGTAGATTTTTATAAAAGAAGTTTCAGGAAGGGCAAGCATGACTCGCATTATGTAAACGCCACTAAATTTGCTACACTGGTTTGGGGTGCCATTATAATAGGTTTTGCGGTTTCCGTACCCCTGTTCGACAATCTTATTCAGGCAGTAAATAAAATAGGGTCCTTGTTTTACGGAACAATACTGGGTGTTTTCCTGGTGGCATTTTTCCTGAAGCAAGTACGTAGTAATGCGGTATTTTATGCTGCACTTATATCAGAAGCGTGCATTGTATCCTTGTCGCTGATAGATAATGAGAAGACTATCTCCTACCTATGGTATAACTTAATTGGCCCTATTATTGTAGTAATTATCAGTCTTTTATTGCAGCTTATTCAAAACTCTTTTAAAGGGCAGAAACCTGCCATAAACCCCTGATTTCAAATTAGCCCATTATAATTTGGAATTTCAGCCGATATCGCTTATTATTGTGTATTAATAATTCATCATATAAGTAACTTTTAAATGTACCCTGAACAATTATTTATAAAATTCTATGAAAAAATTTACTTCCTTAATGATTGCCCTCACTACCTGTACAGGCGTAATCAATGCTAAACCTGTTGGCTCAAATACAGCTCAAGCTGTAGCAAAAGACTATTACAGCCATAACAGCCAGAAAGCTATTAATGCCATAACACTGGCATATACCGAAACTTCAGCAACCGGAAGTGCCGACTATTATATTTTTAACGTTAACGATAAAGACGGCTTTGTAATCGTTTCAGCCGAGGATGCGGCAAGCCCTGTAATTGGTTACGCTACCCGCGGACATTATTCAACAAGCAATGTGTCGCCTGAGTTTGCTTACTGGATGACCCATTACAAAAAGCAAATTGAAAACCTCCGCCAGAAAAACATTCAGGCTACAGCTCAAATTAAAGCCGAATGGGCCGGGCATATCAACTATTCAAAAAGACCGCTAAAAGGTAAATCATCGGCCGGCCCGCTTATTCAAAGTACATGGGACCAGCAATATCCTCCTTTCCCTTACAACTATTTCTGCCCTCCTACCACAACAGGTTCTACCTCTTCAGGCCAATCGGTTACCGGTTGTGTGGCAACAGCAATGGCGCAGATTATGAGATACTGGGAATATCCTCCAATAGGTAAAGGCTCCAGCTCATATTGCGACTGTACTGCCGGTGGTTTTAGCGAAAACTATGGCACCCTTAAGGCTAATTACGCTCACCCCTACCCATGGGCCACTATGGCGCTCAGCCCTCCGGGCACATCATCACCCGACACCAATATTGCACGTGTTATGACCGATGCGGGAATAAGTGTTCAGATGGACTACGCACCAACAGGCAGCGGAGCCTGGGTAATAAAATTAGACGATTCTATTTGTGCACAAACGTCGTATGTTAAGTATTTCGGTTACGACTCTGCAACCATTGCCGGTTACGACCGCACTACTTTCCCCGATAGCGTTTGGATCCCTATGATTCAAAATGAAATTAACAGTAATCGCCCTGTTCAGTATGCGGGTTTTGGCCCTGCCGGAGGACATACATGGGTATGCGACGGTTACGATACCACCGGAAGCATGTTTGCTATGAACTGGGGATGGAGCGGACAAGATAACGGGTTCTTTAATTTAAATTCCCTTAACCCAGGTGGAGACACTTTCGATTCAGGTGAAGAAGCGCTTATAGGTATTGAACCCCCTATTGTAATTGCAAAATTCACGGGTTTTCCCCTTACCGGATGCGCAGGTACAGTGGTAAATTTTACCGACATGAGCCAATCTCCTACACCTGTTACTGCATGGAAATGGTCATTCCCCGGCGGAACCCCTGCTACTTCTACATCGCAAAACCCTAGTATAACTTATAACACACCGGGTATGTATAGTGTAACTGAAACAGTTACTTCAAGCACCGGTACCGACTCAGTGGTTCAGGCATCTTTCGTAAATATAGAAACAGCCGCGGCGCTGCCTTTTGCTCAAGGTTTTGAAACCGGATTTCCTCCAACCAACTGGGCCATTTATAACCCCAACGGACATCCTCATTCCTGGAGCCTATATACTGGTGCAGGTGGTTATGGCAAAAGCACTCATAGTATGTATTACAATAACTGTGTTGATGGTGTAATGGGGCAGTACGATGATATACACACTCCTTTGTATGATTTTACTGGCAACAGCTACCCATACATGTATTTCGATGTAGCTTATACCCCTTTTGATAATACTTATAGCGATACCCTTGCAATTTATTCTTCTACCGATTGTGGTAATACATGGAATATGGTTTACCTAAAGGGTGGAATGAAACTAAGCACTGTGGGTATTCCTGCTGCTGATAGCGGAGTGAATGAAGTTGGTGGTTGTTTCGTACCTCTGACTACTAACTGGCGTACAGATAGTATTTTATTACCAAGCCTTGCCAATAAGCCAAGTGTAATGTTCTCATTTGAAAACAGGTCAGGATATGGCTCTAACATGTATTTAGATAATATTAATATCCCTGCAACAGCGCTTGCGGTTAATAACATTTCAACTCCTGCTCCGTCAGTTACTTTATACCCTAACCCGAACAACGGGTCATTTACCATTGACATGAAAAATATACAGGGCGAACAGAACCTTGTTGTTTATAATGTACTTGGACAAAGTGTTTATACAAGCACATTGCGGACTGCCTCTACAACAATTAATTTGCAGCAGGCTCCGGGAGTTTACTTCTTCAGGATACTTTCAGTAAATGGTAAAACACTTTCAGAAGGAAAACTTATAATTAAGTAATAAGTTATAACTAATAAGTTAAAGGTTGCTGGTGGAAATCAGCAGCCTTTTTTATTGATTTACATTGATTATCAAGCGCTTACACAATATATTGATATTCAATTGGTTAACCCATTCATTGTATTTCGTTGTAAATAACAATAGACAGCCTGTCAATAAAGGGCTGCAGAGGGGGTGTTATTGTTCTTTTCATTGTTATTTTTCTTGTTACCATGCACTTTCATTTCGCTCATGCTTTCGGCACGTGGAATTGCAAAAAAGTACTTCCATACCCTGCTCTTAAAATAAGCCCTCAGTAATTTGGATTTAACCCTCATATTTCATATACTTGTATAGTAATTACCAATGAAAAAGGCCTTTAGTTTTTAATAAAAATATCCTCATCATGAGAAAATTGACTACCTTAATGATTGCATGTGTAGCGGGTGTCTGTTCTATTACAGCCTCTCCGGTTACACAGAACACAGCGCAAAAAGTTGCCACTAATTTTTTCGGGCAAAATTCTTCAACACCTATCAGCCAGGTTTCATTGGCTTACACCGAAACTGACCCTTCGGGTAATCCCGTTTTTTATGTATTCAATATTAATACGTCTGATGGATTCGTTATTGTTTCTGCCGACGATGCACTACATCCTATTATCGGATATTCCGTTGAAAAAAGAGCCTATAAAATACCGGTGAAAGGCACCAATATTTATTACTGGATGCAGAAACGTAAAACAGAAATTATGTATGATGTAACTAATAAAGTTACTGCCGACGCTGTAATAAACGATGAATGGACATCATATTTAAACAACAATATACCTACCAAGGCACGCAGGGCAACACATCGTGCCATGGGTAGTATCTTCCCAAGCAGTTCTTACTTAGTACAAAGCACATGGGACCAGCCTGCTCCTTATAATGATGACTGTCCCGGTAGCTCAGTTACCGGTTGTGTTGCCACAGCCATGTCTCAGATAATGAGGTACTGGAGTTATCCTGCTAAGGGACAAGGCTCCAGCAGTTACAACGAAGGAACGTACGGAACACTTTCTGCTAATTACGATCACCCCTACAGGTGGACCAACATGCCTTTAACAAGCCCTAACTCTGGTGATACCGATATGGCAAGGCTTTTAAGCGATGCAGGTATAAGCGTACAAATGAGTTATAGCCCTAGTGGTAGCGGCGCTTATGTAATTACAGCCGATGACCCAAGCGCCTGCGCACAAATAAGTTATGTAACTTACTTTAAATACTCTTCAACCATTTTAAATGGACAATATGCAAATAGTAATGCAACTACATGGCAAGATACTATTGCACACGACCTTGATTGCAACAGGCCCGTTCAATATGTGGGAACTGACCCTTCGGCCGGTGGACATACATGGGTATGCGATGGTTACGATGTCAGCTACAATTTCCATATGAACTGGGGATGGAGCGGTGCCGATGACGGAAATTATGCACTTAATAATCTTGCCCCTACCGGAAGCGGCTATAATTTTAGCCAGGGCCATGAAGCGCTTACAGGTATTATGCCTGCAGGTTTAGAGGCAGCCTTTAGGCCTAACCCGAACTTCGGCTGTGTTGGCAGTACAACAATTAATTTTACGGACCAATCTGTTGGACAGTTTCCTATAACAAACTGGAACTGGTCTTTCCCGGGAGGCTCTCCTCCAACTTCTGCAGTTCAGAACCCTACAGTAACATATAGTTCTGCGGGTATATATAATGTAACTGAAGTAGTAACTGATAGTACAGGAGCTAAAGATACCCTTACCAAATTAGCATGTATTACAGTTGACCCCACTACAGGTGGAGCACTTCCATTAGTTCAAGGCTTTGAAGGTTCATGGGTACCGGCAGGCTGGGTAATCCATAACCCATTAGGCCACTCAACTACATGGTCGCAAACGCTTTCAGGGTACGGAGGTTATGGCAAAAGTAACTTCAGTATGTTTTATAATAACTGTTCAGGCGGTGTTGCGGGAACCCGCGACCAGATATATTCACCCATGTTAAACTTCGGATCGGTTACTACCCCAAAAATGTATTTCGATGTAGCTTATGAACCTGAAGATGATGCATCTAATGAATCAAGTCTTGGTAATGTATTGTACAGTGATACATTGGCCATTTACTATTCTACTGATTGCGGTAGTACCTGGACCAATGTTTACCTAAAAGGTGGCGATAACTTAGCTACAACAGGTGGCACCCAATATGCAGGCACTGATGTGGGCGCAAATGGCCCATACTGTTTTACTCCTGCTAATAATCACTGGCGCACAGATACTATTTCAATCCCTGCCATAGCAGGCATTAGCGGTGTAATGTTTTCTTTTGAAAACAGGTCGGGGAATGGTTGCACCATGTATATTGATAACATTAATATACCAGGCGTACCCCTCAGTGTATTTAATCCATTGGCCAATTCAACCGGGGCAAGTATATTCCCTAACCCTAACAATGGTTCATTCACTGTTGAGCTGAGCAATGTTCAAAGCAAGCAGATGATTGAAGTTTTCAATGTGCTTGGACAAAGTGTTTATTCTTCTGAACTAAACCAGAATGAAACCCAGATTAACCTTCAGCAGCCCACAGGCATTTACTTCTACCATATAATGTCGGTAGATGGCAAAATGCTTTCACAAGGAAAACTGATTATTAAGGAATAAAGAATAAGTAGTAAGGAATAAGTAAGGCGCCCCGAGTATTCGGGACGCCTTTCTTATTTAATTGCTCAGAATTATTCTTAATACCTAATACCTGATACTTAATTCTCTTATTTTTGGTACTATGGCCATACAATCAAAACTAGGGCGTTTTGACCTGACTATGATAATAGTCAGCTTTATTATTGGCATAGGTATTTTCCGTACGCCAAGCACAGTAGCTGCAAATGCAGGTACCCCTTATATATTTTACGCGGCATGGATAATTGGTGGCATCATAAGCATTTTCGGAGGGTTAACTTTTGCTGAAATAGGCTCACGCATGCCGGTAGCAGGTGGTTATTATAAAGTATTCTCTCAATGTTACCACCCTGTATTTGCGTTTATGCTCAACTGGTCGCTGGTTATTACCAATGCAGGCAGTGCTGTGGGCGTGGCAAAGGTCGGGGCCGATTATATAGAACCTGTGCTTATTCCCGCTGAATGGCAACATATAATATCGCCCCAGGTAATAGCATGCACCGTACTTACGGTTCTTTTCCTGCTTAATTACCTAGGCATAAAAATGGGTGCAAAAACCCAGAATGTATTAAGCTCGCTCAAGATTATAATGATAATCCTGCTTTGTTTTGCTGTGTTCGGAAACAAACACACAACCGAATCTATCCCCATATCGCAAACTTCCACAGATGCCTTTAAGGCCCTTGGCTTATGCCTTATTTCCGTCTTTTTCACCTTTGGCGGTTACCAGAATACCATTAATCTCGGCGCAGATATAAAAGACCCGCAGAAGAATATTCCCCGAGGTATATTTTCGGGAGTAGCCATTGTCATTGTTCTTTATCTCCTAATTAACATTGCCTATTGCCAGGTGCTGGGGTTCGATAATATGAAAAACAAACCTTTGCTGGCAGCAGAACTTGCCCGCAGTTTCTTTGGCGATGCAGGATTTAAAGTCACTTCTATAATTGTGTTTATTTCGGTACTGGGCTTTATCAATACCTCGTTTATGCACAACCCGCGTGTTTACTATGCTATGGCTGAAGATAATGTCCTTCCTCCTATCTTTAAAAAAGTAAATGAACGTACCCAAACACAGGAATTTGGCCTGAGCTTCTTCTTTGCGCTAAACATCATTTCCCTTTTCCTGCTCGATACTTTTGAGAAAATAGTAAACTACGTAATATTCCTCGACAGTATTTCACTGGCTTTTGCAGCAGCATCTATATTCATTCTCAGGCGGAGAATGGTAAGTACTACCTACATGGGCTACAAAGTATTTCTATACCCTGTTATACCAGCTATTTTTATTGTAATACAGTTATGGGTATGCGCCAATGTATTCATGTCTGATATTAAAGCAGCCACTATATGCATGCTCCTCTTTGCAGGCGGGCTGCCACTCTACTATCTGATAAAGAAAAAGAGATAAGAATTATTGCTTCTCTGCGGTTTCCAGCACAGTCAGTTTTTCTTTGCCCCTGCGATACACAAAGGCATAGTAACCTATATAGTATGTACAAAGAAGGAAGAAAACAACTCCCGTAAAAGGGTCGCTTGAATAACGCAATTTACGGCTAATTACTTCAGGGGCAAGGCCTGCATACTCATTATATACCATATAATAGCGCCATGCAAGTCTTATGAAGAACACAGCCAGTATTACTATTTCCACCCAAACATGCGTTTTGAAAAAAAGGCCGTCTTTCCTGCTTTCAAACATCATATTTTTTACTGCCAGGTAAGCAAGGCCTGCTCCAAGTGCTAATCCGCCCAAATCAAACAAGTACTGAACAGGATCTAATGCGGCGTACCACATTAATAACAAAGCAATAAATGAATAAAGCGTTATTCTGAAAACAAGAGTGCCTTTCTTATATGGCTGGTAGCTAAATGCCCTCATTATGCGCTTAACTATAACCAGCACCAAAAGCGCTATAATTATTATATATTGACCGGGGTTTTGCATATAATAGGCTTTATCTATTACAAAAATAATGAAATTTGCCCATCACTAAATTATTACCATCATTCTCAATTCTCCATTCTCCATTCTCAACTATTAAGTAATAATAGTACCTTTGCTATCGCACAAAAACAGTCACACATTTTATGCCCGCACTTCTAGCTCCTTCTATACTTTCAGCCGATTTCAGCAACCTGAAAGCAGCCATAGATATGATTAATACCAGTGAAGCCGATTGGTTCCATGTTGATGTAATGGATGGGGTATTTGTCCCTAATATTTCCTTCGGATTTCCTGTAATTAAAGCCATTAAAGAGCATGCCCAAAAGCTGCTCGATGTGCATTTAATGATTGTGCAGCCGGAGCGCTACATTGAGGAATTTAAAAAGGCCGGGGCGGGAGTACTTACAGTTCATTACGAGGCATGTACTCACCTTCACCGCACATTGCAGACCATTAAGCATAATGGCATGAAGGCCGGAGTGGCCATTAACCCGCATACACCTGTAAATGCCCTTGCCGATATTATACGCGATATTGACATAGTGTTGGTGATGTCGGTAAACCCGGGCTTTGGTGGGCAAAAATTCATACAACACACATTTGATAAGGTTTTGCGCCTCAAGCAGCTTATTATTGAAAACAGTGCCAAAACTAAAATCGAAATCGATGGTGGAGTTGACTTAGATAATGCACTGCCCTTGATTCGTGCCGGTGCTGATATATTGGTAGCGGGAAATACTGTGTTCTCCTCGCCTAACCCCCATGAATGCATTAAGTTTTTAAAAGACCCCTTATAAAAGTGAAAAGTTTATAAAGTTCTTAAAGCAAAAAGTAAAACTCTTTTTTCAGATAACTTTATAAACCTTCAACTTTACAAACTTTATGAACTTTAAACTTTATAAACTAACATGACACTGGAAGAAAAAATAAACGCGGACATCAAAACCGCAATGCTGGCTAAAGACAGCAAGAAACTGGATGCTTTACGTGCCATAAAATCAGAGATACTTTTATTAAAATCATCGGAAAAAGGCACCAGCGATGATGCTGAAATGAAAGCACTGATGAAAATGGTAAAGCAACGTAAAGAGACTGCTGAGATTTACAAAACCCAGGATCGCCCTGAGCTGGAAGCTACTGAGCTTTTCCAGGCATCGGTAATAGAAAGCTTTTTGCCCAAACAAATGAGCCAGGAAGAACTGGAAGCTACCATTAAAGGCATTATGACCCAGGTAGGAGCCTCATCAATGGCTGATATGGGTAAAGTTATGGGAGTTGCATCAAAACAACTGGCCGGCAAGGCTGAAGGCAAAGCTATTTCTGATACGGTGAAGAAACTGCTCTCAGGAAATTAACCCTTTACCTTTTTATATAACCCCTCAATAGCCGAGGCAAACGAATCCCACTGGAAACGCTTCTTCTCATTTTGGGTATTGGCCACAAAGGTTTCTTCTCGTTTATTCTGGTAAAAGTCACTAATTGCATCTGCTATTGCACCTGCATTGGGTTGTACCACATAACCTACTTTGCCATTGGGTACAATCTCCGATAAGCCACCAACATCTGTTACCAGCATAGGTTTATCAAAATGGTAAGCTATTTGGGTAACCCCGCTTTGCGTAGCGCTGCGGTAAGGCTGTACAACTATATCAGCAGCCGAGAAGTAATATCTAACCATATCCGAAGGGATATAATTGGTATGCATTGCAACCCTATCCCCTATTCCATATTCCTTAACCTTGTTCTCATAATAAGCGCCATCCTCATAATACTCTCCGGCAACAACCAATTTAACGTTAGTGTCTTTCACTCGACCATCTGCCATGGCCTCTAAAAGCAAATCGAGCCCTTTGTAACGGCGTATAAACCCAAAGAAAAGCATATATGAATCGGTTGGAGATAATCCTAGCTTAGCTTTAGCTTCTTCTTTAGATACCTTTTGCCCGAAATCGAACATTGGGTGAGGATGCAAAGCATAAACTGCGTTAGGGTTGAAAGACAACAAATCATCAACCACGTTCTGGCTCATGGCCACAAAAGCGTGATTATTCTTAAGGAAATATTTTGTCAGTGTTTTATCGTAAAACTTTTGCTCGTGGGGAATAACATTGTCAAGTACGCTGATATTGATAACGCCCTTTTTCTTCAACTTTTTAGCCACTGTACCCAATGATGGTGAAAAGAAAGGCATCCAGTACTTGGTAATCATCAAATCGGGCTTGAACTCAAGAATGGCCTTTGCCGTTTTGCCATACGTTAACGGGTTTACTGTATCCAATACACGAATAGCCTTTACATCTTCTGCCGAGTCTTTCGCCTCTGCATATTGGGTTTTGCCAGGGAAAAGCAATTCAGGATACTGGCGGATAAATGTGAAAGCCTTTATTTCATTGTGCTTAGCAAACTCATTGAACAAAGCCGCGTTAAACTGGGCTATACCACCCCTGAACGGATAAAATGTGGATAAATAGGCTATGCGCATTGCCTATAATAGCTTTTTTATGGCATTATACACATCTTTTACAGGCAAGTCATTCATGCAACACTTATCGCGGGTACAGGTGTTACCATAAAAATCATCGCAACCTGAATGCGGCTCAACAATAATACCACGGCCATACATTTCAAATTCGTGTTTATTGAAAATATTATTAAACAGTACCAATGGGCGTTTCAGGCCAATGGCAATATGCATCATCATACTAACAGCTGTAACAACTAAATTGCAATTGGCTGTAATGGCTATAAATTCTTCTAAAGAATATGTTCCGGGATAATAGAGTCCCGTTTTTTCGACAAATGATTTATTGCGGGCGTCTTCAGCTGTTCCTCCTAAAGCAACGGGATAATACCCTGCATTTTGTAATTGCTTTATTAATTCAATCCAATACTCATCGGGCCAAAGGCGGGTATTCCAACGCGGGCCACAACCTGTGTTTAACCCGACAATTTTCTTCCCTCCTGCATTTTCCTTCAGCATTTCCCACTTTTTAACCAGTTCTTTATTCACATTCAATACTGGCTCTTCTTTCCGGAAATCAAGTTCACATATATCAAATATCTCTTCCGGGTAACTCTTTGTATTTGCTTTCGATTCATCATCAAACAACCCGGTTACAATCTTTCTATCCGCCGCAGCATTAGTGCCTGCCAGGTGGTTATTTTCCCTTGTAAAGCCATATTTTTTCTTAGCCTTTACAAACGATAGCAAAGTACAGGCCTCAACATCTTTATCAAGGTTAATGGCAATATCAAATTCCTGGGAGAAGAGCGGGAATATGTTTTTGTATTCAAATTTGCCTATTACATCAATGCTGCCATCGTGAGGCAATATTTCAGGTGAATGGGTTATCCAGGTAATATGCGCATTGGGGTACATATTGCGGTAACGAACCAATAAGGCTGTAGAACGTATTACATCGCCAAGTGCACCTAACTTTATAATCAGTATGCGGTGTGAGACCTGCACATATTCATCGCACTGACATTTTTTGCCTCTTAATTTATTGGGTTTACATGGTATATCGCCCCTGAAATGCCTGCAATCGAATTTTACGCTCTTAATTTCCATATTATAAAATATCGGATACTAAAACTAGGAGTATTGACTTCGACATTCGATATTCCTTGTTCAATATTCATTACTCTGCATTAACGTGCTTGTCTACCTGGTAATTGGCCCTGTCGTTATTACCTTGTGATATAAGTTCACTTATAAAACCCGCAAGAAAAAACTGTGTACCCAGAATCATGAACAGAATACCAAAGTAAAATGCAGGTCTGTCGGTCATTTTATAAATATGATTCACGAACTTATCATACGTAAGTATTGCTGCCTCGGTAAAACCGAGTAAAAACAAAACAGTTCCTATTAATCCGAACAGGTGCATAGGCTTGCGGCCGAAGCGAGTGACAAATGAAATAGAAAGCAGGTCAAGAAAGCCATTAACAAAACGGCTCATCCCGAATTTACTTTTGCCATATTTGCGGCTCTGGTGTTCTACAACCTTCTCACCTATCTTACTAAAGCCCGACCATTTAGCCAATACGGGTATGTAGCGGTGCATTTCACCATGTACCTGCACATTCTTCACCACTTCATTACGATAAGCCTTTAGCCCGCAATTAAAGTCATGCAGGTAAATGCCCGACATTTTACGGGTGGCCCAGTTAAAAAGCTTGGTCGGTATGGTTTTGCTTATGGGGTCGTAACGTTTCTTTTTCCAGCCCGATACCAAATCAAAACCATCTTTGGTTATCATTTTATATAATTCAGGAATCTCATCGGGTGAATCCTGCAAATCGGCATCCATAGTAATAACCACATCGCCTTTTGCCTGGGCGAAAGCCACATTAAGTGCAGCAGATTTCCCATAATTGCGCCTCAGGTGAATACCTTTTATAGAACTGTTCTTTGCTCCTAGTTCCTCAATAACCTTCCACGAGCCATCGTTGCTGCCATCGTCTGTCAGCAACACCTCATAGGTGAAGCTATTGGCCTTCATAACACGGTCAATCCATGCACATAATTCAGGCAGCGATTCGGCTTCGTTAAAAAGGGGAACAACAACAGATATATTCATACGGCGCAGTGAGGTACTGAAATAACTATGAAGGAAGTGTATTATTGTCCTCTTCCATAAAAGGCTTGGGCTTTATCAATATTCCTGCAGCAAGCAATCCGAGTATAGCGCCTACAAGAAGGTTACCAAATAAGCTATACAGAACCATAGCAGTTGGAGACATCATTGTCTGCATCATTTGGTGGGCCATTTGAATTTGCTCAGCAGTCATGCCCTTATTTACCATATTCGCATCAGCCTGTTCTCTTATCCTGTCCATAAAAGCAGGCGTAAGCTGCATGAAAATAATAAAGTACACCGTAGAAATAGCCGACACTATAAGTGTTATAAGGATGGATACTTTATATAATTCCCCGAATGAACCATAGCCTCCATTGGCTTTATTGCGGTATTGGACCGCACCAACTACCATGCCGGCAAATAAAATAAGAAAACTTAAATAGGCAAGTCCGCTATTTGAATTACCTGATAGGTACATTGTAAGTGAAAACAAGCAGGATATGGCTGCCGTAATAACACCCCACATTATGATAACCGTTGACTTTTTCATGACAAATTAGATAAATATTATATTTACAAAAGTAATTTTTTTACCCAACCCAAAATATATTATTCTTTTTAACCTTAAATCAATAAACAATGGATAAACAACTGGTAACAACAGCACTTGAAATTTCAGGATACCGTATTACAAAGAATCTTGGTATAGTAAGAGGCATTATCGTGCGTTCACGCAGCGTATTTGGCAACATTGGAGCCGGCTTCCAGGCCCTTGTAGGTGGTAATATTACCATTTACACTGAATTATGCGAAAAAACCCGTAACGACGCCTTTGAACTAATGCTCGACCATGCAGCGCAAATGGGCGCAAATGCTGTTATAAGCATGCGTTACGATGCTAACGAAGTTATGCAGGGTGTAACCGAGGTTTTAGCTTACGGCACGGCTGTAGTGGTTGAAAAGGTATAAAGTATAGTTTCAGCTAATAAAAAAGGGGCCGTAAAGCCCCTTTTTTTGCCTACTTAATTTAGCGGACCAGCGTTATATTCCCTTTTTGAGTAATAGTTTTACCGTTATATAATTCAGCCGTGAAATAGTAAACGAACACTGCCGTATTCATAAGAGTGCCCTTATACCTGCCGTCCCAGCAATCCTGTTGATTTATAGATTCAAATACCATATTGCCCCAACGGTCGTATATTTTAAAATCCATTGTTTTAATGCAACCTCCATATACACATTCGGCTACATTATTTTTATTGTCACCCTCAGGAGCAAAAGCGCCGGGAATAAATATTTCACCATTGCATACTTCTCCCATGCTTATAGTTACGCATGCAGTATCGCTGCAGCCTGCCGAATCGCTCACTAAAACGCAATAAGTTGTAGTGCCCGAAGGCTTAGCTATTGGATTGGGGCAGTTTGTGCAACTCAACCCCTGGGCAGGAAACCACTGGTATGTTCCGCCTCCAGTAGCCAAAAGAGTTACTGAGTCTCCCGAACTGATAACAGTATCGTTGGTTATTGTAGTTACCAGTGTTGACGTGGACTTTACAACAGTTTTAACAGAATCCTTGCAACCGTTTGTATCAGTAACAACACAGGTATATGAACCTGCACTAAGGCCAGATATAGATGCAGAGTTTCCCGCGCCTGAAACAGGGAACCATTTATAGGAAAACCCTCCGGTTCCTCCACTTGCAGTAACCGTTGCACTGCCATTAGTTAACCCACATGAAGCATTTGTAACACTAGCTGTTCCGTTTATTGCAGTGGGCTGAGTAATAGTAATTGTAGCTGTTCCCGAGCCACAGCCGGTTTTATCGAGAACGCTGCAGGTATATGTGCCCGCTGTCAGGCCACTTACTGATGCTCCCGTTCCTGTAGAAGGCGACCATGTATATATATAATTGCCGCTGCCACCACTAACAACTACCGATGCGCTGGCTGTATCTCCAAAACATTTTGGCTTTGTCTGGGTAACAGTAAGGGTTAAAGGGGCGCTTGAAACAGTTACTTTGCGTACACGGTTATTCAGCCTGTCGGCTATATATATTGTACCACAACTATCAGAACACATACCTGTAGGGTCATCCAATTCAGCGGCTGTAGCCGGGCCTCCGTCACCACTAAAACCGGCTGTGCCATTTCCGGCATAGTTATTAATAATACCGGCGCTGTTAATTATTCGTATGCACTGGTTAAGGTCATCCGTAAGATACATACTACCCGAATAACCCGCAATAGCAATACCCTGCGGTTCATACAACTCAGCTGCAGTAGCGGGGCCTCCATTTCCTGTACTGCCTGCAACACCGGTACCTGCAATGGTGTTAATAATACCGGCAGTTGTTATTACCCTGATTCGGTCGTTAAACTGGTCTCCTATATAAACATTATTCGCGGCGTCTATTGTAATTCCGTCAGCCTGGTCAAGCTCAGCGGCTGTGGCCGGCCCGCCATTGCCTGAATAACCGCTTGCCCCTGTGCCTGCGTATGTGTTTATTATACCAGCCGGGCTAACAACCCTTACACGGTTATTATAACGGTCGGTTATATAAACATTCCCTGCCTTATCGAAAGTTGTTCCTTCAGGGCCCCACAGCTCAGCAGCGGTGGCAGGGCCGCCATCTCCCGCATAAACGGGGCTACCATTACCTGCAAACGTATTTATAACACCGGCAGTATTAACAATACGTACACGGGCGTTATTGAAGTCTGAAATATACAAGTTACCCTTCCTGTCTACTGCGGCAGCACAAGGTGTATTCAACTGCGCAGCTGTAGCAGGGCCTCCGTCGCCGGAAAAGCCTGGTGTTCCATTACCTGCAATAGTCGTAATTATGCCCGCAGCATTTACCTTACGGATAACGTGATTCAATTCATCAGTTATATAAAGATTCCCGGCTGTGTCTATTACCACAGCAGCAGGCCAGTCCAATTCAGCAGCCGTTGCCGGGCCACCGTCTCCGCTATACCCTGTTACTCCATTTCCTGCAACGGTCGTGATAATCTGAGCCGGCGAAACAACAAACATAAGGCACAACAAACATGAAATTGATATGCTTTTAGTCATTTTTTTGCTCAGAGTGTAAGAAACCATATGAAAAATAGATGGTTATCTAAAGTGGATACTAAAATACCCAACAAATATAGGAATTTGCCAATAAAAAAGGGGCTAAAAGCCCCCTTTTTATTATTAAACATTTACGTTTATGCGTTAGCTTCAGCAGCTTTGGTTTCCTTTTCAGCACCTGCTCCGCCTTTCTTACGGCCACGGCGTGTTGAACCTTTAGCTTTTGCTTCTTCCACCTTAGGTGTGCCTACATTGGTTTCGTTAAAGTCAACCAATTCAATAAAACACATTTGTGAATTATCGCCGGGGCGTGCACCGGTCTTAAGAATACGGGTGTAACCACCGGGGCGCTTTCCTATCTTAGGAGCAACCACACGGAAAAGTTCCATAACCGCGTCTTTATCACCAAGGTGACTGAATGCAAGCCTGCGAGAGCTGGTTGTATCTTCTTTCGATTTGGTAATAATAGGCTCTACATAGGTCCTCAGCGCTTTAGCTTTAGCCACAGTTGTATTTATCCTCTTATGTATGATAAGAGAGGCGCACATGTTCGACATTAACGCTTTGCGGTGCGAACTTGTACGGCCTAAATGATTTGTTTTATTAAGGTGTCTCATGACTTACGTTAGCAATTAAAATTATTCTTTGTCCAGTCTGTATTTATCAACACTCATACCAAATGAAAGGCCTTTGGTGCGGATTAAGTCTTCGATTTCAGTAAGTGATTTCTTACCGAAGTTGCGGAATTTCAGAAGGTCGTTCTTGTTAAAGGTAACAAGTTGGCCCAATGTGCTTACTTCAGCTGCTTTTAAGCAGTTAAGCGCACGTACTGAAAGGTCCATATCAACCAGCTTGGTTTTAAGCAACTGGCGGATACGAAGGTCGTTTTCATCCAGTTCTTCGCTCTGGCTCTTGCTGTCGAGGTCGATAGTAATCTTCTCATCGGAGAACAGCGCAAAGTGATATATAAGGATTTTAGCGGCTTCTTTCAATGCTTCCTTAGGATGGATTGAACCATCGGTAGTAACATTAAGTAAAAGCTTTTCATAGTCAGTCTTCTGTTCAACACGGAAGTTTTCTACTGTATACTTTACATTCTTTATCGGAGTAAAGATAGAATCGATAGGAACCAAGCCTATTTCAGCATTCAGCGGCTTGTTTTCTTCTGCAGGAACATAACCACGGCCTTTTACAATGGTAATATCCATTTTAAATTTCACTGAAGGCTCCATGCGACAGATAACCTGGTCGGGGTTAAGAACCTGGAACGCTGAAGTAAATTTACCAATATCGCCTGCAGTAACTACTTCTTTATCGGTAATTGAGATAGAAACTTTTTCAGTGTTAGTACCGTCAATTTGTTTTTTAAATCTAACCTGTTTCAGGTTGAGCACTACTTCGGTAACGTCTTCCATTACACCTTTAATAGTAGAAAATTCATGATCAACACCCTGTATCTTCACTGAAGAAATAGCATATCCTTCAAGAGAAGAAAGCAGAATACGCCTTAAAGCATTGCCGATGGTGATACCATAGCCGGGCTCTAACGGTTTAAATTCAAACTCTCCCTCTACTTCAGTAGAAGAAGTCATTATTACTTTGTCAGGTTTTTGAAACGCTAATATTGCCATCTGTTTATTTAGTTTGAAGGATTAATTACTGGATTACTTAGAATACAATTCAACTATAAGTTGCTCTTTAATATTTTCAGGAATCTGGTCCCTTGGAGGAAGCGCCAGGTAAGTGCCTTCCAGTGTTTGTGGGTTAAACTCAATCCATGCATACGGATGAGGATTACCCGAACCAACACAATTGGCTATAACTTCCAATGATTTTGATTTTTCCCTTACAGCCACCTTATCGCCGGGTTTTACTGTATATGAAGGTATATTTACAGATGCACCATTTACCAGGATATGGTTATGGGCTACAAGTTGCCTTGCAGCAGCACGTTTAGGAGCAATACCCATACGGTAAACCACGTTGTCGAGCCTTGACTCAACTAACTGCAGCAACACCTCACCGGTAACGCCTTTTGAACGGCTTGCCTTAGCAAATGTTTTACGGAATTGCCTTTCCAGGATACCATAGGTATACTTGGCTTTTTGCTTTTCCTGAAGCTGTTCAGAATATTCTGAATGCTTGGAACCCCTCTTCTTTCCAAAGCCATGCTGGCCCGGAGGGTAATTTTTCTTTTCCAATACTTTATCAGGGCCGAAAATCGGCTCCTTGAATTTCCTTGCTATCCTTGAACGCGGTCCTGTGTATCTTGCCATTGCTTGTTAATTCTTAGTTTTAATTCTTAATTTTTAATTAAACCTTACGTTTCTTCGGAGGCCTGCAACCATTATGAGGAAGAGGTGTAATATCTACTATTTCAGTAACCTCAATACCCGAAGCACCAATATTACGTATAGCAGAATCTCTGCCGGCGCCCGGGCCTTTAATGTATACCTTCACCTTACGCAAACCTAACTCGGTAGCGGTTTTCGATGCATCCTGTGCAGCTACCTGTGCAGCAAACGGAGTGTTTTTCTTGGCACCCCTGAAACCCATTTTACCTGCGCTCGACCATGCAATGGTTTGTCCACTGTTGTTGGTAAAGGTAATTATCATATTATTAAAGGTGGCGTTAATATGCGCCTGTCCCACAGCGTCAACCTTTACAGTTCTTTTCTTTGCTGTTTTAGTTGGGGCTGCTGCACCTTGTTTGTCTTGCGGTTTTGCCATTTTATGCTTCCTGTTATTTAATTATTACTTGGTAGCCATTTTCTTGTTAGCAATGGTCTTCCTGCGGCCCTTACGTGTACGTGCATTGGTCTGGGTGTTTTGTCCCCTTACAGGTAAACCCATACGGTGACGCATTCCACGGTATGAACCAATATCTATAAGCCTCTTGATATTAAGCTGTACTTCAGAGCGTAATGCTCCTTCCACCTTAACCTCTTCGGTTATTACCTTACGGATTTTATTCAACTGGTCGTCGTTCCACTCCGATACTTTTATCTTAGGGTCAACACCTGCCTCGTTTAATATCTTGCGGGCTAAGCTTCTGCCAATACCAAAAATGTAGGTAAGGCCTACTTCTCCCTGCTTATTATTAGGTAAATCTATACCTGCTATACGTGCCATATTATATTTTCTTTTTTAAAATGGGCTGCGAAGTTAATAAATTTTTAAATATCATCCCCCTTTTTGTCTTTGTTTAAACTTAGGGTTCTTTTTGTTGATTACATAGAGACGTCCTTTGCGCCTAACTATCTTGCAGTCAACGCTTCTCTTTTTAATGGATGTTCTTACTTTCATGTCTAACTTTAATTATAGGTCAATTAATATCTCATTATTATCCTTCCTTTACTCAAATCATAAGGCGAAAGCTCAAGCTTTACCTTATCACCGGGCAAAAGTTTTATATAGTTCATGCGCATTTTACCCGATATGTGCGCTGTAACCATATGTCCGTTTTCCAGTTCAACCCTGAACATAGCATTCGACAATGCCTCGGTAATGGTACCGTCTTGTGTTATGGACATTTGTTTTGTCATACTCAGAATTGCGCTGCTTCGGTTTTTTCTATTATATCAAACGTTGTCAATATCTCTGCCTTTCCTTTCCCTATGGCTACCGTGTGCTCAAAATGAGCTGAAGGTTTACCATCTTTTGTTGTTACTGTCCATCCGTCCGCTTCCTGCTTTATATCCCGCTTCCCCATATTTATCATCGGTTCTATCGCTATCACAAGTCCCCTTTGCAGTTTTACGCCGTTGCCTTTTCTTCCGTAGTTCGGTACATCAGGCGCCTCGTGCAGGTTTCTTCCTATTCCGTGGCCTACCAGTTCTCTTACTACACCGTAGCTGTGCGCTTCCGCATGTTCTTCAATGGCAGCGCTCACATCACCAATCCTGTTACCTTCCACTGCCTCTTCTATACCCTTGTAAAGCGATTCCTTTGTAACCCTTAACAATTTGGCCGTATCTTCACTAATCTTCCCTACCCCGAACGTATATGCCGAATCGCCGTAAAAGTTATCCTTCACCACTCCGCAGTCTACC
>Ga0206835_1136_pt1 | contig 24191 bp, 21 predicted proteins | sample Alteio_BWOrgCont_31_FD_152853 | JGI IMG/M metagenome (GOLD analysis project Ga0206835, IMG submission 152853) | Enriched cells from forest soil in Barre Woods Harvard Forest LTER site, Petersham, Massachusetts, United States -... | ecosystem: Environmental > Terrestrial > Soil > Temperate forest >...
GCAGTTCGGTGGTTTCGGTAACATTAAACTTTGCTGCGTTTTCGCGGATGCGATCTATCGAAATAAAAATATCGCTTACAATTTTACCTTCTTCTTCGGAGTTGTCGAAGGTTACAATATCGGTATAAGTATCATGATCGAGGTACTGCCTGTTGATTTCCAGCAAGTAAGCGTCGGAACAAAAAATATAATTAAGCTCCTTTAATTTAAAGCCTTCGGCAATAATGGTATCAGTTACCCATTGCCTTACTTTGGCTTTATCTTTTAGCGTGAAGCTGATGTTCTCCTCAAAAAAACTAATCGCAGGCATTATATTTTAAAATGCAGTTCAACTTCGTTACCTGATGTGTTAAATATACACTGATCAGCAAGATGTTTCATAATAAATACACCACGGCCTGTAAGGCTTTCCAGGTTTTCGGGCGCAGTTGGATCCGCAAGGTGTACGTAGTCGAAACCAGGTCCCTCATCGGTTACCGTCCAAATAATACGCTTGCCATCAACTTCGGCATTTACAATAACTTTCTTAGCGGGGTCCATTTTATTACCGTGCTTAATCGCGTTTATTAACGCTTCGTTTAAGCAAGTCATCATATTGGCAAAGGTATCTTCACTGACATTGTAGGCATCAGATAAGTTTTCTATCAATAACTCTAATTGTGTTATACTTTCCTCTTTTGAAGGTAGTTGTAACGTATATAGTTTTGCTGCCTGAACGTTTGCCTCTTCCATACTATTTGGCATTGATTTGATCAAAGTAAATATTGATTTTTTGTTTGTAATATAAGTTAAGCGCCGGGGATTCTGTTTTGATCTGCTCTGTTTGTTTAGCCTTGACCTGCTGATAATCCTGCAATGCTTTAATATATCCGGGAGGCATATCCTTACCCGTATTACTTTCTCTTTTCTGATCCTGATCACGCTGCTGTTCAGCCTTTTCAGCTTCTAATAAACGCGTTTGGATCTGCTCCTGTCTTTTTAATGCCTCATCGGTAATATGCTTGTTTACGAGATCCCGCTCGTTTTGTTCCATTTGTTGCGAAATTTTATCAAGATTCCCCAAACCTTTGGTTCCGTCTTTGTTATCTTCCTGGTTAATTTGCTGCAATGTTTCACGTATCATTTGCTGTTCGCGCGCCATACGAGCCAATTGTTCGCTCATTGAGCTGCCCTGGCCTTGTTTTTGACCGGATTGCCCCTGTTTGCCCTCTTTTTGCATTTGCTCACGAGCTTTTTGCATATTTTGGTTAAGCTGATGTTGCATTTTGGCCAATTCGCCCAGCGTTTGCTGTTTTGACTTGCCTTTGCCCGAACCATTTTTAGCTTTTTGCAATTGTTCGAGCGCTTCACTCAACATTAGTGCCAAATTATTCATAGCCGTCATTGAATATTGTTGGTTGCTTCCCGCTTCGGCTATTTGCCTGTCGCCTAAATTTTGCAATGCCTGGTCAATATGATCATTTATACTGGTAATTTGTTTATTAACTGTAGATTGTATCTGCGGCACGCGGCGACTTATCGCATACAGGCTATCCTCGGCTGTTTTTAAATTGTCTTTAATATCTTTTTGTTTTTGGGCCAGGGTAATATAATTAGGGTCGGTAGTGCTTGTTGTTTTTAACGTTTGCATTACCGATTCCTGCTCAAAAGAACTATTAACGAGGTTTTTCAACAACTGGCGCAATTGCTGAATGTCAATTGTGTTCTGGCTATCTTCCCCTTCCTGATCCTGCTGCTTCATTTTATCGGCCAATTGCTGCATTTGCTTAGCTGCCTGCTGCTGCGATTGCGACGCTTTGGGGCCGTCATTCTTTTTCAAATCATCACTACTTTGCTGCATTTGCTGATCTATACTTTTTTCCTCTTTCTCCGGATTTTCAAAATCCATTTTCCGGTCGTTTTGCTCGTTTTCCTTATTCAGCTCATCCAATGATTTTTTCACTTCCTGAAAATCATCATTCAATTTTTGCTGTTGTTGCTGTGCCGCCTGGGGGGTAGCGGTTGACTGTTTTGTTTGATCAGCTAATTTTTGTTGTTGTTGCGCCAATTGGTTCAACTGTTTAATGTTTTGATCCAGTTTTTGGTCGAAAGCGAGCTTTTTATAAAGCTCCAACATCCTATCTAACTCTTTTTTGAGCGATTTGTTATCTGACTGCATTTTTGAGAGATCTTCCCGGGTAGCATCTTTCTGATCTTGCTGCAACAGTTGTTGCAGATTTTGAAGCAGTTGCTGCGTTTTTGGATCAAGCACGTTATTGAATAATTTTTCCATTTCCTTTTGCTTTTCGGTTATGGAGGGATCCTGCTGCAGATTTTCCTGGCGGTTAAATTCGTTTTTGTGGTTTTCGTCCTGTATTTGCTTCACCAGGTCGTCCAGATCTTTTTTCTTTTGCATCAGATCGGCTATCTGTTTTTTTTCATCAAAAGAGAGGTTGTTTTTATTCAGTAATAGCTCATTTAATTTTTGCGATTCGCGCTCAACCTGCCCGGCCAGTTTAATTGCCGACTGCATTTTTTGCTTTACCGCCTCGGTACCCGTGTTTAACTGCTTGTTGATCTCGGTAGCATCCGGCATATTTAAGGTATGTTCAGCCGAGCGCACTTTCTTAGGGCCGTTTACTGCATCGTTATCGGCTACTTCAAAGTAATAGGTTACCTGTTCGCCGGGTTTAATACCTATCTCCTTTAAATTCCAGTAGTAGAAAAAATCAGACTGGGTTTGGTTCAGATCAGCCTTTATCGCCTTTGAAAATACATGCGCGTTTTTATCTGTACCTATTTTATAATAAAACACTAATGATGAAAACCCGTGATCGTCCTGTATCTTACCATTAAAATAAATGGCTTTGGTGCTTACTGAATCCGGTTTTTCTTCCACATTGATAGTTGGCGGTTCATCGGCAATAACGGTAATGCGGTAGCTTGCCGAATCGCTGTTTTTTACCAGTGTGTTTAACGGGTTAATTTTATACGCGGTATTTTTGATTATTCTTTCATGATGGTCAAATACATCAGTCGAAGCAGGACTAAGCAATTGTGTTTTATCGCCCAAAGAAAAATATAAGCCGGTAGCATTTTGTGTATGAAAGGCCCAGTTAACCGTTGTTCCTGCCGGAATAGTTAAATCGCCGGCATTGGCTATTATTTCATTTTTTTTGTGGAGATAGGCGGGATAATTCAGTTCCACATCAAAATGCAATAACGATGGGCGCAGGTTAACTTTTATTTGATACGGCGCGGATGTAACCCCATTTGCCGTTAACCTGAAAATCTGGTTTTGTTGAAGGTTAGAGAATACATAATGGAAGTTGGAAATATTCTCTTTATCCAGTTTAAATGTATTACCGGCTGTTTCTATATAAACATCGGCAGGGAATTTGTCGCCGGTTAATTTTAGGTCAAGCTTAAAATCCTGCCCTTGTACAGCCGATAGTGTTTGATTTTGAACCACGAACTGAAATGGTGATACGGGCGCAAAATGTTCATTATGCCGGATGAGCCTTTTAGTACTTTCGGTTAGGATTGATGGGGCAGCAAGCGCGATCACACAAATGATGGCAGCCGGCGTAATGATCCATTTTAAATACCTGTTGTTTTCGCGGATGTTGATGGCCGAAGGGAAGCTGACGGGTTTTAGCTGTTCTATTTTTTGGTCGATACTGGCTTCGATGAGGGCACGGTGTTTTTCATCGTCGATAGCCTGCTTTTTTAATTGGAGTGTATTGAGCAATTTATCATTAACACTGCTAAAATGCTTGCCTATTATTTCCGCAGCTTCATCGTGTGTAAGGTTCTTACTCAACTTGAGCCAGGCAAAAAGAGAAGGGATTACCAGCCAAACAATAAGCCCTAAATTCAACAGGATAAAAGCGTAAAAAAGAATGGTGCGAAAGGCTGTATTGAAATTGCCAAAGTATTCGCTTAATGTGATAACAACATATGCCGAAAACAAGCCAGCGCCTAAAAATATCAATCCCCGTAAAAGATTATTTAAATAATACTTACGGATGAAGGTATTGATCTTGCTGATTAAAAGCTCGTAGTTTTCGGTAGCGTTCATTTGGCAGCATTTGTTTCCTGATATTTAATTAACGCCTGTTAGCGATATATCGGGGTGTTCAAGATAAAGAAATAATATTTACCCTTAAAAACATTTTGAATTTATATAACATTAAGATGATAAGTGATTATTGTGCAGTTGGTAAAATCACCGTACATTTGTAAGGTAAACTTATTAGTTTAATTTATTAAAATGAGTGCTAAAGATCTTCAGTTTGCTTCAGACCTGCGTACAGTTGTAACACGGCTGGTAAAAAAATTGCGCAAAAAATCGGTAACAGGGCAACAGCTCTCACTTACCGAGCGCTCTACACTGTCGTTACTATTATCCAGCGAAAATGGCATGTTACCCAGCGAACTTGCCGCTATGGAGAAAATAACCAATCAATCCATGTCGCAAATATTGAGTAGCTTTTTGGAGAAGGGATTTATTACACGCACCGCTTCGGAAACTGATAAACGCAAAGTGATCATATCCTTAACCGAAAAAGGTAAGGCGATAATTTTGCAGGTGCTTAGTGAAAGGGATGAGTGGCTGAACGAGGCATTACGTGAAACTTGTACTGAAGAAGAAAGAGAGCTCATTAAAAAAGCACTGGGGCCATTAACCAAGCTGGTTGATTTTGAGTAAATAACAGATTTGATAATTTTAGAGGGTGATAGATGAACATAAGTACATTCAGGGCATTTAAAAGCAGGAACTACAGGTTGTATTTTAGCGGGCAATCCGTATCATTAATAGGTACATGGATGCAGAAAACGGCGGTGAGCTGGGTTATTTATACGCTCACCCACTCTACCCTGATGTTAGGGGTTACACTTTTTGCGAGCCAGTTTCCTTCGTTTTTATTTTCACTGTATGGAGGTGTGGTATCCGACAGGTATAACCGATACAAGGTTTTGCTTACCACACAAGTACTATCATTAGTACAGGCGGTTTTATTGGCGGTTTTGATATTATTGAAGCACTACGAAGTATGGGAAATACTTACGTTGAGTGTGTTTTTAGGGGTTATCAATGCTTTTGATGTGCCGGCCAGGCAATCATTGGTTTATGAAATGATTGATGATAAAGACGATTTACCAAATGCACTGGCGTTAAATTCCTCCATGGTAAATCTTTCCAGACTGATCGGGCCCGGCATTGCGGGTATAATTTTGGAAAAGGTTGGCGATGGTGCTTGTTTCTTATTAAATGCCTTAAGCTTTGTGGCTGTAATAACCTCTTTATTAATGATGAGGCTGCCAAAATATATAAGCAAACCGCATACAAAAAATGTGTTTGGTGAACTTAAAGAAGGTTACAGCTATATCAGGCGCACACCGGAAATATTATTTGTAATTATTATGCTGATGTTCATCAGCTTATTTGTGTTGCCATACAGCACGCTTATCCCTTTTTATGCAAGGGATGTATTTCATGGTACAGCATCAACCTTTGGTATAATTGACAGCTTTATAGGGCTTGGCGCATTTTCGGGTGCTATATTTTTAGCATCCATAAGGCCGGGACACGATCTTAAAAAAATACTCGCTATAAATACACTGGTATTTGGCGCGGGGCTGGTTTTATTCTCGCACGAGAATCATTACGTACTCGCGTTGCTATTCTCGGCGCTGGCGGGCTTTGGCATGATGTCACAAATTACTATCAGCAACACCTTGCTGCAAACCACAGCCGACGTAAAAATGCGGGGCAGGGTGATCAGCTTTTATGCTATGGCCTTTTTCGGAATGCAGCCTTTGGGCGGTTTGATAATTGGTTATGTATCTAAAATAATCGGCACAAAAAACACCATGTTAGGCGAAGGTATTATTGCTTTGATAATTGGCATAGTACATTTTATATTTTTACGCAGGGCCCGGTTAAAAACAAAACGAACCCAAATTATTGAGTTACCTGCTGCAGCTTCGGAACATATTCCTGCTTAGTTTTTGCCTAAACGGATGTTTACCGCCCTTCTTTAAGTATCTTCTGTGCCAGAGATTAATGAACACTTAATGCAAAAGTTTCATTAATAAAAAGCCATATGTCGCGTTAGCTGCAAAAACGAACTTAGTATCGAAATATAGGGAGAGCGTTGGGCTAAAGCCAGCCTCTGATTATACATCCTTAGCCCGTTGGCTTTAGCCAACGGCAATGATAATAAAGCAAATTTATCATTGCCGTCACATTTATGTGACGGGCTTATAAAGAAAGTAGTATGGCTTTAGCCTAAAACCGCCACCATAGTTATTTTTTAAAATCGATTGCTTCCAGTCTTCACTAATAATTAAAGGATTAAATAAAGCATGCAATACCGACAATTCTGCGCCTCGGGTAAAAATGCTGATGTATAGCATTGAATGAGCTAACAATTTTTATATTGCATCACAATTTATAGCCAATTATAAATCAGCCAGAAATAAAATCTGTTATGCAAAACATTAAAACAAGTAAACTATTTGTCGCTAGCTGTTTGTCGTTATTAGTAACCTCCTTATCATTCGGCATCAGAGCCGGTATTATGGGGCAGCTGGGCACGCAATTTGATTTGAACGCGGGTGAGTTATCAACCATTACCGCTACCGCGTTTTGGGGCTTTCCACTGGCTGTAGTAATTGGAGGTTTTATTGTTGACCTGATTGGTATGAAACGATTGCTGGTAATGGCATTTGTATTTCACCTATTAGGTATAGTGCTTACCATTTTTGCACAAGGATATTGGACACTCTTTTTCTCTACATTATTAATCGGGATTGCCAACGGAACGGTTGAAGCCGCATGTAACCCACTGGTAACAGCCTTATACCCTCAAAATAAAACCACACGGCTTAATTACTTTCACCTTTGGTTTCCGGGCGGCATTGTTTTAGGATCGTTACTGGTACTGTTACTTAGCCATATTGGCTTAAACTGGCAGGTACAAGTTGGCGTAATGCTGATACCTACAGCTATTTATGGCTACCTATTTTCAAAACTCGACTTTCCGGTTACGGAACGTGTTGCGGCAGGCTTTACCACTGCCGATATGTATAAAGGGGTACTTTCCCCACTATATCTTTTCATGCTGATTTGCATGTTTGGCACTGCTATTACCGAGTTGTTTACCAACCAATGGACAGGCGTGCTATTTAAAACAGTAACAGACAATGCCCTTTTAATACTCACCTTTGTAGCTACTATACAGGTAATATGCCGCGCATTTGCCGGGCCTATAGTACATAAGTTGGCGCCTCAAGGTGTTCTGCTTATATCAACCATACTGTCGGCGTTAGGCATTTACTTACTGATAAACCTACATGGCGAGTCCATATTTTTTGCAGCAGTAGTATTTGGCCTGGGTGTAGCCTTCTTTTGGCCATGCATGATAGGCTTTGTAGCTGAGAATATTCCACAATCGGGCGCATTGGGTATAAACCTATTGGGCGGTGGCGGCATGCTGGCCGTTTCATTTTACACCATTTTTATGGGTGGCTTTTATGACAGGCACACGGTACAACACTTAACAACAGGCGCAGTATTGGATAACTATCAAAAGGCAGCTACGGGCACACCAATGGCCAACGAGCTTGCACATGCACAAAGCCTGGCTGGTTTTGATGTATTGCATGTTACCTTGATTATTCCGGCGGTACTGATTATTGCCTTTGCTGGCTTGGTATTTTATATGAAGGCCAATCGCAAAAAAGCAGTTGCAGCAAATTAAAAATTTCACAGAATAACGCTACACAGCTTCACAACGGATAGGTTATTGTTGATATTGGGGATATACAGCCGGATAATAATACTTTGCCTTGATAGGCTACAGAAGTTGTTAGCAATAGCAAGCTGGTTTGTAATATTTTTGCTAGACAGGCTTAAAAGTCGCAGGGAATGCTTCGCTTTGCTGTAAATGCATAATTTGCGTAAAACAAGGGCGTTATATTATTGGTTATTTATATGGTTTCCTAAGAAAAGTTGTTTACCAGGAAAGTTATCTATAGATTCACATACTAGTTGTGTAAAATGAACAAATCTGCTAAAAAAATCGTCATTTTTGATGATGATGAAGACATCCTTTCCATTTGCGTTTATATTTTGGAAGAGCAAGGATGGGAAGTGTACACCTACACAAACTGCAATAATATTGTTGAGCGCATTAGCGAGATAAAACCCGATGTTATTTTGATGGATAACTGGATACCAGACGAGGGAGGTATTATTGCTACACAAACATTAAAGAAAGAAGAATCATTGCAACACATACCTGTAATCTACTTTTCGGCTAATAGCGATATACAGTTACTAGCCGAGCATGCCGGCGCTGATGGTTACCTGGCAAAACCATTTGACCTTGAAGAGCTTGACCGAGTTATTGGTAATGTAATGGTAAAATAGAGATAAACATACCAGCTATAACAAAAGAGGCTCAACTAAATTAGTTGAGCCTCTTTTGTTATAGGAATATTAAAACCCTGGGCCTCCGCCGGGTCCGCCGCCACCTGGGCCACCACCACCAGGGCCGCCGCCGCCGCCCGGGCCATTACCATTATGCCTGAAATTATGCATGTTGGGTTCTTGATTTGGGGCTTTGCCTGCAAATTTCTGCAAGCGTAAAGTGAATGTTCCAAGATAATAACGAGCAAGCCTGTTTACACGGGTTTCGGTAATGGAACTTGCTGTTTGAGAACTGGTAAAACCTGTGTTTTGGTTAAACAAATCAAATACTGATAAACGTATAGTAGCGGCGTTGTTTTTCAGAAACCTGCGTTCAAGGTATACGTTTAAAATATTGGGGTTAGTTGCATTTACTGAGGTGGCATAACCATAGTTAATAGTCTTGGTGTAGTCATAGCTAAATGTCCAGTCATTAAAATAGTTTTTTCCGTTTAAACCGATAGTCCATGTCCGGATATTTGTATTACCGCTTGTTAATGAATCTACAACACTATTATTTGTACGATTGATGGCGTAGTTTGTTAAAAACTGGGCATCAATAACTTCCGGAAGGTCAACCCTAAATTTCAATCCAGGAGTAACCTGCAAATTTTTAGAGATGTTTTTTTGTGTAAGCGAATCGGCAGTGGTTACATCGGTTAAATAGCCGGCTGTTGAGGTATACGTGACAGCTGTAGAAAGCGATAGTGTAAATTTGCGCTGTTCCCAGGGTTTTGCGTAAACAACGTTTCCCGACACGCTAGTGTATCCAACACCGGGAGTATTTAAATACTTGGTTAAAATGGTATTTTCAAACCGTTTTTCACGCGGAAAAGTCCCAGGGTAAGAAATAGTATTAGAAGTTATATAATTGCTTATCTGCTGAAAAGCCAAATTGGTAAACAAAATATTCCCTGAAGCAAAATCAAATGAGTTGTACCTCATAGAAAAATTGTTGGTAAACTGGGGTTTAAGATCAGGATTACCTTCAACGGGATACAGCGCATTCGAAAAATTGACCACCGGCTGTAATTGTGTGAAACTTGGCGAGCTGCTTGATCCGTTATAATTTAAACTAAAAGCATGGCTCCTTGAAAAATTATATACAAAACGGGCGGTAGGTATAACATCAAAAGTATTAATGTGCGTTTGTACACCCGTTACCAGGGAGTTACCATCTAATTCAGCCGGTTGAACAGCAAGCCCTAATGTGTAGTTATATTTTTTCTGTATAAAGCGATAATTTAATCCAATTCGGTTAGTTAAAAAAGAAAAATTATACCGGGTACTTAAAGCGCTATCGGGTAAAAGCAATGCGTTTGGTGGTATAGTTAAGCTGGTGTCCGTTATTTGATTATTTGTTGTTGCAGCATAATTAACCGCGTAGTTTAATTCCAGATATGAATATTTACCTATAGGTGCGATGTAGGATAACGTTGCGCCTACGGAATTTGTACGGCTGTAAGTAGTTATAACCTGATCTGCCGCAGATATTGGCACACCGATAAGATAATCATTTATCGGATTTTGATATTGATTACTAACAGACGAGCTTAAAGTAATATATGCGCTAAAATTATGCCTGTGCGGAAGTTTATGGTTATACAAAATATTTAAGCCATAACTAGGTGCAGACGATGTTGCGTTGGTATTTGATGTGTATTTAGAAACTGCCGAGTCCACAGCATTTGTTGACGGCCTCCGTCTTAATAGCGTATTAAGCTCATTATCGGTGGTATTTACACTTGCATATGAAAATGTTGGGGTAATTTTCAGATAGTTGATAGTATCCGGAGTGTATTCCATGTTCCATGTAAACCGATGGTTAACATCTCTGTCTGTTTCATTACTTGTTTGATTGTTTATACTTGGATTAGCAGGCGAAAGGTTCTGCTGATTGTTTGTACTGTTTGTAGTAACAGTATTATCGGCAAAACTATAGCTGCCATATACCGCAAGGTGTTTCCCCCATTGATCGCGGAAATTTGCTCCCAGAGAATGAGCATCGGTTATACCGTTTTGAGTAGTAGTCAAACTTCCTGAATTTTGCGAGCCTCTCGCCGCGTTGCCACGACCACCACCGCCACCGCCGCCACCACCGAATCCGCTGCCACCGCCACTTGAGCTTGACCCAAAAGAAAAGGTATTAACATTGGTGTTGTTTACGCTCCCTAATAATGCTATTTGCTGATCGCCGTTGAAAATGAAACTATTCAAGGTGGTTAAATAACGATTGTCATCCGGTATTCCCTGGCTTTTAGGTAAAGCATCTTCTCCATCACCAGCAGTACCTTGTAATGTATAACCGTAGTTTTTATCTTTCCTGATGGTGATATTTAATATTTTATCCGGTTCACCTGTTTTAATACCGGTTAAATTGGCCTGATCGCCATAATCATCAATTATCTGAATATTATCGGCAACATCAGCAGGCAAATTTTTTGTGATAGACTGTACATCGCCCCCCATAAAATCTTTACCATTAATACGCACTTTAGTAATTTGTTTACCCTGGGTTGTAATATTGCCATTCACATCCACATCCACACCCGGTAGTTTTTTAATAACATCTTCAATCGGTGCATTATCGCGCACCTTATACTCGCTTACTTTGTATTCTGTTGTATCTTCTTTAAAAACAACCGCCTCCGTGGCCACAATATTAACTGTTGCAAGCGTATTTGTCTCTGCCTTTAAAATGATTGGTGCAAGCACTACTGGTTTAGTATCGGCATCAAAAGTATAATGCCTGCGTATTGCCTGGTAGCCAATAGATGTGATGCTAAGTGTAAATTTGGTGCCCCCAACAGCAGGAAAATCAAACTTCCCATTGGGGTCGGTTGCCGTTAATGAGCTATCTCCTTTATCAGAAATAACCTTAACAATTGCCCCGGGAACTGATTGTTTGGTAGAATCTATAATTGTTCCCCCTACTTCGCGCGTAATTTGCGCTCGCGCATTGATAAAGAAGAAAAAAAGAATTGATAAAGTTAGTAAAGCTGGCTTCATAAGTTAAATAATATCTATTGAGTTGTATTAATACAACCATACACAACAAAGGTTGTATTTTAATATTATAATTGATTAATAATCATATCATTGTTACACATAACAACAAAAAAGGGGCAGGATATTATCCTGCCCCTTAAACAAATATTATTGAATATTAGTTACTTAAATGCAAGTATGATGTTACGCTTTGCAAACTGTTAATATCAATACCAGGATGCGCTATTTGTATACTGTTAAGTGATGTACCAGGTATAATAACTATCCTAAATTGCGCGCTGTTGTTGGTAATATTTTGATTTGCCTCAAGCAATACATATCCAACACCATATGAATCAAAGCTTATTGAAAGGCCTGATGAGTTAGTGAAAGGTAATACGGACCAAGCGCTACCCCCCATTGGCCTGTAGTATACCAATACTACACCATTATCAACAATATCTTGTGTTATAGCAGGAACCACATATGGAGCGGATACTGTAGATACATTTTGATTAGATAGCGTATAACTTGACGCGCTAGCACCTGTTGCGCCTGTAGCACCCGTAGCACCTGCTGCTCCCGCCGAACCGGCCGAACCTGCTGCTCCCGTCGAACCTGCCGCTCCGGTTGCTCCTGTAGCACCATTGCTTCCATTAGCTCCCGCCGCTCCAGTTGCACCTGTAGCACCATTGCTTCCATTAGCTCCGTTACTTCCGTTGGCTCCGGTTGCACCTGTAGCGCCATTGCTTCCATTAGCACCTGTTGCACCTGTTGCGCCGGTAGCTCCGTTACTTCCATTGGCACCTGTAGCGCCGGTAGCTCCGTTACTTCCATTAGCACCAGTTGATCCGGTAGCACCTTTTGCACCGGTAGCACCTGTTGAACCGGTAGCACCCGTTGAACCAGCACCGGTAGCGCCTGTTGCACCTGTAGCTCCTGTATTTCCTGTTACACCTTGTGCTCCAACACCTGGACCAGTAGCCCCGGTTGCTCCGGTTGAGCCCGTATCTCCCTGAGGGCCGGGAGTTTTGTCTTTACGACATGCACTTATTGTGAATGCAATTACAAATAAGATTGATAAAGTAAGTTTTAGTTTTTTCATAGCTCTAATTATGGCTTAATGACCTGTTCTACGAGAAACGATTGAATTAGTTACAATTTTTTAATATAGATTAAAAATCCAGCAAAGTTTTCCACAAAATTTCTAACATTTGTTCGAAATACATTTACCATTAGTTGAAACACTTGGCTGTATTTTTCGTTAGTGTAAATAAAACATTAACCCATGAATAACATTAGTGTAAACCTGCACGCCCGTGTGCATAACTGGATAGACAGTGTTGGTTTCAGGTTAAACACCTCGCAAACCAATAGAAGGAGCAATATTACTACTAATCATTATTTTTTTGAGACCTTCAATTTTTTTGAGCGCGCCAAGAATAACGACTTGCAGCATTCAAAGTTTTTATGCTTTGATATGTATGGCGAAAAGATAAATGTGCGTTCGCTGCTGGATTTGCAGACCGCGTTTTTTGAAAATATAAGCCAGTTAAAGTAACTAGCCGGGTGGGTATCGGCTATTTTAATTTAGATTCTTCTTTTTAAGGTAAGTATAATATTATCGTACCTATTATCATGATATATTTCAAGCAATAAACTGCGCCCATCTCTTGATTTAAAAATGGTATCAATATCCTCTAAACTCATTTTTGAAACAGGCGCCAGGTTAATCGTTACAATTTCGTCGCCCTTTTCTAACCCAACCTCATCTGCTGGCGACCCTGGTTCAACCCTGCTTATAATAACATGTTTATAACCATCCCCGTCTGAGTAGTATTCCATTCCGCTCATATCGTGTTCAAATGGTTCTTTATACAATGGGCCGGGCTTTAAGTACATGGCATTGTCCGGGTAATCAAAAATCACTTTAAATTTTTTAAGCATTCCAATACCAAGGTTTCCATCCCTTGGTACTGAGGTTTCCACTTGTTTCTTTGTGTCATCAGGGAATGATGCCAATACGTTCTTAACTTTATATTTTCCTATTTGTATTTCATCTATGCGACTTAAATAGCCATCAATGGGACCATTTAATCCGATCCCTAAATTCGCCGCTATAAATACCTTTGGTAAACCATTGTTTTTAACCATGTTCTCGATGGATACCGGATGACCCGCTCCTATGTCAATAACTAATTTGCTATCTACTTTTTTCTCATTCGGAAATGTTATAATAGCATGCATATATGGTTTCCGGTCTTCAATGGTTATAGGAATTTTGTTCCCTTTTCTAAATGGGTGTAAATCCGCCGGCCGGCATATATTAAGCGTGCTGTCGCTAAAATCAATGCCAATAGCAAGATTGTCAAAAAACTCATAGCCTAATAAGCCATCAATGGGCATACCGGCATAGTTGGAAAGGTTAAAGTGATCTTTTTTTAATATCGCCGCATTTACCTCATGGCTCACCAAGCCCGGAATCTGAACATTAAGCGCTGAGGTTATATACGCCTCTGCATCATCACCCTCGCCTAATCCGGGTATTTTTATCATTCTTTTTGATTTCAGGTTGATCGAGTCAACCAAATTTGGCTCTGTAATTATCATCAGTCCAACGCCGGTATCTAAAACAAAATTAAATGGTCCTTTATCATTTATATTCAGCTTTATAACAATCATATTCCGAACCAGCCGAAAGGGGATTCTTATATGCTTTCGATTTTGGGGCAAATCAAAATATTGGGCATGCGCAGATGAAAAGCAAAAAACAAAAATAAACATGGGCATTAACAAATGCACCCGCTTTAATTTATTTAGAAGATTACCCGACATGTGTTATAATTGGTTGATTAAATCTACATAAAATAGACCATTAAAACACAATGATGTTACATCCAAGACTGTGAATAAACTAATACCCCGTTTATAGCATTAGTTTATTCCGGCTTTTTCAAATTATCTTTTATATCAGGGTGTTGAGTTGGCAACTTGGCAACTTCCATTTCAATCTCCGTTTGTTTTATAGCTACGGCATACTCTGCCGGTTCAATTTTACTTCCCATTGCTTCCGCATAAACCTGTGTAAACTCCGCACCTATATATAATATAGCCGAGGTATAATATATCCATGTAAGTATTACTATGATTGAGCCTGCAGCCCCGTAAGCGGAGCTATTAGCAAAGTATTGAATATACTGCCCTATTAAATATTGCCCCAACATAAATAGCAGAGCGGTAAATATTGCCCCCGACCTCACGTCTTTCCATGAAATTTTAACATCAGGAAGTACTTTAAATATAATACCAAAAAGCGTAGTAATTACTATAAATGTAATAGCAAGATTAACAACATATATTATAATATGTATGCCCGGAAAAAAATACTGTATCCTATTGCTCAAAGCAGAAATCAATATATTCACAATAAGTGATACAACTAACAAAAAACCAAGGCTACCGATAAGCGAGAACGACAAGAACCTGTTCTGTATTAATTTTAACCATCCTTTTTTAGGTTTAGCCTTAACCCGCCAGATGATATTTAAGGAATCCTGTATCTCGACAAACATACTGCTGGCTCCTATCAATAATACAATAATACCTGAAACCAGTGCTGGCCCGCTTTTGCTGTGCATGGCATAACCTTTAATAATATCTTTTATTTGAGTGGATGCTTGAACCCCCATATAATGTTGTACTTGTACATATAATAACTCCCGGTTTGCAGGGTCTCTTAAAAATATTCCAATGAGCGCCAATACCAGTACTAATAAAGGCGCGATAGAAAATATAGTATAATATGCCAGCGAAGCACTTAGTTTAAGCCCGTTATCATTTATAAAGCCCATAAATGTGGCCATAATTATTTTCCACCACCGCTTTAAATATGCTTTTCTTAAAATCTTCATGCGTATCAAATATATTTGTAATAAAGGGTATATATGCTTTATTATGATAGCTTTATGTAATAAAACACGCCCCGTATAATAACCATACTTAGTACTAAACTTTAAATCATTAAATCCATGATAAAAAAGGTGCTTTTTTTGAGCAAACTACTAATACTTATCCCTTTTGTGTTATTCCTTAGCAATTTTAATGCCTTAGCACAAAAAACTAACGTTTGGATAGTAAACAATGCCGAGAAGGCTAAAGGAATAGATGCATTATCAGACACGGGTAAAGAACGGGCGGTTGCCCTATTTAAAACACTTAAGCATGAGGGTGTGCAGGTTATTTACATCACCCCTAAAAAAATATCGGCAGAAACCGCGGAACCATTGGCTACGCGAGATAAAATTTTACCCCGCGTATATACTGATAGCGTACAAAAGTTCGCGCAAATTATAAAGCTGAACTTTATTGGCAAGAATGTGCTGATAGTGGCCAATTACGATACCATTATTCCGTTAATATCGGCGCTGGGTGGTGATACGCCATTTGACGAACTAGACAAAGGAGATCACGATCAATTATTTTGTTTAACCATAAAAAGTACAGGCGATGTTGATTGTACAGTGCGGTATTACGGTAAAAAGCATCATGTGAACGAGATACCTCAAAGTTATATTTTAGATAATTATTCGCAGGGAGTACCGGGAAGGTAGGAATTACAGATCGGAAAAGGGAACATCAAGCAATTCATAATTTTTCCAACCGTTAAAATCAAAATGCCACCACTCGGTTGGTAATTCGATAAACCCATGCGCTACCATAACTTTTTTTAACAGCGCACGATTTGCGATCTCCTGTTTTGGTAAATCTGTATTATTTGATGCGGCTTTTTGGCTGAAACTGTCGAACCCGGTTGGCATATCCAGTTCTTTACCTGTTTTCAGATCTATCAAACTCAAATCAATGGCACAACCGCGATTGTGTTTAGAGCCTTTTGCCGGGTCAGCAACAAAATTAGTATCACGTATCAGCTCATAAAACTTTACGGTAACCGCATATGGGCGGTAAGCATCATAAATTTTCAAGCCCAGGCCCTGAAGTTTTAATGCCGCCTCCACCTCTTTTAATGCAATCACAACCGGCAGCCTTGCATAGGCTTTTGCCTGCGGATACATTTTTTGATGCGCAAAGTTGTTAGTTGTGGCATAACGAATATCCAGCACGATGCCTGGTATATATTTTTTTATTTCTACCAGGCGTTTTTCTGAATCGGCTTTAATTTCGTTTTGATAAGCCAGATTTGTACTTATTAATAATGCATGGCTATAAAGCTGCTGCGCGGTTGTTTTACTTATACCAAAGGTGCTTATTACTATTGCTATTAAAACAAACCGAACGATGTGCCTCATATTTTTTATATGACTTAACTATCTATGTGAAACGATAAGCAGATCAAGGTCTTTAGTAGGAATAGAGAACCGCTCGCCAATATATTTGCTGGTTAAATGTCCCTGGTAAATGTATACCGCATTGCGCACACCGGCATTTTGCCATATTACATTTTTAAGGCCGCCCTGCTCGCCAATATCTAACAAAATGGGAGCGAAAATATTGGTTAAAGCATAGGTAGCAGTACGCGCAACCCGGGATGCTATGTTGGGTACACAATAATGGATCACATCATACTTGCGAAAAACGGGATGCGTGTGGTTTGTAATCTCGGATGTTTCAAAACAACCTCCCTGATCAATACTTACATCAATAATTACCGAATCGCGTTTCATTTTGCTAACCGTTGTTTCTGATATGATGCAAGGGCTGCGGCCGTCTTCGGCCCGCATGGCGCCAATGGCTACATCGCAGGTAGTAATAGCTTTTTCTAAAACGATGGGTTGCACTACAGATGTAAATATCCGTGTACCGATATTGTTTTGTAACCGGCGAAGTTTATAAATTGAAGGATCAAACACCTTCACCTCGGCACCTAATGATATAGCCGTTCGTGCAGCGTATTCGCCTACTGTACCGGCTCCTAATATTACAATTTCGGTTGGTGGTACACCGGTGATACCGCCAAGCATCAAGCCTTTACCTTCAAAAACATTGCTCAGATATTCGGCAGCTATCAGGATAGATGTTGCGCCAACAATCTCGCTCATGGCCCGTACAACTGTTAACGATCCGCCCTCGTCCTGTAGATGCTCAAAGCAAAGCGCGGTGATTTTTTTATTAAGCAGGGCCTGTAAACAATCAGATTTTAGCGTCGAGATCTGTAGGGCGGATATTAAAATTTGCCCTGGTTTCATCATTTCAATTTCGCTTAGCGTAGGCGGGGCTATTTTGATGATGATATCGGCTTCGTAAATTTTTCGGGTATCGTGAACAATTAGGGCTCCTTGTTCGCTATAATCTTTATCCGAAAAGTTAGCGGCCTGCCCGGCATTGCTTTCCAGCATCACATTATGCCCGTTGTTTACCAATAGCGCGACGGACAAAGGCGTAAGCGGAATACGATTTTCCTGGAAGGAAACTTCTTTTGGAATACCGATGTATAATTGGTTTTTTTGAGCCTTAACCTCCAGCATCGACTCCTGCGGCTGCATCATTGCTTGCTTAGCAATATCAGAAAACCCACTGTATTTCCCTGAACTCATTTTGGTCTATTTTCTGGATGTTGAAGATAGGAAAAAAAAGGATTATTGTTAAACTAAATATGCTTAACAGTTATATACCTGGCACCATCCGCAACAACCTGGATGTTTATGCTGATATAGCTTTCAGGTAACAGCTCCGGCACCTTTTCCGGCCATTCAATAAAGCAATAATTACCTGAGTATAGGTATTCTTCAAAACCCATATCCATGGCTTCGGTTTCTGTTTTAAGGCGATAAAAATCGAAGTGGTAAATGGTATTATTGGCCGCCCTGTACTCATTTACAATAGCAAATGTTGGGCTCGAGATATTGTCGGTAACGCCTAATGCTTTGCATAGCGACTTTATGAGCGTGGTTTTACCAGCCCCCATATCACCATAAAAAAGAAAAACACGATTGTTGGGTGCAAAAGATAAAATAGATGCTGCTGTGGCATCCAGTTCATCGAGGCTATTTATGAGCAGTTCCATGCGCCAAAAATAAAGAAACTTAATTGTCATTCTGAGCTGAGCGAAGAATCTTCTTCGACTTACAAACGAATATGCTTGGTGCAGAAGATTCTTCGCTGCGCTCAGAATGACAAAGGGTTACTGGCTATTACTTATTTAGGTCCGTAGGTAGCAATCGGAATGATCATTTCTTCTAATGAGATACCGCCATGCTGGAAAGTTTCATTATAAAAGTTAACGAAGTGATTGTAGTTGTTCGGGTAAACAAAATATCCATCTTCCTTGGCAAACACAAAGCTCGAGCTTACATGCAGCTTAGGCAGCATAGCATCATGCGGATTGCGGATGTGGAATACATCTTTAGCGTTAAAATTTAAGTTACGACCCTGTTTGTAGCGAAGGTTGGTGTTGGTGTTTCTGTCGCCGATAATTTTACTTGGTTTTTTTACGCGGATAGTGCCATGATCGGTAGTAATTACCACGCGAACTTGTTTCGATGCCAAAAACTTAAGTAACTCAAACAACGGAGAATGCTCAAACCAGGAAAGTGTTAATGAGCGGTAAGCAGAGTCATCACTAGCCAGCTCACGAATCATTTGCATATCTGTACGGGCATGCGACAGCATATCCACAAAGTTGTAAACAACCACATTCAAGTCGTTATTCATCAGGTTGCTTACTGATTCGTTCAGCGCCCGGCCTTCGTCAATATTCAGGATTTTGTGATAAGACAGTTTGATGTCCTTACGAACCACACGTTTCACTTGGTCGGCAATAAAGTCTGCCTCGAATAAATTCTTGCCACCTTCGTCTTCATCATTCTGCCACATTTGCGGGTAACGACGCTCCATTTCCAACGGCATCAGGCCAGAGAAAATAGCATTACGCGCATATTGAGTAGCCGTAGGCAGAATACTATAATAGGTATCCTCTTCCTCTAACCTAAAGTATTCAGATATAATCGGGTTGATGATCTTAAACTGATCATACCTTAAATTATCAATCAAGATAAAAAACACCGGCCCTTTACCATCCAGTTTAGGGAAAACCTTCTTTTTAAATAACTGCGGTGAACTTGTTGGCGCGGTATCCGGATTTTTAATCCAATCCAGATAATTGCGTTCCACAAATTTGCAGAACTGGGTATTAGCTTCGGCTTTTTGAAGGGTTAAAATTTCGTGCATGCCGCTATCCTGCAATTGTTGCAGCTCAAGCTCCCAGTAAATTAGTTTTTTGTAAACATCAACCCATTCCTGATGGCTGAGGTTATCATTAAGCGTCATGCCCAGGTTACGGAAATCCTGCTGGTAAGCCATGGTAGTTTTTTCAGTTACCAGGCGCTTGTTATCCGTAAGTTTTTTAATGGTAAGCAGTATTTGCTTTGGGTGTACTGGTTTTATCAGGTAGTCATCAATTTTGGAGCCAATGGCATCCTCCATTAAATACTCTTCCTCATTTTTAGTGATGAGCACGATAGGCACATCGTTATTAATGTTTTTTATTTGCGATAAAGTTTCCAATCCGGTTAAGCCGGGCATATTCTCATCTAAAAAAACAAGATCGAAAAAATTATTTTTGAAGGACTCGACAGCATCCATACCATTGGTTACGGTGGTTACTTTATATCCTTTTTCGTTTAAAAATAAAATGTGGGGTCTCAACAAATCAATCTCGTCATCCGCCCACAATATGGTTGTATCTTGCATGGTATATAGTTAAAGTCTGAATCAGAATTAATATGATTCAAAAATTTACAGCGTTTTTCAATTCTATAGCGCTATAAATTCTGATCTTATAACCTTTAAGCAGGGCATTTGTTGTTGCTATTAAAGGTATTAACAAAATTTTAACAAATATAAGACAACGTTGTACCTTTACTTCACATTTTTGCAGGATATATAAATACATTGAATAAAAAGAAAATTATAAACGATCCGGTTTACGGGTTTATCAGCATCCCGTCGGATCTTGTGTTCGACCTGATAGAACATCCTTATTTTCAACGATTAAGGTATATCAAACAATTGGGCATGACGCATTTGGTTTACCCCGGCGCTTTACATACCCGTTTTCACCATGCTTTAGGCGCGTTGCATTTAATGAGCCTGGCGGTTGAAACCTTGCGTTATAAAGGCCAAATTATAACCGAAGCAGAGGAAGAAGCCGTTAGCGTAGCCATATTATTACATGATATTGGCCATGGCCCATTCTCACATGCCTTAGAGCAAATCATAGTTGATGGGGTTTGGCATGAGGATATTTCCAAATTGTTGATGAATGAGCTGAATAAACAATTTGATGGCCGTTTAACTATGGCGATTGAAATATTTAACGGCACTTATTCAAAAAACTTCCTGCATCAATTGGTATCCAGTCAGCTGGATATGGACCGTATGGATTATTTGAATCGCGACAGCTTTTTTACCGGGGTATCCGAAGGTGTCATCAGTTCCGACCGTATTATTAAAATGCTTAATGTGGTGGATGACCATGTTGTGGTGGAAGAAAAGGGCATTTATTCGATAGAAAAGTTCCTGATTGCCCGCAGGCTGATGTACTGGCAGGTGTATCTGCATAAAACAGTGATAGCCGCAGAAGTGCAGTTAACTAAGACATTAAAACGTGCCCGCGAAGTGGCTTTAAAAGGCGACCAACTAAATTGTACCCCAGCATTAAACCATTTCCTGGTAAACAGCATCAATAGTGAGGAATTTATTTTGGAGGATAGGAACCTGCAAACTTTTGCCGGCCTGGATGACACAGATATTATGGCCGCGATAAAGGTTTGGGAAGGCAGCAAAGATTTTGTTTTATCAAAATTATGCCGCGATTTGATACAAAGGAATTTATATCATGTAGACATAACGAATGAACTGCCGGACCAGAAAAGAGTAGACGATTTGACGGCTAAGGTTGCAGAAAAGTATGGCATCAGCGTTCATGATGCATCGTATTTTGTTTTTACAGATGATGTGCGTAACAATGCATATAAAACCGGCGATGGAAGCATCCTTATTTTGATGAAGAACGGCACCGTGAAGGATATTACAGCAGCCAGCGATAACTCAAACCTTGAAGCATTAGCTAAAACTGTAAAAAAATATATCCTGTGCTATCCGAAGGATTTAGTTTAAGCTTTGATTAGTTGGATTTTAACAAGTTAAAAAGATTAAATTATCTGCATTAATTGAAGCATAAACAGGCTACTTAACCCACCAATTATAAATTTGTCACTTTAGTTTTAACCCTTAAATTTGCCGGATGCAATTTACTGCGCAACAGATAGCTGCTTTGCTTAACGGAACAGTTGAGGGTAACCCTTCGGCTGCGGTTAGTCAGCTGGCTAAAATAGAAGAAGCTACCGAAGGCTCGCTTTCGTTTTTGGCGAACCCCAAGTATGAGCAGTACCTGTATACCACAGATGCCTCGATTGTTATTGTTAACAATGATCAGCAATTGGCTGAAAAGGTTAAGGCAACACTCATTCGTGTTGAAAATGCCTATACCGCTATATCGGTATTATTAGAGATCTATAACAAATTTAAACTCGATAAATCGGGTATTGAAGACCCTCACTTTATACACCCAACCGCCAAAATTGGTAAAGATGTATATATAGGCGCTTTTAGTTATATCGGGCCGAATGTAAAAGTTGGTGATAATTGCAAAATATATCCTAACAGTTATATAGGTGACGATGCTGTATTGGGCGATAACGTTACACTATTTTCTGGCGTAAAAGTTTACTTCGACTCCAAATTGGGTAACAACGTAATCATACACTCAGGAGCGGTAATTGGGAGCGATGGGTTTGGTTTTGCACCTACCGCCGACGGATCTTACAAAAAAATTAGCCAGATAGGCAATGTTGTGATAGAAGACGACGTTGAAGTAGGCTCGAATACAACAATAGATAGAGCAACCATGGGCTCAACCATTATACGTAAGGGTGTAAAGTTGGACAACCTGGTACAGATAGCCCATAATGTTGAAATTGGTATCAATACCGTTATTGCCGCGCAAACAGGCGTATCGGGCAGTACCAAAATAGGCGAGCGTGTTATTTTAGGTGGTCAGGTTGGTGTTGTTGGGCATATTAATGTACCAAATGGCACACAGATGCAGGCACAATCAGGCTTAAGCCGATCTATAAAAGAGGAAAACCAAAAATGGGCTGGTTCGCCAGCCTCAACGTATAGTTCGCACATGCGATCTCAGGTGGCATTAACCCGCTTACCTGAATTGGAAAAAAGAGTTTTAGAATTAGAAAAGATTATTGCAGAACTGCAAAAAGCAAAGACTGATTAACCTTGCAGTTAATATTTAAGTTATGAACGTAAAACAAAGGACTATTAAAGCGCCTGTTTCAGTTTCGGGCACAGGTTTACATACCGGCGAAAAAGTAACCATGACCTTCAATCCCGCTGAGGAGAATCATGGCTATAAATTCAGGAGAGTAGATTTGCCGGGCTCACCAGTTATTGATGCCGACGTAGATAATGTTACTGATACTTCACGCGGAACAACCATTACCGAAAATGGCGCCAGCGTAAGTACTGTTGAACACGTATTAGCTGCCCTGGTTGGGTTAGAGATAGACAACGTGATGATTGATCTGGACGGACCGGAAACGCCTATTATGGATGGTAGTTCTATCAAATTTATTGATGCCATAAATGCTACCGGCTTTATTGAGCAGGATGCAGACCGTGAATATTATCATATCCCTTACAACATACACTATACCGAAGCGGACCGCAAAGTTGAAATGGTTGCCATGCCTTTAGATGATGATTACCGTTTTACTTGTATGGTTGATTATAACTCGCATGTATTGGGTAGCCAGCATGCCAGTATATCTACTATATCGGAGTTTGTGAAAGAGATTGCTTCATGCCGTACATTTTGCTTTTTGCATGAGTTGGAGATGCTGCTTAAGCATGATCTGATAAAAGGTGGCGACCTGAACAATGCGATTGTAGTGGTTGATAAAGAGGTAGATGAAGCTGAATTAGCACACCTTGCCAAAATATTTAACCGCAAGGATATAAAAGTAGCACCACAAGGTATACTTAACAATATCGATCTGCGTTATCAGAACGAACCTGCCCGCCATAAGTTACTGGATATGATTGGCGATCTTGCTTTGGTGGGCACACCTTTAAAGGGTCACATCATGGCGGCAAGACCAGGCCATGCGGCAAACGTTGCCTTCGCTAAAAAAATTAAGGCGTTGATAAAAAAAGAAAAAAGCAAAAAACGCTTTAAAGCATATGACCCTAATGCTAAACCCGTATACGATACGGTAGACATTATGGCCAAACTGCCACACAGACAACCATTTTTGATGATCGATAAAATAATGGAGATCTCGAAAACACATGTGGTTGGTGTAAAGAATGTTACCATGAATGAGGATCTGTTCCGTGGGCATTTCCCGGGCGCACCCATATTTCCGGGTGTATTACAGATAGAAGGAATGGTACAAACAGGTGGCATCATGGTATTAAATACCGTTCCTGATCCGGGAAAATACGACAGTTCTTGCCTATCCTGGCCCCATCCATAATAACAGAATTTGAGCCGACCCAGGTACCCTCGCCAATTTCTACATCCTTATGTATAGTAACAAATGGCTCAATCACTACATTATCGGCTATTTTAGCCTGAGGATGTATGTATGCTAACGGTTGTATCATGCTATGCTTCTGTTTCTTTTACTTTAACTATTTGTGCCATTAGCTC
>Ga0206835_1131_pt1 | contig 23999 bp, 19 predicted proteins | sample Alteio_BWOrgCont_31_FD_152853 | JGI IMG/M metagenome (GOLD analysis project Ga0206835, IMG submission 152853) | Enriched cells from forest soil in Barre Woods Harvard Forest LTER site, Petersham, Massachusetts, United States -... | ecosystem: Environmental > Terrestrial > Soil > Temperate forest >...
ATCCCACCTTGCAATCCACAAACGTTCTGGGCTTTGGCAACTTTGAATTCAAAACCGCGGGAAATTATTTCGTGGAAGTCATCGTCGATGACGTCATGAAATTGCGTTATCCCGTCCCTGTCATCCTGGCGCCGCCCCCGAACCAAAATCCCCAGGCCGCGTCCGAAAAGAAAGCCTGATTTCATCCCGGAATTTGGCAGTCTGGAGGCGATGAGCGCTTTCGCGTCAAAGTTTGCCGAGCCGTTCACGCCTCGTGGCGTGGCGGCTTTTGCGCGCATCCGGTCCGTATGGCTGTTCCTCGCACAATCCTTCATCGCCCTGCTCGCCGCCATTTCGCTCGCTTACTTTCTCAATGACAATTGTTTTTCGGTGATCCATGCCGCCATCTTGAATCTTCCAGATACCGGCAGGATCGTCCTGGGCCATTTGGAATGGCATGACCAGCCTAAAATGCTCGCGGAAGGCCGCCTCCTCGCCATCGACGTGGACCCCGACCATGGCAATACCCTGCATTCCACCGCCGACATCCAGGTGGAATTCGGCCATGATTCAATCCGTGCCTATTCGCTTCTACCCGGTTATGCCGAGTTGTTCTATCCCGAATGGCCTGCGCCCTTTAATCGCAAAGAACTGGAACCCCAATGGAATGCCTGGGCGACCGACATCTTGTTTCTCACCGGAGCCGCCGCTTTTTTCGCCCTGCTGCTGTGCTGGGTGGTTCTCGCCACGATTTACTTTTTACCGGCTTGGGTCGCCGGATTTCTTACCAATCGCAAATTGGATCTCTGGGCCAGTTGGAAACTGTCCGCCGCAGCGGTCTTGCCCGGGGCCTTGCTGATGATAGTCGCCGTCTGGCTTTACGATTTCGGACAACTGCGGCTGGTCTCCTTCTCGTTCATTTTCGCGGCCCACTTCGTCCTCGGCTGGATCTATCTAGTCGTCAGCCTGTTTTTTGTTCCGGGGGTTTCCTCGGCAACACACAAAGGAAATCCTTTTGAACCGTCAAAATGAGTGTGTTGTAATTTTACAAAGAAATCGCAAGACTGCCTAAAAAAGAGAAACCGCGCGGCGGGGGAAAAGCTCGCTACCAAAGGATAAGTCGCGAGACATGCCGCGCGGTTGAAATCGAGTGCCTGCGCATTCGATTTATGTGTTGCAAGTATGGATTCCCGCGGCAAATGGCGCTTCACTTCTTTTGCCGGAAACTAAACTTAAATTGACCCGTCGATTTATTTTCATCAGGGATGCAGCCTACGGTTTGAAGGAACGAGCAGCCCGGAGTTAACGAAACAAAGTCTTCAACTCTTAATGCAGTTTATTTGTAGCTGTAAAGCTTCACCCGCTGGATGGTGCATTGCCCCGGTGGCAAGGACATGTGTCTGCCCTGATGATCTTCATCGCCATTCAATCTTCGCCCCGCCACCCATCGTCCATCTACAAAATTTCCTTCGTCAATCCTCACAATGCCGGCGATGGGTTTGCCCGGCACATGGGATGTGAATGTCACAATCAATCCGCAACCCGCGACTAGAAACTCATCCGGAGCCACCGGAATGATCAATCCTCCCATGCGCGGCCATTCATTTGTCTGGCCATAACCGGACGAATACTTCCAGGTATGATCATGCGCCACATTGAACGTATAATCTCCCATGTTCACGGTTTGGGTTTGGTTGGATTTATCCAGCCAGACGCCTGCCATGGCATTGCTCCCCTGGCTTTGAAGGATGAGCGGCGAAAGTTCTGAAAGGACTTTGTAGGTTTCTCGTATTGTGGGATAAGTCCCCGAAGCCGGCTTGGAATATTCATCCTCGATCCCGAATGGCGATACTCCTATCGCATCATATTGGCCCATGGCGTATAAAAGATTGGCGGGGATAGGCTGCATTTCAGGGATGAAAAGCGGGTTTCCCAGTCGATGGTATTTATCGCACCAATAAGAAAAGTTTGGAAAATAGATGTCCGGCGATAAAATATCTATGTGCGGCGCGCCCGCCCGCCAGATGTCCATCAAATGCGGTAACGGTCCGGCGCTGGGATATTGGCCCGGTTTGTAATTCGGTCGCATCAACGCTCCATTGACGTACATTGGCAACGGATATTCCGCCTTGCCCGCCGCAGCCACGCGGTCCGCATATCGCGCATAATACCACGCCATGAATATCTCTTCCGTCCCGGTTCCCGGGCCAAAAACATCTTCCCACGTGCCCGATGTCTTAAAACCGTTCGTCCCCCATACCGCAGTCATCTCGGGGGTCAATGAATCCCGGTGTCGCTGAAGGTAATCCATTAATTCCGGCGGCACGGCATTGGAGTACAACTCATCGGCGATCGCGGAATGGTCTCGCGCCTCGGGTATCATCCCGATCTCATTTTCCACCTGGACCATGATGACGGTGTGCTTATGCCCGTCAACCTCGCGGATGTGCTTCATCAACGCCGCGAATGCCCCCGCGTCCGTGACGCAGTTCGTATCACAAAAGGGCGAAAGGATTTCCAAACCCTTGCCATCCGAACTTTCCGCCCGCGGAAACCGTTCTTCATCTGTTTTGATCCAGGACGGTGTGTAACAGGACATGCTGTTCTTCCAACTGCCGAACCACAAAAAGACCAGGTGCAGATGATTTTCACGCGCGCCGCGGATCAACCCGTCCACGATCGTGAAATCGAATTTGCCCTCCTGCGGCTCGATCAATTCCCATGAAACCGGCGTCACGACCGTATTGACTTTGATGGCGCGTAGCTCCGGCCAGATCGGCTTCATGTATTCGATGCTGGAAGAACTGGAATTATGCAGTTCGCCGCCGAGAACAAGAAATGGTTTGCCGTCCACGATCAATTGTGTGGCCGTTCCCTTTCTCTCAAGGTGGGGGATGGATGATGCATTGGCTGTCGGAACGAATACGGAACCGGCCACAAGACAAAACATGGCCGCCAATAAAAATCGGTTCTTTTATCGATTTATCATTTTTGATTTTTATTCTGGATTTCCCGAGAGCCAGAATTGGATGTCCGTCGCGCTGGGATTATGAGGGTCCAGCGCAAGCACTTTCAGATACTCGGACCGCGCCGCCGCAGGATTTTGCAACTCCTGCGCATATAGATTTCCCAGCGCCAAATGCGCCCTCACATTGTCCGGGTCTTCCCCGAGGACTTTTCGCAACTCCATCTCCGCGTCGGTCATGTACCCGGCGGATTTGAGCGCAAGCGCGAAGTTATATCGGGCTGCCGCCGAGCCGGGTTGGATCGCCAACGCCATTTCATCAGCCGCCAAAGCATGGGAGAAATCACCAAGATCATAGGCCAGCACGCCATAATTATAATGCGCCTCGAACCAGGATGGATCCAGTTGGGCGGCTTTTTGGTAGGCACTCACCGCGGCCGGCCAGTCATGATTTTGCTGCGCATCCTGCGCCTGGATAAATGCGCGCCTGGCCGCCGTGCGATCGCCCTGCCGGGGTTTATGCGGAGATAAATAGAGGTACCGCGGAAAAGTCGGCGGCGCGGGCGGAATGATTTTCGGCTTTGGCGCAGGCGCTGTGTTGGCTGGATTTTCATTCGCCGGGGGCAAAGGTGTGACTCCGCCGTTGGTGTAATTTTCATCACCCGATGAGCCAAACCAATTGGCCGGGTTAAGGTGATGCCACATGCCCCGGGAGGATGACGGATTGGAAACCGGTGGCGCCGTTTCAACTGGCGTTGCCGGCTGTCCCCCGGTGACCATCCCCTGCTCTGGCTCTACCCTCACCATTTCGGGCGGCGGATTGGAAATATAATGATACGTTGGTTGTGGTTTCGGATACGTGTACTTATGCGTGTTCTCCGATTCGGTCGAGCCCGCATAAGATGAAGGTGTTGACTGCTCCGCCCTCTGTGTCGAAGCCGCTATCGGAACGGGTGCGGTCGCTACTGCCGCCGGCAATTGTTCCATATTCTGGACAAGCACGTTAACGGCGTCCCATTGCGCCGGCCGCGGCGTGAGCGCCAGATATTTCCGGTAATTATCCAATGCCGCGCTGTCGTCATGCAGATATTCAGCTTCCACGCTCGCCAGGTTCAGGATGGCTGGTGCAAAATCGGGATGGTTTTGGGCGGCGGCGGCGAAAAATTCGGCGGCGTCATGAGGTTTGCCTCGCTGCATGCTTGCCAGGCCCAGGCCGTTAAGCGCTTCGGCGTTATCCTGGTTGAGCGAAAGGACGGTGCTGAAACTTCTTTCTGCCAGGTAGGAATCGCCCGTCCGCAATTGCACCTCTCCCAATTTGAGCCACCCTTCCGGCGTATTGCTCCGGCGCAGGATATACGCCGTGAACTCGGTCTTCGCATCGGCAGGCTTGTTCTCGTCCAGATAGAGACAGCCGAGATTGTAATGTGCCTCAACCAGGTCGCGATCAAACCGGAGGGCGTTTTGGTAGGCCGTGGAGGCATCAGCCGATTGCCCGGCATGCTCCAAGGCTACGCCGTAATAATTCCAGGCTTCAGCGTTGGTCGCCAGGAGCGTCGTCGCAGTTTTTAATTGCTCCACGGCCCCGCTGTAATCCCCGCTGTCCAGGAGCTTTCGGCCCTTGAGAAACGCGCGCGGTCCGGGTGGCGCGCAACCCACCACGATGATTGCCATCGTTAATACAACCATGACATGTGCGTAAATCCGATTTTTTTTGGCCAGCATCGGCGTTGGTGTTATCATTCGCGCTTAAACGTGTCAAGAAACGCGCTGATCCAATTCGCTTTTTTTATGATCGGGCTGGCCGCCTTGGCGGCCCGCGCCGACTCTTTTTCCCTGCCTGCGACCAATTCCATCTCCCGCGTGGTCGTGGTCAATGACCCCAATGCCCTCTTTTATTATCAGCCGGATGGCGGAGTCGTGCAAAAAATGGTCAACCGCGGCATCACCAGCCTGGCAGGCATGGCGGATGTCTCCGCGGCCTGGCAGTCCCTTTTTTCGACCAACGACGTGATTGGCATCAAGGTCTTTTCCGCCAGCGGCGAAATCTGCGGGACTCGCCCCGCGGTGGTCCGGGCGGTCGTCCTGGGATTGCTCGACGCCGGCATCCCATCCCGCCATATTGTGATTTGGGACAAGGACAGCGGCGATCTGCAGGCGGCGGGATATTTCGAACTCGGCAAACAACTCGGCGTACGGGTCGCCAGCGGTAATTTGGCCGGTTATGACCCCACAAATTTTTATCTGCCGGACAGTCCCGTCATCGGGATTTTGCACTACGGCGACCTGGAATTCGGCCAGAAAGGCAAGGACATCGGGAAAAAATCCTATGTCAATATGCTCGTCAGCCGGGAATTTACGAAAATCATCAGTATCGCGCCGTTGATGAACAACAATGACGTCGGTGCCTATGGACACTTATACAACGTGGCGATCGGCAGTGTCGATAATACCTACCGGTTCGAGGAAGACGCTGGTCGCCTGGCCACTGCCGTGCCCGAAATTTACGCGATGCAATCGGTCGGCGACAAAGTCGTCCTGAACATCACTGACGCCTTGCTCGGCCAATACGAGGGTGGCCCCGCCGGTCTGCTGCAATACTCCGATATCTTGGATCAACTCTGGTTCAGCCGCGACCCCGTCGCGCTCGACACTCTGGCGGTGAATAAATTGAGATCCGAACGCATGTCGCATGACGCGGCGGAGTTTGATTTTCATACGGATCTCTACACCAACGCCGCGTTGCTGGAACTGGGTTTCAATGATCCCTCAAAAATCAGTGTGGAAAATGTCCGGTAGTGTGCAAAAAAGGGTAAGCTTTCGGCAAGACGGGAGAAGCCTGCCGGGCTGACTGTTGGCACTTTTAGATTGCGCTGGAGCGGTGGGCTTAGATTTTAAATCCATTCGCCCTGGCAAATATAAAATATGCCAACTATAACCAGCAGTTCCGGACGGATCGAATCAGCCCACGACATCCTCCGGCAAACGCAACGGCGCCCCCTCGATTTCATCTTTCATCCGCAATCCATCGCCGTCATCGGCGCGACCGAAGCCCCCGGCAGTGTCGGCCGGATGTTGCTGGAAAATCTTAAAAATGGCGCTTTCACAGGCCAAATCTTCCCCGTCAACCCAAAGCGCCCTTCCGTTCTGGGTCTCCAGGCCTATCCTAATATCTCGGCAGTGCCGCAAAAACCTGATTTGGCCGTTATCATCACCCCGCCGGCCACCGTCCCGGGAATCATCCGCGACTGCGGTGCCATGGGAATCTGCGGTGCCATCATCATCTCCGCCGGTTTTAAAGAAATCGGCGAATCCGGCGCGGAACTTGAGCGCCAAATCATGGCCGGTGCGCGCCAGACTGGAATGCGGATCGTCGGTCCGAATTGTCTGGGAGTAATGGCGCCTCACTCCCAATTGAATGCTACCTTCGCTGCCGGTATGGCCCGCCCTGGCAGCGTTGGCTTTATCAGCCAGAGTGGCGCCCTTTGCACGGCCGTCCTGGATTGGAGCCTCCACGAAAATGTCGGCTTCAGCGCGTTTGTCTCCCTCGGCTCCATGTTGGACGTCGGCTGGGGCGACCTCATCTATCATCTCGGCGATGACCCGCAAACCAAGAGCATCGTCATCTACATGGAAACGATCGGCGATGCCCGGGCGTTCCTCTCCGCCGCGCGCGAAGTCGCGTTGACCAAGCCCATCATCGTCATCAAACCCGGTCGCACTGCTGCCGCTGCCAGGGCCGCCGCATCGCATACCGGCTCGTTGACCGGCAGCGATGAAGTGTTGCAGGCGGCTTTCCAACGCGTCGGCGTGTTGCGCGTCGACACCATTTCCGAACTATTCGACATGGCCGAAGTTTTGGGCAAACAACCCCGCCCAAAAGGCCCGCGTCTGACAATCGTGACCAACGCCGGCGGCCCGAGTGTCATCGCCACCGATGCGCTGATTACCAGCGGCGCGCAATTGGCCAACCTCACTCCCGAAACGATGGAAGCGCTCAACAAAATTTTGCCATCCACTTGGAGCCATAACAACCCGGTCGACATTATCGGCGATGCAAAGGCCGGCCTCTACGCGAATGCCGTGGAGATCGCCGCCAGTGACCCGAATACCGATGGTTTGCTCGTCATCCTCACTCCCCAGGCCATGACTGAACCGACTGAAACCGCGGAGAAACTCATACCCTGCGCGCATTTGGATGGAAAACCTCTCATCGCCAGTTGGATGGGCGCCGACATCGTGGAAAAGGGCGAGGATATCCTCAATGCCGCAGGCATTCCGACCTTCAAATATCCTGATCGCGCCGCACGCGCCTTTTATTACATGTGGCGTTACAGCGACAATCTCCGGTCGCTTTATGAGACCCCGGCCCTGCCCTCCGGCTCCGAACATGGCCAAATTGATCGAGAAAAAACCGACCAGATATTGACCACCGTCCGCAATGCCGGGCGGACCATCCTGACTGAATTTGAGTCCAAGGAACTTCTTTCCAGTTACGGAATTCCCACCGTGGAGACGCATATCGCGCGCTCCGAGATGGAAGCCATTAAATTATCAGCACGGCTCGGTTTTCCGGTCGTGCTGAAACTGTTTTCAGAGACCATTACCCATAAGACGGACGTTGGCGGAGTGCATCTCAATCTGCGCACTGCCTCCGCGGTGCGCCGTGCCTGGCGCGCCATTGAGGCGTCCGTCACTAAAAATGCCGGCGCGGAACATTTTCTCGGCGTCACGGTGCAACCGATGGTCAAGTTGGAGGGCTACGAATTGATCGTCGGCAGTAGTATCGACTCGCAGTTCGGCCCGGTCCTGCTGTTCGGCTCCGGCGGACAACTGGTCGAAGTCTTCAAGGACCGCGCGCTCGGCTTGCCGCCCCTGAATGCCACCCTGGCCCGGCGCATGATGGAACAAACCAAAATTTATACCGCGCTCAAGGGCGTGCGTGGCCGCAAAGCCGCGAACCTGGCCGTCCTCGAGCAATTGCTCGTCCGCTTCAGCCAGCTCGTCGCCGAACAACCCTGGATCTCGGAGATGGACATCAATCCCCTCTTCGTCTCGTCAGAACGGATCTTCGCGCTGGATGCCCGGGTCGTCCTTCATGACCCCAAAAAATCCGTGGAGCAATTGCCCCGGACCGCCATTAGGCCATACCCGCTGCAGTATGTCACCCGCTCAAAATTAAAGAACAAGACCGTCGTCACCATCCGCCCTATCCGCCCGGAAGACGAACCATTAATGGTGAAGTTCCATGAAACACTCTCCGAGGAAAGTGTTTATCATCGCTACTTCTCGGCCCTCAAATTATCGCAACGCGTCGCCCATGAACGCCTCACTCGCATCTGCTTTAACGATTATGACCGCGAAATCGCTCTCGTCGCGGAAGCAAAGGCGGGTGATGAAGACCAAAAAATCCTCGGCGTCGGGCGATTGAGCAAATTGCATGGCGTGGACGAGGCGGAATTCGCCGTGCTCGTCAGCGATACCTGCCATGGCTTTGGGTTGGGCACCGAACTGCTCAAACAATTGGTCAAGATCGGCGCCGCCGAAAAATTAAAGCGCATCACCGGCCAAATCCTTTCTGAAAATCATGCCATGCAGACCATCTGCAAAAAAATCGGGTTCCAGGTGAATTACAACGTTGATAACCACGATTACACCGCCGATTACATTTATTGATCATTAACCCTTCCAATATATCCGCAACCACCACCGGCCCTTTACAAAATACTCGATAGCTGCGAAGCCGCCGCCTATGTCGCCTGCCTCTCAATGAGACGATGGCCATCCGCCCAATCACGATATTGGGGAGATCGTTTTTTCACGCCGGTTGCGTGCCCGGGTAATAATTCGTGACTGCACATACAACGGCATCACCCAGGCAAGCATCATCAGGATTCCGAGGCGGTTTAGCACCTTGGCGATGCGGGAGAAAAGATCATGCCGGAAAAATTGTGTGGCGTAGTCGTTATTTGCCTGTATGGCGTGCGCAATGTCGCCAATCGCAAAGCTATGCGCCATCACTAGGCCGCCTTGTGCCGATTCCCACCCGATTCCGACGGCGCCCGCCGTCTGCATGCCCATGGCCATGCCGCCAAATGACCAGATGCCGAGACTGATTGCCCCCAGCGAAAACGCCCCCAGCGTCAATGCTCCAAATGGCACCAGTCCGATGGCGATGCCGCCGAAACTGAAGGGTGCGATGGCAATCCCTCCGGAAGCAAAAATCACCCCTACTGCATGGCTGCTGCCGATGGCGATCCAGGCCTTCACCGGCGGGCGTATCACGTCAAACCGGTCGCCGATGCGGACATGGATGAGCGGCAACCCGAACAAACTCCACCGGCTCCGGTATTCATAGGCTGCAGGTGGAAAATTCCCGCCACATTCTTTCGCTAAACTATCAGCCAGGTGCCGGTGTCGCCTGCCCAAAGTGGCAATCACGTACACGGCAAGTGTCAGCAAATAAATATCAACGGCTGCGTTGAGCATTAGATCGCCAAACACGTTGGTTTCATTCCGGCCGTGAAAGATCCAGTACAATGGCACAGCCACAACCGTCAAAATAGCCAGGGTGATGACTAGGGATTGCAGGAAAATTCTTTTGATGTGCCAGCGTTCCTCCTCGGTATGCGCCTCATCGATGCTCATGCGATAACTCGAATAAAATCCCAACAGGGCCAACACCGGGCTGAGGACTGTGCCAAGCAAACCCGCTCCGGTCTTGGCCGCGCCTCCTTTGGCCATCGCCGCCCCGATTGCCGCCGCCTTGGAGGCCGATGCTGCCGGCAAAGCCGTCATGATATCGAGCGTGAACGCCTTGCCCGGATTCGTCCGCTCCAGCGCGCCTTCCACGAATGATTGGACCTGCTCCTGCAATAATTTGCGCCCGCGCGACAGGCGCTGTTTTACATTGTCCTCTGTCAGGTCGAGCTGCGCGGCCACCGCTTCAATCGACTTATGCTCCCGATAGAACAAAACGAGCGGCTCGCGATAATTTTCCGGCACCCGTTCGAGGGCGCGCCAAAGGATCGCCTCCTCCTCCCTGCTGATGGCGTGTTCCGTGGGAAGTGGTTCGGGCGAATGCGCTTCCGACACTTCGTCCAGCGATTCGGCTTTGCGGACAGGTTCCCGTCCTTCCCGCCGCAGGAAATTATTGATGCGGTTGCGCGCGATTCCGCACAGCCACGCGCGTAATTTGTCCCGTTCGCGTAGATGCCGGAGATGCTTCCATGCCGTGATGAACGTTTCCTGCGCCAGGTCTTCGCTTTGGCCCAGGCTGCCGGTCGCGCTGTACGTCAACGAACAGATCAGGCTTTGGTAACGTGTGACGATTTGGCTGAACGCGTCCCGATTGCCCGATAATGTTTCCCCTACCAGGTCGGAATCGTTTTGCGCCGCCGTTGAAATCATGCTGGTTGTAATCATAACGTCGCATAAGTAACAGAAAAGCCCGAACAGGTGACAAAATTTAAGAAGTTGGTGACCACCGGCCTGTCGCAAAAATGGACAATAGTGTTTTTTAAGACACCACCACAACCAGCCAAAATGTCAGAGGATCTAATCTCTTAACCGGAATTTTCCTGCGCAATCAGGGCAGACACTGTGCGTAAAATTGAGGTTCAGATGCTCCAAAAGAAACAATTCCGGCTGTTTCCATTTGTCATTTTCATCGCGGATCTTTTTGCAACTGGAACAGATCGGCAGGTAATGCGTCTCCTTGTTGGCGGGGACGTTTAATATGTCGGCCAGCCGTTGCCGTTGCGAATGCCGTTCCTCCGCTTCGTGCAATGCGTGCAGCACCGCGATGGGAAGATAATCCAATTGGCTTTTTCGCACATAATCCGTCACGCCTCCCATGAGTTTTTCAACTTCCATTTCCCGCGATAAGGCATTGGTGACAAAGATAAAAGGCACTTCCGGGCACTGGTCACGCGCCACTCTCAACGCCGATAATCCGTCAAATGCTGGCAGCCCGTGGTCCGAAAGGATCACATCGGGCTTCTGTTCCAATCCCTGGATAAATGCGTTCTTCGTGTCCGCCCGGTGGATTTCCGTCACTAGTCCCGCCTTGTGCAATTCCCGTTCCGCCCGCGTCACATCCACAGGAGCATCTTCCAGATATAAAATGCGGATCTCCTTTTTCAATCGTGGCGAAAGCTAGCTGGTTCCATACCAATAAAATTTCTCAAATTAATTTTGCAGCCAAAATTTTGGCTTTAACCCTCCCGATTTACCAACCTTTTTTCTGTTAATTTTTCTTTTTCTCCAATTCTCATCCACGTTCAGTGACAATCTTGTTACAAAACGGAATTATTCACTTCATAAAACTTTCGTTATCAGGGCATCCTGAGATGATGCCTGTATGAGCTTTATAGTACGTCCTGTACTCATCGCGTAAATAGATTTATACAGCACCCCTGACTTTTTGTATAATATGTGGTGCTATACCTGCCAAAGAAAATTCATAACATGCTGATTTTCAGAAGCTTAGACAGCGGATGTCTAAGGCTAATTGTTAAAATTCAGGCATGATTAAGAACAAATATCTGTTTGAATCGCAAAAAGGGCAACACTTGCCCAACATGACTGAACATGAAGCCAGATTGCATGTTGAACGTATTCGATGGCCAAATGGGCCTGTTTGCCCTCAATGCCAAAGTTCAAACGTCTATGAAATGCAGGGAATGAGTATCCGTCCTGGTTTACGCCGTTGCCGCGACTGCAAAAAGCAGTTCACCGTAACTTTAGGAACCATTTTTGAAGATTCACACTTGCCACTGTCCCTATGGATCCAAGCTTTTCATTTGATCTGCGCCAGCAAGAAAGGAATTTCATCATTGCAGCTTCAACGAAATCTTGGATTAGGATCTTACCGGACGGCTTGGTATTTGTCCCATCGCATCCGTTTAGCCATGAAAACCGATCCTAAAAATTTTACTGGAACGGTTGAAGTTGATGAAACTTACGTTGGAGGAAAACCTCCAATTGGCATTAAATCAAAACGTGGTCGTGGAACTTACAAAACTCCGGTTGTCGTAGTAGTCGAACGTGACGGTAAAGCTTATTCCAAACCCGTTGACCGAGTTACGTCAGCCAATCTGCGAAATGTCATCAGAGAATGTGCCGCTGATGCTACGGCGATTCATACGGATGAATTTTCAAGTTACCGCAATTTAAGCAAACATTTTGCTGCAAAACACGAATTTGTTAATCACGGCGAAGGAGAATATTCCAGAGACGGAGTGAACACTAATACGGCTGAAAGCTATTTTGCTCTCTTAAAACGTGGAATCCGGGGAACTTTTCACCATATCAGCAAAAAACATTTGCACCGTTACTGCAAAGAGTTTGAATTTCGATGGAACAGCCGAAAATACCAAGATTTAGATCGACGGGATTGGGCATTAAAACACGCTGAAAACAAATTATTAAGATTCCGCGAGCTGATTGGAAATTGAGTTCTTAAAATATGACGAGGACTGCCGAGTCCAAATCTAGCTATAGAAACTGTCGAGATTGTGCCGGTCGTTGGTTAAACTTGGGCGCTTTCAGCAGTTTCAGTTTGTTGAGAGTGGGACTCCGTCCTCGTTACTTTTAATTTAACTGCTTCACTTTCAGCCGTCAATTATTGTCGTATTCCTATTTTCCAGCTTTTGCATCGTCCCATCCAATTTTAAATCCAGCTTTGTAGCCGTCCATCCAATCTTGACGATCCCCTGCTTTGTTAAATGTCATATTAGCAGTGGCAGCACGGCCATTTGAATCGAATTCTTCATCAGTTGGATAAGCATCTCCTCGATTATAAGCCGCCATGCCGTCAACTGCTCCAATCATTGCAGCAGCGCGGAATGTGTCATTTGTGCTGGATTGTGACGATTGGTTAGATTGACGTGTTTGATCAGGCTCAACCAATGCGCCGACAACTATTAGAAGTATAATTCCAACGCCAATTCCCACTAAAATTTTGGCCCAAAGAGACAATTTTTTCATACCGAATCTTTCTGTGAGTTGATTAGCGGTCAGAAGATTACAGGGAAAAGGCGCGAACCTGACGCGCCCAGCTAGAGGCACTTGGAAGAGCCCACCACAAGACACGCCAAGCCGCGCCCAGTGAGGGCGTGACTCGGACGGGTTTGTGGTATGAAAGTTTCCAAGTTTTCTAGCCACCCGTGACCGACTTACGCTAAATTGTTATGTCGGATGCAAACATCCCAAGAGGGTGAAGAATGTCAATAAAATTTTGACCCTGGCAAGTTCTCAGGATGCCCTGATAACGAAAGTTTTATGAAGTGAATAATTCCGTTACAAAATCTTCAAACTGGGTCTCAAATTTAATTTTCTTCAGTTAATGCAAAATGCAGTAACCGTAGCAGTTCGATTTGCAAATACATTCAGGTCGTGATGCTTTGCCTTACATTTTACCCTAATTCCTGCCTCAGCCGCTTGGTATTGCTTGTGCTTCTCTATCATTTGCTCGTCAAGTTGTGGAGCTGCAATGGATCCGATAGGGGTTGTTTCTTCGCCATTGGGATGTTTTATGGATGAGTCTGTCAAAATAACTACTACGGGAACTGTGGGTTGGCAAAAAAAGTGTTGGACGTGGGCACAAGAGCGCGAGCCTTTTGAAGTGCATGATGTCAAAGCCAAACACTTGGCCTTCTGCAAAGAGATTTGCGGCGAATTCCACTACGAATGCCAATATGATTCCCGGGGTGAATCTGCCGCCATTTTCACGCCTATATAGCTTTCGCTCACTGATTTGGCACAAAAATTGTCCCTTGAAAAGCTGGAATACGGTCGTAAGTTGTTGGTAATGGAGAAAGGGAGTGAGATATATTATGGCTGTTTCCATTAAAATAATAACGACGAAAAAGGATGACTGGATGGAAAAATGCAGGGATTGGGCTAAGACCAGACAATCGTTCGAGATCAATGATCTGGAAGCATTGCATTTTTTATTCTGCCAGGAAATCTGTAGCGAATATGATTACGCGTATAAATATCACTGCCGGGGCGCCGAATCAAAAGCCAGATTTGAGCCAATTGATTGAGTCTTAGCAGTTTTTACTTGAATTGCGTTTCGAATTCACTACGATGACGCCGATTCGATGACCAAGTCAGCTAATTCGACAACTACTACGGCCGAAGGGTGGCAGCAGCAATGTTGGGCTTGGGCGCGGAATGGCGAACTTTTTGAGGTCATGGGGGTCCGGGCCAATCATTTGGCCTTTTGTAAGGAGCTGTGTGCTGCATATAACTATGAATGCCATTATGAGTCCAAGGTCGAGAACTCCACGGCGATTTTTAAGCCGTTATCGAATTGATTTTTTCCGTCTCAAAAAGGTTGGTGAATTAACGGTTCGTTCTATTCATTTTTTTTAAAATGGTTGCCTCAATCAATTCGACTACAACTAAAACATCCGGCTGGGAGTCCAATTGTTGGACATGGGCAGAAGCCAAACAACCTTTCGAGATCCACGACATGGAGGCATCTCATTTCATGTTCTGCCAGGAGCTTTGTGCCGAATACGATTACTCCTACCAATATCGTTGCAAGCGCAAGGAGTCTGTCGCCCGCTTTACTCCCCTCGGCTGACGATCTTTCCGCGGCTGGCAGGCACAGCTCTCAGTCACCAAGTGTCAGGAATTTCGACATAGGGTTTAATGCTACCTTGAGCAAATTCGAAATCCTGTTATTTTCTGAATGTGGTTCTTATGGATTTATTTGGGAAATTTTTGGATACGATTGAAGGTTTGCCGGTGGAAGCGATTTACTTGGTGACCGAAAGGGAAAAAGAGATGATTGAAGAAGACATCTCGTATCACCGCCCATTTCCCATCACCGATACCATGTCGATTTTAAGTTTTTGCCGCTTTTTACATGCGGCGATGATTGGGTTGTCAGTATATCCATCTATTTTACCACTCGATCATATTGAATTCTACCGCCGGATTGTCTTCCGCCTCGTCGGCGCCCGCGAATTGCCACCATTGGCTCTACAGCAATTTGACTCCGCGTTTCTGGGCAGTTCTCCGGTCGAAAAATCGCTCGCTGCTTGACGCGATTGCGTTTCAGCAAATGAATTCACCGGTTCGTGTTCAGGGCATGCCTTCCCAGAACCCCTCCTCCTTGATGAGAAATTCCAACCTCACCGCCCATTTCCCGTTCTCCATTTCATGAACCATACAAATCGCGCCCGTAAACTCCAGGCCTTTGAAAAATACGGAACATTCGGCGTCCCTCACGACCTGTTTTGCCGTCGTCCCATCCCATGTCGTCAGATATTTGCTCTCGCCCTTCCCGCGGCCGAATTTCAGCACCTGGAACTCGACGGTTCCATTCGGAGTCTTTACCGAAAAACGGCTGCCGGCCTTGATTTCCCTGGCGATTGGTATATCCACGTGTGTCCTTCTAACAAAATCACCATCCCGTTCAAAGGCAATTCCTCGCAAAACGGAAACTCCTCATTTCCTCCCATCCAACCAGGGCAGAACCACCGGCAACAATTCTGGAAAATAATACGTCAACCCCTCATGCGTCGCGCCGGGAACAACCATTATTTTGCTGCCAGGCGATGCGAGTGCCTCCAGTTCCTCCACATCATTCGTTGGCGCTATCTTATCCTCGCTGCCGGTGATAAACAGCGCGACCACCGGCTTCCGCCGCAACACGGTAGTCATGTCCAATTCATTCGCTGATACCTGGAGTAACTCAGGCAGCTTTTTTAGTCCCGACCTGATGATGAATTCCGGAAACCATCCGGCATACTCGCTGCTGATATTTATGACTGAATTGGACAGGCTCGCATAGGGTGCGATTGCCACGACGGCCTGCACACGCGGTTCGACCCCCTTCCACCGCAACGCCAGCGCCGCGCCATAGGATTCCCCCACCACATCAACCGGCTGTATCAACTGGCCATTCCCTGTCAGTTTATCGAGTAACTGGCTCAGGTCATTCGTTTCTACCAGCCCAAAATAAATCATTTTTCCCGTTGAATCGCCATGCCCGCGCAGATCCGCCAACACGCAACGCCACCCGTCCTGCGCCAGCCGTAGCGCCCACGGCATCATCGAAAATTGTGCCAGCCCATATCCATGCAACAGCAGCACCGTCCCGCGTGGCGCGGCAGTCCAGATATTGGTCGGCGCAGGCACGGTGGCTTTGAAGGTGAAATAGTAATCCTTTTGCCGGCGCGCCATCCAATTGGTCACGGTGACTTTCATCTGGTAATCAGCCGGGTCGATGAGCCGATAACACAATCGCGCCGGCGGCGGTCCCACCTCCACGAATTGCGCCGGAAAATTGGTGAGTAGCTTTGCGTTGAACGCCAGTGTCACCGGGGGCCTGGGCGCAAGCCAGGTGGGATATCGGTTCGGCGCGCGCGCAATCGAATGCGCCACAAACGTCCCGCAGCCGGCCGTGCTTAAGGCCAGCAAGAATGTTAATAGAAGCCGGATCGGTTTCATCACGGGTCACTACCTGTTTCTTTCATCTTCTCGCATCGCGACAATCTACCAGCAAACCGCCCGTCGAAAAAGACTGGATAAACATTTCCGTCGCCGGCTGCCTCGCCCGGAAATCCCCTGTTGACAATCGCGAGCCAGATTTTACTTTTCAGTAATGAAGGGCATCCTTGGAATGTCTTTGGCCGCCATTGTGGGTTTCTCTGCTTTTGGCGATGGGCTCACCACTGTCCTTATCAATGGCAACGAATACACCAACGTCAACGACGTTCATATCAGCGACAATGGGAAAATTTTTGTTTCGGGCGCCAACGGCATGACCGTCGTCAGCGCCGATAAACTTCCGGAAGATTTCCTCAAATCCTGGAACATTGACGCGGCTTCCGCGATCGCCACGGAAAAGCAAAAGGAAAAAGTCGCCCTTCAAAAAGCCAGGCAGGATACTCAAGCTGACCTTGAACGGGCCATCGCCGACGGCAGCTTTCGCAGAGTCGATGGCGTTGTGTATGATATCCGAAGGTCTGAATCCGGTTGGGTCACGTATTATGATGTCAAAGTCATCCAGATAGTGGACGATGGCGCCTTGATAGATCTCACGCCGGACCAGGAAACCTATTACCCCGTGCACGTCAGAAATTTGCCGGGCACGATCGCTGACACCGATACCATTAATTTCACGGCAAAACCTGTCGGAAATTATTCCTACGAAAACAAGGCCGGTGATGAACGGTCTGTTCATGATTTTGACGTCGGCACAGCCTGCTCCCGGGACGAAATCCCCCAGACAGTTTTGTCCGGGCAAAAACCGTACGATCTCATGGTCCAAAACGGCACTCCCACCGAAGATGTCCTGGCGAAACTCCCCGAGAGCGAAGATATCCAGGCCAGTGGCTCCGGCTTTTTTGTCACTGCCGATGGATATTTGGTCACAAATTTTCACGTCGTTAAAGGCGCGAATAAAGTTAAGGTCAAAAACAGCTCGGGAGTCTATCCTGCGGAAATAGTCCAGACCGATCCGGATAACGATCTCGCCCTCCTAAAAGTTTCCGGCCAATTCAAACCGTTGCCCATCTCCAGGATGGATGCCCAATTGGGTGAATCGGTGTTCACTATCGGTTTTCCAGACATCGTTTTGCAGGGCATCCAGCCGAAATATACCGATGGAAAAATCAGCAGCCTCGCCGGCATCCGGGATGATCCCAGGGATTACCAGATCAGCGTAGCCGTTCAACCCGGTAACTCAGGTGGACCGCTCGTGGATACCAGCGGAAATGTGGTAGGTATTGTTGAGGCCAAACTGGATTTCACCGCGGCCCTCGATGCCACCGGCGATTTGCCCCAGGATGTCAACTATGCGATCAAGAGCAAATATGTCAGCGATTTTTTAGCGCAATACCCCGAAGTAAAATTGTCTTCTCCCCTCTCCGCTTCGACCAATGCAGTTTCCTCCACTCAACAATCCGTCGCCATTGTCTTGGTGTATTGATCGATTATGACTCGTAGTGGCAGTCCTCTTGCCCGCCGCTCACGTAATAACGCCGGTGCCGGCCCGCCCCAGGATGGCCTCCCGGCGATAACAAAACAGCGCCGGATTGCTCCGGCGCTGTTCAAGTTCGATTTTGCTAAATGATTACGGCTGCTTTTCTTCCGCCATCTCCTTGTCGCGGTCTTCCATGGCGGCTTTGCGCGAAAGGCGCACACGGCCTTTTTCATCGATCCCAAGGCATTTGACCGTGATCTCATCGCCCACTTTGACGATGTCCTCGGTCTTCTTGACGCGGAAATTCGCCAGCTCGCTGATGTGGACCAAACCGTCTTTGCCGGGCAGGAATTCAACAAAGGCGCCGAATTCCTTGATGGTGACCACTTTGCCGCGATAGACCTTTCCGATCTCGGCTTCCGCGGTCATGCCCGTGATCGCGTCGCGAGCGATCTTCATCCCTTCGGGCGATACGGAAAAGATATTCACGGTGCCGTCGTCCTCGATATTGATCTCGCAACCCGATTCTTCGACAAGTCTCTTGATGTTCTTGCCGCCGGGTCCGATCAACGCGCCGATCTTTTCCGGATTGATGCGGATCACTTCGATGCGCGGGGCGTACTTGCTCAATTCCTTGCGCGGTTCGGACAGCGTCTTCGCCATCTCCGCCAGGATATGCATGCGGGCCACACGGGCTTTCTCGATCGCCTCGGTCATCATTCCATGAGGAAGCCCCTTGAGCTTAAGGTCCAGTTGAAAGCCGGTGATGCCCTTTTCCGTGCCGGCGATCTTGCAATCCATGTCGCAATAATGATCTTCCCAACCGATGATGTCCGTCAGGAGCTGGTACTTGGAGATCTTGTCACCGCTGTATTCGGTGCAGATCCCGACACTGATCCCGGCGACCGGGCGGATCATCGGGACACCCGCGTCCATCAACGCCAAAGTGCCGCCGCAAACGCTCGCCATCGATGTGGAACCATTGGATTCCATGATCTCACTCGTCACGCGGATCGCGTACGGATAATCCTTCGTCGGCAACATCGGCTCGATGCTGCGTTCCGCAAGGGCGCCGTGGCCGATTTCCCGGCGGCCCGGACCGGAAATCCTCCCGGTTTCGCCCACGGAAAAATTCGGAAAGTTATAATGCAGAAGAAATTTCTTTTCGGTTTCACCGCCCGTGAAGGCGTCGAATTCCTGGATGTCATCGCCCGTGCCCAATGTCGCCAGCGTGAGGGCCTGGGTTTCTCCACGTGAGAAGATCGCCGAGCCATGCGCGCGCGGCAGCACCCCTACCTCGCTGGAAATCGGGCGCACCTGTTCGAATCCCCGGCCGTCCAGACGTTTGCCGCTGTCCAGGATGAGGCTCCGAACGGCTTCCTTTTGGATGTAGTAAAATGCGTCTTTGACGACAAATTCCGTGACTTTCTCCGCGCCAAATTTTTCCAACAGCTTGGCGCCGACTTCGTCCTGGATGGCCTTGACCGCCGATTCCCTGGCTAGTTTGCCGGGCGTCAACAGCGCGGGCACAAAACGGTCGCCGGCCAGTTTCTTGGCATCCTGCAGGATTTCGTCCGGAACGACGTTCAGGGTGATTTCGCGCTTCTTCTTGCCCGCTTTGGCGGCAAGTTCCTTCTGCGCCGCGATCAACGGCTGGCAGCATTCCTGTCCGAATTTTAACGCCGCGTTGAAATCCGCTTCCGTGATCTCCTTCGCCGAACCTTCGTACATGACGATGTCATGCTCATTGCCCACGTACACCAGGTCCAGGTCGCTCTCTGCCATCTCTGCATGCGTGGGATTGGCTACGAATTTTCCGTTGACCCGGCCTACTCGGACCGCGCCCAGCGGGCCGGCCCATGGAATATCACTGACCATGAGCGCCGCGCTCGCGCCGATGATGCTCAAAATGTCCGGATCATTCTCGCCGTCCGCGCTCAGCACGATGCTTTGCACCTGCACCTCATTGTACCAGCCTTTCGGAAAGAGCGGACGGATCGGTCGGTCGGTCAGGCGCGAGGTAAGGATTTCCTTCTCCGTGGGTCGGCCTTCGCGCTTGAAGTAACCACCCGGAAATTTTCCCGCGGCGGCCGCCTTCTCGCGGTAATCCACCGTTAAGGGAAAGAAATCCTGTCCGGCCTTCGCCTTTGTCGCGGCCACGGCCGCTACCACTACGATCGTTTCACCGAGTTGCACCGTCACGGAGCCGTCGGCTTGTTTGGCGAGTTTCCCTGTTTCAATGATGACTTGTTTATCGCCGGTTTGGGCGCTTATTTTTTCTGGCATATATTTTCTGCCCGCGCCGCCAGAGGAACTTCAGTGAACCCCGAAATGGATTCGGGACTGAATGAAATCACCCGGCGGCGGCGGAATTTATTTTTTTCGCGATTTATTTCTTAAAGAATAGGCCGTTCGCGTTCCCGGCCCAAACCCGAAGCAAAGCGAGGTTCAATGAATAAAAAAACCGCGCTTCACGAAATTAGTGGCGCAGTTTCAGCTTCTTCGTCACCGTCTGGTAACGGCCCAGGTCTGTGTTATGCAAATAATCCAGCAACCTCCGGCGCTGCCCGACCATCATCAGCAACCCACGGCGTGAGCTGTGGTCCTTTTTGTTGGTCTGCAGATGCTCGGTCAGATGGTTGATTCGCTGTGTCAACAGCGCGATCTGCACATCCGCCGACCCTGTGTCTTCGGCATGTGTCTTGAACTGTTCAATTGTTTTCGTCTTTGCTTCCATACTTTGTAAACGTAGGAATCTATCGAACCACAGGCCTGCTGTAAAGGGCTTTTCCTTGCTATTTTGCCCGCTTTATCGCTTCTTGTAATCCCCCCGGCTGAAATACTTCTCCAGCCAGACATAGAGGCAGATGAATAAATATCGGCTCCCCATCTCCTTGATCTTAAGCTTTGCCACCCCCGTGCGCCGATTTCGCCATGTGATCGGTATCGTCGTCCACGAAAATCCGCGCACGATCGCCTTTAATGGCAATTCCACCGTTAAATTGAAATGGGGCGAGATCAATGGCCGGCACCCGTCGATCACCACTTTCCGGTACGCCTTAAACGCGTTCGTCGTGTCGTTCAACTTGATGCGAAATAGCTGGCGGATGAAATAGTTCGCCAATCGGTTCAAAAAAAGTTTGAGCGGCGGATAATCGATCACCCCGCCGCCCGGCATGAACCGGCTTCCGAACACGCAATCATATCCCTCGTTCAACTTGTTCCAGTAAAGCACCACGTCCCGGCAGTCGTCGGATTCATCGGCCATCATGATCACCACCGCATCGCCCTTCGCCCGGTCCAACCCCCAGATGATCGCGCATCCAAATCCATGGGACCCCGTGTTTTGATAGGCCGAGAGTTCAGCGATCCGGCTCTTTAGACCCGTCAGCACCTCCCACGTCTTGTCGTGGCTGCCATCGTCCACCACGACGATTTCATGCGGCACCTGTCGCAAGCTAAGCTCCACGTGCAAATGTTCCACCGTCGCTGCGATACAATCCTCTTCATCGCGTGTCGGGATCACCACCGATAGGAGGCGGAGTTTGTTTTCCGTTGATGCGATGGGTTGCACGATTTGATTTAGACCTGCTTAAATCGTTCAAAGGATAATGCTCTCATTCTTCAGGTTCAATTATTTTACCGCCCATTTCGCACCCAGATCACAAAGGCTGGCAGCATCGTCTGTTTTTGAAAGTTCTTTTGCGCCAGGTACTTTGCCAAATACCCTTTCGGGTCATAGAGGTCCGGACGTGAACAACAAACCATTTCCGGCTCTTCGGCCGTCATCAAAATATCTGGAGGCAAATTGACGACTTGCCGTGCCGCGTTCGCGGTTGCCGGTTCGGTCGTCAGCGGCAAATGATAATACTTCGCGCCGTTCGCGTCTGCATCCCACCAAACCGTTTCACCGCGGGTAAGTGCCTGGTTCGCCATTGCCGCCGCGTCTCGATAGTCATCCCTCTGATGGCGCGGTTCAAAACGGATCGCCAGGCATGACCCCACGCAAAAAAACAGGTAAACGACGGAAATTATTTTCCCAATAGTTCCGCGTTGCCAGAGGTTCACCAGCCCGTTTCCCAGGACAAAAACGACCACCGCAAAGAGCGGCGCAAAATGGCGTCCCAAAACCCGGAAATGCAGGGCCACACCCGTACCCAGTAGAAAAAAGACCGGCAGGGCAACGATGGTCGCAAGGATGATAAAACTCTTTTTGGATTTCCCCTCCCAAAAACCTCGACCGGCAAAAAACAGCACCAGCAGGGTCAAAATTGCGAACGCTGCCAGCTCCGGCACGTATCCCTTGAAGACCGACAACTCTCCCCCCCGGATCTCAAGCCGCCCCGGACCCAGCCCGGAAAATCCGAGCAATTCGTATATCACGAAGGCGGCATTTTTCCAATTCGTAGTGCCGATGTCGCTGGCCCGTGCCCCAAATTTTAGTGTCCATGCGAAATACGCTCCCATCGCCACCAACAACAATAATGTGCCCAACCACACCGGAAAAAAGTTGCGCGCCACATTCCCTAAACGTTCCTTCCGCAAAATGAAAACCAGCGCCAGTACCGCCGCACCCGCCCAGATCACCCCCAACATGCTCGCCCCGCAAAGCGCGATCAGTCCCAATGCAAACCCGATGACCCAGGGCATTTCTTTGCACCCATGTACGTCTTCGCTTTCGTTCCAATGGATTATGGCGGCCAGTAAACAGAGGCTCGCCCCGATCTGCATCGCGTATGGCCGGGCTTCATCCAGGTAATACCACGCAAACGGACTCAAGACGACTGCCAGGAAGACGCACGATTGCAACCGCGGCTGCCGCGCCAGTGAACGCCACAGCATGAATACTCCCGGGACAAACCACAGCAAATTTACCGCGCGCACCGCGATCTCGCTCGAGCCAAAAATCCTGCCGCAAATCCATATCCAGATCATATACAACGGCATCTGCATGTCCGAACCCCTCGTCTTCACCATTTCATGCCACCAACCCGGCAATGTCCACTGCTCGCTTTTCAGCGCTGTATTGACTTCATCGATCCACAGGCTCTGGTTGCTGATCGCGAAAAAACCGATAAATAGGATTCCACCGATGAAGAACCACATCCGCCGGTCGGCCTTTCGGAGCGTGGATTCTGGATTCATTTCCGGGTTCAGGTAAGACTTTCCTGAACGAGTTTCGCGATGTTATTGCCTTCGCGTACCGCAAAATTCGTCCCGCGATCTTCCGGGTATATCTGGGAAAAATTGGCCAGAAAAAGACCCGGCAACGGCGTTTGGTATTCCGGTATCTTCGATTGATACGTCGTGTCAACGATATGCTGCGCGAATTTCAATTTGAACAGATGCTTTTCAATGACTTGCGCGGCGTCGAATTGCGGGTGGATTTTTTTTAGATAGGCGAACCAGCGCGAAACGATCTCCTCCTCCGTCAAACCAAAGATCTCGCTGTCATGCGGCCGGTACGATCCGATGTAGTAAACATTTTTGTTCCGGTACAGCGAGCGGTCAACCATCTTGGTATGGTTGATGAACACCAAAAACGCTGCCCCCGGTTCGTTGATGTTCAGCCAGTAACAATCTCCCAGGTCTTGTTCGGAAACGAAAACCAGGCAGACCGCTCCGAGATATCCGATCGATTGAAGTTTTTTCCGGTAGTCCTGCAGCTCCGGCTTGTCCTCCGGCAGCAACTGCGCCAGTACCGGCGATGGCCCCGTAAAAACACACCGGTCAAACTCTTTCCATTGGCCGTTCGTTTTCAATTTGATCCCGTTCCCGGATTCGGCCAATGCCTCCACCGGCGCGTTTTTGAAGATTTTTACCCCCATCTTGACCAGCTCACTCTCGATCGTTTGCGTGATCACGGCAAATCCACCGCGAAAATAGCCGAGCTTTTCTTTTTCGATCGAATCCCGCGAATTACCCCGCGTATGGATCCGCGCCCATAGCCACGCCATTGAGACTGTCTCACCATATCGGTCGAACTTTCCCCGGAGCAGCGGTCCCCATACCGCGTTCATCGCTTCCTCTCCGCAGGCGCGTCGCATCCATTCATGCGCCAGGTGGGGTGCCAATACCTGCCAGTTGCTTTTCTTTTGCAGATAATATGCC
>Ga0206835_1114_pt2 | contig 23488 bp, 23 predicted proteins | sample Alteio_BWOrgCont_31_FD_152853 | JGI IMG/M metagenome (GOLD analysis project Ga0206835, IMG submission 152853) | Enriched cells from forest soil in Barre Woods Harvard Forest LTER site, Petersham, Massachusetts, United States -... | ecosystem: Environmental > Terrestrial > Soil > Temperate forest >...
GGACAATTCTTTTGATATTCATAGCTTCTTCTATGGCAAATCGTTACCTGACGAGAGTAAAGTAGGCGCCGCCGAACTAAATCAATACTTGAATCCGCTGACTGGAAGTGCCGAAAAAATCTTTGGACTCCAGGGGCTGATGGTATATCTTGTCCGACAAAAGCGAGAACCGAAAGCTGTATCGAACTTTCGGTTTTCAGGTTTGTTTCGGTCAACTTCGCATGTGAGATGTGGATGATCTGTAGATAGGGCAGGGTTAATCGAAGTCTTGAAGGTTCTGGAGAGGTATCCGGTGATGCAGTCTCCTCTTCGTCTGTTCGCTACCTTTGTTCTGGGTCTTCTGTACCTTTGTGCCTGCTTCTCTGGCCGAGTGGCACAGGCGGCTCCTTCAGCATTCCAGCCAGATTCAGCGTCTGCTGGAGAAGGTGAACCAGCGTCCCCTGGAGTAGACACCGTAGTCATTCCGGGGTCTTTGCGATCCTTTCTGCGTATGGCCGGCATCAGCCAGAAAATCTCTTCAGACGATGTGTTGCCATTGCTGGCTCGCAACGTTTACAGCCAAGGCTATCAGGATGGCAACGCAACAGAGTTCTTGCTATTGCTGGACCGTTATGTGCATCAGGCAAGAGAACTTCAGACCCTGGCCGGCGCAAGCGGCACGATTCGTATAACTCACTGTACCGACGCGATCACCTTAATTCAGATCCTCGGGTATCGACTGCGAGAGGGATGCGGGCAGAAAAATGCCCTCTTAGTTACAGCAAACCCGGAAAGAGCTTTTCTGACGCTCGATTCGGGTTTTCCTCTTACGGCGCTTGAGGAAGCGCTCCAAAAAGATGTTCCTTTCTCTTATCCGTTTCCCACCAATCGGGTTCCCGTGCTGTTTAAGGAAAGCGACTGGACAACGCTGAACGGAGAGAAGAAAAGAGGCGCTGAGAATTTTATCGATGTGATTCTGCATAATCCGTCGATTGCCCGGCTCTATTGGGCGCTATCCAAGAACGATGCCGAAACAGCTCTTGCATTGCAGCGGTCGCCGGGGCTGGCAAAACTGCTTCCCTATGCCCCTGTTCTTGATTTTTACGGGAGCCAGATATGCATTCGCGCGGGACGCGTGGTGGTTCCCGGAGATGCAGGCGCTGAACACGGCTGGAAGGATTTGGTGGGAGCGAACCCGGAATCGTCAGGAGAATTCGTTTCCCGCCTGCTCGCAAAGGACAATGGCTGGCTGGCTGTATATTTTGATGTTTTGTCGCGTGTCAATCTGACGCAACAGAAACACCTCACCGAGGCAGGGCGTCTGAAACGTCTCTACGATGCCTTTCGGACACCTGGCCTTGAGCCCGGCGCAACGAAGGGCGTATATCGAAAAGCCCCTGACCTTCTGGTTCTGTTCACTCGCGTCGCATGGGATCCCAATGGCCAACCATACGTCCCGGCAAATCTGGAGGTGTGGAAGGAGATCCTTAACCAAAAGAGCGATCTCAAATTGTTCCGTGAGTGGGGCAGGCGAGCCCGGAGCTGGAACAGTCCTGAGCAGTTGCTTGAGGCTATGACCGCTTTTTCTCGCGTTGAGACCGACAGCGGCCCACTGCAGATGTATCTCATGTTCACTGAACTGGACGGCAAGCGATCCCCGGAAAAACGCTTGTCTGATGGAGCAATCCGCCTGCTGGCCGGCAGATTTTCCGAGCTTAGCAGCTGGTATCTGATCTTTTCAGAGTTTCCCGATCTAAACGATACGTCCATCATTCGCTTTGTGAATGTGGCAGATGCGATAGATACGATTCAAAATCAAAGCCTGCGCGGAAATGTCCTGGGGACGTTTCAAGCCAACATTGGCCTCTGGCAAATTCTTGCCCGTCAAGGAGAGATTCCGCCCGCCGATCTCAATCCATCATGGCAAAAAGTGGTTGAGCCTTTTGCCAAAATCTCTACATCCGCTCAACTCTTCGATGCAGCCCACAACTCGCTCGGAGATCTTCTGGTCGCTGCAGGCGGCAAGGCGAACCTTTCGCAAGACGAAATCATCGATTTGCTGGTGGGCCCTCGTCAAGAAAGCACAGATGGGCGGCGCATGCACGCGGAATTGGCGGGGAGAATGCGCTCGGTGCTGGAAGATCAGCGCTTAGTCTCACTCGATACGCTTTTCGCGCTCGGTGACGGCTTGCATGAGATGGCACATGGAAAAACTCCTGGAGAGAGTTTGCTGCCGCTTGCAGGAGAACTCCGCGAATTCGAAATGCCCCGCCAGATCTTTACCAACAGCGAAAAGATTACCTGGGCATCAGCGGTCTACACCAGCCGCCACACGGAATTGCAGGTACGAACCGACCTGACGAAGGTGCTAAAGGCACCCGCATCACCCGCCCAACTGGAAACGGCTCGTGGGCAACTGGCGCCATTTCTGAGGGATACACTTGTCGGACTGAACTATGCCTACTATGAACCTCCGGGTGCCCAGGTTCTTCACAGCAATCCGCTCTTTGTCCGCTCGCATGACTTCTCGGGATTAACAGTGATAGGCGCACAACGGCTCTGGCGTGCCCCCGAATTGTTCGGCGTAGGCATATCGGCCGGTGGCGGTGCGTATCTGATGGGCTCGCTGGTCGATTTACCCTATGCGCTGGCCACGGCGGAGGAGGATTTTATCGCTCCGGAAAATGTCCAGGCACTGATCTGGAAAGAGATCGTACCGGACCTTTTGGTCACCGCGACTCTGCCGCGTTGGTGGAGCATCAGCCCGAATGAACTCCATGCCGTTGCCCTATATCAACAGGCGGGAGAAGAGCTTTTGACTGCGTCGGCAGGAAACCCGCAGCTACGGAGTAAAGTCGTCGATATTCTTTCTGATCGCATGGCTCCGCAAAGGTTAGAACGAGTGCAACAGGCCCTGTTGCGTCCGCAAGACATGGCTGCAATGCTTCCTCGAATGATGCCGGCAGATACGTTTTATCTGGCCGTAGAGTTTCGCCGGCGATTTCCTGGAGAAACAGCTTTATTGGGACCAGCGGGCCAACAATTGGAAACTCTCTGCCGCCAGTATCCCGCAGCGGCCAATTGGGACCGTCTATCGAAAGACTTCGGCATTCCTCACCCCACGTTGGCTCGAAGTAACGCTCGCGACCTGCTGAATGTAAAACCGTTTCCCGCATTTGGAGGGTACTCCAGCCGCCTGTTCGGCGAGTCCTGGGAGTCCACCAATTTATATTGGGCTCGCGTGGCCGATGAGATGGGCTATTCGCCGGTGATGTTAAATCGTCTGATTCCAGAGTTGACACGCCAGATGATCGCAAAGATTTTTGCCACAGACCTCGAAGACTGGCGGGCATTATTGCTCGCCATGCAGGAAACCGGAGAGGAATTTCGGCAGGGCAAGCTTGCTTCCGTACCAGTCGCGGCCTCAAAAAATTCGCGGCCTTAAGGCAGTGTGGGAGTGAGTGCAACGGGTGGATTATGGTGAAGAGATACTTTTTATTCCTCTGGTTCTTGTCGGGTCTTTTTCTGCTTCGGGGAAGCTGGACGGCAGCCCAGGAAGATCCTGGGTCACGCATCTTCGTCAATGTCGTTCTCGTGCAACTCAATGTAGCAGTAACAGACAGTAAGGGAAACTACATCAGCAGCCTTGATCCGGAAAACTTCGCGATCACTGAGGATAAAATTCCTCAAAAAATCGCCACTTTCGAAGCAGGTGGAGGACCCACCCGCAGATTGTTGGACATTCCGCCGGGTAGCAAGCCACCGACACAAGACGCCGGCAAAACACCGGAAACAGTCCCGTCTGAGCCCGCAGGAAACCAGATCAGCACGTCAGGGCTGCGGGTTGCCGGGGCCAACGTTTTCATTCTTTTCGACACCAGCAACTACATGTATCGCGGATTTGTCTTCGCGCAAGATTCCATCGCCGATTTCATTCGCTCGCTGGAAGGAGCAGGCAAAATAGCCTTTTATTCATACAGCCGCGATCTCTCACGCGCAACCACTCTTACACCGGACCGGGCCCAGGTGTTGCGTGGCGTGCGTAGCTCCGTCGCCGGAGACGACGCCGCACTCTATAACTGCCTCTTATTGACGGTGAAGGATGCAGCTCAGTTCGAGGGACGAAAGGTGATCGTGGTCTTCTCGAATGGACCTGACAACGCCAGCACGGTGCCTCCGGAGGACGTAGCAGAGCTCGCACAATCCACCGGAACGATTATTTACATGATCAGTACCCAGCAAGCACAACAAGAGCCGGTCTCTACGGCGGTGTTTGAGCGTATCAGCAAAGCCACTGGCGGAAAAGCCTATTTTGCCAAGAACTGGGGAGATGAAAAAAAGGCATTCGCTTCGATTCGTGAAGACCTGGCGCACCTTTATGCTCTCAGCTATTATCCACAGCCAAATCCCAACCGCGGCTGGCGCACGATCAACGTGAAGCTTGTAGGTAAGGGCATGCAGAAGTACCACATACGGACTCGAGACGGATATCGCATCCTTCAGCAGACGCAGGTATCTCCGGCAAGCTTTTCGCCTTCCGGGTCGGAATCTGCTCCCAAATAATCCTCAGTCGCGCACGTTGATTCGAGAACTTGGAGTGCAAGACGATTTTCATCTATCAAGGAAGAATCACTAACTTTCTCCCGCAGGCCGCGAGCGGCGGTAGAATGAAGATCGTCTGAGAGCTGGAATATGTTTGTGGAGATCGCCAAGCCGATCGCCTTAACTCTGTGCCTACTCTCCCTGTATGCCGTCTTCCATACTGCATTCCTGGTGCCAGCGAGCGATCTACATCAGAAGATTTCAGACTCTCTCCAGCTACTGGCGCTGGCTGCTGGAATCTCGTTGATCAGCGGCATGCTCTTTCGTGAGGCAACGTCAGAAACGCGGCTTGCCGCTACACTTCCCGTGCAAGTGTTCTGTTGGACTGCAGGCGCCATGCTTATTCTCTTCATCGCTTCCTGGTATCTGGAAAGCAATTGCGTTTTCGATGGGCATGTTCACTTCTAGTATGTGAAAAAGGGATGTTCCTATAAGGAGCATCCCTTTTTCCAGAAACAAGGAAAATTTAGACTGCAACAGCTTCAGGCTGCGCAACTCGCTCGGCCTCGAGAATGGGACCGATCGCGTGAATAACAGAGGCAATGCGGACAACGGCGAGTACCGTCTCTTCACTCACGCCCTTATCGCGCACGACCTTATCGTGTGAATCAACGCACTTTCCGCAGCCATTGATCGCAGAAACTGCAAGCGACCACAGTTCGAAATCATTGGACTCGACTCCATGCGTCCGCATCACATTCATTCGCAGACGTGCAGGCATCGTTCCATACTTCTCGTTCGAGGAAAGATGAAGAAACCGGTAGTAAATGTTATTCATCCCCATCACGGAAGCCGCGGCCTTTGCCGCATCGAAAGCCTGAGCGGAAAGTTGCTTCCCGCCTTCTTCCAGCGCCGCCTCCGTCAGCTCGGAATTGCGCGTGGCAATCGCACTCGCCACGATCGTGCCCCAGAGCTGCTGCCGCGTCAACTCTGTGTTTTGTCGAACAAGGATTGAATAGTTCAGCTTCAAGTCCTTCGCATAGCCCGGAAGTCCGTCAATGAGTTGATCCAATTGCATATGTATTTCCTTCCCGTCATTCTGACCCCTGAACGTAGTGAAGGCGAAGAATCCCAGCGATTGTGAGTGCTGATGCGTCGTTGGGATTCTTCGTCGCTACGCTCCTGAGAATGACGAATTTAGATTTGTAAGACTTAAACGGTGAGCGTCTCTTCGCCCTTCTGCCAGTTGCAGGGGCATAGCTCATCGGTCTGCAAGGCATCGAGCACACGCAACACTTCCTGCGGATTGCGGCCCACAGAAAGATCCGTCACATAAACAAATCGAATGATGCCCTCCGGATCGACGATGAAGGTTGCACGCTGTGCCACGCCGGCTTCCGGATCAAGGATGCCGAGCTGTTCGGTCAGGTCGCGCTTGACGTCGGCAAGCATTGGGAAAGGCAGGTTGCGCAGGTCTTCATGATTGTCGCGCCACGCAAGATGAACGAACTCAGAGTCCACGCTGCCACCAAGCACCTGCGTGTCTCGGTCCTGGAACTCGTGGTTGATTTTTCCGAAAGCTGCAATCTCCGTCGGACAGACAAAGGTGAAATCCTTCGGCCAGAAGAAATAGAGCTTCCACTTGCCGGGATAGCTCTCGTTCCTAATGGTTTCAAATGCCTTATTTTTGTCGCGGCTGACAGTTGCGGTTACGGAAAAGACAGGAAATTTCTCGCCTACACCTAACATGTATGACTCCTTAAGTAAGTTGGTTATGAAATGGTCGAATGAACGTTAGAACAAACTTTAATCAGCCTTGAGTTGGCAGGCCGCACACAGACCCAGCACATCCACCGCGTATCGCTGCACCTTGAAACCGCCGGGAAGCTTACCGTACTTCGTCGTCAACCCCAGCGCGTCTGCCCGGATGTCCGAAATCGATTTACACGAGGTGCATACCAGGTGATGGTGCGGATTATGATTTGTTTCCACTCGCAGCGAGCCGTGATGCAGGCTCACTTCGTGGAAAATACCGCTTTCGATAAACAGATGAAGATTTTTGTAGACCGTCGCAAGAGAAATCGAAGGGATTCTGCGCTTTACCCGCGCATACACCTCTTCCGGACTGGGATGTCCATGCATCGTTTTCAGAATTTCGTAAATGACATACCGCTGATGGGTCACGGCAAGGCCGGCACGCTCGCACAGTTCACGAAACTCTTTTGCTTCCTGCATATTTATTAATATTTATTAAACGATAATTATTATCGTTTGTCAAAGGTGACAGGAGTGACAAGTTCATGCACTTCAAAAGCCAGTTAATTGGGTTTTGGCGGTCTGTTTTGGGTAAAGCGTGCATCCAGCGGCTTTCGGCCGCGAAATCCCGCCTCGACCGAATGCCAGTAATCGATACGGGATTCGCCCATCTTCCAGCACAGCAGAACAATTTCGCCATCCATCATGCACGGAAAATCGAGCAGCCCTGTTTCCAGGTCTTTTACCTGAACGCCAATCGAATCGATCTCGGCAACAGCATCTTTCGCCTGCTGCACCTGCTTTTCGATCTCAGCCCGCTGCCGCATCACGGTAACGACATTCACCTGCATGCCGCCGGAGAGAAAGATACGCTGTCGCAAACTCTGCAGATGAGTCTCCTTCTCTTCGGCGGTTTTCTTGCCCTCGATCGCACGCTTCAGCAACGATTCGAGTACAGGCAGCAGTAATTGCGCCTCGTCCAGAGTGAAGGTCTTCATTCTATGATTTTAAGCCTTAATTTCAAGCATGCGATCCAAAGCAACACGTGCCCAGTGCTTTACATCGTCGCGTACCTGGATGCGGTTGACGACATGGCCTTCCACCAGGTTTTCCAGAGCCCACGCCAGATGCTGCGGACTGATGCGATACATCGTCGTGCACAGACATCCCGTGTCATCGAGCGTAATGATCTTTTTGCCCTTTGACGCGAACTCCTTCGCCAGCCGGTTCACCAGATGAATTTCCGTTCCGATGGCAAACATTGAGCCTTCCGGCGCATCCTTCACCAACTGGATCAGACGCTCCGTCGAACCAAGGGCATCGGCCTTCTGGCACACCTCCCAGCGGCACTCGGGATGAACAATCACCTGAATCCCCGGATATTTTGCGCGCACTTTATCGACATGTTCCGGAAGAAAGCGCTGATGCACCGAGCAATGCCCCTTCCACAGGATGATCCTGGCCGCACGCAGACGTGCTGGGGTAAGACCGCCGTTGATCTGGAACGGGTCCCAAACCACCATCTCGCTCAATGGAATACCCATTGCAAAGGCGGTATTGCGCCCCAAATGTTGGTCCGGTAAAAACAAAATCTTCTCTGCACGTGCAAAGGCCCAGTCAAACGCTTTGCCTGCATTCGATGAGGTGCAAACCAGCCCCTCACGCTCGCCGCAGAATGCCTTGATGGCTGCTGTCGAGTTCATGTAGGTGATCGGGAGAATTTCATCCGGTTTCAAACCGGCGGCGATCAGCGAATCCCAGCAGTCTTCGACCTGCCCGATCTCCGCCATGTCTGCCATGGAGCAGCCGGCGTTCAAATCCGGCAGGATGACCTGCTGGCCTGTTCCTGGCGGGATATCTGGGCGTCCCAGTATATCGGCACTTTCGGCCATGAAATGCACACCGCAGAAGATGAGATACCTGGCCTCGGTCTCGGCCGCGATCTTTGAAAGTTTGTAGGAGTCGCCCGTGAAATCGGCGAAACGAATCACTTCGTCGCGCTGATAGTGGTGCCCGAGCAAAACCGTGCTTTTACCCAGCTTCTCTCGTGCTGCCGCAATACGTTCGTCCATGCCATGGTCTGGCTGGGTCAGGTAGTTATCCAGTGAACAAACATCCTGCTCCATCGCAGGGGCCGCTAATACTTCTTCTTCAAGTACGTTCAATTCGTTTTCCGCCTTCAGTCCAATTTTTGGACGGGGATGTTGAAAGCAATCACGGTTGCAGTGGATTCGCTGCGGGGATGAAAATCCGCCAACCCACGGGGATGTTGCAACCCTGTAAATTCGATGTGCTTTTCACACAAACGTCACAAAATTTGCGCCGTTGAGCGAAGCAGATCGATGCAATTGATTTTAATACAAATAAAATATCGGCACGCATAAACCGGCCTTCAGTTCGATCGATGCACGAGACTATGCCTACCAGAACAATCAATCCATTTGTTAGCCGTCGTCCTCGACAGGTATCATGATGGGAACCAAATGCACTTCGGCGACTCCATCTTTATCTTTTTGCTGGCCTTGGTCCTTTTCGGACCGAAACGGCTCCCGGAAATTGGCCGCCAGATCGGCAAGCTGCTGGTCGAGTTCCGGCGCGCGAGTAACGACTTCAAAATGCAGATAGATGAGGAGTTACGGGCCATGGAGCAGCAGGAACGGCAGAAACAACTGGAACAGGCCGCGAAGCAGCCAGACAGTCAGCTTCCGGCCGAATCCGCTACGCTACCCACCATCAACCCTCCGAACACCGGCGAGCCGGTAAGCAACACCACAGGGCCCTACGGCAGCCTGCCAGTCGCAGAAATTGACGCCGGATATCAGGAAGCCGTTGAGAAAGAAGAGCTGGCGGCACGCGAAGCAGCCAATGGCACGGGGCCTGAGGCTACCACGACTGTAATTCCTTCCGAAAGCGAGCAGGCCCCTATCCATCATGGCTGATCTAGTAGACCGCGCCCGGGCCGCGGTATCCGAACGGGCAGAGCTGCCGGGCATGAGCCTTCTGGAACACCTGGAAGAGCTTCGCCGTCGCATTGTGCACTCGGTCATCTATCTCGTCGTAGGGTTTTTCGTCGCGTACGGGTTTCACGAGAGGATTTACGGCTTCATGGAGAAGCCGATCATCTTCGCTCTGAACAAGCATCATTTGCCGCCGCAGTTGAACTACCACAACCCGATCGATGGTTTTAATCTCTATCTGAAAATCAGCTTCATGGTCGGCTGCATCATCGCAGCGCCTTTTATCCTGTACCAGGTATGGCTCTTTATCTCGCCAGGGCTTTACAGAAGCGAAAAGCGATTCGTGACGCCCTTCATGATTGCCACGGTGAGCCTGTTTCTCGCGGGGGCGTACTTCGGATATCGCTGGGTCTTTCCGGGCTCGCTCGATTTCCTGTTTACGTTCAACAGGAGTTTTAATCCGCTCATCGAGATCAACGAATACACCGATCTATTTCTTACCGTCATTCTCGGACTGGGCGTTACTTTTGAGTTGCCGATCCTGGTCATGTTTCTGGCACTCTTCGGCATCGTGAATGCCCGCTTTCTCTGGAAAAATCTGCGCTACGCCATTCTGATCATTTTCATTATTGCGGCCATTATTACCCCCACTCCAGACATTCTCACGATGTGCGTTTTCGCTACTCCCATGCTTGTGCTCTACCTCATCAGCATCGGCGTCGCTTTCATGGTGCATCCAAGTCGGCGCAGGCGAAAAGAAGAGGCAGCCTGATGCCCGGCTTTATGCAAAAGCCGGATATCCCATCCTTTCATTGTGGTCTTGAGCGAAAGGACAAAAAACCGCGAGTTTTTCTTTTCGCTCTGCTCCTAACGATTTGCCTCTCCGCAGTGAGATCGTCCTATGCCGCTTCGCCTGAGGCGTTCAATGGAGCAAGGGCGCTCGAATATACGCGTCAGTTTGTATCGATCGGACCTCGCTGGGTGGGTAGTCCCGGCCATGATAAAGCTCTGGCCTTTCTGAAGAAGCAATTCGCAAAAGATGATTTTGAGGTCGACTCTTTCACGACGAATACCCCTGCCGGTCCGCAGGAAATGCACAACTTCATCGTTCGCTTTCCGGGAAAGAAAGATGGCGTCATCGTGCTCTCGTCCCATTACGAGACGAATTACCCCCTGCGCAATATCAACTACATCGGGGCAAACGATGGTGGATCGAGCACCGGCCTCCTGATCGAATTGGCAAACCGTCTTCGCGGTCGCACGCTTGACGGATACAGCGTATGGCTTGTTTTCTTCGATGGAGAAGAAGCATTCAAGGATTGGTCTGATTCAGACAGTACCTACGGCAGCCGTCATCTTGCGGCCAGATGGCAGAACGACGGCACGCTCAAGCGCATCAAAGCTTTTATTGTTCTCGATATGATCGGCGACAGGGACCTCGACATTCAACGCGATTCAAACTCGACGGGTTGGCTGCTTGATCTCATCCAGCATGCTGCCGCAAGGAGTGGCGATCAATCCTACTTCTTTCAGCAGCAAACTGCGGATTCCGACGATCATATTCCCTTTGTAAAACGTGGGGTTCCTTCCGCGGATATCATCGATCTCAATTACGGTTATCAGAATGCCTACTGGCATACGGCTCAGGACACGATGGATAAACTCAGCGCAAAAAGCCTCGCCATCGTCGGCAATACCATGCTTGAGACTATCCGCCTGCTGAACTTGCGTTAGGTCTGATCATGATCGCTGGAGCGTCCATCCCGTACTGGATTGCATTCCATGTACTGGTTGCTGTTCTGCTGATCGTTGATCTTGCTCTCCTGCAACGGGGTAAGCACTCCACAAGGCTGCGCAACGCATGGGCGTGGACCATCTTTCTGGCTACACTTGCCTGCGGTTTTGCTCTGTTTTTGTCAAAGACGCAAGGTCGAGAACCTGGACTGGAATTTTTCTCTGGCTACCTGATTGAAGCCTCACTGAGCGTCGACAACCTGTTTGTCTTCCTGCTCATGTTTCGCTCCCTGCGGCTAAACGCTGATGAGCAACGGCGCGTGCTGCTCTGGGGTGTGCTAGGCGCAATCATCATGCGTGGTCTATTCATTGCCGTAGGCGTATCTCTCTTGAACCGCTTCGCGTGGGTGGAATACGTCTTCGGCGCATTTCTGTTGATCGCGGCCATCCGCCTGTTACGTCACAAATCAGAAGGCGAATCCACACCCGGCATCCTGAGTTGGCTACAGCGCTACTGTCTCCGAGGAGTGGAAGACCGCGGAGAGGAGGGCGTAAAGCTGGGCATGCCAGCCTTGTTGTTCGTGATTCTTGCGGTAGAAGCAACAGACCTGATTTTCGCACTCGACTCGATTCCGGCGGTGCTTGCCATCTCTCGCGATCCATTCATTGTTTACACATCGAACATCTTCGCGATTCTCGGCCTGCGCTCCCTGTACTTTGTGCTGGCAGGATTGCTCGATAAACTGCGCTTGCTGCACTATGGGCTGGCTGTGATTCTCGCGTTTGTCGCGCTCAAAATGCTGTTGGCGCATTGGATCGAGGTTCCAGTCACGGTGTCATTGGCTTTCATTCTGGCAACGCTGGCAATTTTTGCAGTGGCCAGCAAGCTCATTCCAGAGAAACGAGCGAGCTAATCGGCCACAAATCGCACACTCGCTTCGCCCTCGCTTAACACGGAATGTCTTTGAAAATGCACATCATCTCTGTGGGAAAAATCATTCCGGTAGTGCGCTCCGCGGCTCTCCTCGCGCGCCAAAGCGGAACGGACAATCAACTCGCCAATGGCGTGCAGATTCCGCAGTTCCAGCAGCGGGCGCTCGACTCCGGTAGGAAGTTGAGCACCAACACACTTCAGCTCGGCTTGAGCATCGCGCAGCCCAACGGCATCGCGAAGCAAGCCCGCCTTCTGCCACATTACCTGCTGCAATCGCCGCAATAGATCGCTGTCATCTTCACTGGAAAGTGCCTGTGCTTCAGGTATAGAGACTGGGACCGCCGCAATCTCTGCTTCCTGACACATCATCTCTGCAGCTCGCGCACCAAAGACAAGACCCTCAAGCAGCGAGTTGCTCGCAAGACGGTTGGCGCCGTGAACCCCCGTGCACGCCGCTTCTCCCGCCGCGTACAGGCGTTTCAAGGATGCCCTTCCATCCACGTCGGTCTTCACTCCACCCATAAGATAGTGGGCCGCCGGCCGCACCGGAATAAGATCACGACTTAGATCGAGTGAATGCTGTGCGAGAAATGCAGAGATGCCTGGGAAACGCTTACGCAAGTCGATCGCCTGAACGTGCCGCATATCAAGATAGACTGGCAACGATTCACCGTTTGCGCCCATGCCTTCACGGGTGATGGCACGGGCTACAACGTCGCGTGGCGCAAGCTCAAGAAGCGGATGATAGCGCTCCATGAATCGCTCGCCCTGAGAGTTGCGCAGATAAGCGCCTTCACCGCGTAGGGCTTCTGACAACAGAAAGCGAGAAACACCAGGCAGGCTCAACGCCGTGGGATGAAACTGGTAAAACTCCATGTCGGAGATTTCAGCTCCCGCGCGGTAGGCCATGGCGATACCATCTCCAGTCGCTACAGCCGGATTTGTCGTATCGCTGTAAACCTGCCCGGCTCCGCCGCTGGCCAGCAATACGGCGCGAGCATGGATGGCATGCAGATAGCCTTCTCTGTCCAGCACCGTCAAGCCAATCACTTCGTCTCCACGTACGAGCAGGTCAACGCACATCGTCCATTCGAGCAAACTGACATTTTCCAGGGCGCGCGCATGCGCCAGCAAGGAACGCCCGATTTCCGCCCCCGTCGCATCTCCATTGGCGTGCAGGATACGGTTGCGGCTGTGTGCGCCTTCGCGCGTAAGCATCAACTCTCCGTTATGGCGATCAAAACCCGTGCCCCAGTGCAGAAGCTCGTCCACACGCGACGGACCTTCTTCCACCAGCACCTTTGCGGCTTTACGATTGACTAGGCCGTCACCGGCACTCAACGTGTCTTCGAAGTGCAATGAGACATCTTCTTCTCCGCCCATCGCAACAGCAATACCACCCTGCGCATAACTGGTGTTCGATTCGCCCAGCTGTTCTTTGGTAATGACGAGGACACGGCCCATATCGGACAATCCAATCGCCGCTCGCAGGCCGGCAATGCCTGCGCCCACGATCACGTAGTCCGTCTGTGTAGGAATTTTCATAACGTCTGAGGCTATCATGCACATTGTGCAACCCTCTTAGACGCACTTACGGCGTCAAAAGGTGCAATGTGCCGCTTGTGCGATACGATGAAAAGAGCGTGCGTACGATTCAAGTCAAAACAGCGTCAGCCGAATATCCCGTATTGGTTGGCGGCGGTATCTTGCCAACCCTTTACCGTCGACTGCCGAAAAAGAATCGCGTTTTCGTGCTCACTTCCCCGGAGATATGGGCGCTCTGGTCGAAGCGCTTTCTCGCGTCTTTTCCAAAGCAGGAGCAGCCTACGGTCTTATTTTTGCCCGCAGGAGAGCAGCATAAGCGCATGGCTCACGTCGAACGCCTGGCCTCGGAACTGGCGGCCGTCGGTGCGGACCGCAGTTCTCTGCTAATCGCTTTCGGTGGCGGCATTGTTGGCGACCTGGGTGGATTTCTTGCCGCCATTTACATGCGCGGCATCAACTATATCCAGATACCGTCAACCCTACTAGCTCAAGTGGATTCGTCCGTAGGAGGCAAGACCGGAGCGAACCTTGCGACTGGCAAAAACCTGATCGGCAGCTTCCATCATCCGCTCGCGGTTTTCGCCGACATCGACCTGCTGCAGACGCTTCCGGACCGCGAGTTGCGCGCCGGCCTCTTTGAGAGCATTAAGGCCGGCATCATCCGCGATGCGCGACTCTTTCGCTTTATGGAACACAACTCCAAGGCGATTTCGAAGCGCGACAGCAAAGCGCTCGCATATGTTATTTCGGCATCCATACGAATGAAAGCCGATGTCGTTGGCATTGACGAGCGCGAATCTGGTCTGCGTATGATTCTCAACTTCGGCCACACGATCGGCCATGCGATTGAAGCGGCAACACATTACCGCAAGCTCCTTCACGGCGAAGCGATTGCGTGGGGCATGCTGGCGGCTCTCGAACTCGGACGCTTGCGTAGAACCATTTCATCTGCGCAGGCTGATCGCGTGGAACGCACGATTCTCGCCTACGGGCCGCTTCCCTCTTTCAGAACCACGGCTGAAAAACTTCTCGAAGGCGCCTCTCGCGACAAGAAAAATCGCGCCGGCGTTCGCCGCTTCGTGCTGCCAAATAGCATAGGCGATGTAGCGATTGTAGAAAATGTAACCGACACTGAGCTGATTTCTGCGATCCGCTGGATGCTCAGCCGCGTTCGAGAATCGTAATGCAGACTCAAGGAGCACAGCCCGTTGGGACGTCCGATCCACAAAGCGCCGCGCGCGCTGTGCGTGAGATGTTCGACAGCATTGCACCGCGCTACGATCTGCTGAATCACGTGCTTTCGATGAATATCGACCGCCTGTGGTGGCGGCAGACGGCACATAAATTTCGTGACACTCTCGCCCGGCCCCACTCCGACATTCTTGATATTTGCTGCGGCACAGGCGATATGACGATGGCACTTCTACGTCATCGCCCCATAGATGCCAAGCCGGTGATTGCGGCAGACTTTGCCCACCAGATGCTCGTACGTGGAAAGGCTAAATTTTCTGGGAGCAATGCCATTGCTATCGAGGCAGACGCACTGCAACTGCCTCTGCGTTCCGCATCAGTCGATCTGATTACGGCCGCATTCGGCTTCCGCAATCTATCGAATTATCATGCCGGGCTGGAAGAATTTCACCGCGTACTCCGTCCCGGCGGCCAATTCGGCATTCTCGACTTCAGCGAGCCCGGCGGCGTATTGGGAAAGCTCTATGCATTTTATTTCCGCCGCATCCTGCCGGCCATTGGATCGCGCATTTCCGGCACATCGGCTCCTTACACCTATCTTCCTGCCTCCGTGCACCGCTTCCCGCAGCCGAATGAGATGCTCGCACAAATGCGGGATGCAGGTTTCGGGGAAGTCTCCTGGCAGCCTTACAGTTTCGGCATTGCAGGGCTATACCGCGGTGTGAAACTCTAGCAATTCAGAGTCTGTGATGACACAAGCCGCTACAGCCGTAACCACATCCCGCGCCGGGGCTGAAAAACGCTCCGTGGCCATGGTGTCGATATTGGCAGCCAGCGGCATGACACTGCTTAAAATCATTACCGGGCTTCTGACAGGCAGCCTGGGCATGCTTTCCGATGCGGCGCATTCCGGAATCGATCTTGTCGGCGCGGGATTGACATTTCTTTCCGTTCGCGTCTCCGACAAGCCGGCGGATGAGAACCATCCTTACGGTCACGGAAAAATAGAGAACGTATCGGCATTTGTTGAGACGTTTCTCATGCTGGCTTCAAGTTTGTGGATCACCTATGAAGCCATCGTGCGCATCTTCTTCCATCCGGTTGCGATTCGCTACTCCTTCTGGCCGCTGCTCGTGCTTGCACTTTCCATTACCGTCGATTTCTGGCGGTCCCGGCAGCTTATGGCTGTCGCAAATAAATATGGCAGCCAGGCTTTGGAAGCAGATGCGCTTCACTTCGCTTCCGACATATGGTCAAGTGTGGCTGTCTTTATCGGACTCAGCGCTTCATGGCTGGGGGCACACCTGCATATCGCATCGCTGCGTCTTGCTGACGCCTTCGCTGCCATCGCCGTTTCTCTGATGATTCTCTATTTCAGTGGGAAGCTCGCATATCGCACGGTTGCCGCTCTTGTGGATACAGTACCGATAGAAACGCGCCGCCACGTGATAAACGAAGTGCGCCATACGGATGGAGTTTTATCGGTGGATCAGGCACGCATGCGGCGCTCCGGAAACTCTTATTTTGCAGACTTTACGCTTTCGCTCTCGCGTCAACTGACCTTCCAGCGAACGGAACAGCTTGTAAGCGAGGCAACCGAAGCCGTGCGGCGCGTACTGCCCGACGCGGATGTTGTCATCCATACCGTGCCACGGCCTGCTGTAGCAGAGAGCATCTTCGACAAAGTGCGTGCCGTTGCCGCCCGAAACAATGTCGTCCTGCATGACGTCAGCATTCAATCCTTCGACGGCAAGCTGCGCGTGGAGCAGCATGTTGAAGTTGCAGAGAAAATGACCTTACACGAAGCCCACACATTTGTTCGAAGTATCGAAGAAGAGATCCGTGAAGAATTGCCGCAGGTAGAAAAGGTGCTGACGCACATTGAGAGTGAGCCTGCGACAATTGAGCGGCCTTCAACCGATGTACGCGACCGTTCTATCGAAAATCATTTACGTCGTGCAGCTTCTCTGTTGCCCGAAATTATCGACATACATGAGGTAGTGGTTGGGCGCATAGGCGATAAAATTCAAGTCTCCTGTCATTGCACGCTTCCTGACGGAATGGAAATGAAGCGCGTTCACGAAGTCATCACCGATTTGGAAGACCGCTTCAAGCTGGAATGCCCAGAGGTATACCGTGTGCTGATCCATCCTGAACCGGCCACCGATAATCACCACCACTAAAAAGGGAAGATCATGATCGCAAGCGCAGAATGGAAAGAAGGAATGCAGTTTGATGGCCGCTCGGAAAGCGGTCACACGATTCGTTTTGATACTGATCCGGCGCACGCTAACGGGCCAACGCCTATGGAAGCCGTGCTTGTTGCGCTTTGTGCATGCACCTCCGTCGATGTTGTCAGTATCCTGCAAAAAAAACGCGAGCCATTTACCAGCCTCATTGTTTCAGCTGAAGCCCAACAGGCGCCTGAACCGCCGCGAACATTTACCCACATTCGGCTCGTCTATCGCGTAGGCGGCAAAGTCTCAAAGAAAGCGATGGAGGACTCAGTGGCTCTCTCCAAAAATAAATATTGCTCTGTGTCCAAGATGCTGGAGAAAAGCGCCACGATCGAGTTCGCAATCGAATACGTCGACGGAGCCAAGAGCGAATGATTCGCTTCTTCCGCCTCACGCTGTTGGTGCTGTTGCTGTGCGTAGTGGCGCTCCTGTCGGCTCTCACCACGATGCATTTCGCCATTCATGGAGCGGAGGTCTCGGTACCGGACTTCAGAGGAATTACGGTGGCTGAAGCGATGCGTAAGGCCGCCTCGCTGGATTTGAATCTAAGCGTCGACAACCGCTTCTACAGCGCTGAAATGCCAGCGGGACGCGTCCTCACACAATATCCCGCATCGGGTACCGTTGTTCGGCGCGAGTGGCATATTCGCATCACTCAGAGTCTAGGACCGCAGCGCATGGCTATTCCGAATGTAGTTGGCCAGCCGGAGCGCGCAGCCACAATTTCGATTCGCCGTGCCGGTCTAGACCTCGATAACTTAGCACACATGCCATATGCAGGCTCGCAAACTGGCACAGTGATTGCACAGAATCCGGCACCGGATGCAGAAGGAGTGGAACGGCCCACGCTGAGTCTGTTGGTTGCCGACCCTCTCACGGCAGGAACGGATGGGCTTGTGATGCCAGATCTCACTGGCCAGATGTTTGCATCTGCCGCTTTTGCAGTGGCGCAGGCTGGTCTGCAACTGGCACCATCGCTGGTTGCAACCGTAGCCATTTCACCCATTTCTCCGGCAGGTGGGACGCAGGCTCCGAGCGCGCCTGTTCCGCCCGGAACGGTTGTGAGCCAGGATCCACTTCCCGGACACCGCGTCGATGCAGCCACTCCGGTACAGCTAACGATCGCGCGTTAACCTTGTCGTGTAAACAAGGCTGCGAAGAATCCGTCGCACTCGTGGACGCCAGGAAGAGTACGCAGACAGCCGTTTACCAGCGCCGTCTCACGCAATTTAGCCGCGCTCCCGGGAAGAAGAATTTTCTCTCGCTCCAATCGGTCTACTTCGCCCTCAAGTCGAACTAACTCGAAATCATCCTGAAGGTCGAGGCATTCATGAACAACCGCTTCGTTTTCTTCCGGCTCCAAGGAGCAGGTCGAATATAGCAGGCGCCGACCAGGTCTCAGGCCACGCATTACGGAAGACAAAATCGCAATCTGCCGATCGTGTTGTCGCTTTATCTCACCCTCATTTAGCCGATAGCGAATTTCCGGATTACGCGCCAGCGTTCCGGTGCCGCTGCATGGAGCGTCGCACAGTATCCGGTCAAACTCCGGCTTCCATTTTGTTCGCGCCGCATCGTCGGATACAAAATCGATCCGAGCCCTCGGAAAAACTTTCTGCAACTTGCGCTGCATTTCGCTTAAACGCCGCTTGCTGGAGTCGCAGGCAGTAATGGCTGCATCAGGATTGCGCTCGACCAGGATTGCTGTCTTGCCGCCAGGGGCAGCGCAGGCATCGAGGATGCGCTGCCCGAACCCCACAATTTCCGCCACCAGCTGTGAGCCTTCGTCCTGCATACGCACCAGATTTTTTTGGAAAGCGGCGGTTGACGATACATCACCATGCAGCACTCTGCGAACGTTCGTTAAAAAGCTCGCTGGACCAAGCTCAACCCCTTCCAGCAGCAATTCCTGTTCCGCATCTGGTGTCAGTAGACGAACAAAAGCCGAGGCTGGTAGCTGATCGTATGCGCAGATAAGCCTGGTATGCTCAAGACCGAAATTTCGAACCCATCGTTCGACCAGCCACTGCGGATGTGAATAAGCAAGCGCCAGGTCTGCGATATTTGTAACCGGATTTGACTCTTTTGGTTTGGGCTGCACGGCAATCTTGCGCAGAACAGCATTTACCATCTTCGCTGCAAATGGATTGACCGCGCTTTTGGCGAGTTCGACGCTCTCTCCAATCGCCGCATAGACGGGCACACGATCGAGATACAGCAGTTGAAAAGCGCCAAGGCGCAAAGCGACTCGCACAGCCGGATCAAGCTGCGCTTTAGGCCTGGTGAGCAGCGCGGCAATGCGCGAATCGAGAGCGATTTGCCATCGCAACGTTCCCATCACCATGTTTGTCGTCAGATTGCGGTCTTGCGGGGAAAGCTTCTCGACATCTGGCTGATGCAACAGCTCATCGCTGTGCCCGGAACCGCGCTCCAATGTCAGAAGAATTTCGAAGGCCGCAGCACGGGCTGGAGCAATCTTGTTCATCCCAGGCGGTCGCCACTCTTTAGTTGATGCCCGCGCAGGAAGTCCGCCGCCGACATGCGTTTTTTTCCTTCCGGTTGCACCTCAAAAATTTCGAGCCGGCTATCCCCGCCGCAATCTACGAAAAGACGGTCACGCTCTACGCGCACTTCGGCAGAATTGCTTGGCTCACCACGCAATTCCATCGGCATCATGCGATGCAGCGTCAATTTCTTGCCGCGAAAAGAGGTATAAGCACCCGGCCACGGCTGGAAGCCGCGCCAGCGATTGTAGATTTCCATCGCCGTGCGCGCGAAATCAATATGCCCATCTTCTCGCTTCAGAATGGGGGCGAGACTCGCGTATGCGCTGTCTTGTTTTTTCACAGCAATCGTACCCGCTTCGAGTCCCTCAAGCGTCTCGACCATCAGAGGCGCGCCCATCGCGGCCAGCAATGGGAAGATGTCCTCCGCCGTCTGGTCGGGAGCGATTACCAATTCGCGCTGCAACAACATATCGCCGGTGTCCAGCCCTTCGTCGATACGCATCGTGGTTGCACCCGTCACCGGTTCACCATTCGCCACTGCCCATTGGATCGGAGCTGCGCCGCGATATTTAGGCAGCAGCGATGCATGCAAGTTAATGTTGCCGTATCGGGGCAAATCCAGCATCCATTTGGGAATGATGCGCCCGTAAGCGACGACGATAATTGCGTAGGGCTGAATCGCCTCAAGCTGTGCGCGAAACTCGATGTTATTTTTGATTTTTTCTGGTTGAGTTACGGACAAACCTACATCGAGTGCGGCTTGCTTTACCGGAGGAGCGAGGAGCTGCATACCGCGCCCGCTGGGACGGTCAGGTTGTGTGACGACGAGTTGCACATCATGCCCGACGTCAAGCAAAGTCTTTAATGTCGGAACTGCAAACTGCGGTGTGCCGCAAAAGACGAGGCGCATGGCCTACCACTCGCCGTTTTTCTGCATTTTACGAATCTTACGCAACAGTAGATCCCGTTTCAGCGCGCTGACGCGAAAGATAAAAAGAATGCCGTCAAGGTGGTCGATCTCATGCTGGAACGCTCGCGCCAGCAGCTCTTCGCCATCGATTTCAAACCACTCCCCTTGCACGTCTTGTGCGCGAACCCGCACCTTTTCAGCTCGCGACACTTTTTCGCGAATCTCCGGAAGGCTAAGGCATCCCTCTTCCTCGTTCTGTTTGCCTTCTTTATGAATGATCTCAGGATTAATAAGAACAATCTTTTCTTCCGGATTTTTCTGGAAGCTCAAGTCAATGACTGTGATCCGCTGGGAAATACCGACCTGCGGCGCAGCCAGACCGATACCGTGCGCGGCATACATCGACTCGAACATATCGTCGACCAGTGCGCGAAGTTCTTCGTTGAACTCGGTCACCGGCTCGGTAGGTTTCTGCAAAATCGGGTCTGGGTATTTAACGATCTCTCGAATCATTCTTCCAAAGCTCAATAGGCGCGAATCTGATCCACGTAACCATCATAGTTACGTTTTAATTCCCGCAGAGAATCTCCGCCGAATTTTTCCACAACCAGCCGCGCAAACGCCAATGCCACCATCGCTTCCGCAGCAACGCCGGCTGCCGGAACCACGCACACATCACTCCGCTCGTAAGCAGCCTTCGTTTCTTCTCGGGTATCAAAACGCACGGACTGGAGTGGCCTGCGGAGCGTCGAAATCGGCTTCAAGTATCCGCGAATGATGACATCCTCTCCATTCGAGATACCGCCCTCTACGCCGCCCGCATTGTTGCGGTCGCGCGTAAAGCGAGTGTGCGCACCATTTACCGGTTCGTTGCTGTATCCAATGGCGTCGTGCACTTCCGAGCCGAACGACTCGGCTGCCGTCACGCCCCGGCCTACTTCAACAGCCTTTACCGCCTGCAATGACATCACTGCCTGCGCAAGGATACCGTCCAGCCGCTCATCCCAATTGGTATGCGTGCCGATGCCTGCCGGTGCTCCGTGGATGACCACCTCAAAGACACCGCCGACCGTGTCGCCCGTACGCAGCACCTTGTCGACTTCCGCTTTCATACGTGCTTCCGTCTCGGCATCCACGCAACCCAGCAAAACTTCATCTCTAGCTCGCAACGCTGCGATCTCTTCCCACGCTGCATCCCGCTCAAGCTCTGCATGGCCCACACGAATGACATGGCTGGCAACATCGATTCCCAATGACAGGAGCAACGATTTCGCCAATGCGCCTGCGGCAACACGTGCTGTCGACTCGCGTGCGGAAGCCCGTTCCAACACATAGCGCGCATCGGGAAAATCGTACTTCAAAGCACCGGCCAAATCGGCATGCCCTGGGCGGGGCGAAGCAACAGCCTTGTGTTTTGCAGGATCGCCAACTTCGACCGGCAGAATATCGGTCCAGTTCTTCCAGTCGCGGTTCTCAATCTCCATCGCGATGGGTGAGCCAATGGTTTTGCCATGGCGAACACCGGAGAGAATATGCGCCGTGTCCTGCTCGATGCGCATGCGGCCACCGCGGCCATAGCCTTGCTGGCGCCGCCATAACTCGCGATTGATAAAATTTGTGTCGATATCGACTCCGGCGGGCAGACCTGAAACAAGGGCAATCAGACTCTCGCCGTGCGATTCACCTGCAGTAGAAAAACGTAACATGTGCGTACTATGCCAGTCTTGATTGTAGCGCAGCGTGCTGGGTTTTATTCGTCTGTGAGCCAGGCGTACTGCGCGTCTGTGAGGGGAACAACCGAAAGCCTTCCCTGACTGACCAGCGGCGAGTCGGCGAATAGTTTGTGCGCCTTGATCTCGGCCAGCGTGTGCGGTACCTTGATCGGCTTGCCCGCCTTGATGCGCACGTTAGGAACCTTTGGATTCGTCGCGTCCACTGAGACTACGTTTGCCGTGCCAACTGCTGTGCGCTCGTCGCCCGTGTGGTAGATCACAAGTTTCTCGCCCGGTTTCATGCTGCGGAGAAATTTGACCGCCGCAGGATTTGTCACACCATCCCACACGGTTTCACCGTCGCGTTCCAGATCGTTCAGCGAGTAGACAGTTGGCTCAGTCTTTAGCAGGTAAGGCATTGGCTTCCTCCTCTGACTCCGGCTCCATGGTAATTGGCTGTTCACCCAGATAACCCGCAGTATGCAACAGTGGCCGCTCCAGCGCACGCACCCATTCTGTCATCTGTCCAGGAGCACGGCCCTGTGCCTCCGCGCGCGCAAACTCACTGCGAACGGTCTGCATCTTTGCATCGAGGTCGTCAAGATAATGCAAGAGCAGGGCTTCTGGGATCATCGGCAGTTTAGGCGAGCCGAACTCGTACTTGCCATGATGGCTCAATATGATGTGCTCAACCAATACTCGTAGATTTTCAGGGAAATCCGGCAAATGGATCAGTTTCTTCTCGACCATGCCGATGCCGATCGTGATGTGGCCAATCAACTGGCCCTCGAGCGTGTAATCGAAGCTCGTGCCCCAGCGCAATTCATGCAATTTACCAATGTCATGGAGAACGACGCCTGTCAGCAACAGGTCGCGATTGATCTCAGGATAGTGACGCGCGGCCAGATCGCTGATCCCGAGCAGCGAAACGATATGCTCCAGCAGTCCGCCAATCCAGGCATGATGCATACTCTTGGCAGCCGGAGCTGCTTTGAGAGCCGCGGAAATTTCCGGGTCGTCGAGAAATGCCCGCAACAGTGATTGCAGGTGAGTATTTGTGAAGCTTGCAACATAACCGCTCAGCTCAGCCCAAAGCTCCTCGACATCGCGCGATGTTTTAGGAACAAAATCCCCCAGGTCATACTCAGCCGGCTGCGCCCTGCGAATCCTGTCCAGAGTGAGCTGCAGCTTATCCTGGTAACGCGAAATCTGACCCCGGAGTTTGACGACATCTCCGGCTGCAAACTCCTGAGCGCCCGCGGTTTCCCACATGCGCGACTCCATCTGGCCGGTACGATCGCAGAGTGTCACGGCAAAGTAGGGCTCGCCGTCCTTTTTACTGCGCACCTGTTTCACCGTGACAACGAAAAACCCTGTCACTTGCTGATTTTCAAACTTCGACAGATCTGCGATGTACAGGTCTTTCATTGCCTTGTCTTGAACCGCGTTTACTGCGGCGGAGTCGAAGTTCCACTTGTCGGTGCG
>Ga0206835_1140_pt1 | contig 23133 bp, 14 predicted proteins | sample Alteio_BWOrgCont_31_FD_152853 | JGI IMG/M metagenome (GOLD analysis project Ga0206835, IMG submission 152853) | Enriched cells from forest soil in Barre Woods Harvard Forest LTER site, Petersham, Massachusetts, United States -... | ecosystem: Environmental > Terrestrial > Soil > Temperate forest >...
GGTTGATACCGATGATTTTGAGGAGCTGCGCGAATCAATGGGCAAATTACAATTAAATGATGCATCATTGGTTTTTGAACCAGAATCATCAGCGGCGTTGGGCTTTGGTTTCCGTTGCGGTTTCCTGGGCATGTTGCACATGGAGATTATCCAGGAACGTTTGGAGCGTGAGTTTAACATGACGGTAATTACGACAGTACCCAACGTTTCCTATGTTGCGCACACCACCAAAGGCGACCCAATTGTAGTAAATAACCCATCAGACCTACCTGATCCAAGCAGGATTGATTATGTGGAAGAGCCATATATCAAAGCCACTATCATTACTAAATCGGAGTTTGTAGGTTCGGTAATGTCATTATGTATTCAAAAACGTGGATTTATCAAAAACCAGTCGTATTTAACATCCGATCGTGTTGAGCTAATTTTTGAGATGCCAATGGGTGAGATCGTATTTGACTTTTACGATAAGCTGAAAACCATATCTAAAGGCTATGCTTCGTTTGACTATCACCAGATTGGCTATCGTCAGTCGGATTTAGTTAGATTGGATATCCGTTTAAATTCAGAGCCTGTTGACGCATTATCATCATTGATATATCGCGGTAATTCGTTTGATTTTGGTAAAAAAATATGCGAGAAGTTGAAGGAGTTAATTCCCCGCCAACAATTCGAAATTATTATACAAGCATCTATCGGTGCTAAAATTATAGCCCGCGAAACAGTTAAAGCTTTACGTAAGGATGTTACCGCTAAGTGCTACGGTGGTGATATATCGCGTAAACGTAAATTGTTGGAAAAACAGAAAAAAGGTAAAAAACGCATGCGCCAGGTTGGTAACGTAGAGATACCACAATCGGCGTTTATGGCGGTGTTGAAGTTAGATTAGCCCCCCAGCCCCCTGAAGGGGGAGCAATTAGCAAGCTGTGGGAGCAACAAAATATTTATTCACTATTCTTCCCCCTTCAGGGGGTTAGGGGGTTACAATGCAATTACTCGACGGAAAATACGTATCAGAAAAACTTAAGGTTGAAATAGCCGAAGAAGCGGCTAAGATATTGGCAGACACAGGTCGCAAACCTCACTTGGTTGCGGTATTGGTTGGCCACGATGGAGGCAGCGAGACTTATGTGGCCAGCAAAATAAAAAACTGCGAGAAGGTAGGTTTTAAATCGAGCCTGGTGCGTTATGAGGATACTGTTACTGAAGAAGAACTACTTAAAAAAGTTGAAGAGCTAAATGCTGATGCGGATATCGATGGTATCATCGTACAACTTCCCCTACCCAAACATATCAACCCTGAAAAAGTAACTGAGCGCATTGATTACCGCAAGGATGTTGATGGTTTCCACCCGGTTAATTTGGGCCGTATGCAACGTAACTTGCCATCGTTTATTCCGGCAACTCCTTATGGCATTACTTTGATGCTGAAGGAATACGGTATTGAGACCGCAGGTAAGCATTGTGTGGTTGTTGGTCGTAGCAATATTGTTGGTTCGCCAATGAGTATTTTGATGGCACGTAATGCTAATCCCGGTAATTGCACCGTAACTATTTGTCACAGCCGCACGCCAGATATTAAAAAATTCACATTGGACGCTGATATATTGATCGTAGCGATTGGCAAAAAGAACTTTATTACTGCCGATATGGTTAAACCGGGCGCGGTGATCATCGACGTAGGTATGAACCGTGAAACATCAACATTAACCAAATCAGGCTTTAAGCTGTATGGCGATGTTGATTTTGAAAATGTAGCGCCAAAAGCATCATGGATAACACCTGTACCGGGCGGCGTTGGTTTGATGACCATTATTGGGTTATTAAAGAATACTTTGGCTTCAGCTAAGAAAGAGGTTTATTCTTAAGTTGATTGGGTTAAGTAGGTTTGACTGGGTTATAAATCCAACTTAATCAACCTATTTAACTCAATAAACTAATCAACCTATTTAAAAACCTCCTTTATTTTCTCCCAAAAGCCGGTTATGCCGATGTAAATATCATCACCCCTAATTTCAACAGGATAAGTTTCTACATAATCATTTTGGCCCTCGCTGCCTCTGCCTGTGTGTAAATTGAAGGAGAAACGATGCACAGGACAAACAAGTTTTCCTTCAGCACACCATCCCCTGCTCAAATCTTCGCCGGCATGCGGGCATATTGCAGATAAAGCAAACAACTCACCTTCATACCCCACTAAACAAATGCTTTTGTTGGCGATTTTTATTTTTTTAATAAATGGCTGATCTGTTTTCTTAATATCCGGTATTTTATACCACTTCATCTATCAAAAATCGATCTTTAAATTCATAACTGAAGGATCTTTTATTACAGCATCCATATTAGTCATTAAGGTTACCCGTTTCCTGTCGGCAGAAATTATGGCTTTGGAATTTGATACCTTTTTAACAGGCTTAGCAAAATTAAGCACCACCTTGTAAGGCATATCAATCAGCATAGCCTTAGCCATGGCAAGCGTTGATTGGGTCTTCTTTAAAAAAGCATTAAATTTCACTTTATCAATTATGCGATAAAATCTATGTGGGGTAATATCGTACGAATAATAGTCCTGCCCGGCAACAAGTTCCTGCGCGTCGAAACCATTTGAAGGGCCGCTTTCTTTGGTGACAGAGTTAAGCTGCTTGCTGCTCATCGATATTTTTGAGATATGCTGTAAGTAGTATTGCAGGTCGGCAGTATTTTTCGAAAAATGGTTGATACTTACTTTCATCACGCTTTTTTGCAAGTCCATTTTCACGTTCAAGGTGCTGCTTTTAGCCATGTTGATATCATCCAGATTCATTTTTAACTGGGTGCTATCGGGTAGTGCGCTGTAAAAGTTAAGGGAAGTATCTTTTTTTATGGCGAATTGCGGTGTGGCGCGAACGGAATCTGACATCAGGTTCATCAGCACTGATACGGCTTTACCCATATCAAACGTATAAACTACGTTGCATGATCCATCAGCCTTAAAATCATAATGCTCTTCAATATCCACGCATGAGCTGAAGCTAAACAGCACTAAAAAACCAAGTAATATTCTGATTTTTTTCACAGCGATAAAATTTAAGTAATAATAAATAAAAATAGCAACAATTAAAACAACAAGTAACTGAAACATATTAGATTATCATTAGAAAACCACCTTTTGCCTTTCAACTTTAACCTTTCGGCTTAAAAAAGTACCTTTGCGGCTTATTATGGCACACCAGATACCGGACGACGGCACATTGCTTCCTTTAATGGAAGAGTTTTATACCATACAGGGAGAAGGATACAATACCGGTAAGGCAGCATATTTTATACGCCTTGGCGGCTGCGATGTTGGTTGCCATTGGTGCGATGTTAAAGAAAGCTGGGATGCCGAATTACACGCGCTTACCGCTGCTGATGTAATTGTAGAAAATGCCATGCAACACCCGGCTAAAGCTGTAGTAATTACAGGCGGAGAGCCCCTGATCTATAATATGGATTACCTGACCGCGCAACTACAGCAAAGGGGGATCAAAACCTTTATTGAGACATCAGGTGCTTACCCTCTTTCAGGTAGCTGGGACTGGATTTGTTTGTCACCCAAAAAATTTAAGGGCCCTACAATCAGCGTAGCCGAAAAAGCACATGAGCTTAAGGTTATTGTGTTTAACAAGTCGGATTTTGAGTGGGCAGAGCAGCACGCTAAACTGGTATCACCTGATTGTAAGTTATATCTGCAACCGGAATGGTCGAAATCAAAAGAAATGACGCCGCTTATTGTGGAGTATGTTATGAATAACCCACACTGGGAAATATCATTACAAACACACAAATATTTAAATATCCCTTAATAAATGTAACTTAGGGTACAAAATATCGTATCAACAACGATGAAGATTGTATTCTGTTCGGTTATTCTTATTTTCTTATCAATTTTCAGTTTTGGCCAGGGCCATTATTCGACCACAAACGAACAGGCTATAAAACATTTTGCTTTAGCCAGCCAAAGTTTGGATTACCATGAGTTTGAAAACGCGTTAACCGAATTAAAACAAGCGATTGATGAAGATTCAAACTTTATTGAAGCCCACGAACAATTGGCTGATGTTTACGGTTTATTGCATCAAAATAAGGAAGCAATAAAGGAATACCTGACTGTTATTAAGCTTAATCCTGATTTTACGCGTGCTGTATACCTAAAAGTAGGAACCATGGAAATTAGCATGGCGCAATATGAGCAGGCACAACAACACCTGCAGAAATACCTCACCTACCCTAATATTACAGATCAAAATATCTTTCTTACTAAAAAACTGCTAAAAGATTGTGAGTTTAGTATTGAGGCCATAAAGCACCCGGTACCCTTTACCCCTGTTAACATGGGGCCTGCAATAAATACAGCTGATGATGAATACCTACCGGAAGAAACGGCAGACGAAAGCACACTGATATTTACCCGTCAAATAAACCATAATGAAGATTTTTATCAAAGTGTTAAGGTTGATGGCAAGTGGCAAACCGCTACCTACTTAAGCAGTAATATTAACACACCTAATTATAACGAGGGGGCACAATCTATATCGCAGGATGGAAAATATCTATTTTTTACCGGCTGTAACCGGCCTGATGGTTTGGGCAGATGCGATATTTATATTTCGAAAAAAGAAGGCGACAACTGGGGGAAACCTTATGACCTTAATCCGCCGGTAAATACCGCGGGCTGGGAATCGCAACCGTCAATCAGTTCTGACGGACGGACGCTTTATTTTGTGAGTAACCGTAAAGGCGGTTATGGTGGTTACGATATTTGGAAATCAACCGTTACAGATAAAGGCTGGAGTGAACCTGAGAATTTGGGGCCCAATATCAATACTTCATTTGATGAGCAATCGCCTTATATACATGCCGATGATAGTACCTTGTATTTTTGCTCAGATGGTTGGCCGGGTTTAGGCGGGAAGGATTTATTTATGAGCAGGCTGGGTAAAGATGGCAAATGGCAAAAACCAACTAACCTGGGATATCCTATCAATTCCAGCGGAGATGAGAACGGACTGAGTGTTACTCCAAGCGGGCAATATGCTTTCTTCGCATCTAACAAATTAAATGGTTATGGTGGGTTTGATATTTATACTTTTGAATTACCGGTTGTTGATCGCCCTCATGTGGTAACTTATGTTAAAGGTATAGTGATAGATGCCAAAACCAGGCAACCATTGGAAGGCGCTGTTGAAATTATCGACCTTGAAAAAAACACACCTGTTTACCAGGATTACAGCTCGGCAGAGTATGGCGACTTTTTGGCTACGCTTACCGCCGGGAAAAACTATGGCTTGAACGTTTCAAAGGATGGATACTTATTTTATTCTGCTAATTTCTCATTAGTTGGGCGTGAAACAAAAAATCCGTTCAACATTCTTGTTGAGTTATCGCCTATTGAAATCGGCAACAAAGTGATTCTGAATAACATATTTTTTGATACTAATAAATATGATATTAAGCCGGACTCAAAAGCTGAATTACAAAAACTGATAGACTTTTTAACGCTAAATCCTACCATCCATATTGAAATTTCGGGCCATACTGATGATGTTGGTAATAGCCAGTTAAACCAGGTATTATCTCAAAACAGGGCAAAATCTGTTTATCAATATCTGGTAAACAATGGTATAAGCCCAACCAGATTGGTTTACAAAGGCTATGGTGAAACCCAACCTATTTTACCTAACACCAGCGACGAAAATCGCAGCAAAAACAGGCGTACAGAGTTTAAGATAATAGCTAAATAGGCATTGAATTGAACTGATCTTATTAGTTAATTACAATTCAACAATTTGTTGTAAATGATGTTGCATATGCCTTACATAATCATCTGCCAGCCATTTAACGGAGTGTAATTGAACTTCGGCTCTACCTGTGTCACAGTTTACTTCCAACCTATCTTCCGGATAGTTAATTAGCACCCTGATGATTTGCCGGTTAAGCAAAATCCACAAATCCAATACCTCTTTAATATCCGCGTTTTGATAATGAGAGGCTGTTACCCATTCATTCTGAGCATATACCAGTTTAAAATTCTGTTCATAGGTGCAGCGCACAAAACGCTGAAGATTAACCTGAGCACTATCAATTAAATGCCCGATGATCTCTTTATTTGACCATTTTTCTTCTCTGATCTTAAAATCCCAGTCGATGTTTTGTTGTTCGCTTTTTAAAAAATTGTCAATCGCTTCCGCTAAATTTTGTACTATGTTTTCCATATCAGCAATGTGCCTAAAGTTTGATAATTTACCAATAATTATTAAAAAACAATTATCTTCAAGCCTTCAATAGCATATAATGGCGCTTAATTATATCTGGGTATTTTTCTTTTTGATCGCTTTTGGAATCGGGCTGGTTAAGCTGATTTTTTTTGGCGATACCGAGATTTTTAGGCTGATGGCAGATGGTACGTTAGATTCCGCCAAATCTGCTGTGATGGATATTGCGTTGCCTTTGGTCGGCATTATGTCGCTATGGTTGGGTATAATGCGTATAGGTGAAAAAGCAGGAGCCGTTAATTTCTTGTCGAGAATTGTAGGTCCGTTTTTCAATAGATTATTCCCTGAAGTACCTAAAAACCACCCTGCAATTGGGCAAATGATGTTAAATTTTTCTGCCAATTTATTAGGCTTAGATAACGCAGCTACCCCACTTGGGTTAAAGGCCATGAGCGATTTGCAGGAGTTAAATCAGGATAAAGAAACTGCATCAAACTCGCAGATCATGTTTTTGGTGCTGCATGCTTCGGGACTTACTATTTTACCTATCGCAATTATAGCTCAGCGGGCTATTTTTCATTCTAAAGATCCTACCGATATTTTTATACCCTGCATTGTAGCTACGTATGTGGCTACCGTTGTCGGTTTGATTGTTGTATCCATCAAACAAAAAATAAACCTTTTTGATAAGGTGGTATTAAGCTGGTTGTTAGGCATAAGCGTGTTTCTTGGTTTATTGATATGGTATTTTACTGCATTCCTGAATAAGTCGCAGATCAGTGCGTTTTCAGGCGTATTTAGTAATATGATGTACCTGGGCATACCAGTTATTTTTATTTTAGGTGGATTACGAAAGAAAATAAATGTATTTGAAGCTTTTGTTGAAGGCGCTAAAGAAGGATTTGAAATATCAATTAAAATAATGCCTTATTTGGTGGGTTTGCTGGTAGCGGTAAGCTTATTCAGAACAAGTGGCGCTTTAACCTATTTGGGTGATGGTTTTAAATGGTTCTTTAGCCATTTTAATATGGATACTCGTTTTGTTGATGTGTTACCGATTGCTTTCCTGCGACCATTAAGTGGCTCAGGTGCCAGGGCCTTGATGCTGGATAACTTAAAAATTCATGGGCCTGATAGCTTTATAGGCCATATGTCGAGCGTTTTATATGGTACTGCTGATACTACATTTTATATTGTCGCCTTATATTTCGGTGCGGTTAATATTAAAAAAACACGGTATACTGTACCGGCAATGCTAATTGCTGATTTTGCAGGAATTGTTACGGCAATATTAATTTCTTATCTCTTTTTTGGTTGATCTTACAGCTAATTTTATCAAAGAAATTTTTAACTAATCCTTAAATTTTTGCAACAAGAATATATCCTCTTTCGTATAAAGGGCAACTGATAAATAGCAACATACAATATATTTGTGCAATGTTATTTTTCTTGATAAATAAAGACTAGTTTTTAGCTGAAGCCGTGTAAAGTTGATGAATAGGATTTTTATCAAAAGTGTATTTCTTATTATACCCCTATTATTTGCATTTACCTCATTAATTGCGCAAACAATTACTGTTGGCAGTGTTGATCCGGGGCCGTATGGTAGCGGGTCGACTGTTGCAGTGCCATTCCATGTAAATGATGCTTCAGGGTGTATACAGCAGGATAACGTGTATAGCTTGTATTTATGTGATGCATCCGGTAACCCACTATCAGGAACTCCTGTTGATACGATCAGGAATTTTTATGGTACCTTTTTTAATTATACAGTACCGGCAGGTTTAGCACCGGGAACATATACGTTTCTTATTAAATCATCCGATCCGGCAGTAAGCAGCAACGTGTCAAATACGTTTACAGTTTCGGCAACCGCTGGAGGAACTGCTTCGGTAACCTGCTCATCAACACAAATTGATAACGCTGCTTATCCCCAGGTATTCGGATCATGCAGCGGTACAAATAATACGCCGTATAATTTTACCAATACTTCCTCAAGCGGCTCAACTGCTACGGCTACTTTCTTAAATGAATCGACACAAACAACCGAGGTTAGCAATGCCAGTTTAGCCCCCAATTATACTTTCACAGCCAAAACTGCTAATTACACTGTAACCGTGAGGGCTGTAAATGGCAGTAATATTGTAAGCACCTACGCTTATCAACTGATAAACAACGTTGTAAACGTAAACCTGGGGGCTACGGGGAACCCATCAGTTTGCCTTGTTAACGGGCAGGCACCACTTACTTATAATGTTGATATATCATCGGCTACAGGTATACAAAATAATTACCCGGGTGACTTATATACATTTAACTGGGGAGATGGTACCTCAAGCACTTACACCCTTTGCCAAATATTGGCATTCAATGGACAGATTACGCATATATACACCAGATCATCATGCGGTATTACCTCTAATAGCCGGATCAATTCATTTGAAATAGATTTTCAGGCGACAAATTTATATTGCGGAAATATCGGCTCGGCGCCTACTAATTATGCAAGGGTATATCAACAACCTATAACCAGCTTTACCGGACCTAAGGTTGCCTGTACAGGTACTGCCACTTCGTTCTTAAATACTTCACAACCGGGGCCTAACCCTAACGCAACCACAAGCAGCTGTACTGAAAACCCAAATGCTTTATATCAATGGTCGGTAGATGGTGTTGTTAAGGCGACAGATTATCATATAGCTAATAATTTTGTTACCACGCTTACTGAAGGTACCCACACGATATCACTTCATTTGGAAAACCCTAATACTGCGTGTGCGCCAAATGATTCAACGCTAACTATTTGTGTACAAAATCCACCTAAACCAAGTTTTACTATAACACAGAAAAATATTTGCATAGGTGATGGCCCCATAATACCAACAAACACATCCGTTATTGATTCAAGCTGTAATAATCAAAACACTTATAAATGGACGGTAACACCTTCAACCGGGGTGTCTTATAATGCATCAGCAACGCAACCAGCTATTACATTTACCAAAACCGGCATTTATATCGTTGGCCTTTCGGTTACTACATTAAGCTGCGGAACGGTTATTGCACCAATGGTTGATACAATTGTAGTAAATACAACTCCGGTAGCAACTTTATCCGCTGATTTTTCGACCTGTGGAAATAACCAGACATTAGCTTTTGATTCGGTAACTACACGCCCAACTTATACAATTTTAAGCGGCACAACACAGCCTCAGGCAAATACTTATACTTGGGCTATTACCGGCGGAGCTTTTAGTTATGCTACCGGATATACACTACATAGCAAATACCCTCATATTATTTTTAATGATTATGCCACTTATACGATTACTGTAACACAGCAAAACAATTGCGGATCAACAACATCGGCGCCACAACATATTACCTTTCAGCAAGCCCCAACAGTTGTTGCGGGCAACGATACTACTATTTGCGTGGGTACATCGGCACTTTTAAGGGGCAAGATTACCGGAAGCGGATTGGTTAGTTATAAATGGATAGGTGGCACCGGTACCTATACCCCCAGCCCTGATTCATTAAACACAAGCTATACCCCATCCGCAGCTGAAGTTAGCGCCGGGCATGCAACACTTACTTTGCAAGCCACCACATCGGTACCTGCACCTTGTAATTTGGTAAACAGCAGTCTCATCATCACAATAACCCCAACGGGAAAAATCACCAGCGCCCTTACCAAAACTATTTGCACTAATCAAAGGTTAAATTACCAGATTACATCAAGCACTTCCCCGAGTACTTACACATGGACAGCACAACTTATATCGGGGTCGGCAACCGGCTTTTCAGCATCGGGCACCAGCAGCAAGATTACTGACTCGTTAATTAATACCGACCCTACAGCGAGTATAAATGCTGTTATCGCTTATACCATAACGCCTATCAGCAGTTTAGGATGTGCAGGCACACCATCAACATTAAATGTTACGGTAACCCCGTTACCTATACTTACGGCTACTGTTGCAAACCCGGTTATATGCAGCAACCAACCAGCCAATATCACCTTAACAACAAAGCTTAACGGAGCATCTTATACCTGGACAAGTACAGCACCCGCAAGTATTACGGGTAACTCAAACCAAGGCACGGCAATTAATACAACTGAAATAAAAGATCTGCTTGTAAATAATGGTTCAACCCCGGCAAACGTAACTTATATTATTACTCCTTTTAGTGCAGGTGGTTGCCAGGGTACGCCAGTAACAGCTGTTATAACCGTACAGCCATTACCGGTAACAGCCTATGCAGGGCCTGACCAAGCAATATGCGGTATAAATACATATACTTTGCAGGGTAATTCGCCGGGGTTTGGTCACAGTAAATGGACCGTGGTGGCGGGCAGTGGTGTTACCCTCGCCAATGATACTATACCTAATACAACCGCCAGCGGCCTGGTTGGGGGGAATATATACCAATTTGAATGGACAATTACCACTGCGCCGGGATGCCAATCACAAAATACAGTTACTATAACTGTTAATCAAGCCACTGTTGCAGGTGTAACAAGTTCGGCAAACCCAACAACTGTTTGCGCAAATAGCAATAGCGGATTAATATCACTTACGGGACAAACAGGGAAAGTATTACACTGGCAAAAATCAATAGATAATGGTATAACTTTTCAAACCATTACTCCACTTGATTCCACAAGTTCACTGATATATAATAACTTAACCCAAACAACGGAATATGAGGCTGTGGTACAAAATGCCAGTTGTAATATTTTAGCCTCTACACCTATTACAATTACTGTAAACCAGCCCGCTCCTACATCAATTGCCGGCAAGGATACAGTACTTTGCAGCGCAGCCAGCTATCAATTAAAAGGCAATAATCCGGGCACCTTCGCGGCAGCATGGCGACAAACTTCAGGGCCGCCAGTAAGTTTTGCCGATTCCACTAATTATCAAACTACTATAAGCGGTTTACAAGGCGGCAATGTTTATACGTTTACCTGGGTAATAAAAGGCGCTTCACCATGCGCTAATAGTCAATCACAGGTTAACATTACCGATAATCAAGCCACTGTTGCAGGTGTAACAAGTTCGGCAAACCCAACAACAGTTTGCGCGAATAGCAATGGTGGATTAATATCGCTTACAGGCCAAACCGGGAGAGTTTTGCAGTGGCAAAAATCGATAGATAATGGTGTAACTTTTCAAACTGTTACACCAATTAACACTGAAAATTCACTGATATATAATAACTTAACACAAACAACAGAATACCAGGCTGTAGTTCAAAACTCAAGTTGCGATATTTTAACATCAACGCCTATTATCATTACTGTAAACCAACCCGCACCAACATCAATCGCAGGAAAAGATACGGCCTTATGTAATGCATCCACCTATCAGCTAAAAGGCAATAATCCGGGCACCTTCGCGGCAGCGTGGCGGCAGACATCGGGCCCCCCGGTAACTTTTGCTGATTCCACCAATTATCAAACCGTTATTAATGGTTTGCAGGGAGGTAATGTTTATTCGTTTACCTGGGTAATAAAAGGCGCTTCACCATGTTCTAATAGCCAGTCGCAGGTTAACATTACCGACAATGCCGATGTAATAGCAAGTTTTACAGGTAGTACTATTAACTCCTGCGGTTCACAAACGGTTACCTTTACAAATACATCTAACAATCAATCCGGAGCTTCATTTTTATGGAATTTTGGCGATGGTACAACATCGACCTCAGCAAACCCACAGCATTTTTTCAAAGAAACAACAGATGGTACCGATACCGCTTACGTAGTATCATTAAACGTAATAAGTAATTGTAAGCAACGCTCCCCGGTTTATGACACTATACACATCACATCAGACAAAGTAATAGCCGCGATTTTGCCGCTACAAACCACAGGATGCGCGCCGTTTACTTTAGATGTGCAAAACGTTTCGCCGGGTAACAATGTATCGTACAAGTTTTATTTATATAATGGCAATAATTTAGTACAGGAGATAGATAAAACTGATAAAACCGATGCCATATTTACCGCCATTAATGTTAACGCGCCGACACAATATACCGTGTACATGACAGCAGTTGGGCCTTGCGGTACGTCGGCGACTACTAATAATATACCTATAGTTGTGTCGCCGCCAACAGTAACTCCGCAGATGTATATTTTGAACAATGTAAGTTCCGGTTGCGCTCCGCTGAGTGTATCATTTGTAAACAATTCAAGTGGTGGCAATTCTTATCATTATAATATTTATGATGCTAACGGAAATTTAATTGAACAACCTGTTGCAGGCACCACCAATTTACCTTACATATTTACTGCTGCTGGTAGTTATTCAGTAAGCATAACGGCCGCAAACAGTTGTTCGCCACAAGGCATTGAATCGGCAAAAATAGCTATTACGGTTTACCCTATTCCACAGCCGGCCTTTGCTGCCAGTGCTGATTGTAATGCTACGGTATCCTTTTTAAATACCACCCCTCAAAACGGTACCACCCCACCCGGATCATTAAGCTATACCTGGAATTTTGGTGACGGATCGACACCGGAATATAGCTTTACACCCAAGCCGCATTATTATAATTTTAAGAAATCGCCATTTACGGTTACGCTAACAGCAACTAATACGGTTAGCGGTTGTGTTGATTCAACAGTACAAACTATAAATGTGGATGCGCCTTTAATTGCGCAGTTTACTGAACAACCGGATAGTGTAGTTACTATACCTAATTATGAATTCTCGTTTATTGATCAAAGTACTGGCCCAACCTCGGTTTGGGCATGGGATTTTGGCGATGGCTCAACCTCTACAACCCGGAACCCTTCACACCGTTACGCTGATACTGGTTATTACCAGGTGAAGTTAATCATTAGCAACAATGGATCATGCAACAGTGAGGTTACACATATTGTAAGAGTTACCGGTACACCCGGCCAATTATTTTTACCTAACGCGTTTATGCCAACCGGCTCTGCTTATGACTTGCGGTTGTTTATGGCAAAAGGTTCGGGTATTAAAACTTGGGAATTACAAATATTTAATAATTACGGGCAATTACTTTGGGAAACCAATAAACTTGATAGTAAAGGATCGCCGGTTGAGGGTTGGAATGGCACGTTTAAAGGCGTGTTGATGCAACAGGGAGCATATATATGGCAGGCATCGGCCACGTTTATAAATGGGTCGGTTTGGAAAGGGATGTCTTATAATAATTCTTTACCCAAAAGAACGGGGACAGTTAATTTAATACGATGATGGATTTGAGAAAGCGATATATATTATATTTTACTGTTCTGCTGTTTATAGGAATGGATGCCCGTGGACAGGATCACTTGTACTCGCAATATTTTAATGCCCCGGTATATTTAAACCCTGCTTTAAATGGGCAGTTTCAAGGTGATTTTAGGGCGAATTTTAATTATCGTACGCAGTACACCACATCTGGTAGTCCCTCCAATTATTTTACCGCCGAGATGGATTACAATATACCCCAATTTGGTGGCGGCGTAGGTTTAATGTTTAACCGCAGCAGCGAGGGTGGCCAATTTTTAAATACAAATAGCATAGCAGGAATATACTCGTACAGTGTAGGTTCTGATGATTATATATTATCGTTCGGGATACAGGCGGGGGTTGGCAATAGGAATATTGACTACAGTAAGTTAGTATTTGATGATCAGATAGATCCACAACTCGGGATAATACCAGGCGCTTCATCGGCGGCGGATGCGTTAGCATTTAACAATAAGTATTACTTTGATACCGGTGCCGGGATTAACCTGGTGGTTGGGAGTTTCATGGTGGGCGGGGCAATGCAGCATCTCAACAGCCCTAACGATTCGTTCACGGGCGTACCTGTTAAATTACCATTCCGTACTACGGCTTATATGACATACAGATTGGATCTAGACCCGGATGAGAACATGAGTGATGATGAGAAATCCTATTTAATCCCATCTGTGGTGTATTACAGACAATCTTCGTCACAATCGACCGCTGCAGGGCTTGAATATAAGCACCGCAGTATAAGCGCCGGATTGATGTATCGCTCAGGTGGGCAAAGTGGCCCAAGCGCGGTGGTACTATCGCTTGTATTTGATTTGTTCGTAAACAGAGACTCGGGAGAGAAATTCAGATTAGGGGTAAGTCACGACGCACAGGTTTCGGGTTTAAGTTACGGTGGTACAAGCGGCAGCAGCGAAGGAAGTTTAAATTATCAGACCGTAAACCCTAACCGTGTGGATGCACCTCCTAAATTTGAGGGTAATACACATTGTTATGATTTTTACTAAATTTATAACATAATAACCTTACAACAATTTTAATGGAGTCGCAAAAGAATTATCTAGCGCAAAAAAAACGGAAGAAAAAATCAGCTGTAAAGGTTGTGTGGATAATACTTGCGTTGGGCGTAATATTTATAGTGATAATTGCCAAGTTTGCCTTATCAGGCGATAATGATGTAAGTACCTTATTTTCCGGCATGCCATCAAGCAACGAGGTGTATAATATTGCCAAACAATTTGTACTGCCAACCTTAAAAGGGAACGGCGCAAGTTTTTCTGAAGATGGGTATGAATATGGCAAGAAGGCTGATTCCGTTTTTATTATACGTTCAATTGTTGACACTAAAACCAGCGATGGCGATCCTTTAAAAACGAATTTCGAAATAACATTAAAATACAAGGGTGGCGCAGTGGCTGATGAAAGTAGCTGGGAGCTTTTAAATTTGACCGAGAATTAAAAAAAACAGACCGAAAGAATAATCTCCCGGTCTGTTATCAATCACTCTAAACAACCACCTCTAACCAAAAAGTAGTACTTATAGTATCTTAATTTAAGATTTGTAAACCTATTTGAAACCTCGTTTTTAAGACGTTCAAAAATACCAATTTATTGTAGGCGTGCGCGTATACAACAGGTTTTTTACGTATGGTTGACAGTTGTTGATTTTTTATGCGATTTGGATGAGTTCTCTCTCACTCCTACTACCAAAACGTCTTCAATAGCACCAATAATTTGGTCGAAAAGTTTAGTTTTTTCATCGGTTATTTTGTGCAATAAAAAACTTAACTATACAAAAAGAGCCACCCCGATTGAACGGAATGGCTCTTAAATTATATAGCATAATATTACGCTGGCTTAACTTCAGTTGTTTCTTCGGTTTTACCTCTCCATTTATTTATCCTGGCTTTTAAATTATATCTTATCAGATACATACAAGGCACAAGTATTAAGGTAATTATGGTTGCAAAACCTAAACCGAATATCATTGTCCATGCTAGTGGGCCCCAGAAGGCAACGTTATCACCGCCGAAGTGTATGTGAGGTTGGAAATGTGTGAACAGCCCCACAAAATCAATGTTAAAACCAACCGCCAGAGGTATTAAACCTAAGATGGCTGATGTTGCTGTTAAAAGTACCGGCGTCATACGTGTATGGCCTGCTTCAACAACGGCATCATGGATGCTTAAACCCTGCTCAAGCAGCATATCGGTAAATTCGACCAATAGGATACCGTTACGTACCACCACACCGGCTAAGGCAATGATACCTACGCCTGTCATTACTATTGATATAGTCATTTTAAAGATACTTACCCCAAGTAATACACCAATAATACTAAACAATATCTCGCTTAAAATAATAAGCGTTTTACCAATAGAGTTAAACTGTATCATCAGGATAATTAATATCAACCCAAATGATGTTGCCAGTGCGCCTAATAAGAAGTTCATCGCTTCGGCCTGATCTTCTTGTCCACCACCCATTTTAATGGTGATATTATCCGGCTTTTTAAAGTTATTTATAGCACGTTGGATATTAGCATTTACCTCGTTTATATTGTATGGCTTAATAACATTTGAGCCCAGTGTAAGCACACGCCTTTGTTGTTTGTGCTTAATATTACTATAAGTAGTGGTGTAACGCACATCGGTAAATGCTGAAATAGGAACCTGGCGTATTATCCCTCCTGAACCCAAATCACGGTAGGTGATTTTCAGGTTTTTCAAAGCCTCAAGGCTGCTGCGTTGATCCTCTTCGGCACGCACCATGATTTGATAGTTGTCCTCCTTAGTATTTCTAAAATCAGCCGCTTTTGCGCCATATACCGCTGCAAACAAGTTTTGGGTGATTTGGCTTGTACTGATCCCCTCACGATTCGCACGCTCACGATCAACATCAAATACAATTTCCGGCTTATCGCTCTGCACATCCGGGATCAGATTTTCAATTCCGGCGATATTTTGTTTGCCCAGATAGTTCTTTAACCGATCACCTGTTTTTACTAACGAATCCAGATTATCACCTGCTATTTCAATACTGATATCTTTTTGAACTGGCGGCCCGCTATTTTCCTGCGCTACGGCTATTTTAGCACCAGGTATAACACCTTCTACTACCTTACGGATATTAGCCATAGCTACTTTGGTATCTTTACCATTACGCTTACCAAACTCAACAAAAGCAACCGTTATTTTACTCTTATTTTCGTAATCGCCCTGGTCCTCATCAGATGGGTCAGCTACAGATTTTGTAACGTTTGATATTATGGACGAAACAATATCCTTATCAGGTTCAACAGCTGTTGCCACACGTTTTTCCAGTTTTTGGGTAACTTCATTGGTATAAGCCTGATCAGTACCGATTGGCATGGTAATGTAAACATATACGAAGTTAGGGTCGCCCGAAGGGAAAAACTCAACTTTTGGCGACCGTGCAACCATGAAGAATATGGTGAATACAAATAACCCGATTGTGCCTAATAACACCCAAACTGGCCCATGTACAGCACGTTCAAGCCATCTGGCATACCAATCCTTAAATCGCGGCCAAAGATTATTTTGGAAGCTATCGATGGTTCTTAATAAAACAAAGTGATTTAACAGATAAAGTATTATTATCAACACCATAAAGTTACCGAAACCAACATTTATTAAGTAGCCAACAACAGTTGCTATAGCCAGGTAAATTAAAGACCGTTGAAGCTTTTTATCAAATTTTGGATGATCATGTTCGCCTTCAACGTGTAGTTTCATAAAATCAACCGCAAATACCGGGTTAAACAAGTAAGCTACTACCAATGATGCCAATAGCGTAATAATTAGCGTAATTGGCAGGAAGAACATAAAGTGACCTATTAAGCTATTCCAAAAAGCCAAAGGAACAAACGGTGCAAGGGTGGTCATGGTACCTGAAAATACAGGTAAAAACACCTCACCTGCGGCCATTTTAGCGGCTTGTTTTATTGGTATTGCTCCGTTGTTGAATATCCTATGCGTGTTTTCAATTACAACAATGGCATCATCCACCACAATACCCAAAGCGAGCAGGAAGGAGAATAACACGATCATGTTTAACGTGAACCCGATAGCAGGCATCACCAAAAAGGCAATAAAACAGGATAGTGGTACTGATAGCGCAACAAATATGGCGTTGGTACTCCCCATGAAAAACATCAGGATAACAGTTACCAGTATAAACCCAATAACGATGGTGTTAATTAAGTCGTTAAGCGTAGTACGGGTTTTATCAGATTGATCTCCTGTTACAGTTATGTGCAAACCTTTAGGGAAAATTGTTTTTTCTTTTTGGGCGATTAAGGCATTGATCTTGTCAGAAGATTCAATCAAATTCTCGCCGGCGCGTTTACTTACATTTAAGGTAATAACGTTTTTAAAATCTTTGCTGTTAGGTGTTTTTAAGCGCGCATAGCTTTCCTGCTCTAAAAACGAATCTTTTACTTGTGCAATATCACGTAAGTAAATGGCTTGTCCTTTAGGGTTACGAATAACCATAGCGGCTACTTCAGCAGCATTTTTGTAATCCTTTTTAATGTCGATACTGCGGCGTACACCATCAGTTGTCACTGTACCTGCTGATGAGATGATGTTCTCGTTACCAATTGCCTGGGTAATATCGCTAAAACCAAGTTGTACTGCTGCCATTTTATTCATGTCAACATTTATCTGTATTTCAGGCGTTAAGGCACCAATCTCATCAACTTTTGATATTTCTTTAAAGCTCTCAATATCATCTTTCAAATTGTCGGCATATTCTTTCAATTTTTTCAGATCATAATCGCCCGAAATATTCACATACAAAATTGGTAAATCGGCAACATTGATATCAGAAATGGTAGACTCCTTTAAATTCACATCCCCCTGTGGCAAATCCTGTTGAGCTTTATCAACAGCTTCTTTCACATCCTGTTTAGCATCCCTTATATTAACATTAGCGTTAAACTCGCATGTTATTGAGGATACATTTTGCAGTGAATTTGATGTTACCTTTTTTAAGCCTTTTAATGATTTTAGTTGTTTTTCAAGCTGCCTTGTAACTAGCAACTCAATATTTTGAGGTGATTGACCATTATAAACGGTTGTTACGAAAACTTTTGACTGCGCTATATCTGGAAAATTTTCCTTCGGTAGGTTATTGTAACTGACAAGCCCTAATACGGTAATCAAAAATATCAGCACATAAATGGCTGTTTTATTTTCGATTGCCCAGCTTGATGGTTTAAATTCTTTGTTGAGATCTTTCATGTTAGATCAATATTTTATAAAAATTAATTAACGGATTGAATAACTCTCACTCTGTCGCCATCTTCCAAATCAGACGCGCCATCAGTTATTAACTGATCGCCATTTGAAAGGCCCGATTTTATCTCAGTAAGGCCATTGGATGTAGCACCTTCGGTAATCCCTTTACGTTTTGCAACACCATTGTCATTAACAAAAACATAATCACCATTTTCAGATTTTTGAATGCTACTTACCGGTATAGCGAAAGCATTGGCTTTTGAATAATTAGCGATCTTAATAACGGCAGTCATGTTAGGGCGAAAATCCATGCGATGAGGAAGTTTAACCTCTACGGCAAAGCTGCGAGATGAAGGATCAATAACCTTTGCAGCGAATGAGATACGGGTTTTAAGCGAATCATTTGCATCAGGTATCAATACGTTAACGCTATCACCCTGATTTACGCTACCTGAATAAGATTCGGGTACATCTGCCTTTACTTTTAACACATCAGCATTTACTATGCGAATGCCTGTTGAGCCCGGTGCGGCAACCTGCCCGAGTTTTAAATCCATCTGATCTACAGTACCATTAATTGGTGATACGATACGATACATATCAGCTTGCTGGCGTAAGGAAGAAACTTGTTTTTGAGCAGTTTGTAATTGCGTTTGTGCCTGCAAAAACTGAACTTCAGTACCAATTTTTTGATCCCAAAGGTTTTTTTGGCGTTGGTATAAAGTGTTAGATAAATTTTCTTGTGCCTGCGCCTGCGCAATATTTTGTACCAATACGCTATTATCTAACTGTGCCAATACTTGTCCTTTATGCACATGATCGCCCACTTTTACATTAATAGCAGTTATAATAGCATTTGCCTGTGGATATGCCGTTACGTTATCCTGTGCATCTATCCTGCCCTGTATTTGCACATAATTGGTAAATCGCCCCGCCTTAACAGCAATAACACTTATATCGGCGATTTTTGATGAATCCTGCCCGCCGATTTGAGCCTGTAATGCGGTAATTTTGGAATTTAATTCGGCTTGTTGCTTTTGCAGATCAGCCAATTCAGCTTTTTTATCCTTTGGTTTGTTGTTTGAGCATGCTGCCAGAAACAGTACTGCTGATATGTATAATATTTTTTTCATGTGTCTTATTTTATATCGTGATATGTTTATTGAATACGTCCGTAAGCCTGATCAAGATCAACTTTACTAATTAAAGCGTCATATAAGCTTTGTATGTATGAGTTATCTGCGCTATCGAGATCGGTTTGTGCCTGAGTAACCTCAATGCTTGAACCAACGCCCTGTGAATATTTAATTTTTGCTACCCTTAACACTTCTTCGGCAAGGCCCATATTTTCTTTTTGGCTTTTTAGGGATTGTAAACCATTAATATAAGTGATACGGGCTTTGTTAGCCTGCAGCCCTATTCCGTTGCGAAGGTTAAACAAATCGTTTTCGGTTTTTATGATGGCGATTTTTGATTCCCTAACCTGGTTAAGGTGCTGGAAGCCTGTAAAAATCGGCACATTTAAAGTTAGGCCGATATAACTGGATGGATAATTAGCAGAATATAAATTGCCAAATGAATTGTTTTGAAAACTTGTACCGTAATTTGCAAAGGCTGAAAGGCTTGGCAAATACTGTGCTTTTTTGCTCTTTAGATCATATTCATTTAATCTTTTCTGAGTTTCCAGCAAGCTATATTCAATCCTGTTGTGATAAAACGATGTATCAGAACTATTTGCTATGGCATCGTTAAAATTGATATCTTCCAGTTTATCGGTTAGTGTAAGCTCATCGGTAATAGCCATTCCCATCTGGAATTTTAACAGCTCGTTATTCAGTTCCAATAGTCTGACAGTATTATCTCTCGACGTAACCAGGTTATTATACTGAACAGTTAATCGCTGTACGTCTATTTGCTCGGCCAAACCCTGTTTGTTTTCGGCAGTGGTTTGATCTAATTGCTGTTTTAATTGTTTGATGTTTGCGTCAAGCAATTTTATTTGCTCGTTACTTACCAAAACCTGATAATAGGCTTTAGTTACACTAACGTTAGCTTCAATACGAGAACGTGTTAAACTGCGTTCGTAAAGTTCTTTATAAGTTTTACTAGCCTTTACACCAACCAGATAATTACCATCAAAAATCTTTTGGGTAAGATTTAAAGCGGCAGTAGTTTGATAATTTAATCCAAGCTTAAATGGCGCTAAGGTACCCTTAGGTACGGTTGATTCAAATGAAGACACATCAACCAACGTTACCGGCAGCCTAAGGTAATCCTGAAATTGGGCCGTTCCGCTAATTTGCGGTAAACCCTGGCCAATGGTTTCTTTAACTTTATAGCCAGCGCTTTTAACATCTAAACCTGCGTTTACCACAGAATCCTGATGTTGATAAGCATAGCTTATACATTCGGCCAGGCTATAATTATGAGTGTGTCCGGTATCAGGTGGGGCTTGCTGCGCGTAGCTTTTAACAGCTATGCCACAAAGTAAGGCTCCGGCAATAATTAATTTTCTCATTTGTATATATGTGTGAATAGGGTATTTATTTAATTTTTTCAAATATGTTTAGCGGGATTGACAGCAGTATGTCAGTAGTGTTATCAATCCGGTTTATTGTTTTTATATTGATCTAAAAGTTTATAGCCTTCTAGTGTACATACGCCATAGTTAAAATGCTCCTGAAACTGTTGTTGTACCTTCCAGGTATTATATTCAGCTATTGGAAATACTGATGCATCAAACCCAAGTTCAATCTGATTCACCCGCATTCTGGATATTATTTTAACATCAATATCGGGTCTTATATAACCCTGGGTTATTCCCTTGGTTAACAGCTCTTCCAGCGTCTGTATTACTACACCTGATTTAAAGTTTTGAAACTCTTTCCATGCCTGTGGATGATACTTTTGCATATCATGGATCACAATAGGATTAATCCGGGAAATTATTTCTTCAGAACAATTCATCATATTGATCATTTCCTCTATCACATTACCGGACTTGCTGATAATCTCAGCCATTTGATCTTCATCTTCCTTCAGCTTCTTTTTTACCAGGGCAATAACCAGATCATTTTTGTCCTTAAAAAAATGATAGATAGTTTTTTTTGATATACCCAAATGCCTGGCGATATCATCCATGGTAACGCTTTTTATGCCAGCCTTTAAAAAAAGCTCTTCGCCACCCTCAATTATTCTTTCTATTGTAATCATCTGTAATTTCGAAACAAAACTATGGAAACATTTTTAGATTTCAAAGTTTCCATTTCAAATTACTTTTTACAGACAATCGGCATAATTGTTACCTTTGCAAAAAAATATATTTATGTCACTTTCTCCTCTTTCAGCTATATCGCCAATTGATGGTCGTTATCACAATGCAACCGCTCAATTAGCCGGCTACTTTTCTGAATACGCATTAATTAAATACCGGGTATATGTTGAAATTGAGTACTTCATCGCCTTATGCGAGCACCCTTTACCTCAATTACAAAACTTTGATAGAAATATAACAGAAAAGTTACGAAACATCTACAAAAATTTTAGTGAAGCTGATGCGCAAAGTATAAAAGACATTGAAAAAGTAACCAACCACGATGTTAAAGCGGTTGAATATTTTATAAAACAAGAGTTTGACAAGCTTAATATTGCTGAGTATAAAGAGTTTATACACTTTGGTTTGACATCGCAGGATATTAACAATACAGCTATCCCATATAGTTTTAAATTAGCTTTGGCTGATGTTTATTATCCTTTATTTGACGAATTGATAGGTGTATTAAAAGTATACGCTGCTGAGTGGGATAAAATCCCTATGCTGGCACACACACACGGTCAGCCTGCATCGCCATCTCGTTTGGGTAAGGAAATACAGGTTTTTGTGGAGCGTTTGGAAAACCAGTTACATCTATTAAAGCAAGTACCCTACTCTGCTAAATTTGGCGGTGCTACGGGTAATTTCAACGCACACAATATCGCTTATGGCAGCATCGACTGGAAAGCATTTGGTAATAATTTTGTAGATAATATTTTAGGGTTGAAACGCTCGCAGTTCACTACGCAGATTGAGCATTATGATAATTTCGCTGCGCAATGTGACGCATTGAAAAGGATTAATAATATACTGATTGATTTGGACAGGGATATGTGGTCTTATATATCCATGAACTATTTCAAGCAAAAAATAAAAGCCGGCGAAGTGGGTTCATCGGCTATGCCACATAAAGTAAACCCGATAGATTTTGAAAACTCTGAAGGTAACTTAGGCTTAGCTAACGCAATATTTGAACATTTAGCGGCGAAGTTGCCGGTATCAAGGTTACAGCGTGACCTTACCGATTCAACCGTATTACGCAATATTGGTGTACCGATTGG
>Ga0206835_1143_pt1 | contig 22650 bp, 21 predicted proteins | sample Alteio_BWOrgCont_31_FD_152853 | JGI IMG/M metagenome (GOLD analysis project Ga0206835, IMG submission 152853) | Enriched cells from forest soil in Barre Woods Harvard Forest LTER site, Petersham, Massachusetts, United States -... | ecosystem: Environmental > Terrestrial > Soil > Temperate forest >...
ACGGACTGACTTGAGAAGCCTAGCCTTGAGTTGAAATGCGCCCCTGCGAAGCGTCAGTGCTTCAACTAACGCGACCAGTTCCGGAGGTCGTTCATGTTTTGAAATGCACATTGCAGTAGCAGAATGCCAGACTCACAGCTGAGATTGCAAGCGCACAAGAACGATTCCGTGAGAGTAAAGGCGAACAAGCACGACAAAGGACGAATTGCCACGAATAAAGCCGAACCACGGATCATAGGTGCATCGATCGTGGATAGTCTGCCTTGTTCGTTTTTGTTCGTGCTTTTGTTGCAGCCGAAGGCTGCGCTTTCGGGGTCGCAGACCCACGGAGGTAGGCTGCGAAAAGCAGCCGTCTTTCTACGAAAGTGCAGTAGTGGAACATAAAGCCCAGCGGCATTGTGGAGGCTTGCTCTTTCTAACAACCTTGTGACCAATCGTTTATAGTGCCGCACCTACGTACCTTTACGAAGGCATTGTGCCGCACCTTGCTATAGAAATGTACATCGCGGTATAGTTGCATCCATGCCGCGCCGTAAGAGACCGGAATCAATTCGCTACTACGTCCGCCTGAGTCGCGCCCAGGCCGAACGTCTCGCCGCGCTACGTCAGCAGCTCCACGCTCGAAGCGACAACGAAGTATTCGATTACCTTGTCACGGTCGGGACCAACCAACGGGACGACCTTGAGCAACTTGTCTACTCACTGTTTGGCAACCTGGCCGACTCCTTGGCCCACAGATTCCAAAGCCTGGAGACAGTGAGCCAGCTCCATCTCGCCTTAACGGACACGTACATCAAGTACGCCCTCACAGCGCTCCCAGAGGTTCCTAGCTCCTTGCTTGCCGCAGCGCGCAGTCGTGCGACAAGGATCTACGAACAGGTCAATCTTACGGCTGCGCGAGAATTCCAACGTCGCCGCCAGTCGGATGCCTACAACCCTGCCCAGCTTGGGATTGACGACGAGCCCAGCTATTCACCAACGCCATCAGATGAGGTCTGAAGTCAGCCATGCCATCTTCCGCGCGAAAGCGACAAAATACTGGCGAAGAGCGCGAGCGCTCGACGAAGGTTCGTCCTGGCCGAGTCCGACCCACAAATACATCTCCGCGCCGGGTGACAGGGACGGCAAAGAATCTCCTACGTCTTGTGCGCCTAGTCAGTAGGTCATCCTCGCGATCGAGCCGGGCTGGTAACGCCAAGGGTTTGAGAAGAGGTTCCTCGAAGACATCTCCGTTCCAGCGCCGGGCAATTGTGAATGTTCGGTATTCCAACGCAAAAACCCCTGGAGGGTGGAAGGCTCACGGGACCTATGTCGAGCGCGAGAGCGCAAAGGGTCGGGACGTGGTCGACGGCAAGCAGTATGGCGTCAACGACGAGGTACGAACACCCAGCCCGGACCGTTTGGGGTTAGCCCAGGAGCACTCGCTGGATTCTCTGGCTGGCGATTGGCAGAAAGCCGGGGACGAGCGAATTTTCAAGATCATCATTTCCCCGGAAGATCCGACCGTCAATTTTCAGCGCACGGCAAGCGACATGATCGCTCGCATCGAGCAACACACCGGTGCTCCGGTAGAGTGGGCGGGAGTCGTCCATCGGAACACGGATCACCCGCATGCCCATTTAATCGTGCGAGGCAAGCTCCCGTCAGGAGAAGCCCTGAAACTCCCTCCCATGCTCATCCGCAAGAGCCTTCGTGAAGCTGCGCAAGCGTCCCTCACGCGGCAGCTCGGCCCTCGCACGATGGAAGAGATTCAACGCCAGAAACAAATTGAACTCACCGCCAATCGAGTTACGCCGCTCGATCGGCGAATTGCCGGACGCGCAAAGTTTCATTCCAACGACCAGGCGTACAGTGACGCCGGAATCGCAGCCAACTCCGGTGAGTTGGCTCGCTTTCGGCACCTAAAGGAGCTGGGACTCGCGAAACGATATACAGCAGACAGTTGGCTTGTTCGCTCCGACTTCATCGCCCAGCTCCAGCAAATGAAAGACGTGCAGGACCGCGCAAGAACACTTTTCCGGAGCGGCGTTGCCATTAGCGACCCTCATGCGCCGATGGAGTTTTCAACCAGCTCCAAGAAGCTGATTGGGCGTGTGTTGCTCAATAGCGAAGACGAACGCACGGGCGCTCTGCAAACCATATTCGAGACGACCGAAGGAAAAATTGAGGTCATCCGCCACGATGGAACCTTGCGGGCGGCCTGGCGGCGCGGAGACCTGGAGCCAGGCAACGTAGTGACAATCGACAGCCTGAGGAGCGATCCAAGCAAGCTATATGCGACCTCCGTAGGAGCGGACAAAGACATACTTGCGGATAAGCAGGCTCTTGATTCGGTGGCGCGGCGGATGCGAACAATGGGGCTCGTTTCCGCTGAGAGCGACAAAGGTTGGATGGGGCAATTCAACGGCGCGCTCAGAGCCCGCATCGCAGAGCGGACTCACGAGCGAGGGCACTGATTTTTTCAGTCTTAGTGAAATGTACAGTGCACTACAACAGGAGATCGCAAATGAATAATGGAACCACCGCACCCCCCGGATACGTTCTCCCCTCACGCCCTCGCTGGCAAGGCGGGTGGAACGTTCGGGCTCTGTTGGGCGCTGTCGTCGCCTTTGTCATGGCAGCAAGCGCTGCGAGCCAATGGCTTGCAGCACAGCTCAACAATCCAGTCGAGATGGGCGACCCGATTGTGTGGTTTCACGGCGTTGCTGTGTTCCAACCATTTGCCGGCCTTGTGCTGTGGAAGCACTTTGCGGGCAGTCGCCTCATCAGTTCCGCCGTGCGGAAAGAGATCTGGATTGCGTTCGGCGCGACGATTCTGGGTGGACTCTTTCTTGCCTATCTTGCCTATTGGTTCCTCTCCCTCATACGCGATCGTAAGAGCACAGATAGTTTAATGAACCTTCACGGCTCTGCAACGTGGGCCAAACGAGATGACATTCAGAAGCTCGGTTTATTCGATGCGAACGATGGTGTCTATGTCGGCGGCTGGCGTGATCCAGATACGCAGGAGATTCACTACCTGCTCCACTCTGGCTCTGAGCCCGTTTTGTTATTTGCTCCCAGCCGAAGCGGTAAGGGCGTATCGGCGATCATCCCCACCCTGTGCCAGTGGCGGCAAAGCGCCTTCGTCTATGACCTGAAGGGTGAGAATTGGGATCGCACCGCCGGTTTCCGGCACGCTATCGGCCAGCGTGTTTTGAAGTTCGCTCCAACACTGCCATTCGAGAGTTGCTGCTACAACCCACTCTCAGAAATTCGCTGGGAAACCGATTACGAGGTCGCCGACGCACAGACCATCGCGAACGCAGTGATTCGCCACGGGAACGACGACAGTCTCTATAAGCACTTTGAGGATGCCGCAGTTGATCTCGTATCCGCAGGCATCATCCACTTGGGGTACGTTTTCAGGAACTTGGACGCTCCGCGCGAGCCAACGCTCCCCGATGTGCTCGCACTCTACTCCTCGCCGGGCATGGATTTCCAAGACGTGCTCAAAGAGATCCAGAACACAGTTCACATGCCAGGCGGCAAATCGAATCCTCGCCTTGAATGGTTCGACATCAACGGCAAGCCTACCTTTACCCATCCTTTCGTCAGCAAAGCCGTTCAGAGACAGCTCAATAGGGCCGACCGCGAGGCTTCTAGCATTCAGTCCAGCATCGTCACACCGATGACTGTCTACGACGATCCAATAGTTCAGAGGACTGTTTCCCGCTCTGATTTCGTTGTCCGAGATCTCGTTTACGGAAAAGAGCCCATGAGCTTGTATTTCAAAGTCCCGCAGCCGGATCGAGAACGCCTGAGACCCCTAGTCAGGCTCATGCTCCAGCTCATCTTCAATCGTCTTATGGAACGGCTTGATCCCAGCCGTCACCATCTGCTGCTCATGCTGGATGAGTTTCCCGAATTGAAGAAAATCCCGAATCTTGCAAGTGCAATGAGCCTAATGGCCGGGTACAAAATTAAGCCCTACCTCATCGCACAAACGCTTACCCAAATCATCGAGGAGTACGGCCCGAACGAATCAATCACCGACAACTGCTACATCAAAGCAGCCTTTCAGACAGACAATCTCCAGACGTGCAAGAACCTTTCGGAACTCAGCGGCAACATGACCGTAGAGAAAGAGACCGTCAACTATAGCGGGCAGCGTACGGATTTCTATCTCAAGCACATCTTCCGCAGTGTTGAACAGGTCCAACGGCCTCTTATCACCGTTGATGAAATTCGACGCATCAAGCCGCCGACGAAGGCAAGCAACGACCCCGACAGCAAGATCACTGCGCCTGGCGACATGCTTATCTTCATCAATGGCGTAGCGCCGATCTACGGCGTCCAGAGCCTCTACTTCCTCAATGAGGCTTTGCTAGCGAGAACCAAACTTACACCTCCTGCTTTCAAAACGGCTGCCCAGCCACACGCTCAGCCCGCGCCAGCCCGACACGCCGCACTCGACATGACGTCTGTTGCCGCTGCAGTGATTGACCAACAAGCAATCGAGGAGAAGCTAAATGGAAATTCTTAATCAAGTGACCCTCGCCGGGAACCTGACCGACAAGCCTTCTGTCGATGACGCCGGAGGCCGCGTTTTTGTGCGCGCCCGTCTTGCACAGAACTGGTTCTACGACACGCACGGCAAGACCGTAGAACACCGGCAGTTTCTCCCCCTCACCTTCCTCGGAGAAAGTGCCTCGGTGGCGAGAGGCTTCGAAAAAGGCGACAACATCCACATTACTGGCCAACTCATTCGACGTGACCCCAGAGCCCGCTCTGAGGACACATCGAGGCCCCGCGAAACCGGAAGTATTTTCGAGATCCACGTCATTCGAGCATTCCGCATCGCAAGCCTCTCCAAGTCTGAAACCGCCGCGATCCACCAAAACGAAATTCGGCGCACAAACGATGCGAAACAGGTTCCCGCTTTTATTCAGGAGGGCATTCATGATTGGCCTGTCTAATCCGAAGTTGCGTGATCGGCTCGCCAGCCTCTCCCGCTTAAGCTACATCGTGGTCGCGTTCGCCGTTGCGTTCGTCGGGTTAACTTTGGCTGGTGTTGGTTTCGGCTTTGTCTTCAACTTTACGCACTCGGCACCTTTCGGCCTCTACAAAGAGATTGCCGATCCAGCGAAAGCGCCTCACACTCCTGCCCCCTACGTCTTCTTTTGCCCCGATGTTCGATGGCCAGGCATGAAAGGGGAGCCGAACTATCGAAAGCCCATGAGAACCTGTCCGGACGGATTCGCGCCGCTCATCAAGCCTGTTGTGGCGTGGCCTGGTGATACCGTCGAGACCTCGGCGCAAGGTGTCACCGTCAACGGGCAATTACTCGCCCATACGCTCGCGATTGACCACGATTCAACAGGTCATCCGATCCGCCCCTATGCATACGGCACCTATCACGTTCAGCCAGGGCAGCTCTGGGTAGTCAGTTCTTTCAGTCCCAAGAGTTTCGATTCCCGTTACTTCGGCCCAATACCAGCCCGGTCAGTACGGCACTGGGTCCAACCTTTCCTAGTCGAGAAGCAATACCACCCTGAAACAAATACGAAGTAGGCGCGGTTTGGACGACCCGTACCGAATGGAGTCCAGGGCTATGAAAATCGCGGAGCTTACAGAGCGTTCGGGAGGGAAGATGGCAACTCATCTTCCCTCCGTTTGGATTTCCCCGAACCTCCGAACGGCGCTGGTTTTCTCCGTAGCCTTCGCCTTTGGGACCGCCGGATGGAGCGGCAAGCCCTCTCTGAACTTACTGGCCCTCCTATATCCATTCGTGTATTTACAGTCACGGCGTCGACGAGACGCCTTCAGCTCTGCGCTCTACTATGCGGGGGCCACATGGAACGTCATTCCAGGTTTAGAGAGCTTCTTCGGCACTAGGGGCAACCTTCTCTTGCCCTTGCTCATCTGGGTGGGTCTTCTAGCCATAAGTGCGGCGCCGTGGATTGCTCTGTACAATCGTCGCCTTCTTCCCTTGGCAACGGTCGCTGCGATCATCACTCTGGCGCTCCCGCCGTTCAGCCTTGTCACGGTTGCGCACCCGCTGGTCTCTGTGGGGCAGTGGTTTCCCGGAACTCGGTGGTTCGGACTCTGTCTCCCCCTGATCCTCATATTGGCCTACCGTCGTCTCGGTACCCCTTTTACTCTGGCGGTACTTATAGGTGCGTCGCTCGCGGCACATGCTCGTTTTCACCGCCCATTGCAAGATCCGCGCATCGTTGCTGTGAACACTCGTTTTGGAGGTTCAGCGACACGCGACATCCTCGGCTCAACACTGCAAGCCCAGGAAACGGCAATGCAGCGAATAGCTCTTACGCACCCGGATACGCTCATCCTCTTTCCGGAGTCAATCATCCCAACGTGGACTCCGACGCATGACGAACGCTGGGCCGCAACCTTTGCTCAACTGCAAGCCCGGCATACCGGACTGCTCATCGGCACGACTATCCCTGTTGCAGACACCCAGGCGAATCGCAATGTTCTCCTTTCCCGTGGCTACACGGAGCGCCTGTCATATGTGCAGCGCGTTCCCGTGCCTCTCGGCATGTGGCGCTTTGGCGACAGGCGCAACGGCTTCCCGTTGATGCTCCGCTACCCCTCCACGATCCGTATCTGGGATCGCCGCGCCGGGGTCCTCATCTGCTACGAACAGCTACTTGTTTGGCCTGCTCTCCAAACGCTATCGCGAAATCCTGACATGCTTCTTGCCCCCTCAAACTTGTACTGGGCGTCCGGCACGACCATTCCATCTGTCCAGCACGTCTCCGCTCAAGACTGGGCAGACCTTTGGGCAATTCCTTTATATGAGGCCAGCAACCGATGAAGACTTTCCTGCTCATGACGCTATTGCTTCTTCCGCACCCAGCGCTAGCGCAGAACACGGACATCATTAGGCTGCAATCGACTTGTCTCCCAACCGCTCCTCTGAGTACGCTTCGCGCCGTCATTCAGGTTGAATCACGCGGCAATCCAAACGCTATGCAGATTGACTTTCCGAAGGGACTACTCAAGCGTTGGAGGGTCCCCGAAGGAACACTACGCCTCAAACGTCAGCCCACCAACGAACGCGAAGCGTTGGATTGGTTGGCATACTTCCAGAGCTACGACATCTTTGTGGACCTTGGGCTGATGCAGGTCAGCACCGCCGAAGCCAAACGACGGGGTATATCACCTGAGTCTCTGCTGGAGCCGTGCACGAATCTCCGGGTAGGCTGGCAGATTCTTGAGGACGCATATCAGATTGAGAAAAAGACCTATGGACCAGGCCAGGAAGCCTTACAGCACGCAATCTCACGTTACAACACTGGAGATCCGCAGCAAGGCATTACCAACGGCTATTTAGCCCGCGTTTTTGCAGCAGTCCGCAGGCTGCAAGCCGAGCCGCCAATGGAGAGGCGATGAGCGTTCTATCTTCCGAACGTCCACATGACCAGGGCGTTGAACAGAGCATGACAAACAATCGCTGGAATGACGCTGCCGCTCTTCAAGCGACACAGACCATAGACAACGCCAGCGACGGTCGTCAATGTCAGATAAATTCCGGTGCGAGCGTGCGCGACTGCAAATACGGACGCCACGAAGAGCATGACGAAGGTCTCAAATGCCCGTTTCGAGCGCAGCTTCCGTCCTACAAAGAGAAAGCCGTTATACATCAGGCCGCGAAAGAAGAGCTCTTCTGTTATCGGAGAAATGAGCGCCGACCACAGCACTTTTCCGGCGGGGACCTCTCCATAGACGGGCAGATTCCACTTCTTCACGCAGACCCAGAACAGCGCGAAGAGGATGATCGCTGCAAACGTCGCCCATTGAATAGCCGTGCTATTCACCCGCTCTAGCGACAGGACCGGAGCCTTGTCCGTGCCGCTCATCTGCCAAGTGAGTTCCCAAAATGCAATTGCGAGCAGCCCTATGATCCACCAATACGGAACAGCCACACTCATCACTGCGAGGCCCCACGTCGTCAGCCACGCAATTGGCAGCCACTTCCGCCGCCATTCCACTCCGAGAGATTGAGAAATGACTACTTCTGACAAGGAACGCATCCTCCGGATCAAAGCGGTGCAGTCCGCCCTCGCCTCCGTGAAACTCGCGGGCCTGCAGCCATCGCAACATCTCCAAAGTCTCTTTGCTTCTTGGATTGACGGTAAATCGACACTCGACCAGGTCTACGACTCTCTCTTAGCTAAAGGTGAGAACAATCAATGATTGAGCACACTGACATAACAATACTCGGCACTACAACTCTAAGAAACAAACTCGGCATCACTGACCCACAGCAGCTCGCGACAGCAGAGGCCGACTTTACAGCGTTTCGACTCGCTGAGCTTCGAATCGCTCCTATCCCAGGCGGCTTCGACTCCGTACACCTTCAGGAGATCCATCACCATGTTTACCAGGACCTTTACGATTGGGCCGGAGAGCTGCGCCGCGTGGACGCCGGCAACCGATCCGCCTCCGATGTTGCAACGTCGCTAAACACCGTCTTCGACCGGCTGGGACGTGAGAATCACTTGAAGGGTCGTAGCCCCGAAGAATGGTCTCATAGCGTCTCTTCGTACATTTATGAAATTGGAACTATCCAGCCGTTTCTCACTGGCAATGAAGTCGCATTGCGTGAGTTTGCCGATGAACTGGCACGTAAGAATAATCTCAGTCTGCAATGGGACACAGCCCCAGAGATAGGCACTAACCACGTAATGAGGCACATCGATCAGTCGGACCAGTCTGCGAATATTCGACGCATGATTATGTTGGCAATGGATACGGATCCCAATTCATTGCGGCCAAGTCGCGGCACAGTGGTGGAGCACGGAATTGAACGACTACAACCCATCTCATAAATACCTCTGGTCGGCGGGCCATGCGATTAATTGCCCGAAATATCCGGTTGCCGACAACTGGGGAGGTACACTTGAGCGGGCAAGAGCATGAACGACCTAACGTTCGACGAGTTCGCCAAGTTCATTCGTGAGTACTGGCATGTTTCCGACCGCAAGAAGGTGTCGTCTGAGACGCAGTTCGAGCGCGATTTGGGACTCACAGGTGACGATGGGGATGATCTGTTAAAGGCCACTGAGAAGCGTTTTGAAGTCACACTCAGTTCTGAAGAAACAGGAGTACGTGAAACATTCAACCTCGGACCGAATGAATACCTTTTCCACTCTGAAGGCTTGGACCTATTTCCCTTTAGGTTTACTTCGTTGTTCGAGGCGGTTGAACCGATCATTCGTGAGTTCACAGTTGGAGAACTATTTGAGGCGGTACGGAAAGCCAAAGCCACATCGAAATAAGTCCTCCCGCGAGCTGTCCGGTTAACCGGCCCTGCGCCGAAAAGAAATCCGGGATAGGGTCTGCCTAGCCGATACCGTACTCTAGATCGCATGGGAAATCTTGTCTTTCGAAAGGTCCTTGACCTCAGCAACATTCCGCCATCATGGAGTCTCGTCCGTCTTGCCGCTGATTGGAGTGGCTTTCCAATTCTCCTCTTTGTTGAAGGTAAGCCCGCTCGACCGGATGATAGAGCAATTTCGGCGGACCCCTGGACATTCACCCGTTGGTATCAAACGCCTCCTAAAGCACACCACGCAATCCATTTCGACGGAAGTGCGATCAAGACAATTTGCTTCGAGCGATCTCAAGGAATCTCTACTTTCCACGTTCAGCCCTTGGGGGACGGTTGGCTTCTCGCGGATCGCCGAGGAGGGTGCGCAAACCTGCACGACGCCTCCGGTCACTTCCTTCGCTCAATCGATCTGGGCGATGCAAGCGAGGATATCCAGACGACATCTGACGAAAAAATCTGGGTGAGCTACTTCGATGAAGGAGTGTTTGGCAGCGGTATCGGACAGCAGGGAGCGGTGTGTTTCGGTGCAGCGGGGATTCCTGAATTCAAGTACGGTGAATTCGCCGAACGAGCCGGGCTGCCATTCATAGCCGACTGCTATGCAATGAACGTGGCTGCACCGGGCGATGTATGGCTCAACTACTACACAGACTTTCCTCTAGTGCATCTGCAAGACTTTGCCCTCGAACATGTGTCGAAGGATTTTGGAGTGATGGGAAACGGATTCGCAGTGCGGGATGAAGCTGTAATCTATGCGCGAGAAACGAAGCTGGTGATGAGATCGCTGGTCCTGAATGCGCAGGATGAGTCTGGTCAGAGCCTAGTGCCTTTGACAGCTCCTCATCTTGGCATTGGGTATCGAGGACCTAATCTTCTACTCAATACCGGGTTGGCGGTCTACGTCTCCGTTTGACGTTGATAGGTTCTGTTCTTAGCGGGTACTCCACTCGCCTAGAGCAAACCGGGTACTCCAGCTAAACTTGAACTGAGCTGTTACCGAACGATACATTTCATTTTCGTGAGACGGACATACATGCGCCTCCCCCGCATTGTAAGGAGAATCTTCGCGACTTTAGGAATCACGCTTCTAGTCGCAGGCTGCGCGTATTATTACGCGATAACCCCGCATCACAGCTCCGCCCCGCCTGAATCAGCAGAGGGCCTACTCGACAGAGCAGACACTCTTGCGTGGGGCAACCGTTGGGCCGACGCGTTGCCGCTCTACCAAAAGGCCCAGCAGCTCTACACCACACAGCACGAGCCTTCCAAAGCGTTGTATGCCCAGGTCAGTCAAATTCCTCCGAATGAGTCCGTGAGCATTCCTGCGACTCTCTGGGCGTTGACGCAAGACCTGGCCCGGCCCGAAGCCACCAACCCTGAGACCAGGCTGAGAATCCTCACAATTCGAGGGATGCTCGAAACCAACTACGACGCGTCGAAAGCACGATCAACCTGGCAAGAGGTGGCCGCACTCGCGATTAAATTGCATCACTACGAGCTGGCGACTCGCGCCACGGGCGAGCAGGGCATAGCTGCGTTCATCCTCGGCGATACCGAAACTGCGAAAAAGCAGGTGATAAGGGCTTGGGGACTCTCAAAAGTTGAGAATGATCCAGCAGCAACTGTTCGCTATGCCAGCGTTTTTGGTGCCGGCCTAGTTCAGATTCATCGCTATAAGGAAGCGCTGACCCCTTTGAACCAGGCAATCAAGATCGCTCAATCGAATCCTGAAATTGCGTATCCAACAATTGCCATTTACGCGAAGATCGACGCCTTGACCGGTCTCCATCAATATGAAGAGGCCATCGCTCTCGCGAACGCATCACTTGCACGGCTGCAAGGCACACCCTATGACGCCCACAAGGCTCAGGTCTACCTTTTGCGGGGAACAATCAATAAAGAGCGTGGGGATTGGAGCGCAGCAATCGCCGACTACCAGCAATCGGTGGACTTCTCTAGCAAGATCAGCAACTACCGCGGAGTCACCGACGCAGGCGGACTTCTCGCCCAAGCGTATCAACATAACGGCAACCTGCCCGATGCCCTTGAGGCGATAAACCGCGCCATTGACGCGAACACGAAAATTCCCGACGAGCTTTACCTAGTCCCGCGCAATCTCGCTATTAAGGCAGAAATCATCGAGAAGATGGGCCATGCTAAGGAGGCGGATGGGCTCTATCAAAAGAGCATCGCGCTTGTGGATGGCATGATTCAGCACGCGGCCACGACCAACATCCAGCGGCAACTCCTCGCGGAGATGAGCGATGTATATTCGGATTACTTCGCATCGTTGTGTGCGCAAAGGCGCTACGATGATGCCCTCCAGGCCCTTGAAAGGGTACGGGGCCGTGTCGAAACAGATGCACTAGAGCACCACGCCAGTCAGCCGGTTCATGCGCCGACGCCGGATGAACAAGAGCTCACCCGGCTCAATCTCGCCCTTATAAACACCGACGATCCAGCCACCAGAGCCTCTTTGGCCAGCGAAATAGATAACACCGAGCTAAAAATCAGCCCTAGTGCGCTGGCACAGGAAACCACGATTCACCCCGTCCACTTGGCCGAGGTGCAACGCACGCTTTCGCCCACCGCGCTTCTCATCGAATACGTTCTCGCTGAACGCAATTCGTATGGATTCGCCATTACTCGCACATCGGTCACATCGTACCGACTGCCTCCGAAGGCGCAAATCGAATCGGACTCGAATCTTTATAGGAAGGAAATCCGCGCTCAGAAAACAGACGTGGCGCTCGCCCAGCGCCTTTTCAGCGAATTACTTGAGCCGATCAAGGAGTACCGCCAGAAGACGGATCTCATCATAGTTCCCGACAGTTCTCTTCACCTGTTGCCCTTCGCGGCGCTCGCAGATAACGGCTCTTATGTCCTCAAGACCCACACAGTAGACGTTGCTCCCTCATCTACCGTTTTCGACCTGCTTCACAAGCGTCTCGCCCAGGAAGCATCTGTTGAAATGCCATATATAGGTGTCGCCGCGTGGACACAGCCTGCGGATACGCGAAATCCCATCGTTCGAGCCGTTTCAGGACCGGAGCGGAGCCAGCTTGCCCCGCTACCGGATAGCAGGCTAGAAGTAGAGACAATTGCCGCGGATTTGCCTCGACCGAGCACGATTCTCCTGGGTGCGGATGCCACTGAAACTCACTTCAAGCATCTTTCACTCGGCAGCACGGAGGTTATTCATCTCGCGTTGCACGGCTACGCCGACCTGGACTATCCGGACCGTTCCGCTTTGATCTTCGCGCCGGATAGTTCGGGAACTGAAGATGGACTATTGCAGGTTCGTGAGATTCGCGGCTTGCATCTGAAGGCAAAGCTCGTCACGCTCTCAGCTTGCAATACTGGCGTCGGCCCTGTGGGTGAGGCTGGAGTTGCGAATCTGGTTAATGCCTTCATCGAAGCGGGTGCTGATTCTGTTGTGTCCACGCTCTGGGAGCTAGAGGATCACACCACCGAGCGTCTGATGACCATGTTCTATTCCCAACTCGCGCTACATAATCGCAAAGTTGACGCTCTCCGCGTCGCCCAGTTGGACCTTCTCGATCAAGGTCTTCCGCCTTACTTTTGGGCCAGCGTTCAGATCGTCGGCGATCCAGACGGGAAGCTGTGAGACTCGGCAACCGCCATTGGGATGTGACGAAACAGATCGTCAATCACCCCCGGCGGCGTCGACGGCTCTGCCCGTTGTCGACCGCCCAATCTTCAACGGTCGCGTAGTCCCATTTCGTAGCTTCGCGGCACCACAAGTGCCTCGCGAAATTGCGGATTAGCTCCTGCGTCTTTACATGCCTTTTCTAGTGACTCTATATTCTCCCTTGGTGTCTTTGGTTCTAATGCCTTTCAGGTGATCTTCCAATATCTCCGCGGCCCCAATCGGCAATAGTCATCGGCTATCTCCGAAGAGCAAGGACCGATCTGTTCGCTTGTCTCACAAGCATGCTCAAGAGTAACCTTGCGCCAACTAGGGCTGAAAAGGAGAGCAATATGAAAGCGTTTGCGCTCACTGTCGGTACTCTTTGGGATGGCCGAATACAAGTCTGGGTCCAGGTCGCTAATGGGTTCCAATCGAAACACAAGGCTTCAACGGAACCGGGCGCGCCGTGGACTGAGTGGAAAGATTACCCTATGCCAAGCGGCTTCCAAGTCTCGAACCTGCCGTGTGCATTTCCTGTAGCGGGCGGAAATCTAAACGTCTTTTGCAACGCCCAACAAATCTACAAAGCTGATAATCCAGACTCTCTGGTCGCTAAAGGACCTTCCACGATCATGTTCAAAACTGAATACAACCCGGGTGGAACCAGCGATTGGGCCCCCTGGTGGGGCACACCGCCCGGGTCCGTCCTTTTGGGTGGTTGGACTGAAGGCGGGCAGCTGAACATCCCGCCGATCGGATACGCCGGAGGATACCCATCTCAAGCACTGTGGGCGAAGACTGATAAGGGGATCGTTTATGTATCGAAGTCCATCGGTGACGGGTCAATGGGACCTTTCGTAAAATTTATGCCGCCACCTCCTACCTCCCTACTTTGGACTCTTTACAGCAGCAACAATAGTGACCAAAATACCATGGCGGTGGGAGGAGAGGCATTTTGGTGGACGGGAACCGATATTAACGAGACGCCCGGTGAGGGGCAACCGTATCTAACGCTCTATTGGTTCACCGAGTCTGGCTGGAAAGAATTCTCTCCTGCATTGCCCAAAGCTACCGGCGGAGTTGCATCATTGGCCGCCGGTGTTATAGCCGACTCGCCCGCCCAGGTGTTCGCATCGGACGTTAATGGGGATCTGTGGACGATATGGCAAAAGTACGATCAAACTAAGATGTCGTGGTTTTGGCTTCCAGAGTGGCTGAGCTTTCCACTGCCCGGTGGGCACAAATTGCCAAGTTTAGCTCCGGGAAGCCTTGATTTTGCTCTTCCGAGTCTTGCTCGCAACGTACTGGCTGCAGCGCAAACCGTGACAGGAGAACTGCAGCTTTTTGCACTCGATGAAAATGGCACCGTGTGGACGATATGGAAAAAGTCTGCTGAACCCGGCGCGTCCTGGTCGGAGTGGGTGACGTTCTGACGACAGAGAAGTCCGCACGCGACTTCGCGCTGTTTTAACTAAATTGGCCTACGAGCAAAGAGGGGTCAGGCTTTTCTTCCACTCGGGTGCTGGGTCGCCTAAGGATGAAAAGAACAACGAGCATCTTCACGTCTTAACCTTTGATAAAGCATACGCGTAATTTAGAGCATACGCGCCGCCGCTTGCACTCGAATTAATTAGATCGGTTTCCGCCGAATTACCCGAAAAAAGGCGATCTTTGCCGACCTCATATCGTCGCGTGTCATCGACTCTTCTTTATCAATCGGGGTAGCGCCGCGCTCAAGGAGTAACAAGCTGAGGGTCAAATCGCCACAACAGTCGGTATGGAGTGACTGGCGCCGATGCGCTGATCATGGGTTAGGCTGTGAGTTCAGACGGACATACAGCTCAGAGCCACAATCGGCTGCTCACGATCCTGACGGCGGTATCGAGCTGACGGTCATTGCCTGAACGTCTATCCTGCCAATCGAATTCGAGGAGGACATCCGGTTCGATCGGGCTCCCCTCAAGAGCGGCGCAGCTCCATGTGTAATAAGCTCCCGTTGGGAGCGCAAGTCGAAAGCCATATCCAACCTTCACTGAAGTCGCAGACAAGAGCCTTCCGGCGGTCTTTTCTCCGACAACGGTTGCCAGCCTATTCTCTTTCGCAAAAATGGTGACCATCTCGGCCGCACTGGCCGTGTGCCGATCAACCAAGAGCACGACATTCCCTTGAAATGGTTGCGGACCATGTCCCTCAGACTCCAACACGATCGGAGATTTTGTGATGAGGGATGGCACGTAGCGCAAGGCGAGCAACCAAAGAGCCTTCTTGGATGACGGGATGGTTCCGAAGCGTGGAAATGCTAGTTTCTCTTTGTCGAGGTCCCGACCCACCCAACGCTTTCCAAGCGCAAATCCAACCGGTATCTTCTCAGGCGTCAACAAACTCATGAGACGGAGCGCGCCCGCCCCGCCACCTGTATTTCCGCGCAGGTCGACGATTAACCCTCTAATATTGCCAAGACCGACTACTGTCTTGGAGATTTCGTTAGCAACGTCAACCCCGATGATCCCCGGAAACATCGCCACCTTCAGGTATCCAATACTGTCACCGATGATCTTCGACTGGACGAGCGTAGGCTCCACAAAATGCAGCCTCTTTCCCTTCGGCTTTGAGACATCGACTGTAATTGTTCGATCCCTGCCATCGCTCGCGACAACATCGAGCTTAGAAGTCGTACCCATAGGGAAGACCGGGTGTTCAGGCGGGAGTATGTCTTTGTCATCGAGCCTCAGCAAGATATCGCCGGGTTGAATCCCGGCGAGTGCCGCTGCACCTCCGTCGTGAACATCTTGGAAAATCCACCGAGATCCGTGGGCAGTTTCGTCCGCTAGGTATGTTGCGCTGAGTGCCGCACGGCTGGAAGCTCTCCGTGCGCTTTGGTGAAAAAATCCAACATGAGAGGTTTGGAGATTCTGGAGAAGCGCAGTAACGGCCTGCTCAAATGCTTCCAGTGTGGGCGCTCCTTCGATCGTCGCGCGATGACTCGCAACGGCCTCATGCCACCCATTTTCAAGAAGTTCTGGTTTATAGAACTTCTTGGACAAAGCAGAGAGTACGCCCTCGAAGACTTCGTTCTTGGCTTTCGAGGTCAGGCCGTCATTCAGTTTTGGGGAGGGGAAATTCCGCATCTGTTAAAAAGCTCCATGTGAGATTTGAACGGGGTAGTAGTACATGCCATTGTCAGAGCCCCTAACTGTCGCCAGAAAGTAAGCCCCAGGTTTGGCGGAACGGAGATCTAGCGTCACACCAACAATCACTTTGCCGGCATCAGCGACTGCTTCCCCCGCGCCCTTCGCGACAACCTCATTGCCCAATTTGTCTCTCGACACAAGGACTTCGTAGTGTCCAGATTCGCTGAAGCGAGGCAAGGTCACTGAAAGCTGCACAATCGAAACCGGCAAAGACACCTGCTTGAGAGCGTTCGCATCATCGTCTTCTCCCCTTACCGTTCCGGCATTGAAGAGATCGACGTTCGCGCTCACAGGCTTCGTTGCGGCAATTTGGACTGCCGACATCTGTGCAGCGCGCGAGTGCCGGTATGCCCAAATCCCGACACCGGTGGCGAAGATCAATGAAGCGGCAACTGCCCAAACGATGATTCGGCGGCGTGCATTACGCGATTGCTCGCAATCCCCTCTGAAACCTCGGAATTCGGCGAAACACTCGGAGCACGAAGCCAAATGAAGACGCGCCGGATGGGAAGCTGGCAAACGATCCTCGGCAAGCGCCCGGAGGGTTCGCTCTTCGGGACACCCGATCCGCTCAGGATTGGGGTTCGCCTCTAGGAAAAAATCTTTCATCAAATCCAAGCGTTAGCCTCCGCTTTCCGATTCGCAAAAATGTGGTGACGTTTGAATCTGCTCTTCAGTTGGGTCACCTACCAATATTGTAGAAATCCTTTCTTTAACTCGCTGGATTGCCTTTGCCGCTGCTGCATAGCTGACACCCAAGGCTCCGGCCACGCTCGCCGGGCTCGTTATGTCTTGCTGAAGCAAAACCAGAATCTGCCTATCTCGTTCGCTCAGCTTAGTTCTCAGCTGGTCGAACAAAACGGTCTGATAGATTGCGCGTGGTGTGGAACGATCCACTCCGGCCCATTCCTCCAACTCACTGCCAATGCCGACGGTAAATTCTCTTGCAGCACACGTTCTAAACCATTCACGCACTTTTCCATGGAGGGCGGAGTATGCGTAACGGTGCGGAGAGTGAATCTCATTAAGCCGTGTGCCCATGACTTGGCCGACGTCTTCGGCCCATCCCGCGATTACAGCTTCGTCCAAATACGGATATTCTCGCCTGACCCAACGGTGTGCAGATTCCACCGCGAACCTAATACTCCTTGGGAGAGTCTGGCCTCGTCGGTCAACGAGATGAAGAAGAGTGTGGTCCATAGTGCCCATGCGCAGCCTTGAAAAAAAGAATGCGGAACGTGTCAAAAAAAGCGATCTCAACACAGCTTGGGAAGTAGACGCACACTTCATTCGTGCAACTGTTTTCGCTGGCTTAAGCCAATCTTTTAGTTCACACGCTTGACGATCAAAATGGATCGACCTGGCGATCATACAAGCAATTGCTTGTATCTTACAACAACTACTGAAGAGGGCCGCTCATGGGAGTCTTGCTGGAGCGTAAGACGCAGGTGATATTCGTTACCGCATCCTCAGTGAAGGAGAACGGAAAGGCACGTGAGGTCATCGTCGAGAGTCGGCCCCAGTACGCGGTGGTGCAACTCAGCGGGTCTAAGGAGAGGTATTCCGTCGCTTGGGAAATGATCTACGAGCTCGCCAAGAAGCGGCACGCCGAGAATTTGCGCATGGAGGCTCGATCCACGGGACAGCGGGAGAGTCCACGTCGCAGGAAGACGGCCTGAGGCAAATACGCTATGTGTCTGCTTGTCTTTTCCTGGAAGAGGCCTTCTTGGGCTTTGTGGCGGTGGGGACAGGAGGAACTTCTGAAGTTATCCTCTTTGCCCAGCGCGCGGCCACGATTTTCCTAGCCTGCGCACTCCGCTCCTCAGGAGTGAGCTTAGCCCAGCGCGCCTTGCCACCGTCTGATTGGATCGTCTTCAGGTGTTCCCGAACCGTCAGATCTTTCTTGAGCATTTTCATTTACCGCAGGCAGAGAGTGTCGCAAATATACCGGAATCGGGCGTTCAACATCTACGGAATAAATTCTCTCATCATCTACATTCCCTTTGCGTTTGCATTTCACCTCAACGTGTGTCAAGGTTATATTGAAATGCACATTTCACTTATCAACGGTTGCCTGAATCCCCGATCGCTCTTTAATAAAGCCGTCGAAGGGACGTAGCGTTCGAATAGTTTCCTGATCTCGGATCGCCGATGTGGAGCAAGAAGATGAGACCTCTTGAAGCTGAGAAAGGTTCAAAGTGAAATTTTCACGAGCCACGTTAATTTCACCACAAGAGCTAGCGGAAACTCTCGGGCTTTCCACGGCCACCCTTGCTGACTGGCGCTCTCAGAGTCGCGGCCCGACGTACTTGGCGGTAGGTCGTAAGATTTGGTATCCCATAGATCGGGTGGAAATGTGGCTCCAAATGAATCTCAAGGAGACCGGAGACGATGGCACTCCGAAGACGCAACGGGATTTGGCATTACCGCTTCAAGCTCGACGGTCGGGAGTACAGCGGAACGACAGACTTGGCCGACACCGCACGAAACGAGACCCAGGCGAGGCGGCTTGAAACCGACCACCGGCAGGCACTCTTGGAAGGACGAACCCCGGTCCGGCGATTTGTAGTCCGCGAATTTACGGATGCTGCGGAGAAGTTTCTTGAGTGGGCCAAGATGGAGTATCGAGCACATCCGAACAGCCATCGTCGAATTGCTACCAGTTTGACCAGCGCCAAGAAATTCTTCGCACATCGGCCCGTCAGCACGATCTATGAAAGTGAAATAGAGGCCTACAAAGTGTGGCGGGTGACGGAGCACAGAGTTCGGGATATAACTCTTCGGCATGATCTTCATGCCCTCTCAACATTTTTTCAATACGCAATCAAGCAGCACTGGACACGAGAAAATCCGATCCGCAACGTCAAGATTCCTTCCGACGGGGATGCAGTTCGCATACACGTCATCACGCTTGAGGAGGAGCGGGAATACTTCAAGAGAGCATCCAGAAATCGGAATCTCTATGATTTGGCTAGGCTGATTCGGAACCAAGGAATGAGACCGGAAGAAGTGATGTCTCTCCGAAAAGAGGACATCGATCTGGAGCGAGGCCAACTCAGGATTCGATTTGGCAAGACAAAGGCTGCAAGGCGGACCGTCAATCTCACGGCGGAGAGTCGTAGCATCTTGGCGAGACGATGCCAAGGCCCGTCAATTTGGATTTTCCCGTCAGAGCGGAAATCCGGCAGACACATCGTGCGTATGAACGGAGCCCACGACACGGCATGTGCAGGGAATAAGACTCGACGTATACTCCATTTCGTTCTCTACGACTTCAGACATACTTTCGCTACCGGAATGGCCCAAGCTGGTGTTGATCTCGCAACTCTGGCAGCCATTCTTGGTCACAGTTCGATCCGTGTTGTGCAGAAATATGTCCACCCCACAGCCGATCATCAGCAGCAGGCAATGCGAAAGTTTGAAGAGAGCCTATTGGCAATTCACGATCAAATACCCGGACGAGCTCGAAACGTAGTGAATTGAGTGTCCCTGATTCCACAGCCACTTGGCCTCAGTCCGCTTTTTGTCCGCTTTTGATGTCAATTCAGGCCAATTTCAGCCCAACGAGCACGAACGAGAACGAACGACCAAATACACCTAAACTATTGAATCTAATGCAACACTCGGAAGAGATTGGAGGCGCGGGTCGGGATCGAACCGACGCATAAAGGTTTTGCAGACCTCTCCCTTACCGCTTGGGTACCGCGCCTTGGACAGAAAATCATACTTCAGAAGGCGATGATGAAGCCAACCTGCGCTGTAGCTCGATTGAACCAGGGCCGCAGCTGACTGGAGCGGGAGACGGGATTTGAACCCGCGACCCTCGCCTTGGCAAGGCGATGCTCTACCACTGAGCTACTCCCGCTTGGTACTTTTTGAGTATATCGGCTCGGGGTGCGGCCGGTCAACGCGGGCACGAGGAGACGGAGCCGCCCAAAAAACAGCCGAAGACGCTACCCGTGCAACCAGACTACTTCGTTGTCAGCTGACCTCTGCCTGCTTCGATGCTGACAATTTCCCCGTCGCGCATATGCAGGATACGATCGGCGATGGCGGCCGCTTCCGGATTGTGCGTAATCATCAGTACGGTTTGTTTCAGCTCTCGATTCGAGCGTGAAAGCATATCGAGCACAGTGTCTGAGTTCTTGCTGTCAAGATTGCCCGTCGGCTCGTCCGCCAGGATGATGGCCGGGTGTGTAACCAGCGCCCGCGCCAGGGCAACGCGTTGCTGCTCGCCTCCGGAGAGCTCAGAGGGGCGATGTTCCAGACGGCCGCCGATACCGAGCAGATTGGTCAGGTGCTCAAGATAGCTGCGGTCGAGTGGATCCTTCCGTCCCGAAATCTCATGTGCGATCTCGATATTTTGCATCGCGGTGAGCGTCGGCAGCAGGTTGAAACGCTGGAAGACAAAGCCAATTTTTGTCTTGCGCATGCGCGTCCGTTCGGCATCGTTCAGTGAGCTGAAATCGGTGTCATCAATCATGACGCGTCCTGAAGTAGGACGAGTGAGTCCGCCTAAAATATAGAAGAGCGTTGACTTGCCGCTTCCGGATGGGCCGACGATGCTGACGAACTCTCCTGCCTCGACGGTGAAGGAGGCATTGCGAAGCGCAGGAACTTCTATCTTTCCTGCGTGATAAATCTTGGATACATTTTCTGCGGTGATGATGGGCTGCACTCTTTGAATTGTAAATGCAGCCCCCAATCCTATCTCCCGCTATGCAATGGCCGCGACCGTGGGCCCGTCTTCCGGCACCTCGTGGTATGGGCGCAGGGTCGTCTTTTTCGGGCCGCGTTTGCGGGCGATCATGATGCGGATGCGTTCGAGCATTTCCAGAGGAGTGCAGGCCCCCTTTGGCAGAAACGCATCGGCGCGGTTGGCGCGGTCAAAGGATTTGACGGTTCCACTGACGAGAATCATCGGAACCTCAGGCGTGATCTCCTTCATGCGGCGCACAAGTTCGTTGCCGTCCATCTGCGGCATCAGCAGATCGCTTAACACCAGATCGATTCCGCCACCGCAAAAAATTTCCAATGCTTCTTCCGCTGAGAGTGCGGTGAGGACACGATATCCGCGGGTTTCGAGTAGGAATTTGCGAACGGAGAGTGCCTGTTCATTATCGTCAACGCAAAGAATAATTTTTCTGGGCCTCATAAAACATCCTGACTGCTTCGCGAGCATGGCAAAGCTGTTTTGCGAGCAGGCACACTTCAAGCATGCGCAATCCGCAGGAGGGTTCGTAGGGCCGCAATCCGTACATCGAGAGACAAGGCTGGGCCGTCCGCGCCGCGTGGAGGCATCTTTTAAAAACGTGTCATCCTCCACGCATATGCGCGGTGCCGCAGCTCCCGTTTCAAGCGGGATGCGGTTGAGCCAGAAGCGGGGCATGGTTGCCGGCGCAACAACCAAGCCGCATTTTGCAAGGCTTGCGCGGTTCTCGGACTGTTTCCCGGAAGGTAGCAGGCTTTACAAAGGCGGCTGCAAGCGCGCATGCCTGCGCACTCTGGCTCTCATTCAGTTGTATGTAATCGGCGAAAGTTGCGCTCCACAATTCCGGAACGCTTGCCAAGAGTACGAACTGCAGACCAGCCTGTAAACGGGGAAGATGAAGCGAAAGGGACGTGAATTTTTCTCTGGCGATTCACCGAATTTTGATTTTCCCGCGTGGTTATTGAGTATGCGTAACACCAGACCTGTTGAAAGCATGTGAATCACTCAAGGAAAAAGCGTCCCTTTGCTACGAAAACAGTGCTGCCTGCAACGCGCACTTCCCGAATTGAAACGCCATCGAATTTTGCGCGCACGTCAAGTGTGCTCGGACGGCCAATCTCGATGCCCTGGCGAATGTGCAGTTGTTCCTCTGAGTCTGCAAAGCCATGTCGTACAAGGTAAGAAATCGCACAGCCTGCTGCGGAGCCGGTCGAGGGATCTTCGCCGTTATAGAACTGCATGCGCGCGCGCCATATGCCTTTCAACTCCGGTGCAATACAGTAGAAGAATTTTGCGTCGCTGTGGCGCAGATAATCGTCAGCGCTGGCGCCTGCGATGCGCAGTTTCGACAACGCATCGACGGAGCGAAACGGCACGATGCAGAAGGGCATGCCGGTCGAGACAGTTTGAATCGGCATATCGGTCGCAAGATCGTCGATAGAAATGCCGAGTGCGTTTGCGATAGTGCCAGCAGAGTGCACGGCCCCAAGGACCGGATCGGGCTGCGTCATTTCACCATGAATCGCTCCCGATTGTTCCGCCGGAAAACGAACGGTCACAGGACCGACATTCAGTTCCAATTTAACTGCGTCGCTTCCGGCGTATTCCGGGAGATGCTCGCGAATGAAAGCGGCCGTGCCGAGTGTGGGATGACCCGCGAAGAGAAGCTCTTCCTCCGTAGTGAAGATGCGGACGCGCACGCCGCGATGCAGTTCCAATTCCAGGCGACGGCGCTGGATGAAAGTTGTCTCTGAGA
>Ga0206835_1132_pt2 | contig 22174 bp, 21 predicted proteins | sample Alteio_BWOrgCont_31_FD_152853 | JGI IMG/M metagenome (GOLD analysis project Ga0206835, IMG submission 152853) | Enriched cells from forest soil in Barre Woods Harvard Forest LTER site, Petersham, Massachusetts, United States -... | ecosystem: Environmental > Terrestrial > Soil > Temperate forest >...
GAATCTTCACACGATGAAGTGGACTCTTATTGGGGGAGTGGAGCCGGATTCGGCGATCCACGCGATCAACACAGTGGGTGGGCTGCATCTAGCGGCATGCTGGGGAGTGTATGAACCGGTGAGTGCGAACGTCGTGGCGAGAGCGACGAATGCGCAGTTCATTTATCACAGAGATGAAGATGAGACGGGGCCGAATATTCGCGCGTATGGGATTGAGGTTGATCCGGCGAGTCCGAGTCGGCAGGTCGTCACGGCACTTACTGGTGTGTACACCAGCAGGGATGGCGGCCAGAATTGGAAAAGGATGAGTGATCTTCCTGAGGGAGAATACAGAACGGCGCATTTCAATCCCGATGGGACGGTGATTGTGTCCGGGATGCCGGGAACGTTTCTGGCGAATCCGTTTTCAAGTGGCTGCGGGCCTCATTTGAGGACGAGGGATTAGTCGTATCTTTCATCGTATTCAGGAGAGGAAGACACAATGCAGAGAGAGAGAGAGGCGCTGAAGACTGTGCTGCTGGTGGGATTGTTCTTTTGTGCCGGCATTTATCCGCTGATCGGTTCTTTGCGGGACCCTGCTGGCTCGGACAGGGGCGACACGATGATGCTTAGCCTCTACGTAACGCTAGGGGTATTCCTGCTCATCGCGGTGCGCAATCCCCCGGGCATCGCAGTTTGATCGCGTTTGCAGCATGGTCGAGCTTCGCCCATGCCGTGACGATGTCGCGCTGGCTCCGGCAAGAAAGACACTCGGGCAAACGTCGGAGATTGCTGCGTACGGTGGTTAGTCAGCTAATGATGCACCGTCCGGATTGCGCTCTATCCGGACGGTGCGCATTTGTAACTTACTTGTGCTCACATACATTCCAAAGTTCAGACGTCCAGTGCCTGGTTATTCAAAGTCGTGGCCTCTTCTTTGGAAGGGTTCGAAGATGTGCGAGAATTCCCAGTTTCTTTGCGTGATGCTACTGCAATTGTTATCGTCCAAGTCCGCTGGGGCGTTGCCACAACTGCCGTTGTCGCGCGAGACTTCCCATAATGACAGGCGTTGGACGCTTCTTTCTTTTTCCGCGAAGGCTTCGACGACCTGCGCATCGTGCAGTAGGAACGTTTCGTCGTTCTCGTCGTTGGTTCCGATCAGGACGGTGATCCCTAGGTCGGCTTTCAGGCCCAGAGATTTCATCTGGTTCAGCACGTCGGTCGCTGCGGTGGTAACCACGTTTCCAAACTGGCCTGCGGCGATGGGCGAGCCGAAATCAAAAGGCAGCGGGTTAAGGATCGCGACCGGCACTTTGAATTCAACCAGACTTTGCACGAGATCTATTTCGGGTTGTATTAAACCGCTTTGGGCACACGGAACCGTGAAAGAGATCTGAAGGCCAGGGTTGGCCTTTGCCAAACGCGCAAGCGCCTGGTTGCGCAAATCAACCGTGTTCACGCCGTTCAGCACCGGCGAGTTGATCGCATCGCTTTCGATGTCGAAATCCAATGCGACTGGGTGGTCCCGGTCGATGCTGTATTTGTCGATCACTGCTTGATAGGCGGCTTGTAACTGCTCGACTGTCGTGCAACCTCCGCCGTAACCGAGTTCAAAGTCGGGGCCGCCTCCATCGGCATCGGTTGTGTCGGCTTCGAAGCCACCGAACGAGATGATGACGTCTCCGCCGCGCTCCCGGAGATCCCTGATGTATTTAGTAAAGGTGGAATCATTTGCAATCGGGCCCACGCCGCCCCACTCGGGGTTACAGGCGTTGCCGGCGGAAGAAATGAACGCCATCGTGAAATGCTTGATTCCTGAAGCGGCGGAGATCGCCGGCAGATCATTTTGGGTCACGCCCGCGCTTGTGCCCGTGAGACTCATGTCCTGGTAGGGGGCGAAGATGCGAGTATGCGGGCGGTTGTCGTCTCTGTCCAATTCGCCGGCGGTGGAGTTTCCTTCGGTCGCCCAGGCAGTCGCGTCTGAGCGATTGATTGTGGATTGCGCGGTGATCGGCGTCGAACATATCGCCAATGCCAGTGGACCGAAAATGGAGAGCGTGAGCAGGTAGGTTCGCATTAAGTCTGTCCTCTATGGCGGATCGAATGACGAAAGCCATCCTACCATCGATGACGAGTGGAGCAGGAAGAGTCACTTTGATGTCACGAATAGCCTTTACGTTACCGTTTTCGGACATGATCGAATCGGTACCGCCAATCCGATTGATCAAGTTTTAAGTGGACCGTGTAGCTCACCGGTAGGCGCATATCTACAGTTCGATATTTCCTTGCAAAGGACGCTGCATGATCAATAGGCGCATCCATTCTCCGAATTTGCAGCCCGCTTCAGGCAGCAAACCAACTTCCTTAAATCCGAGCGACGCATGTAGGGCGACGGAGGAGACATTCACTCCGCAGATGCAGGCGACCATGGAATGACAGCCTTTCGCCTGGCATTCCGAAATCAGCTCAGCCAGGAGCCTTTTGCCAACTCCGTAGCCGATACAATCCGGGCGCACGTAAATTGAGTCCTCGACGGTGAAACGATAGCCTTCGCGGGGGCGGAATTGCGAAGCGTAACAAAAGCCCACGAGATAACCCTCGAGTTCTGCTACCAGATACGGCAAATCGCGATCCAGAACGGCCTGCCGCCTTCGCAACATCTCAGACTTATCCGGGGCTACAATCTCGAATGTCGCCGTGCTCGTTTCCACGAACTCGGCGTAGATGGCAGTGATGTCAGCCATGTCTGCTGGAGTCGAGGCCCGAACAATACATTTGGACACGTGAGGTCCAGCGTCTAGCAGGCCGGTTGTGCCGCGTTCGGCTCTCTCGTGCCTTCGGTTCGAAATAGCCTTCCAGCGGATTGAATCGCTTGTTCCCACTCTGATTAGGCTGGATCAAGTCCTCAGTTCTCTCTAGTACACTCCGAAACTTATAAAGAAAGGGTAAGCTTCCCAACTGTATTCCGAGATAGACCTAACGCCGCGGATTCTGTGCAAAGGTTGCTGGGGCCAAACGCTTCTTCAGTAAGGCCATCGGAAACAATGCGCTCGAACCAAAGCGGGAAGTCATGGAGCTCGACGATCATATTGGCGCCGAGATCGTCGGCGCTCAAGCCTTCCCGATATCCATGAGACACGCATTTACTGCGACGTTTATTCTGCTTTGCGTGTTTAACGCACTACTGTTCGTCGCAGCCCTGGGACTTCCGCTCACGATAGAAAAGTCCAACAATAAGCCGCTTGGAGAAACATCGCCTGCCTTCGCCGAAGCGATGTTCGGATAATGTCCGCGTCGATGCCAGTCACGTGCTGGAAGCCGAGTTGGCCTCCATGTATGGTTTGACCCAAAGCGCCAACTGCAACTGGATGGACTTACACCAGGCTTGATGCATCCTCTCAACTTCTTCGGCGCGATATCCTTTTGAGGCGAGGTAGGGCTTGATGGTCTCGTTCATCACGGAGGCGAAGGCGATTATGTCGCTAAATGGTACGAAAGGTGTGGATCGGACACCATCAACCCGATTCTTCTTGATGGTGGTATGGCGCAAGGCAATTTCCTGCTGGTAGTTAAGCCAGTCCTGATCGTACGGGCGAAGGCAGGTGTCCATGATCCATTGCTCGAAGCGGAGGTTACTGTTGCTGAGGTAGGAAGGGATTGGATCGCCTTCGGGTGTCCGTGAATGCCGCGCGAGGTTTGGAATACTGGCAATGATGTTGCTGCGCCAGTGATCGACGATCTGTTTTGTCTGATCGGAAAGAACTTCGCCGGCAAGCCGAAGGTATCGCTGATCTACCTCAGTGAATCCAGCAGCGGTCTTGAGGTTTTCGAACTCCTGCATGGAGATGCGTGAGGACGAGACTGCAGGTGTTCCATAGGAATAACCAGGAATCTCTTCGGGCGTTAGCTGCACCATTCTTCTCCTGAGCCCTAATGTATGTCATTTGTCGCGGGCAGCAAAGATTGCGTTTCGCAAGGGTGCGCGCCTACCTCGAAAACTTCCTACTCCCGAATTGCGTCACACTGGTTTCATGCCAATGAAAAACACGCCAGCCATGACAATGAGTTAGAAGTAGTCGTTGAGTATGACCTTAATTTGGCCCGTAGCGAGATTGATGTTTTCTTTGGCTTGATCTTCAGTACCGTCCCCGGCGGAGCTCACAATCAGCCAGTACTCCGATCCAGAGATGGGAAGGAGCAATACTACAATGATGAGTTTTCCATTCCACGCGTGCACGTCTGAGCCGACCTTTATACCGGTCCAACCGAACGATGGAAAGCCATAAGTTGAGTTCGTAGCGATCTGGTCATACGCCTTCGCGACCGTACCTGTCCCGAGGCTAACTTGAGTCCATTCCCAGTAGTAAACCATTGTTTCATCTCCTTTACGGTTGAGATAGAAGCGCGCTGTTACAGCGCGGTCGCTTAGATACTCTGCGAGTGGCCCGAACGCCCGTCACACTTTTGCCGTGCACCGCTCGGGAGTTTATCACAATCAAAATTCCGAAGAGGCTCGCAGCCTGGCATCTGGCCGCGGCAACACCATCTCCAGGCGTTATCGGGTTGCGGCGGCAAAGGGTTACACCTGGACTTCGATTTCATGCGTGCTTGGACTCCAGTAGGGACCACCTGATGCTGCTCTTCACGCGATTCCCAATACCTGATTAAGAAATCCCACTAAATATTTCCAAATTAGGTAGTAGAGCACCATCGCGCCCAGAAACCAGAGCGCAACGAGAATATAAGGAACGCTGATGGCATGGAACCAGGTGACGCCGTGCACACTGATCGCCAGGAATCCGCCGCATATGGCGGAGAATGATCCAATCGATACCAGAATCACTGGAAGCAGCGCACCGTGGAGACCGATGGGCAAATGACGGTGCGGCCGTGACCATACATAGAGCATGTTCCAGAGGCCGAAAGCATTCGGCACCAGCGCCATCGGGAAAATGATGACCCTTTCCAAGGGGATGGGGACCTGAAGGACCAGCCGCGTCACGATAAATACAGTGAGGGCGATCAGCAATGCGAGGCTGGGCACGACAGTGCCAGCCATGTAGACGCGAAGATAAGGGTGAGTGTTCATGATGTCTCCTTACAGGTGATACAGAAGCACCGGAATTGCTCCCGGGAAAAATATGAGCAACGCTGCCACTGCCGCAAGCAGCACCCAGTCAAACCATGGAACCTTGGCTGGTCTCGCCTCGAGGCGCTTTAGCATCGCAGGCCAAAGGTCGCGCCTCAATTCCGCATCTGCACGACATGCGATCGGTTGCATGATATTTTTCAGAATCAGCTCGATGCCTTGCTGGTCTTGTTGCTTCATGGTTCGACTCCTTGTCGCTTCAATTCTTTTCTCAGAAGGCGGAGGGCCCGGAAAAACGCGGACCTTAACGGCTCCTACGGAAATGCCCAGAGCTTCAGCAATTTCCTTGTAGGGTTGCTCTTCGATCAGCGCCAGCGTGGCCACGACCTGCAGCCTCGGAAGAAGCCGGCGAAATGCACACGCCGTTTTGCGGCGAAGCTCCTCGGAGATTCCGGGATCGGGCGACGGGGCCGACTGCAGATCTTCAGGCAGGTCCATTTCAGGCCGCATGGTCTTCAGGTAATCGAACACGGCGTTGGTGGCGATGCGTCGCGCCCACGGTTCAAAGTTTCGTGCTGGGTCGAAGCGGGCACGCATGCGATAGATGCGCCAGAAGGTCTCAACCGTGAGATCCTCGGCGGCAGCAGGATCGCGGACGATGCGGACGATCCAGCCATAGATCTTGCTCTGATGCCGACGAAACAGCAACTCGAAGGCATCGAGATCTCCATGACAAAACTGCCGGAGCACCTCAATCGATTGTTCAAGCGCTGGCATCGTCTCACCTTCTGTATATGCTTACTGCGAAAAGGAGATGAGGGTTACAGGATATTTTTTAACCAAGCGTCTCAACCGGAAACGTTTTGCGCCAGATTCCACATCATGTCGTAGAGAGCGGTATCCATTTCCTGGTGAGGCTGCGTTCGAGTATTGCAAAGGGCCGCGAAGCAGGAGCCGTCCGGATTGTGGGCCATGAGCGAAGTTGAGCCGGGCAGGCTTCCGCTCTGCCACCAGCTTCCGGCGCCGTTACTGCTGACCATCCAACCACGGGCGTAGCGGGCGTCGCCTGCGGGATAGGCTGGAACCGGGGTGGTCATGGCGCGGATCGTTTCCGGTTTGAGAAGTGCGGGAATCCCGGGTGCTCCGGCCACATGATTGAGAAATTGAATGAGTTGCGTGGAGGAAGCGATCCATCCATCGCTGGAATCCATGCGGCTGATGTTTATCTTGTAAGGGTCTTCTGAGTACTGACCAATGTAGACGACCTCGTTCGATGCGCGATCCCGTTCGCTGTTGCGGGCAATCTGCATGCCGGTGATTCCACACGGCGCAAGGATATTGGCCTGAACATACGTCTCGTAGGGCTGACCTGTTACCTGCTCGATGATTCTCCCGAGAATGCAGTATCCGAAATTTGAGAATATCCATTGCGTGCCAGGCTGACTTGTAAGCGGCACGTTCTCGATGGTGGAAGTAATCAGCTTAGTCTGATCCCAGCCGTTGTTGTGGAGCATAGGATCGTTCGCGTCAGCAGCCCATCCGCCAGCGGTGTGAGTAAGCAGGTGGTCCACGGTAATGTCTGCCACATAAGTCTTATAGGGAGGCCTGCCATATTTTATGCCGAGTATCCCCGCTGGACCAAAGACCTTGTCGGTGAGGTTGAATTTGCCACTCTCGGTGAGGGAAAAGATTGTGACCGCAGTGATTGGCTTGGAAAGATTGGCGATGCGGAAAAGGGTATCTTGCTGGGCCTGAGTCATGTGCTCGCGATCTGCCATGCCGCCCGCGTGATCGTAGACAAAGCGTCCGTTCTTCGAGATGGCAATCGACATGGCGGGAACGCGGTATTGCTGCTGAAAAGCTTGCGTAACTTGGCCCAGCCCAACACGGCGTTGATTCGGATTGCCATATGCTTGCGCGAGAGCGCTGCACACAGGTGTGCTGACGACCGTGCAAGCAGCGGCACGCAGCATATTGGCAACGACGGATCTGCGGGTGAAAGTGTGCATTGGCATAGAAGGATGGCTCGTTTTTATGAATTGATCGCTACTGCGTGCGCTGGCCCTGAAATGACCCTGTGCCTCCACGGTCGTGGAAGGTTCCGTTGAAAGTATTGCCCTGCACAACTCCATTCACTCTTGGTCCATCCACTCTTCCACGAAACACTAATACCCCTCTCGTTTTGGTGCGTACGACGAGATGTTGCTCGTTGATCGTGCCTTCCACGCCTCCGGATTGGTACGGTCCCTTAAAGTGCCCTTTGATAATGGTGCCTTCCTGCTGGAGATTAAGGTATTTCGTCGAGGTAGTTCCATTCGGATCGTTGCAGTACAGAGTCCATTTACCAGTAACACTTGCGGGGGGCATTTCCGACGGAGCCTGCTGCGTCCATGCAGCAGTCTGATAGAAAATCATCAGCAGCCAAAAACACACAAAACGATAGCTTTGCTTTTTCATCTCTGCGTCTTTTTCACCTCTGGTTGATTACAAAAATGACGATGTAGGTTTGCCGGGCCGTCGCAGTTCATGGTGCCTACACTGTTGATCAATAAGCAATAACATCATCATTCGTGTAATCAGTGGCCGGACTTGAGATTATCGAAATTGCAATTGCTGAACTATAGAGGACACTACACAATCAACCATGTGGTTCCACATGGTTGACGTTCGCACTGTGTTGCTGCTGCGAGTTATAGGCACGGATGATGAGTGAATCGGGCCTGTTTTGATCAATCCGGCCGGTAATCAGAAGCCGACTTGCGCCAGAAGATAGCCGCTCGTGACCTATTGAATCACCGTGAGGCTGCTGTGGAGCTCCGCGGCAAGACTGGAGAGTGAAACATTGACGACCGTCGCATCGAGCTGTGAAAGAAAGGAGCCAAGCACCGCGACGGTCGTTATCTTCCAGACCAACGGATCAAGTCGATCGGTTTCATTGGAGGGCCTAGGCAAGTGCGGCCAGAACCTCGTCGGTCGTGCGGACGCGGGTAAGACGTGGAAAGATCTTTTCAAATGCGAAGCGGTGTTGCTCCGCATCCTGTGCGGCGCAGGCATCTTCGACTACCACGAACGCAAAGCCGAGACCGGTGCCTTGGCGCACAGTGGACTCGACGCCAACATTCGTGGAGATACCGGTGAGGACAACGGTGTCGACGCCACGGGCCTTGAGCTGTTGCTCTAGGTCGGTGCCAGCGAAGGCGCCCCAGTGGCGCTTGGTGACGAGAATGTCGCCGGGCTGGAAACCGGCGGAGGGAGCTATCTCGGAGGCGACTGCTGGCAACGGCTTGTCACCCATGTTATGTGGCTGATCGACATGAAGCTTCATGAAGTCATTGAGGTCGACGCGGACATAAACGACTGGTGCGCCGTGGGCGCGGAATACTTCGGCGAGCCTCTTGGAGTTTTCGACGACCTGTGCGGCGGTGTACGGCGCTGGGTTCATGCCAAGGATGGCATTCTGAAGATCGATGAGAACGAGAGCGGTCTTTTGGGGGTCGAGCTGAAATTCAAGCATGGGCTCCTCATTGGGAAAAGCGACTCTAAAAATCGAGGGTATCCTCAATTTACCTTCCAGATTAGAATACGAGGGTGCCCTCGATTTCGTCAAATCCTGTCCGCGTTGCTCCACAGCAGGAAAGGTCAGCTCGTCGCTTTGCGGGCTTTCTGGATGCTGCCGCGGAGCTGTTCGCCGAGGTTGGTTATGAAGCCGCGACCATGACGGCGGTCGCAGAGCGAAGCGGCTCTTCCATCGGCGCGCTCTACAACTACTTTCCGGATAAGCAATCTGTTGCCTTCACTCTGCTCAACCAGTATTCGCAGGAACTGGAAGCGCACTGGAAGCCATTAATGCAACAGGTTGAGGCTGTTACCCACGGGGAATTTGCAGATACATTTATTGAACGGATTACAGAATTCGTTCAGAGGCGTCCTGCGTATCTAAAGCTCCTCGCTGCACCCGTCCGCTTCCGCCGCGACTCCGCTACCAGAAGAGCTTCGCGAGTTGCGATTGCGAATGCCTTTCAGGCAAAGAATCCAACGCTGTCAATTGAAGAGGCTTTACTGGCAGCAAACGTTACTCTTCAGATGGTGAGGGGCATGATGACAATCTATGGAGAGGCGGACCTCAAAGGAAAGAACCTAGTGGTGGCTGAGTTCAAAAAGGTGCTGACACTATATTTGGGAACTGTTTTGTTCGCGCGCGGCGGGCAAAGCTCATAAGGCAATACCCGTCTCTAAGGCGAATCGGCGGCCCAAATGGCGCGAATGGTTTCTTCATCGCCCATTCCATCAGGGACAGCTGCACTTGGGTTATTAGCGTGGTACCACGGTCTTGCGCGGGAGAACGATCTCGCTGTGCCGTCGCCCAGTGTTGCGAGATGTCCGTTGGTGATCATACGGCTGCCGGGCATTTCGAGGTAGCCGTTCGGGTCGGTGGTTCGCACCCAATTCCAGGCGTAGAGCAGCCAAGCGGCACGATATTGTTTGTCCTGGTGCGCAAACCACGTGACCTCGTCGTAGCCCCATATCCAATTGAACCTGCCACCATCTGCCCGCGGCTGTCCGGGTTGTCTGCTTACACCGTAGTTGTCGAACTCGACAAGATACGGCAGGTGGCTGCACGTCCAGCCGCTAGGAGCAATACCGCCCTTGCTCCGGTTGTAGATGCCGTCGGAAAAACCTAGTTTGAGAATCGCCTCCTGCGGCTTATCCGGAACTTCCATAATCCTAAGCGGGAAGGCATGGAAATCCAGCAGCAGATATCCATCTCTGACCAGCCCGCCCCGGGCAACGTGCGCATTGCATATCAACATGTGTCTGCGAGCGTGCTTTGCTGCGTAGGCCCGCGCCAGGGTGAAGACCTGCGACCAGTTAGTCAAATCGGGATCGTTGTCGCCCATGATCTCGACCTGTCCAAAATGGATGGCCTCAAAGCCTGCGTCGATAAACGAAGCTGCCAGGAAATAGAAATAAAGCTTCGTCTCCGGCCGGCTCACGTCTGGTACCGATGAACCCGGGCTCCACTGGTCCACACGGCGGCCGTCGAGATAAAGCATGTCGGCATAACGGAAGTTCCTCTTTTCCGCAGGTCGACCCAGGGCCGCAAAGGCCCAGTCGGGAACTGCAACTTGTTCTACCTGTGTGGTCACGATCTCGAAGATGCATGCTTCCAGAATCATCTCCGGATCAGCTTTGACGGCCGCAGGAACCTGCTGTTTCGCCTTTTCGAGATTATTCAGCAGATTGGCCTCGCCTCCCCATAGGCAGAGGCTTCGTCCGATGAACTTTGCCTTCATGCTCGTGAGCATTCGAAGGTCGTCTTCGAGATCCCCGTGGCCAGCAAACAGGCTCTGCATCGTGGTTGATCGAGAGAGATAGTTATCCAGCACCTCGCGCGAAATTGCGCGGTCGAAATAATAGTCCCGAACCGGCGGGACGACACGCACCGGATTGGCGAACAAGGATGGCCTGAATTCATCCGCGAGGGCGACAATCGAGCCGAAGATCGACGAAGTTATAAATTTGCGCCTTTCCAAGAAAACCTCCTAAAGAGAAGCTACGACAACTCCGACCCCCCACGCCATTTCCCCTTGCGGAGAGGGCGCAGAATCTATTTCATCGGGCGAAACCTGCAGTCCAGGCCTCCTAATGGACGAGTAGTGGCGCGTAGTATCATTTCCTCTGTGCCAAACCTGCTCCATGACGATACATTCCGGCGTCTTTGTCGCGGACGCGACCTTCTCGCATCCGAGTATCAGTCGCGAGTATTGCTACAGCAGGCCGCACGCGAAGCATGCCTCTCAGAATTTCACTTCCACCGGCTGTTTCGGGCCACGTTTGGCGAGACTCCACACAACTTTCTCACCCGCCTCCGCATGGATCATGCCCGCCAGATGCTCGCTTCCGAATACACCGTGACCGACGTGTGTCTAGAAATCGGCTACGAGAGCCTGGGATCGTTCTCGTCGAAATTCCGCGCATATCACGGGCAGAGCCCTATCGAGTTCCAGCGGCAGGTACGCCGCATCTTCGGATACCGCGCTCCGTGGAAAGTGCTCATGGTTCCGGAATGTTTTCTTCACGCGCTTGCGATTGAATGACAATTCGCGAAGTTTTTCTTGAGTTCAGGCTGAGCAAGGCTGTTATTGCTGTTCCGCCGCGTACCCGATGTTCTCCGTAACTACGGCGTTCCTGAAAACAGCAAGAATCAAGAAGCACCGCCCGCCGCTGGCTTGCTATTCTCTCCATCGAAGGAGAAACGCATGATTCAGAAGATGTCACACAGCACCATCTACGTTCTCGATCAGGATGTGGCCAAGGACTTCTACGTAAATAAGCTGGGCTTTGAACTCAAGGCTGATTACTCTTCACCGAACGGCTTTCGCTGGCTGACAGTCGCTCCCAAGGGACAGACAGAAATCGAGATCACCTTGATGAAGGTGGGCAGCGGCGAGTTTGGCAAACAGAAGGGCGATGACGGAGAGAGTACAAAGAAAGATGTGGATGCGATGGCCGGACTCTTAAAGAAAGGATGGTTCAGCGCTGGCGTTTTTCAGACCGCCGATTGCCGCAAGACCTATGAAGAGTACAAGACCAAAGGCGTGGAATTTGTCTCCGAACCGAAAGATGAGTTCTATGGCGTGGTCGCCGTATTTAAGGATCCATTCGGCAACTGGTTCAGCATGTCACAGCCGAAGAATCTCTGACGGCTAAATTCCAGGCTGCCCATCCTTTCGCGTAGTTTTGTGAAAGGGTGGGAGTTCCTACTCCCATATACGGGACGAGATCATACCATCGCTATAATTGCGCACATGCATTGGCTTGCGGCTTGTCGTTTTGTTCGCGCTTTGGCAGTTTTGATCGCTGGCGGATCGCTATTATGCCCTCGCGTTTTCGCCGACTCCAGCTATTATCGCCACGTCATTTTTGATAACAGTCAGAGTTCCGGCCTCTATTGGTACAGCACTGCGCAGGCTGTGGCCCCGAGTGTGCTGGTGCAGAAGGACAGGCGTCTTCCAGTGGAGTCACGTATTTTTCTGACGCCGCCGAATGCGCTACGGCTCGAGTGGCAGTCGCAACAGGGTGGTGGATGGGATGCGGAGGTTCATCTTGTCGACTTCCGCAATCGCTTTCCCGAGCTGCAAGGCAAGAATCTGTATCTATGGTGCTTTGCCCCCGATGGTATCGCCGCGGCCGATCTGCCTGAACTCGTGCTGTCGAATGCCCAGGAGGGATTGCAGGTGGCACAGTTTCCTGGGAGTTTCACTGCGCCTGAGCCGCTGGGAAAGTTTTCAGGTGATATTCCCGCAGGACGCTGGATTCAAGTTCGCATCCCTTTGGCAGCGTTGCATACAGATTCTGTCTATGCGTTTCATCCTGAATCTCTCCAAAGCGTTATCTTCCATCAAGGCCGAGCGGACGGAGCCAGGCACACGCTGATCATCGACGATTTGCGCCTGGATGAAGATCCTGCCCCGAACGTCGGCGGCAAGGCCATAGTTCTTCCAACGCCCCAACACGTTCGAGCCACCGGCTATGACCGCCATATCGTTGTCCAATGGGAAGCTGACGAGACCGCTGCTCCAGCCAGGTTTGTGATCTTCCGCTCGCTCGACGGCGGCCCCTTCCAGCCGATCGGCATTCAGTTGCCGGATAGCCATCGTTACTCAGATTTTTTGGGTAAGTCGAATGTAAAAGCGACATATCGAGTCATAGCTGAGGACTGGCAAAACAACCGATCAGCGCCTTCGCCTACCGCAAGCGCCGCCACCCGTGTGTTGACCGATGACGAACTGCTTACCATGTTGCAGGAAGCCTCTTTCCAGTACTACTGGGAGGGGGCAGATCCACACTCTGGCATGGCGCGCGAAAACATTCCAGGCGACGACCGCATTGTCGCGACCGGGGCCAGCGGCATGGGAATCTGTGCATTAATCGTGGGCGTCGACCGGCACTTTATCACTCGTGACCAGGGGGTGGAGCGCCTCAATAAGATTGTCTTCTTTCTGGAAAAGGCGCAGCGTTACCACGGCGCCTGGTCTCATTACATGAATGGGGCAACAGGGCGGACCATGCCTGTGTTCGGGATGTTCGATAACGGAGGAGATCTGGTGGAGACGTCATTCCTGATGCAGGGCCTGCTTACCGCACGACAGTATTTCAACGGGCCAAATGAACGGGAGCGGGATCTCAACCGACGCATTACCCAGCTTTGGGAGACCGTGGAATGGGACTGGTACAGGGACAGTCCGCAAAGAGATTTCCTCTTCTGGCACTGGTCGCCACAGTGGAGCTGGCAAATTCATCATCCGCTGATCGGGTTCAACGAAGTTATGGTGACTTATCTTCTGGCCATTGCCTCGCCGACGCACGGGGTCCCGGCTGAGATGTACTACTCGGGCTGGGCAAGTCAGACTCAAGGTGCGCTTGACTACAGGCAAGGCTGGTCAGGCACCCCCGATGGCAATCATTACGCCAACGGTCACACCTATTTTGGAATCAAGCTTGATGTGGGATCAGGTACGGGGGGACCGCTATTCTACACGCACTATTCCTTCCTGGGCTTCGATCCGCATGCTTTGCATGACCGCTATACGGCGTCCTATTTCGAAAACAACCGTAACATTGCGTTGATCAATCGCGCCTATTGCACGGCAAACCCGAAGCATTACCCAGGCTATGGCGCGAATACGTGGGGGCTCACCGCTAGTGACACTCCCGAGGGCTACGAGGCATCCGCACCGGATGAGGCCGACGACCACGGAACCATAGCTCTGACGGGTGCCCTGGCTTCCTTCCCTTACACGCCTGAAGCCTCGATGGAAGCCTTTAAGCACTACTATCGGGATCTGGGTGGCGATCTTTGGGGCATCTACGGGCCTCGCGATGCCTATACTCCTACTCCGGGTGCGACGTGGGTCTCTCCCATATACATGGGGCTCAATCAGGCACCGATTGTCGCGATGGTGGAAAACTACCGCACGGGCCTGCTCTGGAAGACCTTTATGGCGAATCCGGAAATCGCAGCGGTACAGAAGAAGCTCGATGTGGCAACGAAGAACTAAGTTAACAAGAAGGTCCGCACGCAATCGGTTGGCATCGATTGGCCTAGGAGGGCATCGAGTCTGGCCACGCCAAAGTTGAATGGGTGAGCGCCTTCTCGAACTCCATTCTCCTATGACACTCTGAGCTCCGAGGACCACCCGGATGCTCAGCTCCGTCATTCGCTTGCTGTCCTCAACTTTTCGATCGAATAAGTTATCGCTGGTCACTTTGTGGCGACCAATAACACGATTGTGCTGACCAGCGACAAGGAGTCATTGGAAGCTCAACAAAAATATGACATCAATGTGACATCTAAACCTGCAATTTATTGTAGAGTGTTTCGATTCAGATAATAACGTGGCCAGCCTTCGATTGGCCAAAGCGTTCCCCCGGTGAGAGCGGTTTCTGCTTTTGCCAACGCAGTTGCATTTATTCAGGAGGTCACAATGAAACAATTTCGACAGTTGGTCTTTGTCCTCGCGCTGCTGGTTATGAGCGCGGTGGGCGTGTGGGCGCAATCTACGGCAACGTTGTCAGGTGTTGTTACTGACCCAAGCGGTGCGGTTGTGCCAGGGGTTCACATTACAGTACGTTCGCTTGGGACCGGCATCGATCGTGAAACTGTGACGGATGACGCGGGTCTCTACGCATTTCCCTCCCTGCAACCCGGGGATTATCAGCTGCAGGCCACGTCAGGCGGCTTCGCCCAATTCATCATGAAAAAGGTGACGCTGAACGTCGACCAGCGGGCAGCGGTCAATATCGGCCTCACTCCCGCTTCTACCGCGCAAACGGTAGAGGTGGAAGGCACGGCCCCGCAAATAGAGACGCAGACCATGACGGTAGGCCAGGTGATTGACCGCACTACTGTGCAGGAGCTTCCGTTGAACGGTCGTCACTTCCTCGATCTGACGGTACTCACCGCCGGAGGCGTGACTGCCCCTACGGCCGGAAACCTGACCTCTCCTAGCCGCGGGCTGGGCGCGAACTCCTTCATTACCGCGGGCAATCGCGAAGACTCCGTCAACTTTCAGATCAACGGCGTCAACCTGAATGATATGGTTCAGAACCAGATCACTTTCCAGCCCTCCATCGACACCACTTCCGAGCTAAAGATTAATAACTCGACTTTCAGCGCGGAGTACGGGAGAAGCTCAGGCTCGATCGTGAATGTAAGCACCCGCTCAGGCACTAACGCCTTCCACGGTGAAGTGTTTGACTACTTCCGCAACGAAGCGCTGGATGCCCGTAACTACTTCAACCGGGCCAGCCTTCCCGGTCTTGCCGGACGGAAGGCGCCACTCAAACGCAACAACTTTGGCGGAGCTCTTGGCGGACCCATATGGAAAGACCGCACGTTCTTCTTTTTCAGCTATGAAGGACTCCGTCAGGCTCAGGGCGTCTTACTGAACAGCGCCGTCTTTTCCCCGAGCGTGCGCGACACAATCGCTTCAAGCGGCGCGCCGGCAGCGAAGGCGCTTATAGCACTGGTGCCGGTGGGAAATGATGCTACGCAGACACACTACACAGCTTTCACGCCGGGCCCTGTAGACATCAACCAATACACGCTCGACGTCTCTCAGGTGATCACCAAGTCTGATCAATTGCACGGCTTCTATGCCTTCCAGTCGGACGCTCGCACTGAGCCCAACCTGCAGGGCAATACGGTTCCCGGGTTCGGCGATCATCGGCCTGCCCATCGGCAGATCTTTACGCTGAACTACACGCACATATTCACGCCGGGCTTTATTAACGAGGCCCGCGTCGGGCTTAACCGAATCTCCATTGTCTTTAGCCCCAATGCACTGCTTAACCCGGCTGACTACGATATCGGGATTGGTGTCAGTGCCGCTGTTGGTATCCCGCAAATCACAGTTACGGACCTCGGTCTCAACTTCGGCGGCCCATCCACATTTCCCCAGGGCCGGAACGATACTTTTGGGGTTTTCTCCGATGCTGCAACCTGGCTAAAAGGGAAGCACAGTATCAAGTTCGGCGGGGAATACCGGCGATTCGTCAACGCCAACTTTGCAGGCGATACCGGCGCCCTTACTTATTCCACGACCGCACAGTTTGAGCAGGATCTTGCGACGGGTTTCACTTTCCAGCCCACCACCGTTTCAAGCCGCCTCTATGTCAATGCGATCGGACTCTTTGCGCAGGATAATTTCAAAGTCAGCCCCAACCTTGTCCTGGAATACGGCCTGCGGTTCGAGTGGAATGGCACGCCGACCGAAGGGGAAGACCGCTTTGTAGTCTTCAATCCAAACACCCTATCGCTGATTCGTACCGGTACCAATGGTGTCGGGTCGGTTTACACGCAGAACTACGATGTTGAACCGCGCGTGGGCTTTGCATGGGACGTCTTCGCTACCGGCAAATCGGTTGTGCGCGGCGGCTATGGCTTCCTGGCGGACCAGCCGTCGACGAACGCAGTGACCGGCCTGGCATCTAATCCACCTTTCAACACCTCGGTTTCGTATAACAATGCGAAGGCTCCCATTCCGGTTGCCACTCTCTTGTCCTCCGCCGCGGCAGCTGGTATCGCCGTCAATTCGGTCAATCCCAACTTCCGCAATGCTTATACGCAGACCTTCAACCTGAACGTGCAGCAACAACTGCCCGGCGGTATTGTAGGCTCGATCGGTTACTACGGTTCTGTCGGCAGGCACCTGCGTGCGCGCACTAACCAGAACCAGCCGATTGATGGAGGAGCGCGTCCATTCCCCGCGCTTTCAGAGACCAGCCCCATTAATCCCGGGGCGGCCACGAATGTAAATTTTGCTGAAACGAATAGCGTCGGAATGTCAAATTACAATGCCATGTGGGTTACAGCCACCAAGAATGTCGGTAACGGCCTCGAGTTCAACCTGAATTACAACTGGTCGAAGTCGCTTGATACGAATTCGCTGGGTTCACAAGGCGGCTACACCTTTCAGGACAGCACTAATCCTGCAAACAACTATGGAGCGTCAGACTTCGATACACGGAATCGTTTCGCTGGAAATGTCATCTATGAGTTGCCTTTCAAAGGCAACCGTTTCATAGAGGGCTACCAGTTATCGACCATCGTTCAGTATCAAACGGGAAATCCGCTGACTCTCTCAAATACATCGACCTTCACTGGTCTTTCCGGACTGATTCGGCCGAATCTTGTTGGTCCAATCGTGACGAAAAAGATCCAGGCTCCAGGTGCGACCAATGTGAGCTTCATTCAATCCACTGTCTGTCCCAGTAGCGGGATTGTGTCAGGCTGCAGCTTCCAGAACACGACCAACAGCCTTGGCAACATGGCTCGCAATGCCATTTATGGCCCTGGCTTCGCTAATGTTGATCTGTCTGGACAAAAAGATACGAAGATTACCGAGCGCATCAACCTCCGGCTACGCGTAGATGCCTTCGATATTTTCAACCACCCGAACTTTGGCCAGCCGTCTGGCAGCACTACCTCAGCGGTTTTCGGCCAAATTTCTTCGACCCGCTTTGCCACAAGCGATGGCGGTTCTTCACGTCAACTTCAAATCAGCGCCAAAGTCTCTTTCTAGAAATCACGCGCTGCCGGGTGCGCTTCGCCCCAAGTTTGTTTTATGGTGAAGCGCATCTTTATTTTGGCGGACTTTCAAGAAAAGCGAATCGTCTGATTGCAGTCTCGCGCATGGATACAATGGAATCCGGGAAGAACGGCGGCAATTACACTTTCCTCACAGACAAAAGAATAGGAACGTTGATGCTCAACCGTCGCAACTTCTTGAAGACCGGCGCAGCCGCGCTGCCATTAGCCGCCACCCTCAACGCTCTAGGTCCCATCTCCACGCTCTCCGCTGAAGACGTCGCTGCTATTGCCGTAACGGGACCGACCCCGAAGATCGTTCCACTATCGTCGCGTCTAGCCCCGGCGGACCCCGCCAACCTGTCGTGGCAGCAGAAGATACGCCGCGTAGGCCAAAGCAACATGACCGAGCACGACCCCGCTGTCATGAACATAGAGGAGTGGGCCGACTACTGGCACTCCGCTGCCACGGACATCGTCTTCGTGAGCGTCACCGGCATCCTCGCCTTCTATCCCTCAAACGTGAAGTTCCACCGCCATGGAAAGTTTCTCGGTAGCCGCGATTTCTTTGGCGAGTGTGTCGCCGCTGCCAAAAAGCGCGGTATGCGTGTCGTTGCACGCATGAGTCCCGACCTCAACTGGGGTGACGCGCTCGAAGCCCACCCGGAGTGGGCGATGCGGAACAAAGACGGCGCCGTACAGTTCAGCGGCGAAGATCCGCGCCTTTTCAAAACCTGCATGTTCTCCACCTATATGGACGACTACATGACGGACATCATGCGAGAGGTCAACTCGCTTTACGACGTCGATTGCTTCTACATGAACGGATGGCCGCCCATTGGAGACCTTCCTGACTGCCACTGTGGCATTTGCAGCAAGCTGCCGCCTGCTGGCACACCGGCGTACTGGCATGCCTTCAACGACCGCCTCTTCGAGTTGTGGCAGCAGTACGATGCAATCGCCAAAGAGAAGAAGCCCGATAGCTTTTACTTCGCTAACCTTGGCGGCAATGTCCATGCCAGCCCTGATCTTGCCCGTCTCGGTAAGATAGCGGTGTGGTTTCAGGGCGACAACCAGGGTCGCACGAATGACGACCCTACTGTGTGGGGATGCACGCTGCAAGGCCGCGTCTGCAACGCCGTGCAGGACGGCAAGTTCTCCGCTAACGTCACCGCCGCCTACTCAACTGGTGTCGTGCGCTGGCGCAACGCGTCGAAGAGTCCCGCCGAGGCAAAGATGTGGATGAACGAGACGCTTGCGAGTGGCATGGTTCCTTACTATCACTTCATCGGCTCGGAGAGCGGCTTCGGGGAAGACCGCCGATGGCAGAAGGTAGGCGCAGATTATTTTCATTGGACCTCCAGGCACGACAGTCACCTCAAAACGCGCCGCTCCATAGCCAATATCGGTGTTGTGATGGGCCAGAGCACGCAGCTCCTCTACAAAGGTCCCACCACTACGCATTCAAGCGGGTACATGCGCGACACGACACATGGCCTCTACGAGACGCTTCTGCGCGGCCGATTCACCTTCGACTACGTCCATGAAGATCGCCTTGAGCCCGAACGTCTCAGCAAGTATCGCGCTCTGCTCTTGCCCAACATCGCCATGCTCAGCGACAGCCAGTGTCAGCAGATTCACGACTACGTGCAGTCCGGTGGCTCCATCATGGCCAGCTTCGAGACCAGTCTCTATGACGAGAATCTGAAGCGGCGGTCGGAGTTTGGCCTCGCCGACCTTCTCGGCATCAATAAGGCCGGTGCTGTGATTGGTACAAACGGCAATGCATACTACGGACGTATCGAGCGCGAGCACCCCATCCTTGCAGGCTTTACCGACACCAACTGGCTCCCCGGAGCGCAGAACCGTCTTCCACTGAAGCCGGTGCAAAACCCGGTGCTCACCGTCGTACCCGGTTTCGTGCAGTATCCGCCGGAGCTAGCCTACCCGCCCGTCTCCCACACCGATGAGCCTGCGATCGTCCTGCGCGAGATTGCCTCCAGTCGCATTGCCTATTTCCCCGGAGATATCGAGCGTACCTATTGGCTTACCGGTCACGGCGATCTCCTGCGCCTCCTGCACAACACTATCCGTTGGATCACCCACGATGAGAGTGTCGTCCATGTTGAAGGGGATGGATTCATCGAAATGTTCGCCTGGGAGACTGAGCCCGGCTACGCCGTGCACGTGCTCAACTACACTAACCCCAACGCGCATCATGGCTGGATGCAGTCGATCTATCCTCTTGGCCCACAGACCGTCACTATGAAGCTGCCGCCAGGAGTGAAGGTAAAATCCGTCGAGCTCCTGCAGAGAGAGCTTAGCGTACCCTTCCACACAGAAGACCAGACCTTGCGTTTCACCATACCCCATGTCGAAGATTACGAGGTTGCCGCGATCTCCGTCGAATAATTGATCCCATTTCAGGCAACGGCTATGAACGAGGATGTACGACGCACAAACGTGATGCAGCGAGGCTTCGGTGCGAGAACGCCGCCAATAGGGATCGAAAAGCCTTACGGCTCAGTGCGCCAACAAGCCCGCTATGCGTGCTTTGTAGCCGCGGCTTACTGGTACTTTATGTCCATCCTGCATCAGGGCAAAGGACTCACCCTCAAGCGAATCTGTTCGAATCTCTTTTACGAATTGCAAGTTTACAATTGCGGATCGATGCACGCGGATGAAGGAATTGGGATCCAGCCTCGTTTCGAAATTGGCCATTGTTTCCCGAAGCAGATGGTTTTCTTTCTCCGTGCAGATACGTACATAATTTTCCTCTGCACCGATCCAGCGAATGTCGGAAACTGGAAGAAATAGGATCCTCCCCCGCGATTTGAAGATGATGCGCGTCGTGTAAGGCTCGTTGTTCTTCTTAGTATGCTTCGCTCCATCGCCCTGTACGGCGATCTGTTCTCGAGCCCGTTGAATCGCATGCTGCAGCCGCTCGCGGGTAAACGGCTTCAGTAGATAGTCAATGGCATTTATCTCAAAAGCTCGCAGCGCATACTGGTCAAAAGCGGTCGTAAAAATAATCCGCGGAGACATCGGCGGTTTTCTCGAAGAAAGTGCCGAAATCACATCAAATCCATCCATCCCCGGCATCTGGATATCCAAAAGAATCAGATCCGGTTCTGTAAGATTGGCCAGTTCAATCGTTTCCTGTGCTGTGGATCCTTCGCCCACAATCTCTACATCTTTCTCGTCTTCGAGCAGATGGCGCAACTTCTGGCGCGCAAGCACTTCGTCGTCAGCGATGATCGCCTGGATAGTCATATGCGTACTCCAGAGTTTTATCCGTTAGACGGGTAGGGTATTGAAGCGGCAGCAAAAGAATTGCCTGAACTTCGCCGTCAGAAAATTCTTTCAGTTCGAAGCACTGTGCATTTCCGTAGTGCAGTTCCAGACGCGACTTCACATTCGCAATACCAACCCGCTCTTTGGCAGTTTCCGCAGGACTTCGGTATGCCAATCCCTTCCCAGAATTGCGAACGCAGATCCTTAACTGCCCCTCGTGATTCTGCGCCTCAATGCCAATAAACCCCTCTCCCACCGTTTTGGCGACGCCGTGGAGGTATGCGTTCTCTACGATCGGCTGCAAAATCATGGTGGGGACCAGAGCGTCGAGCGATTCCGGTTCTATCGCGACATAGTGATGCACCGTTCCACGGAACCGTGTTTTCTGAATCCCCAAATAAAGCTGGATGAAGTCCACTTCTTCGGTAAGCGGAATCAGTTGCTGCTCTCCCCGATCGAGAGTGATACGCAGCATGCTGCTCAATTGTTCAAGCACCTGTGCGGCAGCCTCCATATCGGATCGCATCAGGCTGTAAACTCTGTTCCTTGTGTTGACAAGAAAGTGTGGATTGAGCTGCATGCGTAGTGCACGCAATTGTGCCTGCGTCAGTTGCGTTTCCAATTGAGCGGCGGCAAATTCACGTTCACGAAAGCGCTGGTAAATGAGAATGGCCCGGAACAGGCAGAACGTAAACCAGAAAATGACTAGTTGTTGAGTAAATTCCGAATCAAGATAATACTGGAGCCTGTGCAAATACGTCTTGTTGTGTAACCCCATAGGTAATTGCGGCTGAAAAGCGACCCAGATAGCTTCCTGGAGAACGCTTACAACAATACTGATCGGAATAACCCACAGCAGAATGGATTTCGTCGTTGCCCGTCCGATAAACGGACGAAACTTCCACCACATGATTTGGCAGAAGATGCCCCACAAAAAGAAGTAAAGGGACCACGGAACCAGCAGCTTGAGATAGTTGATTGGATAGTGCCAGGTCCGTACGCTGACATATTCCTGAAGCGCAAAAAGCACCCCAAGCAAAACCCACGCGGTCAGAAAGGCCGCCGGGTGCAGGAACCACGGACGCTCCGGCTTTATCTTTTCCTCTGAACTTCTCAGTTTGTGCTCGCTCCTTTGTCAACCTCCTGCGCATCTTGTCCGGTAGCATACACCTCGTTCAGAGGAAAAGAGGCATAGTTAATTTCGTTGCCATGAATAAAGA
>Ga0206835_1148_pt1 | contig 21720 bp, 24 predicted proteins | sample Alteio_BWOrgCont_31_FD_152853 | JGI IMG/M metagenome (GOLD analysis project Ga0206835, IMG submission 152853) | Enriched cells from forest soil in Barre Woods Harvard Forest LTER site, Petersham, Massachusetts, United States -... | ecosystem: Environmental > Terrestrial > Soil > Temperate forest >...
GGCCCGTTCCCGCTGATCTGTGACGTCAAAAATCTTACCGAGTCCGATGTAACTCCAGACCATGGTCCAGCTTGGATCCCCATCGCCATGCAGCGCGAACCGGAATGCATTCGCACTGGCTTGGTATTGATGCTGCATAAAGAGCGATTCGGCAAGGCGATACTTCGCCAGCGAACTCCGCGGAATGGACTCCGTGTACTTCGAGTACATCGAGGTGGGCTCGTTACAGCCTGAAGGCAATTTTTGCGGAGGTGTTTGAGCCACGGATGGCGACGCCGTGACAACGCTCATCGTCAGTATGGCCACGGTCACGAACAGGAGATGGAATCCAGATCGCAGGTTGGAATTCGGCGGAAGCATAGCAGTCAACCTCCAATGCGAAGTTGAATCTATGATACCGCGCGGGGTGCGGCAGGAGTTGCTTTTATGGGGCCCCTTCTAGTGAGCCGTGCGTTCGCATCCAACGCGCTTGGACGTAAACGCCGAAACCAGCGGGAGTGGCGTTGTGAACGGATCACCGCCAACCCGGACGTAGCCCTGAAATGCCTGTGAAGTCGCGTTTTGAGTAAGTTCGTAGCGCCAGAAATGAACTTACCCAAAATCCCGTTTTCGAGGCACTCCGGTTCAGATGCAGCAGCTCGATACAAACTCAGAATCCATCTAAGACTGGAGATGCAAGGTTAGGACGCCAGGCGCAAGGCAGCTGTAGCTGATCCTAGCGACGCCGCAGTCCCAGATGATGAGAACCCGCCTTTTTAGGCGGTTCTATACGGGCGGCTGTCTTCACCTGCGGGCAGGGTGAGGACGGACCTATTAATTAATCCGCGTACGCTACGCTTCTAGGAGCTGATGGTTCTAGTTGGCGCTGCAGATTACTTTTGATAATGAGTATGATCAGAAACTATCCGTCGAAACCTATCAGGACCAAGGCTGAAATGGGTTTTCTTCTTCGACAAGGGCGCCCACCTGCCCCGATGGATCATCGCTGATACTCAGCGTCTTTCACGCGGAACTAGTGAGTGATTACTTGGTTTTGCTACTCATTCCGCGGCGACAGGGCGGTTGGCCTTTAAATTCACTTATCCGCGATCATCGGTTTGGAATTACGAGATTGCGAAAGATTTTCCAGGTCCCGTCTGGCTCTTCGTGCCAAGCGGTTAGGTACCGATCGAAAGCTTTACTTCCATTCGGAAACGTGGCCTCAGCTTGACCCCATTCATAAACGAAGGACCCTTGCTGAACGGGAACCGCTACTAGTCACAGAAGCCGAATCGGCTTTGCCGAGCTTTGCCATCTCCTCTTTCATATGTTCTTCAATGGCAGTACGATTTCGAATGCAGTCGCCCTCGGCACTGCAGTCAACCGCGTCAGGCGTATACAGCCGAAATCAACGCGACCTTACCTTGCTTCATACCGTCGATCCAGGCCTGGTTTCCCGCGTCGATCTGCCTGCGCGCAGTGGATTCGATCGGTTTGTTCTGGGCAAGGCACGCCGAGGATAAGAGCAACAAAAACAAGAGTCCCACGATCGACTTTCCCATTCCTTCCCTCTCATTGGCCTATTCTCCTCTCATCCAAATTCGAACAGCAGGCACAACCTGGCTGCCGCCCGCCTAACTGATCACGCGCATCAGCGCCAATCGAAGCTCGGAGTCAGACTACCGATCTCAACATCAACTCTCCGGGCTCGAGGATGCGCCGATTGTCAGAACCAACAAACGGTCTAACGCAGGTCGTCAGTGCGACCCTGCTGCTCTTCCGAAAAACCACCCTCTTGGGAACACTCGCAATGCTCCCGGTGATAGCCAACATTCTGCTCATCAACACGTTCATCCTAGTCAATGACTACGGAACGTATCTCATTTCTGGGCTCGTTTGCACATCGTTACTGATCATCATGTGGCACCAGCGTGCCGCTCTCGTTTCTCTTCTCTGGTCCACCCAAAGTGGAGAACCGATGAGATCTTTGCACATTCACCGGTGGATTCGATTAATCATCGTTTTGGCAGCAACAACAATCATGATCTCAGGCGCCATCCTTCAACACCATCTAGAGCGTTCACGGGAGCAACACCGCCATCGCCCGACTGTAGACAGCCCCAATTAGTAACCGAAGTCGGAACAGTGAACGCGACCTGCGATTCCACGCGACACAGTTCTGCCAGAGCATGGGCCATTCGGAGGTTGCCACGGCTCGCGCACAGCCGTTCTTAGGCCGTTAGAAAATCATCTCGTGGTTGTATCAACGGTGCCTTGTGAGCATAGATAGATGAGAAGATTGCCTTGCTAAGCGAGGCGTCTCCAAGTGATTTCTGGTCGGGAATGATTATTGGGGATCATGCTTCACCATAACCAGTGCTCACGGCCACTCGTATGGACACCACAGAACATTGCGTCGAATGTTAGGCAGACTTTATGGCTGAGAGTACGAAACGTTCCTGATTCTTTTCTCACGATCTTCGGTGAGGTAATCATGGCAGGATCTGGAAAGATGGCGGACATAAAGGCTGAGTGGGACCACCGCGGCTGGGGCAGTCCGTTCAGCGTTAATACACGGACAAGTCTCTATAACTTTGACATCGATGTCCCGGCGCTCAAGAGCGAGCACAAGACGTTTCTGAATCAAACCGTCATTCCCATGTTGAAGACCAACCCGGATATGAGGTTGGCCTTAACGGGTTCCGCGAGTCGAAGCGGAGAACGCGTTCACAACAATGAGCTTTCAGGAAATCGGGCCAAGGCGCTACTCGACCACCTCAGCGCGAATGGGGTCGGTGGGCAGGTCGTCACGTCAATAGGCATCGGACAGCCGCCGAACGCGGGCCCTAAAGAGAGTGACGGCGACCGCTCTGTTTCTCTATTCGGCAGCTTTCCGGTCGACTTGACAGACATCGAAATCTACACCGATGACTGGAGCCGGGAGCTGGCATGGGACGATATTGTCGGTCTCGGTGGCACTGATAACAAATGGATTCAGCAACTGAACATCCAGGCCACGGTATGGGGAGGGAGTTACGGCTTCATGCCGAATCAATTTCCACTCGAAGCCAATGGAACACGAGCCGGACGGCCTATACCTCAAAAAACCTGGACTCTCACAAAGGGCCCTGCTCCAGCCGATCCCGCCAATCTGTGGACGACTTACCGCAAATCAGATTCAGCAACCGCAATGGGCTTCACTTCCCAGAATCGAAACCCGGGTACCGCGTCGATTACGCGAAGCAATATCAATGTTGACCTGAACCTGGATCGAGCTAACTGGGCCGATCGAGGACGTGCGCTGCAGGGTCAAGGTGGCGCTAAGGCGTACGACCGCCCGGATCCAATGCGGTTGCTCGATGCCGGCGGCGTGGAGGTTCTCTCGCTGATATCGCCTCTTACTACGAAATGGCAGCCTCGGACCCAGCCTAAGTGGCTTCTCAGCAGCCCGGCGGACGTCTTCCTGTACGCGGGAGATGGGAATGCCGCTGGATGTCTCTCATGGAAATCGGCCTGCTGGGTACAGCCGGATCGAGTGATTGCCAAGTGGCGAAGCAACTCTGGAATGAAGGCGCTGATCCTTGCTGCTCCCTACATATTGCAGATGAACATTGCAAATGGTTTCGCGATGGGAGGACCGGGCGCAAAATGGGCGCCTCTCCTTAAATCGAAAGCCGGCCCGGTGACCACAATCCTGGGATATCGGGACGCGGCTCCTAGCCTCTTCGACGTCGAAGAAGAGATAGCTGACAAGATGGGCAAGCGAATCGCCGCCGGACTGAAAGATGATGAATGGGCACAAGCCTGGCTTACTGTTAACGGCGACCATCCCGGGAAAGACACCTGGAATGCAGTGGCCATGGATAGCAAGGGATATTGGTGGATTGAACCATGGTCGGTGCCAAGCAGAATGGCTGATGGTGTGAAGATTTTAACAAAGAAAAACTTCGTGATTGTAGGTCCCGCGCCGATTGTCTAGAGCCGTTGCCGGGCTGCATCATAGTTAGAGGTCTGTAATCAGACTTTCACGATTCTACAGCCATGCGCACGGTCGTTGGGACGTTGAATCCGTGGCTATCCTCGAGAACTGAATGGAGAAGTCTTCCTCTTGCTTCATGTTTTCAAAAGCGTCTCCTTCAGCATGATTTCTACCTTCTCACGAGATGAAAATATCGGATAAGTGAGCATCTATGGAGCCGTGTGCATATTGGGGTTCTCCAGAATCAGGTCGGTGCTGCCATCTCGTCTTCGGCTTAAAAGCCCAGGAGCAAAGCGCAGTCACCGAGAACACGGATTGAGTCGGAAAGCGGAAAAACTTATTCAACAGGCCCCATCAAGAATCGGGGCAACTCACCGTTATGTTGTGCAAGGGTTGATAGACATCTCCCGTTACCCACAGATGATGCATAAGCACGGCGAGTTTGCGGGCCACGGCTGTGATGGCGCGTTTTTTACCGTTCTTTTCCCCGCGGGAGGCCATCTTTACCCCCCACCGTTTGAGATCACTATCTGGGCCAAATCTAACCATAAGGTATTGCGCACACTGAACCAACAGAGTCCGTAGGTGTTTATTTCCGGCTTTGCTGATTCTGAGTTGTTGATCTGTATTTCCCGACTGATCACGGCGCGGCGTTAGACCAAGATAGAGTCCAACATCACGCGATTTTGGGAAGCGCTTAGGATCGCCGATGGTGAGCACAAACTCTAAAGTAGTCACCGGTCCCACGCCGTTGATCTGGCGAAGCTGAGCTGTTTCCGGATACTGTTGCCGACCCAGCCTCTCTATCGCTTTATCGAAACCATTATCTGACGCTGCACGGGCAGACGCGGCCGGTCACGGTGCACGTGACGCTAAAGGACGGTCGTTACACTGGCGAGGCCATGGTGAAGCAGACCGACTTCGGGGTCAGGCCTCCTGGAAAAGCTGGCGTTAGAGCGAAAGACGAAGTTCGAATTGAGTTCGACGTGCGGCGTCATCGTAAAAAAGCGAAGTGGCGACCAAAATACTTGATGAGTTCGATCTCACTTGGGAGGCAAGTCTTGTAGATCCAGGGCTCCAGCGGTCCGTACATTTGCGTTCACATAGGCTAGTGCGTAATCCGATCCTGCCGCCGGAACCGTTAACGCCATGGCAGGCGTCACGGGCGGTGAGGAGATTGGCGCCACTAAAGATTTGGCCGGGAAAGAGCGTTGGTATGCCGGGCGTCAGGGAGCACACTGGCTAGTAAGGGTCTCCGGTAAATCCGAGCTTGGCTAGCTGCTCTTCTGTGACGCTGTAGGTTTCATGGGTAGGCACTGCAATTTCCTGCGGCAATCCAACTTCGCGAAGCTTGTCCTTTAATTGATCGACAGACTCAAAATCAGTAGCCAAATGTCCGCGAGCAGCAAAGCCATGCTGGCTGAGATTCTCAACTCTGGCATAGGCAATGGTTATGCCGCCGAGCTTAGAGAAGATCTGAAATCGTACCTGACAATTATCCATAGCGTCTCTCCAGTTTACGAACGCAATCCCCGGGTCGGTGCAAGCTTCAAATCAATCTAGTCGAAGGGTCCGGGCGTTGAGAGCCGCTGAGGCGCTCGCCGGCGTCCTGTCGGTGCAGAGCGAAAGGGTTTTAGCCACTGCACTTGTGCAATCTCTCGCTTTCGACTAGAGCCCCTTGGGCAATAGCTGAGCCGATAGTCTGGAAACAATTCAGGCAAATGGAATCAAAGGTGCCATCCGCATTTTCCCGGCGCATGTGTTCCTTGCAAAGGCGATCGTTCATGTATCTGTCTCCATTCACACAGGACCGGACATAGTGCAGGTGGGGGAGGGCAAAAGACACAAAAACCGCAGGCAGATGAAAAGGTCAGCATACGGGTTGAGACTTCCTGCTCCGAAAGTGGTGACCCTGAAATTGACTTGCGGTCATACAAACTACTGACGATTTAGACAAATATGGTGTTTCTAAATGAACGCTACCGGGCCTCGATGATCTTGATCTGAGCAAAAGTGCACACACAGCGCAAAAGAAATGAATATGTGGGAATACGAACGGTCAGGATATGGTCCGTATTGCTCAGACAACGCTGATCGAAAGTCCTTAGTATGGCATCAGTAGGTAGAAAATATTACAAAAGCTCTCTTTCTCGGATTGATCCTCTTCTGTTGCGTGGCACCTATGGCATCGTAGCCCCAAGTCGTCGTGGAGGTGCGGCACCATCACCACTACCATCATCATCGGCATCACCATCACTATTACAGGCAATGGTCGATTCTAACCGGCGAAGAGACAACAGGGTCAACACGGTGATGCGGGACACAAAAAGTAGTTTCCGCATGGCTGGTCTAAGCACCAGAGTGTTGAATGAGGGGATTTGGCTTGCTGGCCGTGTCCCCTTTTCTAATTCGGCTAATAGCCTCCCCCGGCGGACTGGCTGAGGGCTGTGGATACTAGCCACAGGTGAGGTCTATCAGCCGCCGATCGCTGCCAGTAACATTTCGGCCTGCCTGGCCGGTAGGTGATTCCTGACTGAGGTTTAGTAAGTCCGCTGTACACTATTGAGCATTATGAATGACCGGCACCTGGACTTTCATGTTCACCCACAGAGCGATGGCATCAATCTCACTTATGCAGACATTGGTACCTTCGTGTCGCGCACAGTTGCGTGCAGTCCCGGTCCAACCTGCGTCCACTTTAAGTCTGTTGAAGATCTGCAAACGAAATTGAAGGAAGTGGGACTTCCAGAGCAAATCGCCCATGGTGAAATCGGCCCCTATCCCGTGACCGAGAACCAGCTCCGAGATCTTGGTTTCCCAAAAGTGCAACCATAGCGTTATGTGCGCGCTAAGTTAGATAATCGCTTGTTGTAGTAATGACAAAGTGATCTTGCTGGCCAAGACAGCACAGAAAGCATCCGCGGAGTTCACTCTTGGTTTGCTTCTGAACAACGAGGACAGCCACGCGGCAATGCGCGTCAGGCCCATCCTTCAAGTGCCTCGATTATCCAGACCAAGCCGGGCATTATCTAATTTCCCCATTTTTAGGATTTCTATTGGGATTGACGATCCATGCATCCAACCTAGGGAACGGCCAACCAGGCCTTTCCGAGGAGAACCCATGTCTGACGCCAAGAAGTGTTCAAACCCTGCCTGTAGCTGTATTCCCCCTGACGGTAAGAAGACCTGCAGCGCTCACTGCGAATCCGTGAAGGGGACGACTGAAGTGATGTGCGACTGCGGACATCCGGCCTGCAAGGGCGATGCCTTGGAAGGAAGTCGCGCTTAGGGGCGCACAGTCATTGTGCGACGTGAAGGTTGCGCACCATAACATTCCGCAAAGCCGCAGCCCGACAGCGCAAGAAGCGCCGACCAGGCCACGGCTATCACCTAAAGACCTCATTTACTGAGAAACGCCGGAGGCGGAAGAGGCCTTGGCTGCAAGCACACTCACTTCATTCGTAGCAGCGGTTTCGACGGCAGCGGCAGCGGGCTTATTCGTAATGGAAGCGGGCAGGGCCTGATAAGCAATCTGGATAGCCGCCTTCAGGTCATTCTCCACACAGAGATTCCCTTACTGACAAGGTCGGCTGTAGCCGTCGCAAGGGGCAGCAGCAGCCTTCACCGTGCCACTGCCGGGAAATCAAATGAGCATGAGCGACGATCAACAATAAACGTATCGCAAGAGCGCAGACAGGAGTTACGACTCCATTTGTTTGAGGTGCTTTCGCACTGTGGCAACTTCTAGCGATGAACTAGTTTTACCTGAGCGATTTTCTTTACCGCTTTCTTCTTTGCCTTTTCCAGGGCCATTAACGCTTTCCTCGGTTGCATAGAAATTGTATATGCGCCCAATCCCTTCAGCAGTGTTGCCTCCCTGCTGCCCAGCTTCTGGCAAACATTATCGGAGGCGTATCGGCGGATCAGATCATCGGCATGCGGCGGGAGGAGCAGATTCTTCTGATTGAAGGACGGCATATGTGCGGCAAGCAGGCAAGGTATTACAGCGATGAGTTTTTCCGGCCTGCCGTGCAAGGGATGGCTACTTAGCGGCCTTGTTAACTTTCGCCCAGCGCTTCTTCTGCGCGGCAGCGATTCTCGCAAGCCCCTCTGCGGAGAAATGTCGTTTCTTCTTCGGTGCAGCTTTGGGAGCTACCGGTCGGGGTGCGCGTTTGAAAGTTGTTCCAATAATTAGGTCTTTAACCTGCGATAAGCGGGCTATCTCGGAATCAAGTGCTGCAATGATTTCATTGGTTTGCATATGCAAAGTGTATCGCAACCCACTTTCGAGGGGGCCAGCGCATCCCATGCAATGTAGAGTGCTGAGGGGCCTTCTTAGAAAGCAGGAGTCCCAATGATCGATAAATGTTTCAATCCGGCCTGTGGAATAGCAATGCGATATTTGCGGGATGGGCGTGTGGTACGCGTTACCCGCGAAAACGATGGACAGACCTCAGTCGAGCATCACTGGCTGTGCGGGCTTTGTTTCAGAACCCACGACTTTGAGTTCCTGCCGGATGGACCAGTTAACCTCAAAGAAAGAACAAGCGCACAGCATATAGACGAACTGCATTTCGATGATGTGATATTGCCTGAGCGCAGAAGAGTTAAAAGGGCCCCCGGCGCGAACCGAGGGCCAGGTATTGACGGGAAGGTCGCTTAGCCTCTAGCGGGTCTGGCTTTTTGGAGCCAAATTCTTTTCAACGATCTGGTCATGGCCTTTTTCGAGACCTCGCGCAACCGCGAGCAGATCATCGGGAGTCTGGCCGATCTATATGGCGTGCGTCTTGTCGAGGCGCGATTGTAGCGCGTCGACATGCGTGTGTCGATAAAAGAGTGGCGTAATACGAGGACCTGCAAGTCTCGAGCAACAGACCTTGAGATCCCTACATTGTGCGTGAACCGGGCGCAAGTTGTCGATGTTATCAATGGCGTGATTCTTGCTTCCTATACCGGAGCCACATCTCATAGTTTGATAGGGTACTGCGAATCAAGAAGGAGAATAAACCATGCATACCGACCTCACAGAAAAGATAAGACCGAAGACTTCTAACTTAGTGGTAGCTCTTTTCGCAGATAGTCAGGCGGCCCACGGGGCCATCGCTGACCTGAGAGATGCCGGGTTTAGCAATGGTCAGATTAGAATCGCTTTCTCGGTTGAAGGCAAGCAAGCACAGTTGGGAAAGATTGAGGCGTATTCCCCAGACCAACACGTCGTCTCAGAAGAAAGGAACAGCTTGGCCTGGAAGCTAAGGCGAAGCTTTGAGCACGATCTGCATCGCAGCGGAACGGACCAGATGGCTCGACGAAATGAAGACCTCTCATCCGACGAACCCAGAGAGACGTATTCAGAGGTAGATCTGAGAGAAACACTGCAGTCGATGGGAGTCGCCGAAGATAGAATTTTTCTGCTGAATCGTGAAATCGGAGAGAAGGGCGTGCTGGTCCTGGTTAATGCCGCCGACCGTTCAAACAAAGCTGAATCGATCATGGAGCGAAATTCAGGCCAAATTCGAACGGATACCGCGACGGAACGCCCACACTTTGCTGGGTAGCCTTGCGTCTTAGTGAGAGACTATCTTCCACGAAACTCCTTGCCTTAGCCGCTGGCGGCGTTACCTCGCGAATCTGTTGCAGATCTCACCCGGCATATCGAGACGGATATCTGTGCGGCTGATCTTTGCCCCTGAATGAGCTAAAGTGAGCAGACAATTACCCTCGTCATTTGCGAGGCTGGTAGTGGAAAAGTTACACGGCTGTTATCCAGGCCAGTGTAGGTTCCACTTACAAGAGGTGAAACGTGTATACCATATTGATTGTTCTCTTAGTGTTGTTTTTGCTCGGCGGCGGCGGCTGGGGATTCTATCGGTCGCGCAGGTAGTTGTAGTGCTTCAGAAACCCAGGAACTTAAGAGGATTGTTATTCTAAGCTGAGAAACAATGTCTCATGAATTGCCGGCGTCATCCCCGCAAGCCATATTTTGGGAAAGCATCACTCGTGAAGACAGGAACACACGCAGAGATAATGCGCGTCATCCATTAGGGGCGTGCACTCGAGTTTGTTCGTTGCATTTTTGCTGGCGCGACAACGCGAACTTGTCGACCCTCCTCGCCAGCTCCAATGAAGGTCCCGTGAGAAGCGCCTAGCTCGAATCCCTGAAGGGTGGAAGATCGCCAGCCTGAGATTTGATAAACTGCACCGCTCTTATGAAACGGAAGTGTGAGCCATTGAGAACAGATTCTGCGCATTCATCCGTGTCATATTTTTGAGATGATGAAGAAGAAAAAAAGTCGGCTAGAGATCGCGCGAGAGATCATTTCCAGTGTGAAAAGGGAGATGGAGAAGCCGCGACTAACGGAGTCAGTCCGCTCCGCGGAAAGAGACCTAGTCGCGCCGGTCATCGAAAAGCCTCCTGCTCAATCTGAGAGAGAATGAGCTCTCGTCTTCAGCCCGATGCCGAAGCTGTAGAAAAGGCATCGGACGTGGTGGTTCTGGTTGCTGGTCTAACTACCTATCTTATGCACGGGAGTAGTTCTTTCTTTCTACTTTCACTAATTAAGCTCGGGCGCGCGAAGAGGTGTTGGCGTTCCCGCGTCTTGCTACCGCTGAAAAGCCTGCGGAGACGCCGGATCTGCTGGCTGGACGATTGCGTAGTGAATCAAACTTTGGCAATAGACGCATCCTGTTTCGTGAATGGCGGAGACGGTTTCGTCAAGAACCTGGGGAAACGTCCTCAGGCACTCTGGGCAGCTGATCATAACGTATGCTTCTCCGGAAGGATCATGTCCGTTCCTCGGAATCCAGACGGGTGCCAATCTGCTGGGCTGTTGAAGCGACGGCGGCACCATCGGGTGGGTCATGCCTTCCACGATCTGCAACAAAGCACCCAGACTGGCTCCTTTTTCATAGAATGCGTCAGCGGCGACGCCAGGCGGTATGCCGTCGCCGGAAAACGTACCGCTTATGGCGATCACCAGGATCGCGGGAAACCGACGACGGACTACGGAGAGCAACTCGAAACCAGACATACCCGGCATGTTGAGGTCGGAGAGGATGATGTCCGGAATCTCCTTCCGTAGCTCGGCGAGTGCCGAGAAGCCATCTTCAGCCGAACGGACTCTATATCCGGATTCAGCAAGGATGACGGACAGCAATGTCCGCATCTGCGGATCGTCATCAACAATAAGAAGCTTTGCTTTCTCGGGGGGCATCGTGCACCTTCCTTAGCGCATCTAAATTGCCTGCTGAATCAGCAGCATCTCATCGCTGAAATCTTCGATCTGTTCAATTTTGCTCACATTCGCGGTTCTTGGCTGGGTGGATTCACGCTGCGGAGGCCGAGGTAAAAGATTTATGAATGTTTGCGCGGATGATTTTAGTCGTGCAGAATGACGTTGAGCAGCGACTTGTGAACTCGGATGCGTCCGTTGTATTCAATAAAGCCCAGCGTGCGAAAACGATTCATGAAGAAGCTGACGCGGGACCGGGTGGTACCGATCATTTCTGCTAAGGTCTCCTGCGTGATCTGCGGAATCAAAGATTCCGGTTCTCCCGGCTTGCCAAATTCCGCCAGCAACAAGAGAATTCGCGCCAAACGCTTTTCGCTGGAGTTGAAAAGCTGATCGACAAGATCTGCCTGGGTCCGCATACTGCGGGCCAGTAGAAACTTTAGGAAGAGGTCGGAGAAGGAATGCTCTTCGTGCATTACGCGGACCATCTCTTCCCGCTCTATTTTGAGCGCTGTACAGGCGGTGATGGCAGTGGCCGTCGTCATACGAAGCCCAACCACGCTGGCGAGCGATTCCTCTCCAACGAAGTCGCCAGTGGAGAGAAGCGTGATCGTGGCTTCTTTGCCGTTTTTCGAAACAACGGTGACTTTTGCCCGGCCTTTCTGAAGATAGAAAATGGAGTCGGCGGGATTTCCCTGCGAAAAAAAGACTTGCTTCGGTTTTAACTGAATGATTCTGCGACCTAGACCGGCGTTTGCCAGAAAGGCGGCAGCGTCGAATGTGGTGCTTCTTAGCTCAGTCATCGGAATGATCCCTTCCCGCATGCGGTCTTGCCCGAGGACAGTTCAGCAAGGTACACGACTACATTCGACCTGAGATGAACAGAGGGGATCCTCCGATCATTATAGGTCCAGCGATGGAATCGTTCCACGGCTTTGCTAGCGGTCAATTCTGACCAGCCTCCAAAATCTGAAACCTCGATACTGGAGAAGGTACCGTCTTACAGGGGTGACCAGCGTCGGCCGACCAGCAAGTCTATGAATTGAGGCCTTCAATGCCTGGGAGACCGATGGTACGGCTCCTTGCTAGCGCGGCCAACCTGGTTTTATCTATCGTCTCGCTGGAAATGCTGAACCCAATGCACCGGTCGGCTAACCATCGCTTTCATAAGACGCACTCAATGAAAGTCACGCTATGAAGCTGTACAAGTCAAATATTGGAAGTTGTTCTCCAACAAAACTACGAGTGCCGTCCCCTTCCGTCTTGTTGCTCCTGCTGCTTCTGTTCTGCACAGAGTTACATCAGCCGGCAAATGCACAACGACCAGGTACATCCACCTCGGTTTCAAATGCTCCGCTCAGCATAGAGCAAGTTGTAGCAAACCTGGTTCGGATGAATATCGAGCGGGCCCAAGCATTGCATGCTTACCACGGCACCCGAATTTATCGGGTGGAATACCGTGGTTTTCCAGGCACCCGTAGCGCCGAGATGGTGGTGGACGTAAAGTACCAATCACCTGGAATGAAAAAATTCACGATTCAGTCCGCGACCGGATCCAAGATGATCATCGAGGAGGTATTTAAAAAGCTTTTGGAGGCGGAGAAGGAGGCATCGGCTGCCGAGGTTCAAAGACGCACTGCTCTGAATGGCGATAATTATGATTTCACGCTGGTCGGATTCGAGAGCACACCCTTCGGTTCAATGTACGTGCTGATCGTGGAGCCTAAAACGAAGGATAAGTTCCTTTACCGCGGCCGGATCTGGGTGGATGCAGAAGACTTTGCTGTAGTCCGGTTAGAGGCAGAGCCAGCGAAGAACCCTTCCTTCTGGACCAAGAGTAATGAAATCGAACAGGTGTACATGAAGGTGAACGATTTCTGGCTTCCCGCAAGCAACCATAGCATCACCGCGATCCGGCTTGGGGGAAACGCCGAATTGACGATTCAGTACAACAACTACCAGATCAGGGGTGCGGATCCGATCGGCAACTTGCCAGTGCTGGAATCGACTCAGCTGGCTACGCGACGCTTAGCGCGGGGAGCAAACGGGTAGATGGTCTGGAATACTCGCGGTCACTCGAGAAGAAAGTCAGGTCTTGGGTGCATGCGATGCGGAGAGAGGGCGCATAGGATCGTGAAAGCAACTCATCGGTGGAATACCATGACCGGCAACTCAGCCCCCGCGTATGCACCATTCGAAGGCGCAAGTACCAGGTCTGCGTTGAGCGTAGGCCGGTGATTTGACTATTCCTCGGAAATGCTGCGCTTTATGCGGTCGAGCGTTGTTGATAGTGCATATGCACCCCTGAACACCGCGAGATAAGCTAAGGCTTTCGCGATTTGATCCTGTTTTTCAGGCATCGCAAGCTGATTCCTCACATGTGAGCTATCTTGCTCAGACAGGGAAATCTGCACCTGTCATTCTTTAGTCTCCTGAGTGTGTCGAGAGAGCGACGATCGCTAATTCGTAGCTCCCGTTCCTAGGTTGCCGGGGTGAGATCCAACTATCCACATCGCAGCGACCACATCCAGCCGATTGGCACTCTGTCCGAATATTTTGCTGGCCCTCTGGCGGACACGATCGATCCGAAAAGCTCTCAAACCAGGGAGTGAGGGCCGCCCTTCGGGGTGGATGCGACACGTTAACTCTCGAAGAAAGAAAGGTCTGAGATCATGCCTTTAATTCAACTGCTGGAAGTTCTCATCGTTGTGGGTGTTCTCCTGTGGCTGGTCAATCACTTCATTCCAATGCAAGGAACCATCAAGTCGATTTTGAACGGCGTCGTTGTCATTGCTGTAGTGCTGTGGCTGCTGAATGTTTTTGGGCTGTTTCATTCTCTTTCCGCGATTCGGGTTGGGACGTGAGGGATGACATAGAGAAGCCATCGGTAGTCCGGTCATAGTAACGACAGGAAAGCTTGTTAGAACACGAGTAAGTGAGAGCCATAGTAGAGGTAATAGTATGCAAGTAGTTGGAATCACCAGTACGGCCATTTTGTCTTTACTTTTCGGAATCGTTGCTCCTGTGTACGCACAGCAACAAAGCGAAAAACAAGACCACCCTGAGAAGCCCCAGGTCGGCCAGCACGAGCAAGGCAAGCCCGAACAACAGCATGCCCCGCAGCAAGAGCACGCTCAGCAACCACAGCGGCAAGCCAAGCCCGAACAACAGCATGCCCAGCAACAGCAGCGGCAAGATCAGAACAAGCAGCAAGAGCACGCTCAACAACAGCGGCAAGCCAAGCCCGAACAACAGCATGCCCAGCAACAGCAGCGGCAAGACCAGAACAAGCAGCAAGAGTACGCTCAGCAACCACAGCGAAAGGACCAGAACAGACAGCAACAGGTCGCCCAACAGCGCGGCCATGAACAACCCCAGCGCACTCAGGAACAGCAGCGCGTCGAGCAAACCGCCTGGCAGCAGCATCGTGCGGGAAACTGGCAGTCAGACCACCGCACTTGGCAACAACGTGGCGGCTACAATGGCTACCGCATTCCTGACGATCGGTTCCGTGGCTACTTTGGATCGGCGCATGGATTCCGAATCGAGGGCTTGCCCTTCCTGGTTGTTGGCGGATACCCGCGCTTCCAGTACGGTGGCTATTGGTTTAGCCTTGTTGATCCATGGCCAGGATCTTGGGCGAACAACTGGTACGACACCGACGACGTCTATGTCGCCTACGTAGAAAACGGCTATTACCTGTTCAACCGCAGGTACCCCACCACTGGAATTGCGATCAGCATCTCGATGTAGCGTTGCACCCGGTGCGGCTTCACGAGAGGTCGCACCGGCCTAGCCACTCTTTGGTTTAGCGAGAGTGCAATCTCGTAATTGCAACCAGTTACTTATGGGGCCTCAAATCTGAATTTTATTCGGCTATGCTCAGCTCTCAAGCCGGATGGGTGCATCTCGGCAGTGCCCACGTCGACGGCAATGCAGATCACGACGAGATCGAATGCTTAGCTTCAACTTGGCCGATTTGAAGGCCATTGGGCGAGCCGAAACTTCCCGGATTGCCGGTGACTCGCCTCAATCCGAGAGCGGCTACTACCATCGCCAAGGTGCGAATTGAGCGGCTGGAGTGCAAACTTTGACGCTCTTGTAGGGTGACCGCCAAACCGGAAGTAAAATCCCGAAGTGCCTGCAAAGTCAGCTTTGCGGTAAGTTGCCGGCAAGGGTGCTATTTTGCAGTGACCAAAGGCTGCAGTGCAATGTGGAGTTCTTTCGTCTCCCCAGGCAAAAGATTGATAATGGTTCTTTGCGGTTCTTTATCGGTATCTTCACGGTAGCCGGAGGCGTGGATGGTCACAATAACGTCTTCGTTGGGGGGGACAAGGAGTGCAGTCGTTGATGCCGTGCTGCCGTACATGTGACCGACTTCTGGTCGCGATTGAACAACCAAGTCGAAGAACATCGGAACAATTGGCTTTCCGTTTTGCGCATCCACAAGCTCGACCTTAACAAAACCCCGCCCTATAAGGAATCTTCCAATCAGCGTGCCCGTTTAAGTCAGTCGCGGAGATGCTGACTATTGAACGCAAAGGCGTAGTTCGGAAGAACCCGCTCGTCATAGACGGATATCCTTTGTCCGGGTCGTCCGCTGTCATGTCGTAGTCCCCGAGTGGCAGCTCTCTCAAGCAATAATGCCCTTGTTCATCCGTCCTTGCGAAGGGCACTCCACCTGAGTGCGCTCCCATATAGAACGGAGAGACTTTTACTGACGAAGCAGGTGAACCATTTTCGTTCAGTACGGTTCCACAAATGGAACCCAGTTGCATCTCTGCGTTCTGGCAGAAAGCTGAAGAGCCAACAAGCAAAAGGAACAGCCATGAAGCGGAGCGACTCATCTTGCGGTAAGCCTACCAAACCGCTGCACCGTAAGCGAATGGAGTGTTGTTTTGATAGGTTAGCTTTTGAAAAGCTGTATCAGGTGCACGAAAAGTCCGCTTTTGAGCAAGTTCGTATCGCAAGAAATGAAGTTACCTGAAACGCGGTTTTTCGGAACCGATCTCGCTCAAGCGGCTTGTCACTTGCTGGACGCTGACTCCCGTTACTGATCCGACCCACGCGATTGCGTGACTCAGGACGTCCCAAGAACCTCTACTATCCGAGCAATCATAGGCTGGGTATAGGTCTCCACAGGGTCTTCATTTCGATTGTTGCCATGGTAGTACTCACCTTCATCGAAGGCTGAATAGACATCCCAAAAGAGTTCAGGTCTAGGTCCACTTGTATCGGTAACGGGGCCGAAGAGGTCGTTCACAACCGCGTCGCAAAACTCAAAGGATAGTTCCGACGTGTTGAAGCCCAACGCCAGCGACTTAGCGATTTCGTCGAAAAGCTGAGATCGAGACCAGCCAACCTCGTTGCTCCAACGCAGAACATCTGCCTCTGTCAGGTGGCGATCAAGATCGCGGTAGTGGACGCCGTCCTTGTAGAACGTCTTTAGCTCGCCGATGATGTCAGACGCTTCAATGGCACAAGAATAAGCCAGTTCTGGGACGAAGTTCCCTGAAAGTCTCGTTTTGAGTAAGTTCGCCAACGCCGGAGTCGAACTTACCCAATCCGTTTCACGGGAACTCGAGCGACCTTCCGCGTTAGTAGGGCTCAGTTTCGATTCGCAGGACCAACGCTTGCTTAGCATCCGCCAAACATACAGTGCCCAGACAAGTCCCGCGACTATGAAGAAGAGAGACATGAAAGCCACTCCGCCCAGGCTCCACGATTGGTGCGACACCCTTACCACGTATTGAACGCAGAACAGAACGGCACAGAAGATTCCAGCGACAGAACCGCGCCTGAAGACGAAGCTCCACATACCTCCGGCGCACTCTTGTTCCCATATTGACTGCTGCTCTGGAGTTACCCTCAATCCAAGCCAATCACCCATCGGCATGAGGGAGAAGAAGTTTCAGCGTCTGAAGACCGATATGTGTCGATTTGGCGACGTTTCAGCCATTCCTATTTTTACTATGGACGTCTTCGTGGCCTTAAACCTTAAGCCACCAGACTCAAAATCCCAGGGACCCGGAAGAAAATAAAACTGCTTGCGAAGTCGGATTTCGGTAAATTGCCCTTCCTACTTTTTCTGATTTGCCTGTGTTCTTGGGCATACAGAAGTGTATTCAGCGGCGTAGGCCGCCACTTCGGTTCCCGGTTCTTCGCGGACATCTGGGGAGCAGTTGAGCTGTTCGTTAAGGTTGCTGGGATTCGATCCGATGCATCCTGATTCTCAGCAATGCGTTATTGTTGCGAGTTGTTCGGTTACTTTCACGGCGATAACACGGGTTCAAATCCCGTCGGGGACGCCAAATAATCAACAATTTAGCAAATTCAATACTCACACGTACGGCATGCGTACGGCATAAAGCGATCCGCGTCTGAGACATTTGTATCGATGTAGTCAGACCGGATCGGAAATGCAAAGTCGGTCATGCCTGTGTACATCGTGGCGTGTGGTGAAACGTCCGGGGAGCGAAGGCTCTGTCGTGGAAGATCAGTGCCGATGTAATCTTTGCAGCCAACCTCGGAGCCTGTACGATTCTGAACAGAATCGACCATGGCAGACCCGAAGCTCGAAGAAGTCTTCAAAACCTCCGGTATTCCAACCTTTACCTTCGTCAAGCCCGCAGAGTATGAGAGGGTAATTGTTGCACTCCGGACGCCGGGGCGTGGTCTGGTTGTAGAGGGGCCGTCCGGAATCGGAAAAACGACAAGCGTTTCGAAGGCACTGCAAGAACTCGCATTGGTCGATAACACCCTCATGCTTAGCGCCCGTAAGAAAGAAGATCGGGCATTTATTGCAGAACTGCCGACCATGAAACAAATCGGCAATGTGCTGATTGACGACTTTCACCGTCTCGATGATGCAGTCAAGCAGACCGTCGCCGATTACTTGAAGACACTTGCGGACGAAAAAACCCCAGACAATAAGCTCATCGTTGTCGGCATTAATAAGGCTGGCGATTCGCTCGTCCACTTTGCAGCGGACCTGAATTTGCCTGCGGAAGATATCTTAGGAAAGCCGCGCATTCAAAACGCTAAAGGTCTTTCGTCTTCCATCATTGACATGGGGGTGTATGAGTATCCGGGCGTACCTATCCCTCCGCCGCCAGCGGATTTTACGCTGAAGATCAACCCATCTATCTTGAAGCTTGAAACAGGTCAAGACGGTACAGTGATGGTTACATTGACTCCGACTTCTTCATTTCAGGGAGCGGTATCTTTAACTTGCGGATCCCTACCGGCGACAGTTTCCTGTTCTTTTCAGCCGCAACAAGTCGACTTGAGTAGTGGTGTCGCTCAGACAGCTCAGCTAGTCATCGGCACACATAAGGTCATTCCATCTGGCTTTATAACCAGCGGTCTTACAAAAAGCAGCAGATCGACCGCGATGACCTTGTCATCCTTATTGGCATGCTTCGTCAGCATTTTCCTATTTGTCCCGGGACGCGGAGCAAATCGCAGGCTACGTCAGTTCTTGATCATTATCCTAACTGCTGCCATCCTATCGGGGCTGTCTGCGTGTGGCATAACGTTCAATGGCTTCCCAGGGTCATACAGCATCGCGGTTTATGCTAAAGGATCGACCCAGCCCACCACGCATCAAGCAAGCCTAGGATTGAACTTGCTACCCTAATCGATGGGTAAGCTTTCTCGTTACCGCTTCTCTCTTTTCCAGCCTCAATACGACTACCGAGTTTTGCCCACTGAAATACGTTCTCGTTCATCCACGTTGATGATGAATGTGCTAAGCATCGATCCGCCAACAAATCTGACGCTTTCGCACACCAATGTCAGCGTCGGTGGTCTCGGATCCGGCAACGGCATCCTTGTTAGTTTGACGCCTTCGGACGACGGTTACGCGACCTCCACGGTCATTCTGTATTCATCAGACGGCGGAAACACCTGGACTAGCGGAGGGACTGGTGTACCGAATTGTACGAGGGCTCACTCGTTTGCTTGCTAGCGACGGCATAGCATCCAACATTCGTTGGGTGTACCTTTCGATCATTGTATGAATTCCAAAACACAATCGACCACGCCTCGCCAAAACTATGCGGGGCGCTTAGAAGCACGGCGAGCCGGTCTGGCCATTAAAAAGAGACGCCACATTATTCTCGGTAGCCTTCGGGTACTGGTGTTTTTCACAGGCGTGGCGATGACCGTTGCGGCATTCACTGGCCGTATGTTCTCGCCGTGGTGGTTGCTCGTTCCAGTCGCTTCGTTCTGGTGGCTCGGCCAGCGGTTAGAACTTGCAGAAGGCGAGCGTACTCGATTCTCCCGAGCCGTCACCTATTACGAGCGGGCACTGGCTAGGCTTGACCAGCACTGGACCGGAACCGGTGAAACGGGGGAGTGCTTTCTCGAAGATCACCACCGCCACCTGTACGCAAGCGACCTGGATCTGTTCGGCCGAGGATCCATGTTTGAACTGCTTTGCAATGCCTGCACTCCCATGGGACAGGAGGTGTTGGCAGAGTGGCTCCTGAAACCTGCAACGACTGACATCATTCGGGCTCGCCAGGACGCGGTGGCGGAATTGGCGCGCCGGTTGGATCTGCGTGAGGACCTTGCTTTGCTCGGAGAGAATGCTCGCGCGGGCGTACGCACGGAAACGCTATACGCGTGGGGAGAGCGGAAACCGCTCCTCGAGCGCTCGTGGTTTCGCGTTCTCGCTTGGGGACTATCAGTCCTCGGATCGACCGCAGTGATTGCATTCCTTGCGTATCTTCTCGTTTATTTCGGGATACTCAAGCTGCCGCAAACAACAGTCGCTGGCTTGCAACTCTATTTCCTTTCCCTGGGCATGATCTACTCGGCAGTCCTTTGGCGCTTCAAAGGACGTACGCACACAATCATTCATGAACTCGCCAACGCTGCACCCGATCTCAGTCTCATTGCGGGGGTTCTCGGCAGACTGGAAACCGAGCGGTTCAACTCGCCTCTCCTGGCTATGCTTCGGACGCAACTGGAGGTTGATGGGCAGCCTCCGTCAATGCGGATCGCGAGACTTTTCAGGCTGGTTGAATTGGTCGACTCCCGCAAAAACATGGCAATGGTCGTGATCCGACCACTGCTGCTGTGGGACATTCATCTCTCTTATGCAATCGAAGAGTGGCGCAGGGTCTCCGGCCCCGCCATGCGACGCTGGTTGAGTGCTGCGGGCGAGATGGAAGCGCTCGAATCTATTGCCGGCTACTATTACGAGCATCCGGACGATGTGTTCCCCGAATTCCTCGCGGAACAGCCTTACTTTGAGGGTAAAGGACTAGGCCACCCGTTGCTACCGGACGACTGCATGGTTCGCAACGATGTGTATCTGGCTCGCGACCTGAGCGTACTGGTCGTGAGCGGCTCCAACATGTCCGGCAAGAGTACGCTGCTTCGCGCTATTGGTATCAACACCGTGCTGGCTCAGGCTGGAGCGCCGGTCCGCGCACGTCACCTGCGCCTTTCCTCGCTTGCCATCGGTGCGTCCATTCGAACCCTGGATTCGCTTCGAGACAATACGTCTCGCTTCTATGCAGAGATCACACAGCTCCGACGCATCCTGGAGAAGGCCGGCGGCAGTACGCCGGTGTTATTTCTGATCGACGAGGTCTTACATGGCACCAATTCGCATGACCGGCGGATCGGTGCCGAGGCGATCGTACGGGGCCTGGTAAATCGGGGAGCGATCGGCTTACTCACAACTCACGATCTGGCACTGGCGCATATTGCCGAGATGCTGAGCCCGCGGGGCGCTAATGTTCACTTCGAAGATCACCTGGAAGATGGGCGGATGCATTTCGATTACCGCATACGCTCAGGCGTGGTGCAGAAAAGCAATGCCCTTGAGCTGATGCGGTCGATGGGCTTCGAGGTGTGATATCGAGGCATACAAGACGGAATCTCGTGGCCCATTCGGAGTGAATCTGAATGCAATTTGACAGCTCTTCGTGTCGCAATGCTTCCATCGGTTCTACTCGTGAGGCACGAACAGCGGGGGTCCAACCAGCGAGCAGAGCGACCGCGAGCAAAAGTAAAGCGGACACTGTGAGACTGAGCGGGTCGCTCGGCTTCAATCCATAGAGCATCGATTGAACCAATCGCATAAGGATGATCGCGACGCCGAGGCCAACCACCACCCCCGCTGTTGCCAGCCATCCCGCCTCTTGCAACACCATGGCACGGATTTGACTACCAGTCGCACCCAACACGAAACGAATGCCGATTTCGTTTGTCCGTTGCGAGACCGTTTAGGCCATGATGATGCCGTAGATGCTCTGCGACAAGCTCTCGCATACGCGTTTCGAGCCCTCGGTTGGACGGGAAATCAAGAACTTGGCTATGCCAAGTCAATCATGGATTACCTCTTCCGGTGGCTGGAATTGCGCTTCCTGTCAGAGAAGCAGTTGGCGTTGTTCGTGGCGACCTCGGCTGATGGCGAAAGCACTGTCAGTGCGTCAAGCAAGGCTTCATCCAGCGTTTCGCAGTTCCGTCAGGACAGTTATGAAGCAGGGGATGCACCTCTTTGTACCACCCGCGGTT
>Ga0206835_1149_pt1 | contig 21694 bp, 10 predicted proteins | sample Alteio_BWOrgCont_31_FD_152853 | JGI IMG/M metagenome (GOLD analysis project Ga0206835, IMG submission 152853) | Enriched cells from forest soil in Barre Woods Harvard Forest LTER site, Petersham, Massachusetts, United States -... | ecosystem: Environmental > Terrestrial > Soil > Temperate forest >...
AAGCGGTAGTATGAGGTACCTGTAAGCGGTGTGAAATCAACCAGCGAGTAATTGTGCGTTTCACTGCTTGTTCCTGCGCCTTTTATGGTACTTACAGTTTCATAGTTTACGCCATCCTGTGTTTTTTCAATGGTAAAGAAGTCGTTATCGCTTTCGCTGGCAGTAGTCCATTGAAGGTTGGCATAATAATTGCTGCATTGGGCGGTGAATGAAGTAAGCTGTATAGGTAAAGGTGAAGCACCGGGGCTCGACGTACCCACATACCAGGTTACACCGGTTGCCTGTCCTATGGTAAGGCCGGTACGTTCCACTTCAAAATCGGTGGCGCCGTAAAATTGTGAAGGAATAACATAGGTGCCGGCAGTTGTGGTAGCGTATGAGGCATTTATATCGGAGGTAAGGAAAGTCTCAAAACCATTTCCACCAAACATTACCTGCATGGTAGTTCCTGCGTTTATGGTGAGTGTGCTAGGGTTTACTTTCCAGTTAGCCACTGAAATACCATACACATTTGTAGCCCAGCTAGCATCAAGGTAGTGCGATGCCAGCACGGTATTTCCCGCCGCTGTAGAGCCTTGCGACAAACTTATAGTGTTACCCACCTTTGTACTTCCCGCACCATTGGTTGCAATCCAGAAAGGCTCAAAAGCGTTTTGTGCAGGAGCCGAACCCAGCGGGTAAAAACCTATAGTAGAAACCGACGCGGCGGTAGGCAATGGAATTGTTGTGGCCGATGGGTACCAGCGGGCAAGTGTTCCTCCATATACCCAGCCTGCTAACGTAGTCGGGGTGGGGTAACTTATAGCGCCCGTTGCAGCATTGCTGGTACCAATAGTAAGGGTATTATTATTCAGATTAATAAGGCCCGTGTTACCGGTATTAAATGTTAGGGTACCGCTAACTGACGGAGAGAAATTGGAAATCTGAAATATGTTGGTTCCGGCTGCCGTCTGGTTCATGGTCATGTTTACAATAAGAGGCGCCACAGCTGAGCCCGAAGTCGCAAATACCTGTGTACCGCTTCCGTCAATATTCATATTACCGGCATTGCTGCCAAAGGTAACCTGGTTGGTATTACTTCCGTTAACAGTTATATTTCCTGTGAAATTACTTGTGTTTGTACGGGCAACGTAAATCAGGTTGCCCGCACCTGTTCCGCTTTCAGTAAAAGTAACATTGGCATTAAAGTTATCGCCTGCACTTGTACCGGTGTACAGGCTGGCTGTTCCCGAATTGATTATAGTTGCTGCAGCATTAAATGTGTTTCCCCCGTTTACGGTACTGCTGTTTCCCGATGTGTGCTGAAGGCTGGTAACACCGTTAAATTCATTGTTTTCAAAAAGCAATTTGCCGACAGTTGCAGTTAGTGTACTCCAGCAAGTATCACTTATAAGGTATCCGTTTGCATTGGCATGGTTAATTGTAATGGTTGTAGCTCCATCGAAAGTGGCGTCGATAATATAACCCGCAGTGTCAGCAACAAGGTTAACGGGGCCGTTGAAAGTATTAGGCAATGAACTTGCCGCTGTAGTGGTACCGCCAACATAAAGTGAGCCTGTGCTTCCTGATGTATTAATAGTTTGTGTTTTAGGGCCAATTTGAGTTACATTTTCAAGATATGTATTGGTTTGACCACTTATTGAACCCGTTAGAAACTGGCCCCCGGAATTTAACAAAATAGTACTGTATTTACTATCTCCGAAATAGAAGAAGCCGGTGGATGTAGACGTGGAGTTAAGTGATATAGTACTGTCAAAGACTACCGTGCTTGAATTGCCTGCTGCTGCATCGGCAAAAGCCATATTACCTGTAAGGCTCACTGTAGCCACCACAGGACCATAGAATGTTAAAGATGAGTTACCGTTTCCATTCTGCCTGCCAATATAAAAACCACCTACAGTAGTTGAGTTGGCAATTGTTGTACCATAAAAAGCATTACCTGTTGAGTTGGCACAAATAATAAAGTTATTATTGCTTCCTCCCGTAGCATTGGCATAAAAACTGGCGTTAACAAAAGTATCTGCAACAGCATTGTTGTCGCCCATCCTCCAGCGGCTTGCGGTGCTGCTATCTCTGAATGTTACAGGGCCGTGATAATAATTTCCTCCACCGAAAACGTCATCAACATTCAATGATTTCATGAATTTCGCAGCGCCGTACTCTGTTGTATTTGTTATTTGTATCTGGCCCGATTGTACACTAATAGTAATTCCATTGGTTGAATTACCGAATGCTGTACCCTTCATGTAGAATATTTTGGTGCTGGAAGGGTCGGTAACCGTAAAGTTTGCTCCCGCAACGCTGGTTGTTATTGAACCTGCTTTATAGGTATCGGTAGTGGCTGTTGGAGCGCCTGTTGTTATATAGCTATGCCCTTGCAGGTCGAGATAACCTTTGGTAAATGTATTATTACCCGATACATTTATATTGGCTGATACCGTTAGATTAGGATTCGCGGCCGAAGTATTATTGAAAGTAAGATTATAAAAGTTCTCGCCACCTGAAGGGAAAGTAAGCGTTTGCAAAGCAGTGCCATCAAAATTAACCGTGCCTGTTCCGGCGCTCAACGCACCATTGTCGGTATAATTTCCGGCTACTGAAAGTGTGAAAGTACTTAGGCCCAGTGTAACGGTGCCTGTACCGTTTTGTATAAGTATGTTACCTGATACCGTGGTATTGGCTGCCAACGTATTGGTTGTGGAAGCGCTTCCACCCGTAACAGTCAAATTAGCATAAGTTGGCGTACCGGATATAGTTTGGCTGGCATTGGCCTGGTATATAACATAGCTTCCTGAATTTAATACAATGCCCGCGGTTGTGTAATTGGTAGGGAAGGTAACTGCTGTTGCAACGCTTGTTGAGCCAAGCAATAGGGTAGCTCCCGTTGACATTGTCATGCTGTTCGCACTTCCGGTAACCTGGTTTGCACCGCAGTTAAACACACCCTGTGTAATAGCAAAGTTACTATTGATGGTAATGGGCTGTGCAAGCGTAACTGTATCGGTTTGGGCGCCCTGGTCCTGCGTAAGTTTATTGAAAGCTATAGGAGAAGCTGTACCACCTATTGTTTGAGTTGTTGAACCATCAAAAATAAAAGTGCCCAATGCCGTAAGCGTTCCATTGTCGGTAAAATTACCGGTTAAATAAAGATTCATGGCAGCGCCCATAGTAAGGGTACCCGCGGCACCTATTGTCAGGTTACCGGTAATATTAAAGGTTCCTGCTCCTGTAAATGCAACGGTTCCATTATCTATTAAACTATTACCCATATTAAACGTTCCTGTAGAAAAATTAATTGTACCTGCATTGGTAAAGCTGTTCGTTACATTAAATATTCCGGTGGTAAACGTAATTGTACCGCTATTCGATACAGTGGCGGCGGTAACCGCATTAGCATTAACAGTAAGTGTATTACCTGCCCCGATAGTAAGTGTTCCGCTTACTGTAACAGGGGCCGTAGTAGTTGAAGCCGTAGTTGTACCACCTGCAATATTCAAATTATAAAAGGTAGTACCCGATGTTCCGCTGATAGTAGTTGCTGCTCCGAAAGTAACTGTACCATTTTCAGCATTGAAGGCTGCAGTAGAATTATTATTGGTCCATATACCATTTGCAGTAATGCTGTAATTTGAGGCCGATGCATCAAGTATTCCTGCAGTAAGGGTAAGCACATTGCTTACTGTTATTGCCTGGCCCAATGATACAATGTTTGAGCCTGAAGCGCCTGTGTTGTTTATAGTCAGGTTGTAAAATGTTGTTCCCGCTGAACCGGATATAGATTGGTTGGCTGTTCCATCATAATCTACAGTACCGGTACCCTGTGTAAATGTTGAATTATTAACAAAGCTGCTCCCTATATTAAGTGTACCCGTAGTAAAACTTATAGTTCCATTGTTTGTTAGTGTACCCGTAGCCGTATATATTCCCGTAGTGAAAGCAATGGTACCGCTATTGCTTGTTGTGCCTGTTACACTAAGTGTTCCGGAGGTAAAATTAATTGTACCCGAGGCATTGTTCGTTGCAGTTCCTGTAACATTCAAGGTGCTCGCATTTGCTGTAATAGTTCCCGAATTATTCAGGATAGCGGCTGTTTCTGTAAGCCCCCCGGTTATGGTAATGGTAACACCACTATTAACTACCAGGTTGCTGGTAACAGTTATAGGATACGTAGTGGCGGTTGTAGAAGTTGAACCGCCAAAAGTAAGGTTATAAAAAGTCATGGAAGCTGCGCTGCCATTTATAACTCCTGCTGCCGCCCCGCCAATAGTAACCGTGCCGTTTTCAGGTACAAAAGCAGCCGAAGACACATTATTGGTAATACTTTTTGTAACGTTAAGTGCATAATTGGAAGCGGTAACATCAAGAACGCCTGAGGTAAACGTAAGGGTATTCGTAACCGTTAGCGTTCCTCCGGGAGAAACCACATTAGAACCTGCAGCACCGGTATTGGCTATAATAAGATTACAAAATGTTTCAGCGGTAGAGCCTGAAATAGCCTGGTTAGCCGCTCCTTTAAAAGTAGTAGTGCTTGTACTTGATGAAAAAATGCCGTTATCACTAAAGTTTCCGCCAATATTAAAATTGCCTGTAGTAAAAGAAAGTACCCCGCTTCCCGCATTGGTAACATTACCCAAAACAGTAAGCGTGGCTGCGCCAACCGTTACTGAGCCCGAATTATTCAGTGTTCCGTTAACTGTAGTTGTTTTACCACCACCATTAATGGTGGCTATAGCCCCTGCGTTCACTACCATATTATTGCTTATAGTAGTGGAATTGGTTGTACAGGTTACAGCAGTAGTACCTGCAATAGTTAGGTTATAGAAAGCTATTGCTGCAGAACCATTAATGACAGCGGCGGCCGCGCCACCAATAATTACAGTACCGGTTTCAGGTACAAAAGAGGTTGCAGTGGCGTTGTTGGTAAAGTTCTTAGCAATGGTTACTGAATAGGCTGTCGCTGAAACATCAAGGTTACCCGAAGAAATTGTAAGTGAACCGCCAATAGTAATATTATTGCCAAGCGACACGGTGTTTGAACCTGCAGCGCCTGTGTTACTAATAGTAAGGTTAAAAAACGAAAGGCCCGAACCCGATATAGATTCGTTGGAAGTAGCACTTGCAAACGTAATGGTGCCTGCAGCATTGGAAAGTGTTCCGTTATTGGTAAGGCTAGCAGAAACAGTTAGTGTTCCGCTACCGGTAAGTGTTCCACCGGCATCAACCGTTACGTTATTACAAACAGGCGTTGCACCGTTTATGGTTATGTTGGCACCGCTAACTATTTCAACATCATCAGTCGATGTAGGCGCTACTCCCCCTACCCAACTGCCAGGAGTTGTCCAGTTTCCCGTAACCGCCTTACTTTGAATTAGTGCATTTGCATTGAAAGCAAATAATATAAATAAACCTGCAAGGAAAAATTTTGAAAGACGAGAGTAATGCTTCACCATAGGTGCATCGGTTTAGTAAAAAAAAATAATTACTGTAGCTTTAAGAAACTGGCACTAAGTACGGATAACCTTCCATTATGTTACAAATATTAGATTTTTTTTGCTTTTTTCAAAACAATCAACCATGATTTTTATCAGAAAATCAGAATGTTACGCAATTGTTAACTGGCATTATGCTAGGAAACCAAGGCCTTTCAGTGCCACTTTATGGCCTGAATATGGTATGTTAATAAATAAGCGTAGGGTGCTTATTCCTTAATGAATTTGTTTTGGCTTATTACGCCGTTAGGTCCGGAAAGCTGCAGAATATAATTACCTGATGGTATGCCCGCTGTATTTATATCAAAAGTATTGCTTCCTTTTTGCGCCATATAGGTATAGGCACCTAAGCTTTGGCCCGTTCCGGCACTAATAATAGTAAGTACCACTTGCCCCGCTGAAGCTAAACCATAATTAGCCGTTACGTTAGTCGTTGCCGGGTTGGGAAATATACTGGTATTACCCAGTGATGCAATATATATAGGAACAACTGTTGTATTGGTAGAATGCCCGTCAAAATCTACCTGTGTAAGCCTGTAATATGAAACACCCGAGAAAGGAGTTTCATCTGTTGCATTATAATTTTTTACGGTATTACTGTTACCGGCTCCGGCAACTGTAGTCACAGTATCATAATTAACTCCATCATGTGTTTTCTCAATAATAAATTGCTTATTATTTATTTCCGATGCAGTCGACCATGTTGTAAGCACCGTTCCTGCCTCTTGTAGCTGGGCATTAAAATCGAGCAAGGTTATAGGCAATGGGTTTGATACCTTATTAAAAGTGCCGAATGTAAATGGCCCCATATTCGATGAGTTCGTAGCGGCTGTAATATTACCCGGGCTTGCACCTGTAATGGCCGCTTGGCCCTCGTCTATCCATGACGAGCCATTGAAATAGGCCACCCTTAAAGTGTTGTTAAAGGTAAGTATTCCGCTTGCCGCGGCATTTTGCCAGTAAAGGGTAACGGTAATTGCATCGCTGCCTGTTTGTGCAAGATTCCAGTATTCTATGGTGCTAACTCCCACCAACGGTGCGGTGAAAGAAGTGGTATTGGCATAAGCCGAATGGTAATATTGGGCAGTAAATTCATTGCCTGCTGTGGCAGGTGCTGTCATACCTATGGGTGCATACGTGCCACTGTTTCCTACAGGAAATACAAATGCCGTGTTACCTATTTTGTTTAAGGGGCCGTTTACATATGAGCTGGCTGAACCTCCGCTGACTGTTGAACCTGCTTCAAGAGTAAGGCTATTTACTGATGTAGTTGTAATGGTTCCATTAGTAAGGGTAAGGTTATTGCTGACAGTTTCAGCGTCGCCAAGGGTTACCCCGCCTCCCGTATTATTAATAACCAGGTTTCCCATAGGGTTTGCAACAGTACCTGTTATAACCTGGTTAACAGAACCGGTAAAAGACATAGTATTACTTGAAGGAGAAATAAATGTGCCGGAATGGTTAAAAGCAAACGTGCCGTTACTGCCTTCAAAATTAACGATAGAAAAGCCCGATGCATCAAATACCATGTTGGTGTTAATGTAAATGCTTAATACATTAAGTACCCCACCATTAAAGGCCGAAACATTTTTTGATGTACCTGCTTCAAAGTCGAAATTGGGATAGTTGGTTGACGCCTGTGCATCAACTCCATAATAGGTTGAACTGCCTTGGGTACCTGTATATCCGAACTGAACGGTTCCCCCGGTTACAGAATAAAGGGTAGCAGCTACGTTGGCCCCACCCATATCAAGGTCCTCTATATCTGCATTGCAGGCGTCCTGCAATATTACAGTGCCGCCGCTCATAACGGTTTTGCCGCCTACAACATCGGCAAGCTGGAAGGTAATCCAGTTAGAATATCCGTTATACGCCAGTATCAGTGTACCGCCACTCATTTCAAAATCAACATAATCGCTCCCTGTTAAAGCATTGAACCCTGCACCAACATACATTGTGCCACTTGAAAGATATAGCTGTGGAGTACCTCCATTAACCGTGTACTGAAAATCGTAACCACTGTTTTCTCCCTGGCCGGTCTGCACATTAAGGATACCACCATTCATAAATATTTTGCCCGATAGTATAGCGTTACCTGTGCTTGCATTTTTACACAGGTTCATGGTTCCTTTATCTGATTCTATTACTACGCCAAAGGGAATAGAAAGCGCACTGTTAGAACCACTGTTATATGAATCGTTAAGTGTGCCGGTATTATCCATTTTAAATGTGCCCTTGGTGAAAGTAAAGTAATAGTTGCCGCCTGAGTTTATACCTGAAATAAAGTTGGCATCCTGAACATCGAGCGATGTGGCAGCCGAGCCCATATTTAAAACCACAGTTCCGGCAATTGTATAGGTACCTCCGCCCGATATTATTGAATTAGCGGCTCCATTAAACGTAAGTGCGGAACCCGAGTTTGCTGCCGTAAATGTGCCGCCATTAGTAAAGCTGCCGCCAATACTAAGACTGTTGGCCCCGTTAATGGTTACCGAACCGGTTGCCGCTATGGTAAGGCTAAGGCATACATCGGCGGCATTAACTGTCATAGCCATTGAAGCCGGAACAACTACATTTTCTGTTGCTAAAGGAATGTGTCCCTGCGACCAGTTTCCGGGCGTTTCCCATGTGCCCGATGTATTGGCTGTATTGGTAACAGCCCAAGCAGACATTGATAGTAAAAGGCTTAAAGAAATTAGCAGTAAGGGGTAACTGTATTTCATATATATTGTTTCGGAGTTTCTCAAAATTACTAATAATCACTACCTGCTAAAAGCAAAAAAACAGTATTTAATAACTTTTCTGTCTTGAAAAGTATTAACATAACTATCTTATATTCAATCTATTGGCGCAAAAATGGTATATAAATAACCAAGAAAAGAACTTTATTCCCTATTTTATACGTAGTCTATTAAAAAATGTTTCAGAAACGGGTTGTTTTAAACATTCATCCTATCATTTTGGGTTGAAGGTTGCGAAATAACCAGGAATTCAAGCGTAGTATTGCTTTGGTTGGCCACATAATGCTGTGTTCCTGCGTTAATAAGTATACCCGTTTGGGCACTTACTATAAATTCATCGTTTTCGCAATAAAATGTGGCCGTACCTTTTAATATGTAAAAATATTGCTGTGCTGTTTTATGATAATGCAACTGTTCCCTTGTGCCCGCAGGCATATTTTCCTGCTTTACCGATAGCCCGGGTGTCTCGGCCAGGGGCCATCCATCGCAATTATTTCCCCATGTGTAATGGGTTACATTATGTTTGTTTGTAATTATAGCCATGCGATATTAGTATATAGTTAAAAGCTCATAAAGTTCATAAAGGTAGATAAAAGGGAAGATAAGGAAAAATAGCGATGAGTATTGATTGACATACTAAAGAGACGGTGCTGGGGTAAAACTAATGGGGGACAGAGCAACCTCACAAGCTACTGTCCCCCATATAAACCCGGCAAGGCCGGGACGGAGCTGGCACTCCCATTTTATTTTAATGATTTAACTGAAAATGGATAGGTATTTTATAACGTACACGAACCGGTTTTCCGCCTTGTGAACCCGGATCCCATTTAGGCATAGCTTCCAGAACCCTTACAGCTTCTTTATCGAGCGCCTGGCCACCAGGCACGCCACGTACAATGGTTACATTACTTATTGAACCATCGGTTTCAATAATAAAGGACGCATATACTGTTCCCTCAGTACCTGTTTCAGTCATTAATTCAGGGTATTGTATTTTTTTTCCAAGGTAATCGTACAGGTCGCCATGGAATTTAGGCATAACAGCGGCCCAGTCAATAGCATCGGGTACTTTGGGGCCATCGCCAGTACCGGGGCCTGTTCCTATGCCGGGGCCGGGTGGCTGTGTGGGGCCGGGGTCAGGGTTTCCGGGGCCCTTTTCACCAAAATTTTTATCGTTCTTATTTTTATTCGTTAAATCACTATCAGGTTTCTGAATAGGGTCCTTTTTAACATCGGGTACAGTGTTTTTACTCGCGTCGGTAGTATTCGGGTTCGACGGAGGCTTAACCGGTGTAGTGTTTGTAGAGGGTTTCGGCTTAGGCGGTTTGGGCGGGTTAGTATAGTCAATTGTCCGGGTAGTAATAATTAAATGATTCTCGGCATCGCCAGGGATTACCTCTTTATGAAAAAGGTTCATTAGGAGCGGTAACCCGCCTGCTATTACCAGGAAAGATATGCTGAAGAGAAACCCCAGCAGCAAAGTAAAGTTGTAACGTTTGCGGATGTAATATGCTCCATAGTCTTTGTGGCGCCCTTCAAAAACTATGTTGTTGCGGCCGATGCTTGTTACATCTGACCAGTCGCCGTTTGTTTTGTGACCTATCATGGCTTTTGGATTTAAAAGTTAGGTCACTTTGTTGCATGCGTGTAGGTTGTATTTATTAATATAACGCAGCATTATGCAGTTTATTGTGCAGGAAGATTGAATACCGATTTGATAATTTGGTGATTTGATAATTCCCCTAGGAACTTTCTACTTTATGAACTTTATAAACTTTCTACTCCTTTACAAGTTTCCCACTACCCATGCATTTACCATCTTCCGCAGTAATGCGGTAAAAATATATACCAGCCGGTTGACCTGAAAGGTCGAGCGTAAAGCGGGGAGCGGAGAAAGAGGATTTAAATACTTTTTCACCCAACACATTATAAACTTCAATCACTCCGCTCTGTTTCTCCGCACTCTGCTCTATTGCAAATATGCCGTTGGAAGGGTTGGGGTAAATAATTATTTTTTCATCATTTGCCATTAACTGAAGTAGTCCTGTTGTTGTATCATTGTCTACAGTCATGCAAGCGCTATCGAAACAACCATGAGAATCGGTAACGGTGCAACAATAGTTTCCAGGGCATTGTTTTGTTATTGAATCTATAGTTTGCCCCGATGACCATAAATAGTTATAGGGTATTGTGCCCCCGCTGACTTTCACCCATGTAATACCGTTACATGTTTTTTCATCATCGGGCCATGCTGTGGCTATAATTTTTAGTGGTGCAGGCTGAGTAATATGTACAAGCGTATCAGCTCTGCAACCATTCGTATCAGTTACAGTAAAAGTATAAGTTGCTGCCACAAGGTTCTGTGCAACAGTATCTGTTCCACCCGAGGGAGACCATAAATACCTATACGGCTTTGTTCCACCACTAATACTTACCACAGCGCTTCCGTTACTATCGCCCGGGCACTTTAATGCCGGAGTATATGAAATAAGTGAAACTTTAAGTGTTCCGCTATCTCTAATAGTAAACATGGCTGTTTTTACACATCCTGAAGAGTCGGTAATAATACATGTATCATTACCCAAAGCCAGGCCGGTAATGGTTGAATTTGTATTGGTTATTGGAGACCAGCTATACATATATGGTGGTGTGCCTCCTGAAACGATGACACTCGCTGAGCCATTGTTACTATTACATGCCGATAATGTAGAGGATGTATTTATAACCAATGGAGAAGATGGAGTAATGATAGTAACTGAATCAGTTATAGTGTCATTCGTTATATTATCTTTAATTGTTACCCTATATTTTCCGGCGGGCAACCCGGAAATAGTATTTGAAGATGTCCATCCGGAACCCCAATTGTATGAATAAGCGGGAGAATCAGACGGATCATCTCCAAATGCCATAACAGTTACACTCCCATTACTATCTCCAAAACATTTATTAGAAACACTTATAATAGAATCCCGAAGTGACATGTAGTCAAACACAACCCCATAAATACTCCCAGAAGGCCCTCCGTTTTCCGTCATACCATAAAAAACACCCCCGGAAAATATCAATGAACCTTGAGGCCAAATACCATTATCACCATTAAAATGAAGGAGTATTTTATACCCACTACCATTAGTATCTATTGAAAACATACAGCCATATGGCCAAATACCGCCTCCCTGAGATGTAAGTCCATATAATGAACTTCCAATACGTATTAATGAGCCCATGGCGCCTCCGCCATTTGTACCATTAAAATTAAATATTATATTATAGTTGCTACCAGTAGTATCAATAGAAAAAATGTTCCCAGCGCCAGTTGCGCCTCCCGTATATGTAAGACCATACAAAGTGCTTCCAGACAATATTAAAGAGCCGTAAGGAAGTTCGCCATTAGTACCATTGAAATCGAGCATATCTTTAAACCCGCTGCCATTAATATTTATAGAGAAAATAAGGCCTTCATCATTTGCCCCGCCGTGAGGCGTCATTCCATACAATGTATTTCCCGAAAGTATTAAATCACCTTCCGGTTCATTACCATTGGTTCCGTTGAAATCAAACAGGTCCTTATAGTTAGTCCCATTTGTATCCAGCGAGAAAATACAGCCATCACTATTTGCCCCTCCCCCGCCCGTCATACCATATAAAGTATCTCCCGAAAATATTAAATCACCCACCGGGACTGCCCCATTTGCCCCATTAAAATCAAATATGTCCTTGTACCCGAACCCATTAGTATCAATAGAAAAAATACATCCATTATTATATGCCCCGCCCCAGCCAGTCATCCCAAACAATTTATTCCCTATAAGGGTTAATGAACCCCAAGGGTGGGCGCCATTTGCACTATCAAAATCGAGCAGTTTTTTATAGCCGTTGCCATTAGTATGAATAGAAAAAATGCATCCCTTATCCTTTGCCCCACCACGTGAAGTCATTCCATATAATACATTTCCTGAAATAGTTAAAGAGCCGTATGGGTTTCTGCCATTTGTATCATTGAAAGAAAGTAAGTGAGGGTAAGGGTACTGGGCACTAATAGTTCCGGTTCCTAAACAGAATAAAGTAAGGATTAAAATATATATATTTTTCATATTCAGTGGCTTCATTAGAACACTAAGGTACGAATTAAAAATAAGAATGCCATGACATAGGTCATGGCATTCCAAATTAACTAATAACAGGTTATGTTTACTATTCCACTACCAGCTTCCCTCTGGCTATAATCGTACCCGATTTATCCACTACTTTATAAATGTAAATTCCGTTAGGCTGACCTATAAGGTCAATTTTGAATTCTGAATTTTGAATGTTGAATGATTGAGCGTAGACCTTTTCGCCTAATACATTATAAACTTCAACTTTGCTGTTAGCTAATAGCCATTGGCTATTAGCTTGAAAAATAAATACACCGTTGGACGGGTTGGGGTAAACTTCAATGCCATTTTCTTCAGGTGTTATATCATTTACAGAAGTTATAACACTGCAAACATTGGTATAAACACCGCCATTACTTACTCTTCCGCTGTCAACACTTGTTATGGCTCCCCCATTGACTACCACCCCTCCGCTATCTACCATACCACCAGAGGTAACCGCCCCTCCCGCAGAATGCGAACTGCATGAGCCACCGTTCGAGTCGGTTTTTACCAGGTACATATCAAAGTTTCCCGCGCCAAACGAATTTGTTTCACCTGCAAGGGCATATCCCCAATCGTAGGTTTGCACCAGGGAATTCGATTCATCAGAATTATTTCCACCATAAGTCTTAGTCCATTTTACATTGCCCCCTGCATCTAATTTTACCAGGTAGGCATCGCTGTTAATTGTATCATTATAAGAAGAAGTAAGGCCTGAAACGGCATAACCTCCGTCGGCTGTTTGCACTATTGAATTACCGTAATCATCATTTTTCCCGCCTATAACTTTAGTCCATTTTACATTACCCACTGAATCAAGCTTTATTATATATACATCGGAAGCGCCTGCACCATAAGAATTAGTGTACCCTGTGGCTATACATCCCCCATCTTTTGTGGCAGCAATGCCCGAACCTACCTCATAACTACCTCCGCCAACAGACCTGCCCCATTTAAAATTACCCGCTGAATCTACCTTCACAACATATATGTCTCCGTAAACAGTATCTCCGTATGAAGTGGTAAAGCCAGTCAGAACATATCCACCATCGGTAGTTTGGGCTAACGCGTAGGCAGCGTCGAATATGCTTCCACCAATTGCCTTGGCCCATTTAAGGTTTCCTGAAATATCGAGTTTTATTAAATAAAAATTCGATTGCCCGGGCCCGAATGAACTGGTGTACCCACCAATCACAATATCTCCTGCTTTATCCTGTATAACCGCATCACCCCTGTCAGTATTTGGCCCGCCTATTGTCCTGCTCCATTTAAAATTACCCATCGAATCAAGCTTCACTATATATACATCTTCTGCAGCAGTATCGCCAAACGACGTAGTGGAACCTACTACTGCAAAACCCTTATCATTAAGCTGGGTTATGGCAAAACCAACCGTCCCGTATTTTCCATCTATAGTTCGCGTCCATGCCAGGTTACCGGCATAATCTAATTTGCATACATACATTGCACCATTTACGGGGTCGGCATACGATTGTGTATACCCTGTAAATACATAGCCACCATCAGCAGACTGTACCATAGCATAACATTCCTCTATGTTTGTTCCGCCAACAGCAAACTCGCCCTGGTATAATTGAGCAAATGAAATTGAGGCGCCAAGAATTAATAATGAAGCCGTAAGTAATAGTTTCTTCATATAATTAGTTTTATTCTTTAATCAGCTTTCCCGTTGAAATAAGTTTTCCTTCTTGTGTAATTAAACGATACAAATATATACCAGCTGGCTGACCTGAAAGGTCGAGCGTAAAGCGGGGAGCCGAGAAAGAGGATTTAAATACTTTTTCACCCAATACATTATAAACTTCAATCACCCCGCTCTGTTTCTCCGCACTCTGCTCTATTGTAAATATGCCGTTGCTTGGGTTGGGGTAAACAGTAACTAAATTGTTTGAAGGTGAAAGCTCATTTATTCCTTCAGGTGAGCCCCATTCAGCAATATAATTTTCAGGCTGCCCTCCGGCAGAGTCGAATGGTCCGCCAGCATATACATTGCCATTGTAAACACAAAGTCCGTTAATCTGAACTCCGTAGTTAAGTCCCGACCCCAATGCCGACCAAGTTGTTCCATTCCATTTTGCAATATTGTTGACAGGATTACCCCCAGCCATCGAAAAGGAACCTCCTACATAGAGTCCGTTGCCGTCCCCTGCCATAGAATATACTCCATCCAAAATAATATTTATCCCTGTTCCCAATGCTGACCATGCAGTATCGTTCCAACATGCCACATTATTGGCATGTACATTATTTATACTGTCAAAAGCTCCGCCCACATATAGCAATCCGTTATATACATACAGTGCTTCAACCCCATAAGGATAAGTTTTTCCCGGGATAGTCCAGGTTACTCCGTCCCAGCATGCAAGATTACTGGCAGGATTTCCACCGGCTAATGCAAAACCGCCGCCTACGTAAAGCTTATTATGATATACAGCAAGGGCGAAAACATCACCATTCGTGCCACTTCCCAGGGAAGACCAGCTTGTTCCGTTCCACATTGCAATGTGACTTGCAGGCTTTCCACCAGCGCTGTCAAATAGACCTCCGGCGTAAAGATTACCATTATATACCGCTAATGCAAGTATTTCATAATTAGCACCTGTGCCTATGGCCGACCAGGAAGTTCCATTCCATGCTGCAATATTATTAGCCGGGGTGCCTCCGGCAATAGTGAAATTTCCGCCAGCTATAAGGTTTCCATTATACAAGCAAAATACTGAAGCACCTCCGTTAAGTCCACTTCCCAAGGCTGACCATGAGGCTCCATTCCATTCGGCAATATTATTAACCGGGTTACCGCCAGCCAAGGTAAACCCACCTGAGGCATATAAATTGCCATTAAAAGTATCTACTGAATAAACAATGCCATTCATACCACCATTGAGGCCCATCCATGTTTGACCAAATGAAGATGACTGGCTAAAACTTAAAATCGAAAAAATAAATGCAATTTTTTTCATAGCAAGTGGATTTACTCCACCAAAGATAGGAAAAACTAATTTGATAATTTGATGATGTGCCTATTTGATAATGTATTTTTTAATTATCAAATCAATACCCATTACTCAACCACCAGCTTCCCTGTGCCAATAATTGTGCCCGATTTATCCACTACTTTGTAAATGTAAACCCCGTTGGGTTGACCTGAAAGGTTGAGCGTAAAGCGGGGAGCGGAAAAAGAGGATTTAAATACTTTTTCACCCAACACATTATAAACTTCAATCACTCCGCTCTGTTTCTCCGCACTCTGCTCTATTGTAAATATGCCGTTGCTTGGGTTGGGGTAAACAGTAACATCATTGTTTGAAGGTGAAACTTCGTTAATACCACCAGGGAATCCCAGCTGCAACTGGGCAACATAATTTAAACGCAGCGTATCTCTGTATTCACTCCCATAGCAGCTATCAAACACCCCGCCAACATAATTATTCTCATTACCTGTAGAAAAAGGTGAACACGTTAATGCATATACTGTTGCATTCAACTGGCCTATAATATACCAACCACCATTGTATGCAGCAATATATGGGCTGCTAACTTTATCTACATGCCTGAACTTGCCACCTACCAGCAATATATTACCCACATATTCTGTTTTGTGCGATTTGATTATTACAGCATACGGGGCATCTCCCTGGGACAGTGCAAAAACAGTATCATCGGTTCCCGGCCCAAGGCTATCCCATTTATTTATACTGTAATGCTCCCATGAAGCAATATGATTTGCTGTCAAATTACCAGCTTTAGTAAAAGCCCCACCTGCATAAAGTGCATCATAGCCAGTTAATGCATAAACATTATCATTCGTACCGTGTCCTAATGAATCCCATTTGGTTCCATCCCATTTGGCTATGTGATTTACCTGCACTCCGTTTGAACTAATAAATGAACCACCAGCATAAAGGGTATCTTTATAAACCGTCAATGCATATACCGTATTACTATCGAACCCTGCACCTACTGCTGACCAACTTGTACCATCCCACTTCGCTATTCGTTTAGCGGGAACACCACCAGCCATAGTAAAATCTCCACCGGCATAAAGCGCGTTATTATAAACTGTTAATGCGTACACATTTCCGTTTAAGCCGCTTCCTAACGAGTCCCAGGCTAAACTGTCCCAACTGGCGATATGATTAGTATACGTGCCTCCTGCACTATCAAAGCTGCCTGCAGCATACAGTTTTTTGCCATACATTGCAAGGGTATTCACTGTTCCATTTGTACCTGTTCCCAGCGGCGACCACTTATTAGTATACATGCTATATTCCGCCACGTGGGCGCATGCTTTTTTGCTTGATATCATAAAATCGCCACCGGCATAAAGCGGGCTACGGAATGTGCTGTCGTGCATTATCAATGCTCTCACGCAATACTGCGTCCCTCCCATTCCCGATGAAAGAGTATCCCAATCAATAAATGGTATGGCGTACTGCGCTCTTACATTTTGCACAGTTACTAATTCAAACAAGCAAATAACAGAAATAAGTAATAGTTTCCTCATGAGTTGGTTTTTAGAAGTACTAAGATATGAAAAAGAACAATGAACTATCCCAAAGGGATACATTAGCATGAATGATGAATTAAGAACTTAGCCTAACTCATCATTCATATCTCAGAACTCATCACTCCACAATAAGTTTCCCTGTGCCCACTATAGTACCCGATTTATCCACTACTTTGTAAATATAAACTCCGTTTACCGGATTCGGTATACTTACTTGATTTGCACCATTAGTAAGCAACTGGGTATAAATTTTTTCACCAAGTACGTTGTAAACCTCAAGTTGGCTATTGGCTATTGGCCATTGGCTATTAGCTAATTGAATTGTGAACTCACCTTTATTAGGATTAGGATAAACTCTTAGTTCTTCGTTCTTAGTTATTAGTTGATTTATTCCTGTTGTTAAAGTTGAGCCCATTTCAAGCCCGTTTCCAAAACTTGATACCCATACATTGCTATGGTCGTAGGGGTCGATAAACACCCTTGTTGGCTGGTGGAACGGATATGCATTTACCGGCGTAAATACAGGTTTTGTGGCGCTTATATTCGAAGTGTACCACAGCCCGCCTGTTTCAGTAGTAAGGTAAGCGGCTTCTTTCACAGTTGGGTCGAAGGTAACCGAGAAACAACTGCTGGTATCGCCCACATTAGCCATTGACGTGTTTATTAATTTGGTCCAGCTTGTGCCACGGTTAGTGGTGCGGAATAAACCACCCTGCCCGTTAGCCGCTCCGCCCCAGCCGCTGTATACGCAGCAATACCATGTGTCCTGGGTAGCATCGTTAGGGTCAACGGTCAGGTCCATAGTCCAGTATTTCATGCCGGGGTCGCTGACATCGGTCCAGCTTGTGCCCTGGTTTGTACTTACAAATACGCCTGAGCTATCGGTAAAGTTCGACGAATTTCTTCTGCCCGAGAATGTAGCTATCAATGTACCATCATTCAATACTCTAATATCTAACGGGTGCCCTTGTGTACGTGGCGGATTATTACAATGCGTCCATGTTGCGCCTGTATTCAGGTTAATGTTATTGCTTATCCATATACCACCTGCGTTGCCGCTTCCGGAATGGTTTATAACACTTGCATACATACGGTTAGCATTGGTAGGGTCGAGTGCCAGCCATATTACAGGCTTGCCAAACGCTTTCATGGTGTTGAATGTTTTACCGGTGTCGGTTGAATACATAATAGCACCGTTACCCACATCAATAATAGCATCGGTAAGGCGGGTACTCTGGTACATATCATGTATGCTCGATGTAGCTGCATACAGCACTCCGTTTGCAGGGTTCTTTAAAAACTTGTATGTAGTATTAAAATTCAGCCCGCTGCAATCAAAGCCCCATGTATTGCCCCCATCCTGGCTGCGAACCGCGTTAACGTCGGTAAATCCGCCAAAAACATGAAGTGAGTCGTACCATTGCAAATCCCATGTCGAGGTCATTTCTATACCGGTGGTGTTGTAATATTTTTTGGTAGGTGTGCTGGCATTAGCAGGGTTAAGTTCTGAAGGCGGAACATACATAGCCTGCCATGTTTTACCACCATCGGTTGTTTTATGCGTAAAGCCTTCGTCGGTTTCTACAACGGTAAGCGAATCGTTAGGCGACATAGCCAAGCCGAACACATAACCGGGCCAGCTCCAGCCAAAATCGCCACCTTGCCCGCAATAACCTGTTTGAATATTTTTATTGCCTGAAGTGTTGAACACATATTTCCACGATGTTCCCCCATTCGTTGTTTTAAGTATCATGGGTTCTCCAATGCTGCTTTCTCCACCTAAAAATGCTTCATTAAGGTTGTTGGCTGTAACCACATACATGGGCCAGTCGCCTGCTGTAATACCTGTAATTGCTTTTGTCCATGCACCGGGATATGTCATGGTGTAAACATTGGCATACGAACTTGCATTTTCACCGGTAGTGCCCGGGTATGCGCTGCCCGACGTTTGTGTAACGCAATAGAATTTTGTTGTAGCACCCACCTTAGTAGCCGCAAACGATATAATGTCTTCACCTGCTACGGCATCGGTTAATGCCGACCATGTTGTGCCTCCATTAGTAGAAATAAGTAAGCCCACCTGGGTACATATATATATATTCTTGCCATCGAAAAACCAGCCGGCTATATAGGCCCCGTTACCTGTTGCATCGGTATACAATGCCGAACTAAACGTGGTACCGCTGTTAGTTGACTGGTAAATATTGCTGTAATCGGTCACAAAGAGTTGAGTTGTGCTTTGCGGGTTGGCAAAAAGTGTCCAGCAGCCATTGCCACCCGATGGGTCGGTAACTTCATTCCATGTAACACCCCCGTCTGTCGACATGGAAGGTATATCGCTCTCGCTCATTTCATCGCTGTTCAGGCAATAACGTATGTTGGTATTGCTGGTGAACGACACCATAGCCTGAGGGCCACCTGTAAGTTGTCGCCAGTTTACAACTGTCCATGCTGCACCACCATTGGTAGTATGGTACAGGTCGGTCATATCGGTTGAGGAATATATTTCCTGCGAATTAAACGGGCTTATACTCGGGCTATACTGCGCCCCTCCCCCGCTTATGCCATGGGCCATGAAACTGGTTGGCTGGGCAAATGAGAGCGTAGAGCGTAGAGCGAAGAGCGAGATTAAAAGAGTAAGTTTTTTCATGGGAGACGAATTTGATTAAACCAAATTTAAGAAAATAAACGTATTCTACCTCACCCTGCCCTCTCCTTGTAAAAGGAGAGGGTCGGAAGTCAAAAACTTTTCAGCTGTCCTTTATTAAAATCCCATTGAGGGGTGTGAAGGGTATCTGTTATATCGGCGCTATACCAGGGGCTTATATTGTCGTTGTTATAATTTTTAAGTACCTGTATATCCTGTGCGGGCATATAGCTCTGGGCTATCATAAATATTTTTTTGCCTTGTTTGTTTACGGCCACATCAATTACAATTACCGCATGGCCGGGACTACCACCTTTTACAAACACATCGCCGGGGGCAATATCTTTCACATCTTTTGTTTTAAGGCTCTTTGAAAGCGATAATGTTCCCGCATAGGCAAAAACAACATCCATATAGGCACGGAAATCTTTATAAGTATTGGAAGGGTTGGCCGATTTCTTCCACGATACATTGTTACCGGTAACAACTATCCTATTGCCCTTCATCCATTCTGAATAATCGGCTTTAAAGCCATTGGTAAAGTTGAAGGATATTTTGTCGTACTGTTTTTGCGCATATTGGTATTCGCCACGTAAACGCATAACCGCATCGGCGCATTGCTGAAGGTCTTTGTTACCTATATCTAAATCTACTACTGCATCATATACATCTTCCTGCTTTATTTCGCCATTGTAATACCTCACCTTTGTACCATTGGGCTTTAACGGCAGGTCGCGTAGGTAAGCAGCAAAAGAATTGCCATCTTCTTGTACACGTGTATACCCTACAGGGACTCTAAAACGGGTTTCGATATTCTTTCCTGTTACATCTATCAGGCTATTGGCATGGGCTGTAGCATTCCTGATTTTAAAGCCAACAACTAATAGCGAGGAGAATAAAACAATAGCTAAAACAAGGACTTTCTTCATTCGGCAAGTAATTAGAATTGAAATTAGTTAAAATCTATGAAACATTCTTGTTTTATATTTGCAAAATGAAAGCCAAACTACTCATATCGCTTATTTTATTTGCTTCCTGTGCATTGAAGCCACAACCTTATGCCAATCAGCCTAAAACAAACTTTAATTGGAATGATACCTTATTTACACCAGGTGAAAAGCATTTAATAAATGTCCCCTTTGGCGAGCATGGGCTTATACCGGAATCGGAAGACAGCTTGAAAACTTTTGTTCAATTTATGAAAAAACATTCTAACATTAAAGTGGAAATTGGAGTACATACCGATCCTCGAGGAAGCGCCAAACACAATTTGGTATTATCACAAGCCAAAGCGCAATGTATTGCAGATTATTTAATTATCCAGGGGATTGATTCAGCAAGACTAGTACCACTCGGATACGGTTTTAGCAAACCATTGCCTGGCTGCAGTGCTGCCGACATTGAAAAAATGCAAACAATGCAGGAAAAAGAAATTGCATGGCAAAAAGACAGAAGAACTGAATTGGTAATACTGGGAACATATTACAAAAAGTAAACTCTGATTTCACGCAAATCTCGCGAAGGATACAGCCGTCGCAAAGAACGCAAAGGAAATTCCATTTTTAATTTTTAATTCTTAATTTTTAATTGATTTTACTGCTCTTTCCCGCAATAAGGGCAAAGCTTCTTCTCATGCTGTTCATGCAATTTCCTAACCTCTTCAGAGAAACCCGAAGCAAAAATACCGGCAGGCAATGCCACAAGGCCGATACCTAAAATTGCTATTACCGAGGCCAGTGTTTTACCTAAAGCCGTAACCGGGTACATACCACTATACCCTGCTGTAGTTAATGTCGATACGCTCCACCACATAGTTTCGGGTATGCTGGCAAACTTATCGGGTTGCGCATCGTGTTCTACGTAAAACATAACACTCGATACAATAACCATCAGGAAAATAATAAGCATAAGGCTTATAATAAGTTCTTCCCGCTTTGCTTTAAACACATTTGTAATCATGTGGCTGGCATGCATGTAGCGCGATACTTTAAGTATGCGCACCAGCCTGAGTAGCCTCAGTACCCTTATAAAGCGTAAGTCGAACCCGATGAGCATAGGCAGGTAAAAAGGAATAATGGCAAAAAAGTCTATAAGGGAGGAAAAGGTGAACATGAAACGGATACGCCCCCAAACAGGGTGTGCATATTTTG
>Ga0206835_1150_pt1 | contig 21677 bp, 24 predicted proteins | sample Alteio_BWOrgCont_31_FD_152853 | JGI IMG/M metagenome (GOLD analysis project Ga0206835, IMG submission 152853) | Enriched cells from forest soil in Barre Woods Harvard Forest LTER site, Petersham, Massachusetts, United States -... | ecosystem: Environmental > Terrestrial > Soil > Temperate forest >...
CGCGCCTTATTCTCTGGTTTTGTTTCCGTCATGGCTGCCTTTGCGACTTACCTTGTCGCAGAAAATTCCGCTCAGCGGATACTAGACGGCCTTTCACGCTCCCCTGATTGCTTGTTAATCGAAGTGGGAGCTGCAATAGCGACATTAGTTGCCTTCCAGGCGCTCTGGTCGCGCAGCTATCCCCGCGCACGCATAGCCGCGGCAGCCCAAGTCGGACTCATCGTGATCGGCTGGGGCTTTGCCCAGTATCCCTACGTCATCCGGCCCGAACTCACGATCTTCAATGGTGCCTCTCCACCAAACATCCTCATGGAGATGGAGATCGCTATCGCGTTGGGTGCCGTCATTCTGATTCCTTCGCTTATCCTGCTACTTCTCATCTTCAAAAGGGATGGGAAATCAATCTCAGCCAGCGTCGATCAACCTGTGTCTGAAGCTTTCACCGGCGGAGAACTCTTATGATGCTTGTTTCGATTTCAAAGTCTTTGCAGGGCGCATTTGAAACATTATCCAAGGAGACGGGCACAAGCTCTTTGAGCAAATCGACGAACGCAGTATTCATTAAGTTTGAGGACAGTTGGAAGGGATGCAATGAAGAAATTCACTGAATATCAGGAGAATTGATATGGAAATGCTCGTGAGCCTGCTCAAGACTAATGGCGACTGGGCTGTCGCGACTGCAAGGATTGTGCTTGGCTTCGTTCTGTTCGCACACGGTGCACAGAAATTATTGGGCGGGTATGGTGGTGGTCCGGGTCTCGCGGGTTCCGTCCCGACACTACAGCACATCTGAAGCTGCAAAGGCCATCGGCGGTACTGGTCATCTTCACTTGCCGTGATACCGCGACATCGTTAGAGATGGACGTGTAATCGCCATCTCGGACACTTCCCTATTACTGACCCGAACGCCGGCGGCGATCCGGAAGACCTGAGCCAGCGGACCGATTATCCGCCGCGCACACCGTAATCAGGCGTATATGAGGTTAACGACGGAAAGCCGAGCGGAGCCGCCCAAGGAGGGTGAATCACATAAGTAATTCACACTAAACGAGATGCGCGCTGTACTGTATTTGTACCGAGGTTCGGCGATTTTAGTCTAAACCTGGCGCCGCGAGGGTCTCGCCTTCATTGTAAGTTGTTCGTAATAATATACTTACATTGGTGCCCGGAGGGGGACTCGAACCCCCACGGAATTGCTTCCAACGGATTTTAAGTCCGATTTCCATCCCGTTCTAAGACCTAGCAAAATCAAGTATATAACGATATTCTCCTTTGTTTATGCGGGTTCTATGTGTGTTCGCTGGTGCATGGAAGTGCAATAGGGTGCAGGAATATCAGGTACAAATGGTTCCCAAATTGGTTCCCACACACAGCGGATTTTTTGGTACTCTTCTCGCGGAGGGAGCATGCCAAGGAAGGCGAAAGAGCAAAGGCACAAAGGGGTTTATAAGAAGAATCCAGACGTGGACATCTGGTGGATTCGCTGGATGGACGAGGACGGCAAACGTCGGACAGAAAGCATCGGGACATTTGGAGACGCGGTATCTGCCATACAGCGCAAACTGACCGAGAAGCGGGCCGAGCTACAGATTCCAATCAAGAAGGATGAACGCGGCAAGAAGAAATTCAAAGACCTAGTTCAACATGCCTTGAAGTTCTCCGGCAAGAATCACAAGGACGTTCGCAACTTCACGCAACGCTTAGAAGCGGCAGATGCTCACTTTGGCGAAATGATTGCGGACAACATCAAACCGCGTGATGTGTCCGACTGGCTGGAAGATCAAGCAGAAGAAAACGAATGGGAACCAGCGACGTACAACCGATACAAGGCCGCCATATCCAAAGCTTACAAGCTCGGACTCGCGGAAAATTGGGTGAGCGTGAATCCTGCCCGTCTGGTGCCGCAGAAACAAGAGAATCCCGGCAAGCTTCTGTTTCTCGATAAGAACGAAGAAGAGAAGCTTCGGGCAGTCATCAAAAAGAATCGTCCGCACTGCATCTATCAGTTTGACGTGGCAATTCATACAGGAATGCGCAAAGGCAATCAGTTCACAGTGGAGTGGTCACAGGTTGATTTCAAGGCCGCCACCATTCGCCTCGATATGACAAAGAACGGAACCTCACACTTAGTTCACTTGAACCCGACGGCGCTGGAATCCTTGAAGGCTCTTAGAGTCGAGTACGAGCGCCGAGAGCTTCAATTCCCCACTCTGTTTTTTGACAGACAGAATACTCCCATAAAAGATCCCCGAGAATGGTTTGCGGCTTCATGTGAAGAAGCAAAAATCAAAAAGGGTGTTACATGGCATACGCTGCGGCACACTTTTGCCTCGCGGCTGGTCACGGCGGGCGTAGACCTAAAGACGGTTCAGGTCTTGATGAACCATAAGACCATCGCCATGACAGCCCGATATGCCCACCTCGAACCCACGCATTTGAAAGAGGCGGTAAATAAGATTGCCTGATTCGGCTTTAAGAAAACAAAAAATGCCCTCTGGTCGGAACCAAAATTGATTCCAAACCAGAGGGCAAGTTATTTAAGCAGCTATAGACTCAGTGTGGTGTCCACGAGCAAACCGTCTGATCTCATCCTTGTGGATCAGGACACGACCACCAATGCGACGTGTAGCAAGACGATGCTGCTGGATCAGGTACGCAATGGAACGAAGGCTAAGGCCAAGTGCGTGTGCTGCCTCTTGGCGCGTATACAGGAACTTTTCAATGCAATCGCAGGTTCTTTGGCTCACGCTGCTGCCCTACGATGGCTATTCTTGCCACTTAAACGTTGAATCTGGATGTTGTCGCGGTGTTCGGCACACATCCATCCCTCTAAGGTCTGATAAACACCTGATGTCACCTTCCCGCATGAGTTGCAAACGTAGCTGCCGACATAGCCGACACCGTCGTATGGAATCCAGTTGGACGCGGGGCGCTGGTTAGAATACTGACGCAACGGGCCACCGGGCCACATCTGTTTAATCTCGGTCGGCGAACTGTCACCCTCATCGGTGGGTGAGCTGCCGGACGTTTTGAATGCTTCTTTCACTGTTCCTCCTTTTCAAATTTGTTCCCATCGACGATGGCGAACGAGTTCTTGTCGTTTCCAAATGCCAGAGGATGACTCGTATCGAATCACCCTCTGTTGTCAACGTTTAGTGGCAATTACGAGTGCATCGCCAGCGACTTCACAGCATTCCTGACGAGAGCGGCACCAGCATAGCGATGGCTGCCGATGGTCTCGATAACCAAACTATCGATGCTTGGCGACTCGTAGACGAACTGCACGTTGGTGCTTCCTTGGATATATGCGTAAGCCTTCGAGAAGTCACCGAATAGAGCAACCACTCCACCAGCTACCGAGCTGAGCTCCGTTGCCGGGTACACGCTCTTGCCCTGCACGAGCAGATAACCATCAGGGCCAGTCTTGTACAAAGGGCGGCCTGTCGAGTCAACCTGCGCGATCATCTTGGCGTACTGCGCGACACTCACGAGGAAGCTACCACGGTTGGCGTATTCCTGATTCACTGAGCTGTACAGCGTCGTGAGATCAGCGAACGATGCAATGCCTGCGGCAGCGGTCACGCCAGATACAGGAGCAGCGGCAATCAATCCACCTGTGGGCTGATTAGGTAGCACGTTGCCGTTGCTGTCCTTACCAAGCAGGATGCCAGAGGACACTGCACGCGCAATGGCTTCACCGACGTTGACGCGGATGAAGTCTTCCGTGTTGGAACTATCTTCCAACTGCTGAAGAGACACGTACTGCTTCAAAATTACCGCGTCCGTATTCTGCGTCACTTCACTGAACACGGCGGCATCCTGCCCAGCAAGTGTGCCAGCAGTCTCGGACACGAGCGTCATCGTCTGCGCAGTACCGTCACCTACAGGAATCTTGTACGGGCGTCCTGCAGTCTGATCGATGCGGCGAACGAGATTCACGACCGGGGAAACATACGCGGCTGCGCGAGTGATGGCTTCGGCGTAGAGCTGGGGCACGAGCGATGAGCCATTGACTACGCCGTCGGTCTGCGTTGTGAGGGCGCGGTACTCTTCGAGTTTGTTGAACGCCAACGCACGGAAGGCAGCATGAGCCTTTGCCTTGCGCTGCTCGCTTGCGTTCACTGGTGTGCCTGTGAATGCGCCCACAGTCTCGATGACGGCACTGCGTACGGCTGTGGTCGTTGCGGTGCGACTCTCTTCGGCCTGCTGCTCAGCGAGAGTCTCGCCCATCTTGTGCGCGAGCTTACGGATAAGGCTGATATCAGCGTCGAGTTCGGCGCATTGGGATTCGAGCTGCGAATAAGTACGCTTACGCACTTCATCGTTTTCGATGCCAAGAGCGACTAGTTTGGACATGCTGGTCAATAAGTGACTGCGCTGTTCGCTGAGCTTGAAGAGTCGATTTTGCAATTGTGAAACTGACATGATGATTTCCTTTGAGTTTTGTTTTTTGGTTTAAGTGCACGCCAGTGAAGACGTGCACAAAGTTGTTATCAACGCTGAGGCGTGATGATTGTCACGTTGTTATGCAGAGCGGTCTCAACTCCATTAGTAAGGAGCTTGATGACCTTGTTTGCTCTACGCTTCGTGTAACTGCCCACGTATATCGGCTGTGACCCATTGATGCGCACAGACACATGGAAGTGCTTCGAGATTCGTGTGTCCGGCTGTACCATGGCAGTGAGAGGAGCAAGCGGGCGATTGCCTATCATTCGGCCATACGCCTTTGAAGCAGCCCCAAATGGAGCGAGCGTGCATCGTCTTGGCTGCTGCCTAGATAATCCTGCTGTTGATCGGCATCGCTGAAGGTTGCGCCACAAGTCTCACAGCGATGCGATGTGCACTTGCAGGTGATCTCCTGCGTCTCCTGCACTTGCTCCAGCAGTGTCGGCTTCTCTTTGACCTTGCTGCGATCGAAGGCGAGTCCACATTGGGCACAAACATGGTTCGGTGCGTCGTTTTCGCCGCATGCGCACGAGAACTCGTCATACTTTGAGAGATACAGGACGCTAGCTTGGCATGTACCGCACGTCAGTTGTCGGTCTGGATTTTGCGTGTCGCACTGACAAAAGTCAGCCCCGAATGCAACGGTTGTCTTACCGTCTGGTGTCTGCGATGTGATTATTCTGCCCGGCCCGACTATGGAGTCCGTTGGGTCGTTGCGAAGCGAGAGCAGATGAAGAAGCTTGCGTGTGTCCAGCCTGAGCGCGTTGCTACGTGCGCCACTGGCGAGCGCTAGCGACGTCAGGCTGTACGCGGGCTGGATTACTCCAATACTGATCTCGATGAGCTGCAGCTTCGTCACAAGTCTATGCGGCATGTCTCCGCGATACGACCACAAATCTGATTCTGCGATAAAGCCAAACGAGCATTGTCCGCCGTCTCCATTCGCAATCAACACAGCAAGGTCATTGCCGTCTTGCGTGTCTGGTAAATCCACTTCGAAGCGTACGCCTCGGCTGTCTTTGGTCAATCGAAGACTGCCTGACAGCGTTGAAGCAATCTGTCTGGTCTCATCATGTGCGCGTAGACACCACACTGCGTTGCGACTGAGGTCTACTGCGTGACTGTCGATACTCTCGACGAAGTTGCCAAGGTCGTTACTGATGGCAGGAGCAAAGACGATTGCATAACCTGTGGCTGTACGTTTGTTCCCAGCTTTGCGTACAGAGATGGATGAAGACTTACGAAATTCTGTGTTGCTCTTACGCACTGTGGTTGTCCCTCGCTTGCAAAGCTGCTTCCAGCGTTGGGTGCTTCGTTCGTTCCATATCGGTTACAACGATGAATGCATTGCTGGCAGCACCGAGGTATTCAATCTGGCGGTATGGGTTGCCGTCGCTGTTGTTCTTTGGTGCCTTGTTTCTAAGCTGTCTCATTGCTTTCTCATTTCTTTTGTGTGCCTGGGTTTGTCGTGCGCATATCTTTGTCTTCCAAAATTCCTGCGCTTTTTCGTGACGACGTTGTCTACTACTCTTCTGCTCATCCATCGCTGCGGACGTCCTCGTCAGCTCGCTTGCGTGCTGATGCGCGATACCTTGCGTTACGCCTACGAGGTGACGCTTCGGTGCGATCAAAGTAGGCACCTTTGACCCAACCCTTCTTATATGGAGCTGTCGCGCGTGCCGATTGTCTGTCAGAGAGTGCCACAGGGACTGCCACATATGTGGGCGTCCTGCACTCGTTAAAGGTTTGAGAGGGCTTGAAAATACCGTTGATACCGGAAAACGAAAACACGAATGAATGCCTGCCGTGGAGCTGCCACGGGGGTTAAAGGTTTGAGGTTGAAAAGTTGATTAAGCGAAAAATCGATGCCGAACAATGACGCCCGGTCACACACGGGTGGAGGAACCCATAAAAGCAGGCGTCAGAGATTTTGAGAAATTTGTGACAGCGCTGCTTCACCAACGTGCGGACACGTTGTTAGAAGTTTGGAAGCAGCGCCGGAGCTAAGCCGAACGCATCAGCTCTATCAAGCTCACGTGCTCAAATGCTGTATACCTAGAAGCTAATAGAGGCAGTGACAGCGTATGACAACGTGAGTTGTGATCTTGATTGTTGTTACTGTTTGCGAGTCCAGCGGCTGTGCACATTGTTGTCCGGCATCACAGCATTCGACATGGTCGTTCTAAAGTCTGTGCTCATTTTGGAGCCCTCCTTGCAGGACACAGAGTCGTGCTACATCTGCATAGACGTGCAGGAATGTCACAGGGTTCGACTGGCTGCTCGACCTTGATCTTTCCAGAGAGAACGGTTTCGAAGTATTCCCACGACATTGGATCGAGTATGGGCGCGACCTTGGCGGAGCGACGGCGGCGTCTGACTGCCTTACTCATACGACCTCACGACTGGCTCATCGTCGGCAGGTTGGTTGAGCCCCAAGGCACGGGAGCAACTTAGGATGACTGCTGAAGCTTCCTTCTGGGTAATAAGCGATACGTGACGTTCCTGCTTCTCGCCCACGCGGTTGCCACTTCTTCCGAAAACTTGAACCGTGACTGTGATTCCCTCGCGTTTGATCTGGTCCGTGGCTGCCCTGTAGCGCTCAATGGCTTCAACAAGCAGGGTCAGCACTGGTGCGTCGGTCGGTTCGATCTCGATCTCTGCTGTGATCTTCTTCCACTCTCGCTTTGCTTCGGCAGAGAGATGTCTAGGTGGAGATAATCGCATTAGACTCTGCTCCTCATCGTCACTCGGTACCCGTCGGCGTCTTCGACGATGTCAACAACGTCGGGGCCATGCATGACGCAAAGGGAGCGTAGGTTTTCTGGTAGGTTTGGGAATCTCTTGTCAACCAGATCGTAAAGACGCTGTAACAGCATGTCCTTAACCCGTGAGTTGTCGGCTGCGTAGAATGCCAGCATGCAATCCTGATACGTTGTGAATGACTTCGCCATCCTCACGGAGGCTCCGAGCTTATCGAGTTCGTGTGTTGCCATTTGTAAAACCTCCTTCAGAGGATTGAAATTGGGGGAGTGTATTTCCCGCTCTATTACTTAAGGCTCTAAAATTTGCGAAATAGTTTCATCCGACGCAGATTTCTGAAAAATATTTCTAGACCAGCATTCCGCATCTGCCTTCAGCCTTCATCTGTTTGCGCAAGCGGAACAGTCTCGTCTTCACCGATGACTCAGGCATGTTCAGACCTCTGCCGACCGCTGCGAGCTTTTTCCCATCCATCATCAGGCGAATGATCCTACGATCCACGCATTGGACGGTTTTCGGAATGTGGTAGAACCAAGTCCGCACGTTGGCTTCGCCTCCGTAAATCTCTGGGTTCTCACCGTCAAAGGTATAACCATCATTCTCTGCATCGATGTCGTCAGGATTGTAAGCAGGGTCGTGTATGGACACGCGAGTCTTTCGCTGATTGACGTAGTAGTTGACGGCATCTGCGGTGTTATTCCTGCATATCCTGTTCACGTAGGCGACGAAGTGTTGCCCGTTCTCGATCTGCGGCAGCCCAGCCTCACGGTTGCGCGTACCCCAGTTGATAGCCTTCCACACGTCGATTACGGCATCCTGAACAAAGTCATCTGTCGTCATGGCAGCGTCACCAAACCCGCTGCTCTCTGCACCACTGCGGAACAGCTTGTTGTGGCGCCCGACGAATTTCCTCACCTCACCCATAAGGATGTTAGCGGATGTGGGAGTATTGGCTAAGTGGACGGCGCTGCGTAGGGCATCGGCTTCAGCATTAAGCTCAAGGTGCGCGATACGTGCACGCTGCTCCCTGATCGACAGGGTCTTGCTCTGCCGAACCTTCTCCGCTGCATCCTTGCGCTTTTCCTGTGACGCGGCGAGGAGTGTGGCTGCCATCTCCTTGACGTAGGGTCTGAACAGTTTGTAAGACACGATAGAACCATAACGCCAGCATTCGAACTCGCCCGCGAGCGTGGCTTCCCGCTGTCCCTTCTTCAATTGTCCGAATTTTGGCTTTTCTTCTTCAGTGAATAGCATTCTTTCTTCAATCCTCCTTTTACGTTTCAAATTCTGAATTTCTTGACTTAGCTCCCATTTGAAAATCTTCACTTTTACAAATAAGAAATTGAGGCAGCCTAGCACTTAAAAAAGAGACACAGCCCTATATACAGGGTGTTGTGTATACAGAACACGCCTCTCTAAACCCCCATTCTGAGATTTTTTTAGGGCTCAGAATGGGGGTTTTCGGACGCCTCAAAAATCTCGGAATGGGGTTTTTTAGCGAAATCGTGTTTTTGCAAAAAACCCCCATTCTGAGAAATTGTGTACTGCGTCTGACGTCTCACGCGCTGTACTTCAATCAGGCGATTTCTCACCAGCTCTGCCTTGTAGCTCTTGAGTGACTTGTCATCCAAGTAGCAGGCTGTAACCAAGTCACGGTCATTGCTGGTGACGACGTCGGAGTCACCCTGCACGGCGAGATAGCACAGGTACAGATACAGGCGAATACTTGGACGCCTGAGTTTGTCCTTCATAAGCCTGTCAGCGAGTGACTGACGTCCGCGCAAGTTGGTCGGCAACTTTGGTTTTTTCTCTGCCTCAGCGAGTCGAGCAGCAGCCATTTTTTCGTGCAGGGGTTCCCACTCTTCGCGTGACTTGTAGTGCGAGACGAGGCGTTGCATCCTGATTGCCTTCGCGTCTGACTCTTGAATGCATTGGCGCACGCTATACAGCCCAATAATCCCTGAGTGCCACTGACCGTCATAGTGGTATGCGGCTGCTCTGCGCTCCATTCGCACAGGGTGCTGCCCGCGTACGACCGTCCAGTCGGTCTCTCTCAGCTCACGACGTGTCCAAAGCTGTTCACCCTTTGTCGCCACAAATGGAAACACGACGCCGTACACCTTGAGTTCAGTTCTTGTCAGCGTCCGCTTCACCGAGCGACCAGTCATCACCTTTGGATAAGGCGGCGTAACGATCTGCGGGAACGGCTCAGGTTCACCCTCGACAAGGGTCAACGCGCCACGCGAGCGCATCTCGTCGATACGTTCACGCTGCTCATAGGCGTACTTGAGAGAAACTTGTGATGGTCTGCGCTGCATCCATTCGGTTGCAGGTTTGAATGCGACGGTTGTGCTCATTGGTGACCGTCCCGCAGCACACGATGCACGTCGGCATAGGTCAGCGTTTCACGTGCAACCAGCTCGTCAGCAATGCGCAGAACGTTGTGCCATTCATCGCGAATGAACTGCACGGTCATGCGCTCGATATTCTGCATGTCTTTGGCTGAGAGTGCACGCTCAAACGGTCCTAACTTGTCACGATCTGAAGCGTTCGCAACGTAGACCCAGAAGGGGATCGTACGCTTGCGTCCAAGGTTGACGGCTTCGGCTGCCATTCCAGCGAGGAGCACACGCGGTGATGCTGCGACGGGTGCAGGGACTGCGACGTGCCCGTACGTGTCGTACTGGTCGTTAGCGGCGGGTTTTATTGTCACATAGCTGAATTTGTGATTGCCACGTATAAGGGCGATTACATGGCCAGCCTCATGAATGGCTGCGGTTGTTGCGGTACCGCTGAAGATATTCATCGATTCGACACCTCGCTACCAAACACGGTGCGTTCGAGTTCGCGGACCTGATTACGCATGTTGAGCACTTCCAACAGGTCACATCCGTCCGCCATGTCGAGTGTCAGCGATGGCTGTATGGGGGCGTCGTCCATTCTCATCTCACGCTCACTGAGAACGGGGATGCGCCAACCCTTTTGTGACTTCAGTGCACAGATATAACGGTTCGCGCAGTGGCGACGGACTGTGCGCTCTGGTTGGCCGTACTGTTGTGAATACTCCGAGACGCTGATGAAGTCAGTAAGATCGCGCCTGCCCAGTGCAGCCTTTAGCTGTTCAATGGTGGCGGTGCCTAGTGTTGGGGTGGTGATGGCTATGGTGGATGGTGCAGACGTTGTGTTACTCAGTGGTCCTCCTTTGGATACAGGAGGGCAAACAAAAAACCGTCAGTCTGGGAGACTGGCGGCGGGTGTTCTGCTACGAGTGCTCCGTGATTATCCGATCATGTTTACCTTCAGTCCTGTGCCGCCCTGCGGCTGGTTGTGAATCTCTAATTGTTGTGCGGCAGAATCATCTGTCGCTTTTCGATCTACAGTAATGGTCTCACATAGTTGATATCACGTCAAGTCTTATGCTGGAAGATTTAGAACTGGATATCAGAAATCGAGTTGCTTCGTTACTGTTGCTTTCTCTCTATAATTCAGTGTTTTCTCCTTCGATCTGTACCTAAGTATCGCAATAATTTGCTATCACGTCAAGGGTTAAAAATGGAAAAGCTTGACTTGCTATCAGATAACGTTGGTGCTATCGTCGGTCCGTGAAACAAGAACCGGCTGTCGTCGTATCGCCTTACCTGCGTCAGGTCTTCACATCTGCCATTGAAGGTAAGCGCCTGACGTTCATGGACTTCTCCAAGGCAGCGGATGTCTCCTACAACTATGCGAGGCGGGCGGCACAGGGGACCGTGATCCCGGGCGCTGACGTGCTAGCGAGGATGTGTCAGGCTATGGGGCTGGACTTCTATGAGGTACAAAATGCTGTAAACGAGGAGCAGGGCAGAGATGCAGTCATAATGGTTGACCTCACTCCAACATCCACAGCCGCGCCCACACCTGAGCCCGCGCCGGTCAACGTTGAGTCCACCTTTGAATCCGCCATGGAAGAGAGTCTGCTTTACCATTTCCGTCAGCTCTCGTCCATGGACAGGATCAGAGTCCATCAGGCTGTCTCCCTTCTGGTGTTTGGCATCGATAAGATCATGCCGTAGGAGCCGCGTGGCAGCCTCTATGACGATTCTGGGTAGGCTAGGGGTGCCCCCAATCCGCCACGGATCGCAGGAAGGTTCCCATTTTGCCTCATTCAAGGCATATATGACAGGTTTTCTGTCAGGTTCGAATCCATTCTGAGCTTTTCCGAATCCACCGAAAATTGTATAAAGCCTTGGACTGTGGCCAATTAGGTACACAAGTGATGGGGAGTTAACACATATTTCGGGAGCGTTGGTGTCGATTGAGTTCGGCGTCGGTCCCGAGGCTGTCGACCACTGCTCTCATAGACCGCCTATGTGGTAACACTCTATATATCACAGAGTTGTAACCAAAGTTGTGCTCATAGCTGTGGCCAAAGCTGTGTCATAGCTGTGGTAGTTCGCAATGATCATCGAAGAATCCCAAAGCAAAGCCCCTGCATGGTGAGAGGGGAGTCGTACTGCGAGGAGGCTGGGGGTGTGGAGTTTTGAGGTTGGCTCCCGTTTCTTCTACTGTCTGTCGCAACGAGGGAGATTCACGCCTTGTGCTTCACTTACTTGCTTCATATTTGCCTCATGGTGGATGTTCAGACTCACGAAGATTATGGTCAAAGTGATACCAAGTAAAAAGACGACTCCAGAAGCGATGTTTACGTTGGTCACCCACTTTGCATATCCATGGGGATACTCGACTTTTTTGTCTCCAGCTTTCAATGCTTGCCAATACTTCTTCACCTTGGTGTGGCCAGCATTGCTAAGTTGATACGAAAACAAAACAAGCAGCACACACATCACAAGCACGATGAAAGACGAGTACAGAAGCCAAAGGTGAAGGGCTCTAGCTAGTGGCACGACATCCTTTATGAACGCTAAAGATACAGCTAAAAATCCAGACGATAACACCAACAACTGTTTGTCATATTCTTGCTGGTTGTTATTAATTGTTGTGTGAGCATCGTCAATTTCCTTCGCGCATTCGGCCTGATGCTGAAGGTATTCCGCCTTCTTCCCTTTCGGCTGAATTTCATGCGCCATTTGCGAAATGCCACCCTGTTTCATATCTTCCTTATGGTCTTACTAACTGTCTTAGGTCTCATGGCACAATGGCGGCTTTCTTCCCGGCAGTTTGTTCGCCTTCTTCGCCTTCGCCCATCGTTCCGCTTTGCGTCTCCAATACTGTTTGGTGCTCATTTGATCTCCGCTCCGATCAAACTCTGCAACAAGTTTGATCCCACCTTATTCCCCTCTTCGGTCATTCAGACCTCTGCCGCCTACTTGCGAGAAGTTCTCTCGACGAATCCAACAACCCGTCTGACGCAAGTTTATTAAGGACATTACTGGCTCTGCCACTTATTTCTGTAGAGCCATTCTCCACATTGATTAGCAAGTGGATTAGTTCTTCCTGATAGGGACCGGGAATAGCCTCGATCTTCTCAGAGAGAGAAATACCAAACTCGCTGAGAGTGGGGTTCGATTCCGAAAGTAGGCGTTTAGCCATTTCAGCAACTACTCCCCACTGAGAATCACTAAACAGATCGAAGTGATCGATTAACGCCTCTATAGCTGCTCGATATTCTGAAAGGTTAGTCGGACTTAATTCTCTCCTTAAGTCGTCAAGTGTATTCCCAAGAACAATCTTGAACTCCGTAGTCTTTGAATCCGAATCTCTGACCGCTCTCAATATTTTGGCCGCAGAATCTCGTGTGTTGCGATTTGGATCTTTTAGTAAACTGAAGTACTCCTTCTCCAACTGACGCCTTGTTTCCTGCGTTACGTGCTTGAGCATAGCGGCAAAGTTTCCTAGTAGTAAATCTTGGCGTTGTGGACGATCTGCATTCTGCTTTGCTAGTACTAAGGACCGCGTCGCTAGTCCGTCTGAGAACTCAATACCAAGCATTGCTCTGTGAGTCGCGATTAATTTAAGCCATCTCTGCAATGCTTCATCGTTTTGAACCTCTAATGTTCGGGAAAGAAACGCGCCGATTGCGTTTTCCGGTAAAAGAGCCGAATTTTCGAGACACAAAGCCAACCGTTTCTCGGTGCGGTCATTGGGAGTTTGGAGTTCATTTTGCATGGAGGCAAATTCTTGTTCTACAGCGCCTTTAACTAGCTGAATAGTTTCTTCCGACTCGAACGAACGAACGAACGCCAGACTCTCACGCAGCGAAGGATCGTCAAATAACTTCCATACCCTGAGGAGAAATTCCTTTGAGCTTGTGCGAAGACTCACGTCTTTTGAAATCACTGCGAATACAACAGCTGTCTTGGTTATTGCTGCGCGGCCTTCGATATCTTTTAAGCGATCATATAAACCCGGTAGATATTGCCATAGCTGGTTTGCACTCGGACAGTCCAGCAGCTGATGATTTGTCATGACTGACTCAAGCGAAAATTTAAGTTCTGGGGAGTAGCCTCCTTCAGTCTGCGGGAGTTGAACATAGACAGAAAGCATCTTGACGAAAGGATCAGCATATTTGGGATTCCAATTTTCAAATAGTATTTTTCGGCGCAAAATGTGATTTGTGAGGTCACCCTCTGTCGCTGATGTATCGGCCAACACTCTCCCAGCCAAGTCGGGAGAAGGAATTTTTTCATCCGTCGGCAAGTCATGCCACATCGACAAACTGTCCAATGCTGTAAGACCCTCCCCGCTGGAAATCCACCCAGCAAATTTGGAGTTGAGTAAATCCGAGAACCGTTTCCGCTCCGAGGCAAATTCGTAGAGACTCTTCACAAATGAAGTCACATTTGCGGGGGGATAAAGAGTGTCGAGTTTCTCAATAGACCCGTAATACTTAGTAAAAATAAGGTCTTGGCGAGGACCTCCCGAGTTTTCTGCACATGCCAGAACGTGTTCTGGAACTTGCGTGAGTATGTCAACGGAGTCGTTATACACTAGTGCGCTAGTTACCGCAGATGCGACCCGCCGACGATCTGCTGGGGTAAATAGTTTTGCCACAGAATATAGCCTCAATGTGCCGCTCACCGAATTCTGTAGAAACAAGTGAGTGCTGCGCTTGAGTACATCGATCAGCAAGTCCGCGGTTGCTGTCTTCGCCGTGTTGTCAGTTATACCTTGAGCAATCTCGTCAATTAGATTGCTATTACCTTCTATCAACGCGGTCTTAAGTTCTCCGCCTCTGGGTATCCTAACCTCTGTATTCGTGCTTTTAAGCGAGAAGAAAACATCTGCGTGAGCCATTGTGACATCACGAGTTCGCTCTAGTATGTCCCTTAAACCCGGGAAATCCGTACTCCATTTATCTAGCTTTAGGCTAGCCAGTTCGTCATCGTTGTCATCTGGATTCAGCGCCGCTCTCTCCAATAGATTGTAAGTACGCGGATTTTCCACGATCCTTGCAAATAGATCAGGATAGGCGTCTTCAATGAGGACTGCTTTTGCTAATTCAGGGAGGTTTGAGTCAACGATTTGCGGCATCAAGTGCGCAGATTCACGTGTCTTTGCGACCTGATACTTCATCATGAAACTATTGAGGAAATGTTTCATTTTTCTGGCATCGCGGCAGTTTGCGAGTACTGCTATCTGCACCACTTCTTCCAAAAGACCAGACTGTCTGGCTGTGGAATTAGCAAAATCTATCAAATCCGTGCTGGTTATTGGCGGTATTCGAAGAGCGACATTGAAGTATTTTCTAAGCGATTCGTCCTCGTATCCTTGTTTTTGATTAGCATCCGTAAAGACCTTAACAATTGTCCTGTCATCGCAAGGCACAATAAAGAAACAGTTTTGTTGTCCGATAAAATTTTTGGTTGAGATTAAAATGTCTTGAACCAATTTAGGCTCACATCGATCCAGATCGTCGATAGCTATCACCACTCGTCTACCGTCAAGTGCTTTACTGTTAATGAGTGCAGTAAACTCTTTCTCGAACTGCTCAGGGAATATGAGCTTTGGATCATAAATTGGAGCTTCTTGTATGACAAATACATCTTCAAACTTAAGATTTGAAAACCAGATAAAAATAGCTGGTGCGATGACAGACAAGACGAGTGATCCAAACAAATAGGAGTAATTACTAATCGCAGCAGATATTGCGGCAGCCGCGAATAGCGCTATACACCCTACGATGAATCGTGCGACTGCAGGGGCACGAATCGAAAACTTTAGCTTGAAAGCGTCCTTAATCGCATTGACTATTGTTCGAGCTAGATTCTTCTGATGATCTTGTTTCAGAACGTCCGCATAGTTCAGCTGTTCAAGACGTAGAACTAGTTCGTGCCCAACTCCATAAATTTGGGTGGCGACGTCAATGAGAAATTGTCGCCTAAACGAATCTGCAGAATATTTCCAAGCATTGAAGTAGATTGGCTTGAGAGAACGATCGCATTGTCTCTTAATCTTGTCGAATAGGATATTGATAATCGTGGATTTGCCTATACCCCACGCCCCGAAGAGACCAATGGACAGGGGAGGATTATTCTTTTCAAGCAAGCTGAGTAGAGTGTTTGCAAATGCCTCGTGATTAAATGCATCGGCTTTCGCATCGAACCCAGTGTCGCCAAATAAAGGATCGTCTTTATAGACAATCAGTGATTTGAGGGGGGAGTTTTCCGATTGAGGAAGTAATTCATCTGGTCGTACCATTTCTAGTCTGCTGATTCAGCCCCTTTCAACAGGCACCAAGATACACCATAGCGTGACATCTGAATGTTCTCACTTCGGCATATCTTCGCCATTCGGCTGATACCACGGCTCCCGTTTCTGCGGAAAGATGCCCTCTCGCCTGTTCATCAACGATGACATCACCCTGCTTGCAAGGTAGGCCACATATTCGATCTCTCTATCGAGTTCAGGATTGGCAGTGCTCTTGTCAAAATTTGCTGGCCACTTCGCTGTACGGATTGCCAGAATCAGAGACGTAGCTATGAGAAGAGATGGACCCATCTTTGGCCAGTCTGGAACGGTATTGTGTCCACCAACCTCAAGCCCCACGGCCAGCCCTCCTCACCCACGCCTCAAAATCATAGGACAATCTGCCTTTGAATATCTCCGCTGGTAGGTAGCGCCGTTTCTCATGGCAGAGTGGACATTCGGCAATGATCCACGTGTCCGGCATTGTCTGTACTGGTGCCGCTATGTGCTCTTTGCAGCGTTTGCAGCAGATCACGTAATCATGGATTCGGGAGGTTGGACCTTGGAAAGCCATGCAGACAGTATAGCGAAGAAAAGGCGAACATAATCAAAAGACGTGCGTGGCCGATTGACTCCAATATGTTCCTTGAGGCGCAACTTTCAGTCGTTTGACTTTGGCCTGCGATAGAGCTTTCCTTTGTTGGGATCGCGCTGGATGATGGGGAGGCCCAATGCTCCAGAGGTTGCCTCCCTCGACGATGAGGGCGGGGGCGGCTCGAATAGAGTTCTCCTCAACCGCTCTCTCACGATTTGCTCAGCCGTGCGTTCCGTCTGCTCTAGAGTATTCCGCCAAACTTGGGAGAGGTCCCTTGCAAGAACAAGAATCTCTTCGAGGATTTCACGATCAGGACGCGCACTACGTGCCGACGGCCGAATCGAGGCAGCCTTCTCAAGGTCTTTTTGAAGATCGGGCCACCACTTAGCGAATGTCCTCTCAACATTAGCCACCGAGAGCGCGTGCTCCCCCAGTGCTCTATTCAAGGTCATTATCATCTTGAGAGTATCGGATTCGCTTCCCTCAGCTGCTTGGAAGGAAGCAAGTGGAGGTTTGAGGTCGGTGGCCTTAAGCCCAATCAGGTATGGGCAGACAAGAGTTTGAGCCACAGTCTTGGACAAGGCACCTGCCTCAAAGTTTATCCATGGTGCCTCTTGATTGTCGGGTGTTACGCATACGATTCCGGCTTTTATTTGCTTCAGTTGATCCGACATTTCTTCGCTCCAAAGGGAACCCTTCGCAATATCTTGAGATGACATCCATGGATCGATTGCCTGAAGGACATTGGGCAGCCAGTTGCGCAGTGATTCCGCGACCCATTTGCTCTGTTCACCAGACCAACTTAAGAAAACTCTCACCCTCGAATCACCTCTCTCAGCACAGTTACGTTCCAGACCGAGCATAGCGCAATCGCTGACGATCCAATTCAGATGATGGCCGCATACAGGAGGAACAATTGGTTCCCAAATTGGTTCCCTAAACAAAGACGGCCACCGCGCTGCAGTGGCCATTCCCGGTATAAGTCTTTTATTTTGTGGTGCCCGGAGGGGGACTTGAACCCCCACGCTCTGTTAAGAGCTGCGGATTTTAAGTCCGCTGCGTCTGCCGATTTCGCCATCCGGGCTTCCGTTGGCGTATGAACTGCTTTCATCCTAAATGAAAGTAGCAATCGTACGTTGATGTGCAGTCCATGCCCGCATCATGCCCGCATCGGGAATGGAGGTCTGATCCGTTTCATCGCACTGCTAAAACTAACAGAGCAATTCGCATCCCCGAAGCGGCTCTAGATACAGTGCTGCCTCTGTGCCAACAAATCAAGAGCCGAAGTTTGCGTTAGAACTTTACACTTGGCGCCTGTCTGGACGCCTCGCTCGCCTGGAAGTAGGCATTATCCTGTTGGAATCCAGCGATACCAGCCCAGATACTGTTCGGGAATTGGCGAATGAACGTGTTGTAGTCCTGCAATGTCTGGTTGTAGCGTCGGCGCTCAACAGCAATGCGGTTCTCCGAACCCTCCAGCTGATCCTGGAGCTGGAGAAAGTTCTGGTCGGCCTTCAAATTCGGATAATTTTCTGAAAGCAGCAGCAGCCGTCCAACAGCTCCATCCAACTGTCCATTCGCGGCAATCTTGCTCTGCGGATCTCTGGCATTCAATAGCGCTGAGCGCGCGTTGGCAATGTCCGAGAACACCGTTTCTTCATGCTTTGCATAGCCCTTCACTGTTTCCACCAGGTTCGGGATAAGGTCAGCGCGCCGTTGCAAAACCACGTCAACCTGGGACCACTGCGCATGGACAGCTTCCTGCTTTGCCACCATCTGATTCTTGGCGCTCACATAACTGCCAAAAACAAGCAGCACCGCTAAAAAAATCACGACAACTACTGCAATTCCGATCCACAACCCACGTCTCATCACGGGCAATTTCTCCTTACACACAACCTATATCTTCTTCCAGAGACTACACGACTCAAGCTAAGAGCTAAAGGCACGAACAGGATCTACCAGTCTCCTCCAGCACCGCCGCCGCCTGTACTCCCGCCGCCGAATCCACCAAAACCGCTGCCGCCTCCATCTCCACCACCGAAGCCGCCACCCCCGCCGCCACGACCGCCGCCCAGGAACATCCCCAGCAAAAAACCGATCAGCCCAGATCCTCCGGCGCGCGCCAAAAACAAAATAACAAGAAAAATGACGATGCCGAAAATAATGATTTGTCCAAAGCTTAACCGGATCGCCTGCTGCTGTGGCCGACCGCGCGTCTGCAGCGACTGCTGTAGCGTTACTCCTGCATCCTTGGCAATAATCTGCGCTATCTGTCCTACGGCTACCGACACTGCATCGTCATAGTCGCCAGAACGCAGGTATGGAACCATCTGCCGCCCGATATCGCCAACTCTTGAGTCCGGCAGAATCGACTCAAGCCCGTAGCCGGTTGTAATCCACCGCTTGCGGTCCTGCACAGCCAAAAGAATCAGAACGCCTCTATCCTTTTGACCGATCTTCCACGCATCCCAAAGTTGAACGGAAAAATCCTGAATGGACTCGCCATCCAATGTCTTTATCGTGACAACGGCGATTTGTGCATGCGCCAGACGGTCCACTTGCCCGGCGAGCAGGTTAAGCTCCTGCTTTACTTGTGGAGATAATACGCCGGCAAAATCGCTGACGTAGTCCGTTGGTTTGGGCAGGTCTTTTACTGCCTCCGCCAAGGCGACTGCCGTATTGAAGGCAATCGCAAGCAGCAACATTGCTGCAACAACCAGGCGTTTCCGGCCGAATACTAACTTCATCGCCACTATTCTACCTTTGTGGCATACAGAAAAATGTCCGTACACCATCTGCGAACGTGCAAATGCTGAAACAAGCATCTAAACTTGGCAGCTAAGGGAGTTTTCCATGCGCAGACTTCTCCTCTTCCGCAAACTTTTTATCATCCTGGGCGCAGCCGTTATACTACCCTCTTTTGCGCCGCATGCATGGGCGCAGGCACAGAAAGATCCGCTCAATGAAGAGGAAGTAGATCAGGTACGGGAGTTCGGTGACCGCCCCAATGAGCGACTTAAGCTCTTTGCGAAATTTATTGAACAGCGCGTCACAGCCATCAAACAGCTTTCAACGGAAAAGACCGCAGAAAATCGATCTGCGGAATTGCGCGCCAAAATTGAGGAGTTCACTCGACTCGTCGATGAGTTGCAGGACAACCTTGATACCTACGATGGGCAACATGCCGACATTCGCAAGGCGCTCAAAGATCTAAATTCTGCAAGCGATAAATGGGAGGCTGCTCTCAATCAGCCCCCGCCCGACCCGAACTACGACTTCGCGCGCAAAACTGCTGTCGAGGCTGCCCAAAGCGTGAGTGACGAGCTGAAAGACCTTCAGAAAACCCAAGCAAAATATTTCGCCGAACATAAAGATGAAGCCGGCAAAAACGGGACGGGCCCGCAATGAGATTTGCCAGCTCCAGATATGCTACGCTCAGGTTGAGTGAACCCTGAGCTTTTGCGTTTGTTTGAGGAACAATATCGCGCCATACGTCCGCGCGCTCCCATTCCACCGATTCATGTCCGCTTTTACCGCTTTACCAGTTTGAATACGACCATTCGCCTTCGCGAAGGACAGCTCAAGGTTCATCTTTCAGACTTGCTCGAAGGCGCGCCTGAGCCTGTGTTGCGCGCCATTGCGCACATTCTGCTAGCCAAGCTCTACCGCAAACCGCTCGATCCTTCCCATAATGCGCGTTATCGCCGCTTCGCATCGAGTGAATCGGTGCTACGACAGACGGAGCGCATTCGCCAGATGCGTGGACGGAAAAAAATCTCTACTTCCAAGGGCGATTACTACGATCTGGACGAGGTCTTTGAAGCTCTGAACCAGCGATTTTTCCATGGCTTGATGGGACGTCCGTTGCTTACCTGGAGCGAGCATAGGGCACGACGCTTGCTTGGCCACTATGATGCGGCACATAACACCATCATGGTGAGCCGCGTCTTCGACCGAAAAAACACGCCCCGCTATGCTATCGAATACCTGATGTACCACGAAATGCTCCATCTCAAGCATCCGGTCAAGGTACGCGGCGGTCGTCGCTGCGTGCATCCATTGGAATTCCAGGCTGAAGAGAAACTCTTTCCCGAACTGGAACGGGCCAAGGCGTATTTGAAGCAGCTATAAACTGTTGCTTATCTATTTCTCAGTACAACAGAGCCAATTTCCGCTTCGCCTCAAATGCCTCCAACGAAGACGTCCACTCATCCGCGATTTGCGCCGGAGCGACCCCACTCGTCAGCTGCTCAAGGATATGGCCGTTCGCCAACAACGTAGCGATGTGCTCCAGCTGGTATTCCTGCGGATATAGCTTGTGCAGTGCGGACGCTATCTCAATTCCAAGTTCAGGTGAATCCAGCACATTGCGGTCCGTCACCAGCACGCGCACTCCATGGTTGAGTTGGCCAGCATAGGGATAAGGCTTCTCCGGCGTAAAATCCACCGGCATAAAACGCACTCCAGGGAGGAACCGATTATTCAGATACTGTGCAAGCTTACGGCCATCGATCCACGGCGCGCCGAACATTTCAAATGGCGTGTCAGTTCCCCGCCCTACTGAAATATTCGTCGTCTCCACTAATCCCAGGGCTGGATACAGCGTGGCCTCTTCCAGGTCGCGCAGGTTTGGCGAAGGGTTCACCCACGTAAGTCCCGTAGAATCGTACCAATCGCCGCGCTGCCATCCCTGCATCGCAACTACAGTCAGTCGAGCATGCAGATTCTGCTCGCGATTGAAGTATCGCGCCAACTCACCCATGGTCATGCCATGACGCACCGGCAGCGGCATGTAATGTACATAACTTTCAGCGCCGTCGTCTGAAAGCGGGCCCTGAACAAATGCCCCATTCACAGGATTCGGCCTATCTAGAACAACGATCTCAGTGGCCGTCTTTGCCGCGGCCTCCAGAAAGTAGCCCATCACCGTTTCATAGGTGTAAAAGCGCACGCCCGCATCCTGAAGATCAATCACCACTGCGTCGAGCGAGCGCAGCATATCTAGCGACGGTCTTCTTTGCGCGTCCGTAGCGCCATACAGACTGATAACAGGCAAGCCGGTCTGCGGGTCGGTTGCATTGTCGATGTTCTCCGTATCCTGCGCGCCGCGGATGCCATGCTCCGGGCTGAAGAGCACCTTCAGTTCGATTCCCTCGGCATGTGCAAGCACGTCGATCGTTCTGCGACCTGCCGAATCTATGCCAGTCTGGTTCGTCAACAGTCCAATGCGCAGTGACCCGGTATGTTT
>Ga0206835_1152_pt1 | contig 21246 bp, 22 predicted proteins | sample Alteio_BWOrgCont_31_FD_152853 | JGI IMG/M metagenome (GOLD analysis project Ga0206835, IMG submission 152853) | Enriched cells from forest soil in Barre Woods Harvard Forest LTER site, Petersham, Massachusetts, United States -... | ecosystem: Environmental > Terrestrial > Soil > Temperate forest >...
GCACGGTTTACTAAGGGTATAATTACTTTCTTCCCTTTTAAGTGCGCGTACCGCTTATCATCTGGGTGAACACAAACAGCGGTATCACCGAGAATAGTTTCAGGACGGGTAGTGGCAATAGTTACCCATTCATCCGCTGTGCCTTCAACTTTATAACGTACATAATAGAGTTTCGAATCAACCTCTTTGTGAATAACCTCTTCGTCAGATACTGCAGTTAATCCTTTCGGGTCCCAGTTAACCATGCGTACACCACGGTATATATATCCCTTCTTGTACAGGTCGACAAATACATGTATAACGGCAGCGCTAAGGTCATCTTCCATAGTGAACCGTAAACGATCCCAGTCGCAGGAGCAACCCAACGTCTTTAACTGCTCAATAATAATGCCCCCATATTTTTCTTTCCATTCCCATGCATATTTCAAAAACTCTTCTCGCGAAAGGTCATGTTTCGAAATACCTTTTTCACGTAACATAGCTACTACCTTTGCCTCGGTAGCAATAGATGCATGGTCGGTACCCGGTACCCAGCATGTGTTTTTGCCCTGCATGCGGGCACGGCGCACCAGCACATCCTGTATGGTATTATTCAGCACATGCCCCATGTGTAATACCCCTGTAACATTTGGCGGGGGCATAACCATAGTGTATGGCTCACGTCCATCAGGTTCTGAATGGAAGAACTTTTTTTCTACCCAATATTTGTACCAGCGTTCTTCCGCTGCGGCAGGGTCATATATTTTTGAAATTTCCATAGTCTCGCTTATCTGCGTTCAAATATAATAAAACGCCTTAAATCCTTTAATGGGCTTAACATCAACTCTCCGGAGAAAGAAATAAAAAATGCCATCAAAAACCTAGCAGTAGATTAATCTTTAATTGGGTATTACCTCTTCAGTAATTTGTTCTTTATGAGAACCTCCATTACTTCATCTTTCATGGTTCTGCTAATAGGTATTGAGTCTTTGCCAATTTTCAATTCATTGCCGTTTATGGCAGTTACTTTTTCAATGGCAACCATAAACGACTTGTGCACTTTAATAAATTTACTGGCAGGCATGGAATCGGCCAGCGATTTAAAAGTGAGGTAGATAACAAGCTTTTTGATTGGCGTATGCACCTTTACATAGTTTTCCATAGCTTCTATATATAGTAGGTCGTCATACATTATTTTTTCATATCCATTATCGCATTTCACAAAAAAGTAATCGGCGGTTTTCGGGTTAGAATCCGGGTTGGTATTCTTAAACGCATAAAATTCCTTTGCTTTATTACATGCTTTTAAAAAGCGTTCAAACGAGATTGGCTTTACCAGGTAATCAAGTACATCAAGTTCATACCCCTGCAAGGCATATTCAGAATAGGCCGTTGTGAAGATTATCATAGGCTTTTGCTTTAGTGCCTTTAGGAGTTCTATACCTGTCATCTTCGGCATCTGTATATCAAGGAATATAAGGTCGATAGTGTGCTGACTAAGGAGGTTGTTGGCAGCCAAGGCATTTTCACCCAACCCTTTCAATTCCAAAAAGTCGATTTCAGCTACAAACTCTGCCAGGCCTTTACGGGCCAATGGCTCATCATCTATTATTATGCAATTTATTTTCATAGGGTAATACTGAGAGTAATCTCATAGAGGTTACTGTTATTACTATAGACTAATGTATGTTTACCCGGGTACAGAAGTTCTAACCTGCGCTCAAGGTTCTTTAATCCTATTCCACTGTCAGGATTAGTTTCCTTGTCAGTATTTTCTTCCGTAGTGTTAGCCACATAACAGGTAAATACAGTTTTCCCGATAGATAACCTTACCTGTACACTATTGGTTCTATCAGTATAATGGGAAATATGCTTAAAGGCATTTTCAACAAGTGGTATAATAAGCAGAGGTGCAATGGTAAAGCCGCGGACGGTTTGTTCAATAGATAACTCAATTTTATAGTTCTCATTCAGGCGTATCTTCTGCAGTTCAATATAATTGTTCAGGTAACTTATTTCTTTTTCAATAGATATAGTATCAGCATTACATTCATATAACTGGTACCTGAGCATTTCTGATAATTTCAGCAATGTGCCACGCGCATCGTTATTGTTTTTATCAATTTGGAAATAGAGCGCATTAAGTGAGTTAAACAGAAAGTGTGGGTTATGTTGCGCTTTAAGAAAATTCAATTCGTTTATTATTTTTTCTTTTACCACTGCTTCAGTATATCGTTGTTCTTTGCGTTTATCTATAAGTAATTTAATACCAAGCAGGCCTATTGTCCATATGGAAATGTTAAGCATTGAATTAATGCAGAGCTTTTGAAAATCAACCCGGTTATGGGTTAGTGCCGAGCTTATGTAGTATGCTACACCCGCACGCATAACGGCAGCGGTAGCCGTTGATAAAAAGGCAACCAGGAAAAATGATACGTATTGCTGCCTGTTCAGAAGCTTAGGTATATTAAAATAAGCAATGAAGTAATAATTCAGAGCAATGAAAACCAGGTAACAGAATTCGATACCCATGGTACGAGTAAAAGTAATAGTGTGGTTCTGGAAAATGAATATCCACAACAGGTATAGCCCCACCCAAATGGCAACTTCAAGTATAATTCCGTTTGTTCTTTTATTATTCATTATAATGGTTAAAGTTAAGTATAAATCTGCCTGTAATAAAGGTATTTACACCATCTGTAATTATTCCTTGACGAAATGCATATCTGCGCTTCATCAAGTTATTATGACCGTTCATGTAAAATAGTTTTTTAACCGGTATGTACAAAATACTTTTGGCTCATAAACTAAAAAATCTTAATACTATGAAACAGTTCACTAAATGGCTTTTTAACCAACCGGTTGAAGGCCCAAAAGAAATTATCATCCTTCGAATAATGGCTGGCCTTGTCTTTTTCTGGGAAGGACTCATTAAATTCGTTTTTGCTAACCAGGGAGTAGGGCGGTTCACCAAATTAGGGTTCCCCATGCCCGAATTTACGGCCCACTTTGTAGCTACCTGCGAGATAGTGGGAGGGCTCTGTATCATTTTCGGCTTTCTTACCCGTGCGGTAAGTTTCTATTTCTTTTTCCAGATGATAATAGCTATTCTCTCTACTAAAATTTCATTATGGATGGGTACTTACCCTTTGGCATTACCTCCCGTTCCTCCTATCACCGGTTTCTGGGCTGTACTGCATGAGGTGCGTTCTGACTTTGCACAGGTGCTTACTTCATTATTCTTAATATTGGTTGGACCAGGTACATTATCGGTAGATAAGATAAGAGCAGCGGCAAAGAATTAAATAGCTATAATTGATATCCTCCGACTGGGGAGGATATAGTCGAAGCATTACTAGAACAGCTTTTCCAATAGCTTATCCTCAACCATATTCGGCAACGTAACCTGCAGGTTTTTGCTGCGTTTCACTTCACGTTTAATAGCAAAAACAGCACCATCGTTACGTGCCCATGCACGGCGCGCAATACCATTATTTACATCCCAAAAAAGCATTGATTGAAGGTTGCGGTCAGCATCAGCGCTGCCATCGAGCACCATGCCAAAGCCACCATTTATTACTTCGCCCCAGCCTACGCCTCCTCCATTATGTATCGATACCCATGTGGCCCCACGGAAGGAATCGCCTATGACATTCTGTATGGCCATGTCGGCAGTGTAGCGAGAGCCATCATATATATTGGCAGTTTCCCTATAAGGAGAATCGGTACCTGATACATCGTGGTGGTCGCGCCCAAGTACAATAGGTGCACTTATTTTTTTCTCTTTAATAGCCTTATTAAATGCTTTTGCAATTTCAATACGTCCGTCTGCATCGGCATATAATATACGTGCCTGTGAACCCACCACCAGTTTATTCTTTTGAGCTTCTTTAATCCAGTGGATGTTATCTGCCATCTGCTGCCTTATTTCAGCAGGGGCTTTTTTGTTAAGCTTTTCTAACACATTAGCTGCAATAACATCTGTCTTTTCTAAATCTTTAGGATTGCACGATGTGCATACCCAGCGGAAAGGGCCAAAACCATAATCGAAGCACATAGGACCCATAATATCTTCTACATAAGAAGGATAAATAAAATCGCCATTTTTCTTTAAAATATCTGCACCGGCACGACTTGCCTCCAATAAAAATGCATTACCATAATCGAAAAAGTACATGCCTTTATCGGTCAGCCTTCGGATGGCATTTACCTGTCTTTTCAATGAGTCATATACCTTCTTCTTGAATAAATCAGGATCAGATACCATTAGTTTGTTCGATTCCTCAAATGATAATCCTGCAGGATAATATCCACCTGCAAACGGGTTATGCAACGATGTCTGGTCGGAGCCTAAATCGACTTTAATATTTTCACTGGCCAATTTTTCCCACAAGTCAACTATATTGCCCTGGTATGCTAGCGATATTGCTTCTTTACTCTTTACTGCCTTTTTAGTACGGGTAAGTAATTGGTCAAGGTCGGTATAGACTTCATTTACCCAACCTTGTTTGTGGCGCTTTTCAGTCACTTTTGGGTTAACCTCGGCAATTATTCCAATGGCTCCTGCTATAACTGCAGCCTTAGGTTGAGCTCCGCTCATACCTCCAAGGCCCGATGATATAAATATCCGTCCACCCAGTCCATCCGATTTGATTTTACGTCCGGCATTAAGCAAAGTAATGGTTGTACCATGCACAATGCCCTGCGAACCTATATACATATATGAACCGGCAGTCATTTGCCCGTATTGGGTAACGCCAAGCGCATTGAATTTTTCCCAGTCATCAGGTTTCGAGTAATTGGGAATCATCATGCCATTGGTAACTATAACCCGAGGCGCATTGGTTGATGAAGGGAATACACCCATAGGATGGCCGGAATACATAGCCAATGTCTGTTCGTCGGTCATCTCAGACAAATACTTCATTGTAAGCAAGTATTGTGCCCAGTTCTGGAACACTGCTCCATTGCCTCCATAGGTAATAAGTTCATGCGGGTGCTGTGCCACAGCCTCGTCGAGGTTATTCTGTATCATCATCATTATGGCAGCAGCTTTCTTCGATTTATGCGGATACTCATTAATATGCCTTGCATGCATTTTATAAGCCGGACGGAAACGATGCATATAAATGCGGCCATATTTCTTTAACTCTTCGGCAAACTCTTTTGCCAATGCAGCATGGTGTTTGGCAGGGAAATAACGCAATGCATTGCGCACTGCTAGTTTCTTCTCCTCTTTTGTAAGAATATCCTTACGTTTTGGCGCATGGTTAATATTCTTATCGTATGCGGGCATGGTTGGCAGTTTATCGGGTATGCCTGCCGCTATTGCTTTCTTAAATGCTTTTGTATCCATATTCAGAGCTTGGTAATGAGTACAAATATCTATTTTTATTCATATCATTATTCTTTGGGCGTTCCCCCTGATGTTCCTTCGGAAGTCAGGGGTCGGGCTTTACGCTTCAAGTCCTCGCTTCGCTGTGGGCTTTACGCTGCAATCCCTAACGCATAAAAAGGTACATTTGCTCTCCCAAACAGGGGTAAGATTATGGCAAAAAAACTTATTATAGGTTCAAGGGGTAGCGAACTGGCACTGTGGCAGGCTCACTTTATTAAAAAGGAATTAGAAAAGGCCGGTACCAAAACCGAATTGGTAATTATTAAAACCCGTGGCGATAAGAATCCTGAAGAACGGTTTTCGGAAATGCAGGGGCAAGGTTTTTTTACTAAAGAGATAGAAGAGGCCCTTTTGAAGAAAGAAATCGACTTGGCCGTACATTCTTATAAAGATTTACCCACTACTCCAGTTGATGGGTTGGTTGTAGCAGCAGTATCCTATCGCGAGGACCCGACTGAACTTTTGCTTATTAATAAAGATTGTGTTGACCCTAAGAAGAGACTTTCATTGAAGAAAGATACTTTGCTGGGCACTTCATCTGCCCGCAGGCGGGTGCAACTTATTGCTTTCAGGCCCGATATAAAGATTAAAGAACTGCGTGGTAATATTCCTACCCGCATACAAAAGCTGCGCGATAAAATGTACGATGCTATTGTGGTGGCATCGGCAGCAGTGGAGCGTTTGGGTATTGATGTTTCCGAATTTCATGCTGAGAAACTCTCACCGCAGGAATTAGTACCTGCACCGGCGCAAGGTGTGCTTGCTTTACAAACCCGTGCCGACGATAAAGAAACACAAAAGATTTTGCAAAGCATAAACCACCCTGAGGTGGAAGAAATTGTTGCATTGGAGCGTAAAGTGTTTAACCTGTTCCGTGGCGGATGTAATTTGCCCTTGGGTATCTATTGTGAAAAACATTCTGATGAAGAAGATAAGCCCGTTTATAAAGCATGGGCTGCATACTCGGATGCTGATGATTCGTTTCCCCGGTATTTCCATTTCGAGACAAGAATGCCGGAGAATTGGCCGCAAAAGGTCGCCGATAAAATAAGGGTGAATAACCCCGCTTCTGTATTCATTACCCGCGATGTACGCGAAGATGACTTTTTTAGTCGAGCATTGAAGGCAAGTGGGTATAAAGTAAGTGGTAAGGCATTTATTGAATTTAATTCTATCCCTTTCGGCAGGCCCAACCCTACAGACTGGATATTCTTCTCAAGCAAGCATGCGGTTAAGTTCTTCTTTGAACAGAAACCTGATATAGGTAGTGCCAAGATTGGTGTAATTGGCAAAGCAACTTCCGAGGCGGTGCGTAAGTATAATAAGCGCGCCGAGTTTATAGGTTACTCAACCGATACCCGCATGACGGGCAAACAATTTGCGAGTTTGGTTAAATCGGGCACTGTATTATTTCCGCAAGCCAAAGACAGTATGCGTACCGTGCAGCAGCAATTTGTAAATAAATACCAGGTAAAAGACCTTGTGGTTTATGAAACCATACAAAAGCCGGTTGAGAATACTGCCGATGCTGATATAATGCTTTTTACCAGCCCATCGAATGTGGAAGCATTTTTTGAAAAGAAAAAGGTAAAGCCGGAACAAAAGATAATTGCTATGGGCGATGCTACGGCTCATACCCTTAAACAAGCGGGTGTGAAATCAGTCTACCTCGTTCCAGCATTTGATGAAATTGGACTGCTGCAGGCTATTTTCAGTATATAGAAGGTATCTTCTTAACTAAATCTTTAAAAGCTTATAAGAATGGTGAACGGTTAAAATATCTATTCTTTTTTCGCTAAGAATGCGATATATTATTCTGTAAGCTCCCACAATTAATTCTCTTATGTTTTCTTTTCCGGCTTCAGGCACCACTCTGCCAGAATAGGGAAAGTGTTCAAGTACCTCGCATCTTTCAAAAAAAGTGTTGACCTGGATGCGGGCATATTTAGGGGAGTCTTTTGAAATGAACTCAGCAATATTCTGAATATCGCTGATAGATTGGTCCGACCATTTTACTATAACCATTTCTTTAACTTAGCTTTAGCCTCTTTAGTAGTTCTTGTTTTACCCGCTTTAGATTGTTCAATGCCTATTTCTATTTTCTGAAGGAGTACAACCCGGTCTATTACATCTTCTACGGAGAACTTCTCGGGAAGATTTCGTAGAGTCGATATAAGCTGTTTCTTGGTTAACATAGTGTAAGTTTATTTACAAATATACTACTTTTCTACCCGTTATTTTCATACTCCTGCCATAAATAGATAGCTTCATTCTCCATTCTATCTCCTATCTTTGTGCTATAATTCCAGTAATATGATTCACCGTCCGCGCCGCCTTCGTAAAAACCCTATTGTACGCGATATGGTTGCCGAGGTTCGTTTTCATAAAGACATGCTCATTTATCCCTACTTTGTAGAAAAGGGTAAGAACATTAAATCGCCCATTTCTTCCATGCCGGGTATCAATCATTTTTCACCCGATACCTTATTAAAGGATGTTGAAAAAGGTTTGAAGCTGGGAGTTAAGAAGATTTTACTTTTTGGCAGTGGCGAAGCTAAAAGCGCTGAAGGCAAATCAGCCTACCAGAAAGATACGGTTGTGGCAGATGCTATTAAACTTCTAAAGAAGAATTTTAAAGAGGATATCTATATTATTACAGATGTGTGCCTGTGTGCCTACACATCACATGGTCATTGCGGCATTATAAAAGACGGGCATGTGCATAACGATTCATCGGTGGCCGCTATCGCAAAAATGGCACTTACGCATGCTGAAGCCGGAGCCGATATGGTGGCTCCTTCAGATATGATGGATGGTCGCGTGGGAGCCATACGCACCTTATTAGATGAAAAAGGATTGGAACATACAGCCATCATGTCCTATTCTATAAAGTTTGCCTCTTCCTATTATGGTCCGTTCCGTGAGGCTGCTGATTCAGCTCCTCAATATGGCGACAGGAAATCGTACCAGATGGATTACCGTAATCCAGATGAAGCCATGAAAGAAGCCTGGCTCGATGAAGCCGAAGGAGCAGACGTTCTTATGGTGAAACCTGCCCTTGCATACCTAGATATTATAACCCGCCTGAAAGCAAATACCCATTTACCCGTGGCATGTTACAATGTATCGGGTGAATATTCAATGGTTAAGGCTGCCGTTGCTAAAGGCTGGATTGACGAAAAAGCTGTGGTAATGGAAAATATGCATGCATTTGCTCGCGCGGGCTGCAATCTTATCATTACCTACCATACCCGCGATATTTTAGAAAAAGGCTGGTAAACTTGCTGAATGGATAAGGCGGTATCATTCTTCGATACATCAATAAATTTCCTTAAAGGGGTTGGTCCGCAACGCTCTGAATTTCTTAAGAAGGAACTGAACATATTTACGTTCAGGGACCTATTTTACTTTTTCCCTTTCCGTTATGTCGACCGTACCCGTTTCTATAAAATAAAGGAAGTGAATGCCGACATGCAGCATATACAAATATGCGGCAAGATTACCCATATAGAGATTATTGGCGCCAAGCAGAAAAAACGCATGGTAGTTGATTTTGAGGATGATTCGGGCAGAATAGAACTCATTTGGTTCCAGGGAATAAAATGGATGAGCAAAAAGCTGAAGGTAGATAGCGAGTACATTGTTTTCGGTAGGCCGGCTATTTTCATGGGTAAGTTCAGCATATCGCATCCTTCTATAGAAGAGAATACTGAAGAGAACAGGAAACTTGTAAAAGGATTGCAGCCTGTATATAGTACTACCGAATTGCTTAAAGCAGGTGGGCTCGACTCAACCGGTATAGTAAAACTGCAACGTGCACTTGTTCCTCAGGCAATCGAACATATATATGAGAACCTGCCCACGTATCTTATCAGTAAGTTACGGTTGATGCCCCGCAAGGAAGCTATGCGCAATATTCACCTACCGATAGATAACGATACACTGGTCAGGGCACAGCAACGATTAAAATTTGAGGAACTCCTGTTCCTGCAATTAAGTTTACTAAGAAGTAAGATAGGCAGAGAGCAAACCATAAAAGGATTTGTTTTTTCTAAAGTAGGCGATAATTTCAATACGTTCTATAATAGTTATCTTCCCTTTCCGCTCACCGATGCACAGAAGAGGGTTGTTAAGGAGATAAGGCAGGATATGGGTGCCGGTATACAAATGAATCGACTGTTGCAGGGTGATGTTGGAAGCGGCAAAACGTTGGTTGCTTTATTCTGCATGCTTATTGCCTTAGATAATGGATACCAATGTTGCCTTATGGCGCCGACTGAGATATTGGCAATTCAGCATTTTGCTACCCTGAAAGAGTTTCTGAAAGATATGCCCGTTACTATTTCTCTTATTACAGGTTCGACGAAAGAAGCGCAACGCAGGGTAATGCACGAAGAACTGGAGAACGGACAAATGCAGATTATTGTCGGTACACATGCGCTGATAGAAGACAGGGTGAAGTTTAAAAACCTTGGATTGGTGGTGATAGATGAACAACATCGTTTTGGTGTTGCACAACGCGCGCGCATGTGGCAGAAGAATGAAACTCCGCCTCATGTGTTGGTTATGACTGCCACTCCAATTCCCCGCACATTGGCCATGACCTTATATGGCGACCTTGATGTTTCGGTAATTGACCAGATGCCTCCGGGAAGAAAACCCATAAAGACACTCCATAAGTATGATGGTAAGAGGAGTGAAGTTTATGCTTTCATACGAAGTGAACTGGATAAGGGCAGGCAGGCATATATCATATATCCGCTTATAGAAGAATCGGCCAAGTTAGATTTTGAAAACCTGCTTGCGGGTTTTGAAGAAGTGCGCAAAGCATTCCCCGCCCATGTGGTGGGTATGATGCATGGCAAGATAAAGTTTGCGGAACGCGAAAAGACCATGCAGGCATTTGCGAAAGGCGAGATACATATACTTGTTGCAACAACAGTAATTGAAGTAGGTGTGAATGTACCTAATGCAAGTATCATATTAATTGAAAGCACTCAACGGTTCGGCTTATCGCAGCTACACCAGTTAAGAGGCAGAGTAGGGCGAAGCGAATACCAGAGCTATTGCATATTAATGACACCTTATGAGTTAGGTGCCGATGCGCGTGCGCGTGTTGATATAATGGTACGTACAAACGATGGTTTCGAAATATCGGAAGAAGATTTGCGTTTGCGTGGCCCGGGAGATATTACCGGAACACAGCAAAGTGGTATACTGAATTTGAAAATTGCAGATATTGCCAGGGATGGAAGAATACTTCAGCAGGCAAGAATAATTGCCACAGATATACTTGATGAAGACAGAGGATTAGTGATGGAGAAGAATCGTATTCTATCGGTAGAGCTTAGTAAACTTGATAAGGAGAAGGGCGACTGGAGCAGGATTTCATAGCAAGACAAAAAAGATATAAAAAGAAAGGGCTCCGTTTGGAGCCCTTTTCTTTATTTCCTCTTCGAAGATTTTTTCTTCGCAGCTTTCTTTGCAGCTTTCTTTTTAGGAGCTGCTTTCTTTTTTGCTTTTTTTGTTGCCATGATGTTTGAAGTTTTTAAATTATGAGTACGAATGTCGATGTTTTTTTTTGATATACATCATATGATATACAGATGTTTTTAACATTCAAATGTTCATAAGCATGAACGTAATTTCAGTAAAAACAAAACTTCAGAAAGCAATTCAATGAAAAAATCATCGCAAATATTTTAGAAAATGAAAAGAGTTGCAAAACATTTCACAACTCTTTTTCATTTCATGCAATTGGCGCAATCACACCATGGCAGCGTAATGCGTGTTATGCTTTCTCTGTCTTAACTGCTTCTTTCTGTTCTACAAGTTCAACTGTAATGTCAAGTTTAATTTCTTCACCCACTACAACTCCACCTGCTTCTGTAGCCATGTTCCAACTCAATCCGAAATCTTTGCGGTTTATCTTTCCTTTAATTTCAAAACCGGCTGCAGTATGAAGTCCGTTCATGCCATTCATGGTTCCCATACCTCCGAATACTACATCTAAGGTTATAGGTAATGTTTTGTCGCGCATAGTGAAATCGCCAACCAGTTTGTAGTTTTCACCATCAATCTTCTTCAACTCCTTCGATACAAATTTTACTTTGGGGAAAGACTGAGCATTAAAGAAGTCATTTGATTTAAGGTGGCCGTCGCGTTGCGGGCTGCCGGTTGTTAAGCTGTCTACATCTGCTTCAAAAGTAATTTTGGCATCGCTGAAATCATCTTTATCCGATAGTACTGTTCCATCGTATTTGGTAAACTCACCGCTTACGTTGCTAACCATAAGGTGTTTTACTTTGAATTGGATGCGGCTGTGAGAACTGTCAATTTTCCAGGTTTTCATGTTAATTGTTTTTTTTGAGGTTATTATTTGTTGTTTAAGACTATTGTTTGCTTTTTTGATATTAAACTGTCTACTGAAAGGTTGCCTGCTCCACCTATAATAAGTGCGAGTGACATACCCAGTACAAGAAGATGGTATTCGAATCCTTCACCATGTTGGTCGCCTCCCCAGTTCATAAAGAAACCATTGGGCAGCGCTATATTAAAAATGATGCCTATGAAAAGTCCCAATATACCTAATGCTGCCACGCGGGTAAATGTTCCGGTTATTAGCATTATTGAACCAAAGAACTCGATAAGTATGGTTAATTCACCGGTGAAGTAGGACATATGAACAGTTTCGGTAAAGAAGTGCATAGTACCGGTCCATCCTCCGCCGCCGAACCAGCCCAGCATTTTTTGTGCGCCGTGGGGGAACATTACTGCTCCAAGAGCTATTCTCAGGATTGTGAGGTCGAAACCTTCTTTTGTTTTTACAATTTTATGTAACATGTTATTTGGTTTTTGGGGTTTTGCAATTAGTCGTTTAGTGTGCCCATCTTTCCACTTTGGAAATCTTCAAAAGCTACATGAAGTTCATCCATTGTATTCATTACAAAGGGGCCGTATTGGGCAACGGGTTCTTTTATAGCTTCTCCCTGTAAGAAGAGAAACTTGGCAGATGTACTTGCTTCTATGTCTATTGCAGTCGCATCATCAATAAAAGTTATAGCAGAACGTTCCTGTTCTATTTTCCTGCCGTTAACTGTTACGTTGCCACTCAGTAAATAGAGTACAACGTTTTTTGAAATATCTGTTTCCAGAGTTGCTTTGGAATTTGCATCCATATATATAGTATAGGATGTAATTCCTGTTATGGAATTTACCGGTCCGGTTACATTTCCTATTTTACCAGATACCAATGCAATTTTAACTTTTCCTCCATCTTGCCCTACAACCGGAATAGAATCTTTTTGAAAGCCCTGGTAACTAGGTGTTGTCATCTTTAACTTCTTGGGCAGATTCATCCACACCTGTATAATTTCAAACGGGCCACCTTTCTTATGGAACTCTTCGGTACCCATTTCAGAATGCATAACACCGCTTCCGGCGGTCATCCATTGAACACCACCTTGTTTTATAATACTATTGTTACCCATTGTGTCGCGGTGCCATACCTCACCATCGAAGATGAAAGTTACCGGTTCGAATCCGCGATGAGGGTGTGCGTCTAATGCCAATGCGTTATTATTTGCAGGAAACTCATAAGGCCCCCAGTGATGTAATAATATAAAAGGGTCTACATTCCTTAATTCCTGGCTTGGGAAAGGCTGGTATATATAATTGTCGCCCATTTGTACCTGGGTTGCAACTGTTACTTGTTTTACTGTTCTTGTTTTCATATACCAATGATTTCATTTTACAATGCAAAAGTACTACAGGTATATACTTAAAGACCTTGAACTAGATTAAGAAATGAAAATACTAGGCAGAATGCGCAATTTTACCCCTGATTTTGCTCAGGAACTCAGGCGATATGCCCAGATAAGAGGCAATATGTTTGAGAGGGATATCCTTATATATATTAGGATATTTCTGTATAAACTGCTGGTAACGTTCTTCTGCCGGTATTGACATAACTGCTTTTATCCTCCGGTTATTGTTTACAATAGAGTTCTGAAAAAGTATCCGGAAAAAGCGCTCAAACTTTGGCACTTGCTCAAGTACTTTCTCCATATCATCCTTACATATTTCAAATACCTCAGAGTCAACCAGGGCATCAATTATATTCTCACCCGGCATTCCACTCACATAACTATATAGGTCCGATGTCCACCAGTCGGTAGCGGCAAACATTAATATATGCTCTTTGCCATATTCATCTATAGTATAGTTACGCAGGCAACCGCTTATAACAAAGTATTGCTGTTTGCTTATGTCACCATAGTTAACCAGTATCTCACCTTTTTTTACCTTCTTATACTGCAGAATTTGGGTAAAAGTTTTTTTCTCCTCAGGGGTGAGGGTGATATTGTGCTTACAGATATTATCGAGTATGATTTGCTCTTCTTTCATGGGGTAAGACCTAAATGTATTCTCAAAATTAGATATTTATTCGTCTCTAAAGGGAGTTGTGTTTATTCATTTTTTTGTCAGCCCCAAACCCTAAAGAGGCTTTGAGTTGCAACCTCTTAGTGAACCTTAATGTGTAGTTTCTTAGTGTACTTAGTGGTAAAATGTATTAATGCCCCTTTGGGGGGTTGGGTAAATACCTCTAATAGTTCTTAATAAAGCGGTATATATTAAAGTGCTTATCTTTTTTCAATGCCTCTTCAACTTCAATCTTAAGCTTAGCCTTATTAATTCCATTCATCTTTTGTTTCAGAATAAGCTGGTATGCTTTTTCTGTCCAAAGTGTACTTTGTTTGAATGGCGATTTACCCTGCAAATGTTTTTCTATTTCATCAGCTAATTGTGAAGTGCCTTCATTTTGCGTAGCCACTGTTTTTACCACGCTTGGTTTCATGTGCTCCTTTTCATAACTAATAGGAAGCGTTTGATTCAGGTTTTTTGCAAACTCATCAGCCCCATCACGGTCGGCTTTGTTCACTACAAATATGTCAGCTATTTCTATTACGCCAGATTTCATTACCTGTATATCATCACCCGATTCAGGAGTAAGTACTAAAAGTGTAACATCTGCCAATCCTGCTATTTCCACTTCCGATTGTCCAACGCCTACAGTCTCAACCAATATATAATCAAAGCCAAAGCTGCGCATCATTTCGGTAACCTCAATAGTTTTTGCGGATAAGCCGCCCAATGCTCCACGCGTTGCCAGTGAGCGTATAAATACCTGCGTATGGTTAAAGTGTTCGTTCATTCGCAACCTGTCACCCAATATAGCGCCCTGGTGTATAGGTGAACTTGGGTCGATGCTTACTACCCCCACGCCTTTTGAACCGGGTTTTAATTTTTCCAGCAGAACACGAATAAGACCATTCACCAATGTGCTTTTACCCGCACCCGGAGGGCCGGTTATTCCTATAATAGGTATATACTTATCGTAATGCAGGTTTAGAAGCAGGTCTTCATAACCCGCAAGCTCATTTTCAACCACGGTAATGGCACGTGCAAGGGCTTTTCTGTCGCCTGCAGCAAGTTCACTAAGTAAGGTATGTGTTGGGTCAGCCATTCCATAGCAAAGATAAACAAAGCCCCATTCAGTAGCATTTTGGTATTTTTGTTCTATATAATAAGGATGTGCCTAAGCTTTCGGTAGTCATAATTACCTTTAACGAGGAAAAGAACATTGGCCGTTGCCTTGATTCCATTCAAGGGGTAGCCGATGAAATTATTGTGGTCGATTCCTATTCAACCGACCGCACAGAGGAAATATGTAGAAGCAAGGGCGCAAAGTTTTACCAGCATAAGTTCGACGGGCATATTGAACAAAAGAACTATGCGGCCACACTTACTACCTATAATAATGTATTGTCGTTAGATGCCGATGAGGCGCTTGATGATGCTTTGAGGAAAAGCATAATAGCCGTTAAGGAAAACTGGCAATATGACGGCTATAAGATGAATCGCCTTACTAATTATTGCGGCAAATGGATTCACCATAGCGGTTGGTACCCCGATCGTAAACTAAGGTTATTCGATAAAACCAAAGGCAAGTGGGGTGGAACTAATCCGCATGACAAATATGAATTAAACTCCGGCACTATAGAGGGATGGATTAAGGGCGATATTTTACATTACAGTTATTATACTGTTGACGAACATTATAAGCAACTCGACTACTTTTCTACCATAGCCGCTAAGGAAATGTTTGCTAAAGGAAAACATCCATCCTTCGTTAAACTTTACCTGAGCCCTGCAGCCAGATTTCTCCAAAGCTATTTTATACGCATGGGTTTCTTAGATGGTAGTGCAGGCTTTACAGTTTGTAAACTATCTGCCTTAATGACTTATGAAAAGTACCATAAGTTGAAAGAGCTTTATAAAGCAGGTAAAAAATAACCCCGCGACTTAACACAGGGTTATTTCAACTGATTTACAAATAAGCACCTTCTCCACTCTCAGGCCATATACTTGCCTGCACTTCTCCTATATGCCGCTTCTGTAATAATAGCATAGCTAACCTCGATTGACCAATTCCACCACCGATACTATAAGGCAATTCACCTTTAAGTAATTGCTGGTGCCATTTCAAACCTTCTCTTTGTTCCTGGTCGCTCAACAATAATTGCTTCCTTAAAGATTCAGGACTTACACGTATACCCATGGAAGAAATTTCGAATGCTCGTTGCAAAATTGGGTTCCACACAATAATATCTCCGTTTAAGCCTTTGGTGCCTTTACCTGTTTCTGTGGTCCAGTCATCATAGTCGGGTGCCCTTCCATCATGCGGTTTACCATCGGCTAAAGCACCACCTATTCCAATTATGAATACCGCTTCTTTTTCCCTTGCAATTTTATCTTCCCTTTGTTTGGGAGTAAGCTCTGGGTATAGGGCCTGCAGTTCCTCACTATGTATGAATGAGATTTTCTCCGGCAGGAAGGCTTTTAATTGCGGATACAAAGTAGTGACATGCAATTCCGTTTCAAGAATGGACGCATATATTTCGGTAACTATACTTTGCAAGTAAGCAATACTTCTGTCGCTCACATCAATTACTTTTTCCCAATCCCATTGGTCAACGTAAATACTGTGCACATCTGAAAATTCTTCATCGGGCCGTAGAGCTCTCATGTCTGTATAAAGCCCTCGACCGGTTTCAAGTTTCAGTTTACCCAGCTTGGCGCGTTTCCATTTCGCCAATGAGTGAACTATCTCAACCGGTACATCTTTCAGCTCCTTTACATTGACTTTTACCGGGCTTTCAATACCGTTCAGGTCGTCGTTCACCCCTGTTCCTTTTTTTACAATAAGCGGGGCTTCCACTTTTATAAGGTTCAGTTTTTTACCCAGGCTCTTGGCAAACTTCAATTTCAGTTCGGTAATAGCCATTTCAGTTTCCAGTTCACTAAGTAGGTGAACGGGTTTCTTTTCTTTCAAAATTTCTGTTGTTTTCATTTTTGTTTTGATTTTAATTGTTTGTTGTTTGATTTAAATAAAAAAGCCCTGCTTCATGAGGCAGGGCTTAGTGCGTATAATAGCAATCCTGTCCTCACGGTGGGCGTGAATTATTATTATTGAAATTGATATGTGTTGTTCTTCTCATTTGTAAAATAAAAAAGGGGCCTTTTTAAGGCCCCTTTTAATTAATTGGTATAGTTTAATCAATAGCCTTCCTGCTTCAATCTTGTGGATTAAAATTGTTGAAATTGCTATTGAGTATCTGTTTCATGTTGTTGTTTATCGACGCAAATGTATAAATAAATTCTAACACCAATTACGCGCTTATCCTTTTTTGCAGGTCTTTGTTCTCATGAATCAGCTTGTCAGATCCCGTCTTTACTATGTTCAGCATGGCCTTTGCAAGCTCGGCAGAAGTTATGACCATTGAAGGTGCAAAGTAACCCATGAGGCTCCCTGCAGCAAGGGAAACCTTCTCATTAAAATGCATGTTAGGCTTTTTATGAGTAGGAAGTATACCACCGGGGCGGGCTATATATAAATGTGTAAACGATAGTTTTTGCAAAGCATTTTCGGTTTTGCCTTTTACCCATGCAAATAAAATATGGCTCTTTTCTTTCGAATCGGCACCCATTCCACTTAGAAACATAAAGGTTATTTGGGGGTTAGCCTCAAGCATGGCTTTTGCTGCTGCCAATGCATAATCGTGGGTAAGTTTTATATACTCTTCCTTAGTTACAAGCGATTGCGAAATACCCAGGCACCATATACAGGCATCGGAGCTTTTGAATAGTTCTTCTAGTCCTCCGTAGTTTAAGAAATCGTTATGAATTATAGTCTTTAGTTTAGGGTGCTGAATATCCAATGGCCTCCTTACAAGGGCAGTTACTGTTACTATATCAGTTTCATTAAGGGCTTCCCTTATTACCTCTGAGCCGGCTGTGCCTGTTGCCCCCGTTACTATAATAGACTTTCCCATATATCTTTACTGGTAGAGACGGCAAGTTATAGTTTTATACCTTAAGGTTATGCTTTTAAGCCCTCAAATAGCATATAAATTATTATATATTTGCAATCTCCAACTTTAAGCATTATGAGGAACAATACAGTGAAAATAACATCCGCTTTTTTAGGATTGGCATTTATATCAGTTACATGGATTGGCTGTTCATCAGATAATAAAAAAGCCAAGGATTTATTCGGAAAAGATGATAGCAATGCCACGCAAGATACCTCTGCAATTGGTATAAGAGTTGCAAAAGTGAAAGACATATTTACAAGCGTACCCGGTACGGTACAGATAATGCAATTGCTTAAGGCCGCGGGTTCAAAATATTCAGTTGATATACCTGCTGACCCAACAGTGGTTTCAAATTATTCAACCATGAAAGGACAGGCGCTTAACCTGGGTATATATGCAGCCGACCTTGCCTATGCCGGTTTGTTCGACCAGAAGAACGATGCCAGCCTTTACCTGCAGTCAGCCAACAAACTTTCAACTTCTTTAGGTATACCCGATGCATTTAACGATAAAGTTATTTCAAGGATAGATGCCAATATGACCAACCAGGATTCATTGCTTACTATTATAGTGCAGGATTTCTGGATCACTGATACCTACCTGAAGAAAAACCAAAGACAAGAAGTATCAGCCTATCTTGTTGCGGGCGGATGGGTTGAAGGGCTTTATATGGCTACTCAAATTGCGGCTAAGTCTTCCAGCAACATGGGTGTGGTAAATGAAATAGCTTACCAGAAAGTTACCCTGCAGGATTTAGTTGATATGATAAAGACATACCCTAATAGCCCCGGCTTACAGGATTTTTCAGCAAAGCTTAAAGCCATACAGGATGTATATGCCAATATACAGGTAGATGCAAGGCCTAAAGACGGTGCTGCACCAACCGATAAAACAATTTTATCCGCTGACCAGCTGAAGGCTATAACCGACGCGGTTACTTCGTTACGTAAAGAAATTATAGCGGGTTCTTAATTGCCCCTGCTCAGAAGGGCAGTGGTAAGGTCGAGTAATATTTTTTTCTCAGGCGCTTTTATAGAGGCAACCGAATTAACGGCTGCATTATGATAAAAGTCCATTTGTTTTTGGGCTTGCTTTAATACACCTAACTTTTCATAAATAGCTTTTACGCCCTCCACTTTTCTATTAGCATTGGGCTCGCTCAATAGTTTCTGTAATTCTTTCAAAGTATTACCTTTTGCCAGTTCAAATGCTTTCAATAATAAGTATGTTTTCTTATTATTGATTATATCGCCACCTGTTTGCTTGCCGACCTTTTGCTGTTCGCCAAACACATCAAGTATATCGTCCTGCAATTGAAAGAGCATTCCAATACTCGTTCCGAAAACACGCATGCTGCGGGCGTCTTTACCTGTTGCTCCGCCCAATATAGCACCCATCTCCAACGATGCTGAGAACAATGCAGCCGTCTTCAGGCTTATCATATATAAATAGTCGTCGATAGATACTTTGCTTTGGGTTTCGTAATTCATATCGAATTGCTGGCCCTCGCAAACCTTCAACGCGGTTTCATTAAATAAACGCAATATAGCAGGCAGGTGAGCCTTGGGCGTTTTGGCGATACATTCGTATGCTTTTATCAGCAGGGCATCGCCGCTTAATAACGCAATATTGGTGTTCCATTTAGCATGCACGCTGGGTTTGTTTCGCCTGAGTGGTGCTGCATCTGTAATATCATCGTGTATCAGTGTAAAGTTGTGAAACAGTTCAACTGCAATTGCTGCCGGTACAGCATTCTTTACTTGTCCGCCAAACATTTTGCATGCCAGCAAAACCATTGTCGGGCGCAGTTGCTTGCCACCCAGCCCGAGCATATAGCTCATGGGTGCATAAAGCTCATGGGGTTTAGCGGGTAAGTTTTTGCAAAAAGATTTTATTTCTTTTTCAATCTCCTGCCTGTACGCTACCGGAATGTTCACAGAATATGAGTAGTGTTATTTATTAAGCGCTTCAGGCCCTCTTCAAGGGGAACAGGTTTGCGGTTAAGCAACTTGCGCATACGTGCCAGGTCGGGTTTTCTTCTCGACATATCACCTTCGGGCAGAGGTGCCAGGTGTTCTATCTTCGATTTCGATTTGGTGAGTTTAATAATGGTTTTAGCCAGGTCGAGTATGGTTATTTCAATATCGCCCCCAATGTTAACCACATCGTTTATGTATTTATTTTCTTTAAAGGCAGTGATACATGCATCAACATTATCATCAATAAAGCAGAAAGTGCGCATCTGTTTGCCATCACCATAAATCTGTATGGTTTCATTTTTCAGTGCACGGGCAATGAATTTCGATACCACAAAGTCTTTGCTTTGCCTTGGGCCGTATGTATTAAAGAAGCGGAAAATAGTATACTCCAGTCCATACTCATGTTGGAATGATTTAAGGTAAGCCTCACTTGCATTTTTTACAATAGCATAAGGCAGGCGTGAGTTTAATGGAGTAGTTTCTTCATGTTGCGGGAAATGTATCGACTCGCCATACACTTCAGATGATGAAGAGAAGTAAACGCGTTTGACACCACTGTTCTTGGCAAAGTAAAGCAGGTTTTTTATGCCCGATAAATCCTTCAACACATTCACCGGATGGTCTAATGTGCGTTTAACACCAACCACTGCAGCATAATGGAAAATATAGTCGAATGCATGGGCATACATTACGCCCGAAAGGTCGCGCCATTCATTTACGTCGCACTTTATAAACTCGACGTTTTTATGTTTGGAAACAGGTATTTTGCTTTTTGAGCCTGTCGACAGGTCATCAATAATAACGATATCATTGGTTTTCTCCTTGGCGAGTGATTCTGCTAATGAACCGCCTATAAATCCTGCTCCTCCGGTTACAAGTATTCTTGGCATTTTTATTTAATGTTAAATTCTTAATTCTAAATTTTGAATGAGCAATCCCCTTTCATTAAGAATTCATAATTCAAAACTTAGACTTTGCTATTCTTCTCCGTTCAGCAAATTTGGCTACAAAAATACTGACTTCGAACAGTAAATATAAGGGAATTGAAATAAATACCTGCGATGCAACATCGGGTGGGGCTATAAGGGCAGCCACAATAAGCACTACGACGACAGAATGCTTGCGGTACTTTTTCAAAAAGGCAGGCGATATTATACCTAAAAGGGTAAGTATGTAGGTTACCATGGGTAGTTCAAATATTACGCCTATCCATAATACCAGGGTGGTTACTGTAGATACGTACGAGCGCACATTGGGCAGGTTTTGTATATCGGTGCCACTGCTCAGTTTAAAGTCGTTAAGGAAGTTTACTGTCCATGGCACAATTATAAAGTAGCTGAAACAAACCCCGATGAGAAACAGTATGCTGGCCGCAAATACAAATCCTCGTGTCGATTTCAGTTCAGTTGGCTTAAGTGCAGGGCTTATAAACCTCCATATTTCCCATAAAATG
>Ga0206835_1154_pt1 | contig 20969 bp, 8 predicted proteins | sample Alteio_BWOrgCont_31_FD_152853 | JGI IMG/M metagenome (GOLD analysis project Ga0206835, IMG submission 152853) | Enriched cells from forest soil in Barre Woods Harvard Forest LTER site, Petersham, Massachusetts, United States -... | ecosystem: Environmental > Terrestrial > Soil > Temperate forest > O...
CGCGGCCAGTCGGGTGGCGAGGGCGGGCTCGGATAGCGGGTAATTTTTTCCGGCGACCTCGTGCGCAGCGGGCAGTTCGCCGCGGAACAAAAAGCTAGGGGAGACGAGCATGGCCTCGAGGGCGAGCTGCCAGCCGCTTTCGGGTGTGCCGCCGTCGGAGATGGTGGCGTTTACCATGGCGCCGAGACGGGTGGTCTCGTCGGTTGTGGGCGGGCGGCGGAAAAGGCGCGTGGCGAGGTTGGTCACGCCGCGGGCAATCCAGGTAGCGCGGTTTTCTCCCGGACGTTGCTCGCCGACGAGCTGGAGGAAGGTTGGGTTAGCCGGAACCGGCTCGGGTGCGGTCGGGCCTTCCACCTTTGCGTAATGGAGCCAAAGCACCTTCGGTGCGGCGCCACCGCCCCCGCGTCCGCCGCGTGCTGCTGGGACCACCGGGTTGAGCAGTCTGGCAAGCTGCGGCCGTTGGGCCTCGGTGAGAATGGGATTGATGCTATTGGCGGCCCCGGTGCGAAGCTCAGTCACCGTTGCTTGCAAATTTATCACTTGCTGCTGAGACCGGTTGATTTCTTCGAGCAACGGTGCGATTTGAGCAGCCTGCTCCTCGGTCAGCGACAACGATGATGCCAGGGTGTCAATGGTCGGCAGGGGTGGGGCGCCGGCCGGAGCCGCCTCGCCGACCGGGGGCACCGGGGGCCGGAGCCGCACCGCCGCGTCCACCGAGAACAGCGGGGGCCGGTGCCCCGCCGCCACGTGTGCCGGGTGCGCCGGGGGGTGGCGCCTGGGCCGGGGTGTTGATATAATCAACTGTCAGGAGGTGGGTGCCACGCGTGAGTTTCATCTCGGGCACCTGTTGCGCATATGCCACCGCCCGGGTGCCGGAGGTGGTTTCAAAGTTGGTCGCGACGACCGCCTGATCCAGCTCGACGTTGTAATGCAAATTGCTCGTGCCGCCATCACTGCCCGCGCCGATAAAAATCTTGTAAAGTCCGGTGGCCGGAACCGTGAAATGCCACGTCACGCGGGTGGGGCGGTCCAGCCGCAGCGTCGGGGAAAGCAGCGTGGTGTTTTCGCCCCGCCATTCGTCGGCGGCGCCGGTAATGGTGCGAGAGGCGGGCAGTCGTTCGGGGACCATGTCTTTGGCAACGGCGCGGGAGGCGGCGAGATACCGCTCAAAGAGGAGCGGCGAGAGGGTGAGCACATCGCCGATGTTGTCGAAACCGTAGCCAGTATCGTCCTCGGGAAAATCCGCCGTTGGGTTGAAAGAAGTACCCAGCAGATCCTGGACGGTATTTTTGTATTCCTCGCGGTTGAGGCGGCGGAGGACCACGTGACCGGGATCAGGGTGGGCGAGATCAACCGGGTGGAGCACTTGGTCAAGCGCGGCGACGAACTCGGCCCGGTCGGCTGGTGCGAGGGGCAGGGTGGACTCGGCCGGCGGCATGATGCTTTGGCTGACATGATCGAGCACGCGTTCCCATGTTGCGCGCTGGGTGCGCATAGACTCGACGGTGCTCAGCGCCGGTTTGTCGAGGACGAGGTCGCCCTCGCTACCGACACTGTCATGACACTCGAGGCAGTTGGTGGAGATGAAGGGCTGGATTTTTTTCGCAAAAATATCGGCGGCATTCCTGGTCGCCGGTGCCGGCCGCGAGCTCACCGCGGGTACCGGCCGGCCCATCTCCGACAAAATTGAGTCGCTGGCCGGCGGTACTGGCCGCGAGCGCACAGTCGGAGCACCCGGCTGGCCGGTGGAACATCCGGCGAGAACCGCAAGGCTCAGGAGGGCACGAAGGCAGGTGGGGCGGAATGCTGCGCGACAGGACATGGTATAGGGGTGGGGCGAGGGGGGGATTTTCTTCTTGCAGGTGGATGGGAGTCAAGTTCACTCGTCGTGCATGAACCCTAATGCTTCCTTGCTGCGGAGCTATCCGCATCGTCTGCTCTTGTTCACGGTCGCCGGGCTTGGCAGTCTTGCGCTCGGACTGACCGCCACGGTGCGCGGTGCTGATGGAACCGCCCCCGCGGCCATGCCGGCCATCACGCCGGCGAACCCTGCGACCGACGCGAAGGCCCCGACCTTTGCCGATATCCGGCCGGTGTTCGAAAAATATTGTTACGCCTGTCACGGCGGCACGTTGGCCCCTGAGGGCACGGCTGCTAACAGCAAAGCAAAGTCCGGTCTCACGCTCGATACCCTGGCAAACGTGCTCAAAGGTGGCCGGAGCAAAAAGCCCGGCATCGTGCCCGGCAAGTCCGCCGAAGGTGAGATCATGATCCGTATCCAGCTTGCCCCGACAGAAAAAAATGTCATGCCCCCGAAGGGGAAGACGGCCCCGACGGCCGATGATATCAAAAAGCTGGTCGACTGGGTTAATGCGGGCGCGAACTAAACCGCGTCCCTTCGCCGGGTAGCTCCGGCGGACAAGACAAACCCGGGCCATGCGGCGCGGGTTTTTTGCGGTCAGTTTCCGCCGGGCAGTCCGCCAAATGCGCCGCGCTGGTTTTGGCTCAAGTTGCTGTTGTAGGCCTGATATTGCTGATAACCCGAGTCGCCAAGCATCGTGTGGATGCTTTGGTCGACCTGCCCCTGTGCCTGACTGACCTGCTGGCGCAGCTGGGCGGCATTGGCGGCGGGATCCAGGCCTTGGGCCATGGCATTGCGGAGCACATCGCCGCCGACAAGCGCACGCTGCGCGAGCAGGCTGCTCAGGGCGTCGCTTTGCTCCTGGTTCAGATTGAGCTGCTGGAAAAGTCCGGCGTAGGCGTTGGCGACAGCGCTGCGCGCCATACCATCGGCCAGCTGCTGCACTTGGGGATTGTTAAGCAGGGACCCGAACGCGGCCATTCCGCGTGCACGGGCGTCGGCGGGGTCGGGAGCCGCCGGCTCCTCGGGTTGGGATATTGGGGGCGCCTGGGGCATCCGCACGCTGTCTTCGGCGACGGTTCGGGTGGCTTTGTCCAGGGCCGATTGTGCGACCTCAAGCTGTTGCTGGAGATTCACAATTTGGGTGTGTTCCCACCATGAGATTCCGCCTCCGGCGAGGACGAGTACGAGGAGTGAAAATGTAAGGAGCGCACCCTTTTTGGCGGGTGGTGGCGGACTTTTCGTTGGATTGTGGGCGGACGAAGAGGGGGGGGGCGGGGTTTTCATGGTGCGCTTCGCGCCACCTGCAACCCTTCGGATGGAAAAGTCAATTCCAACCGTGCGCACGGCACAAGATAGTTGGGCCACGCGCCAAGCGCGAGTTGGATAATGCAGCTTCCCGGCCGACCGACCATCCGCCGCGAGCGACGGGCCCGCCGGACCGACCAGGAACGAATGTGAAAGCGACCGGGGAACGAAGCTGAGACCGTCGCCGGAGCAGGCGGACCAGTGCTCTCAGCGTGGCGGGAACTCAAAATCGGCCTTCGTCCGGTTTTTGGAGAGCACGAGGAAGGCGCTGAAGGTGGACCCGCGCTTCGAGACCAGCCCCTCGAGGAGGTTGGTGCGGCCGTTTTCGAGGAGGTTCACCAGCTCGTCCGGCGGAATTTCCTTCTGGCAGATGTGGCGTTTCATCGTGAAGACGATGCGGTTGTCCTGTTCGGGACGGCGCACATAGTAGCTGTCGCCCGCGACGAGCATCTCCCCCTTGAACGCCTTGCTGTCGCCGATTTTTTCCGCCTGCGAGAGGTCGGGCGGGGCCTTGGTCTTGCGGGCGACGGGGTTACCGTCTTTGTCCAGTTTGGGCGCGCGGGGCGGGAACTCCCATGCAATGCGGGCGCCCTCTTTTTTGATAAACGCGTCGAACGGCCGGCCCTTTTTCGAGATGAAACCCTGGATCAGTCCGGTCTTGCCCTCTGTCACGAGCTGGATCGCGTGCTCACGCGTGATGGCTTTCTGACACATGAGCCGCCCGACGCGGAAGGACTGCTTCCACGTTCCGGGTTGGTCGGGGTCGCGCTCACGCAGCACATGGCTGGAGCCGGCTTCGCACAGACCCGCGCCAGTCTTGGGGTCGGTCCAATATGGCTCGAGGGTGCCGAGATCCACCTTGTCCCCGAAGTCATATTGCGCCAGCCATTTCCCTTTCTCTGCGTCCTTCACGAGGCGCAGCAGGGCCGAGAAACGGTTGCGCGTCTTGGCCGAGACGAAGCCGTCGAGCGGGCCGACCTGGCCGGCGGTGACGAGCGCGCGCACCTCGGCTTCCTCCATTTTCCGGCCGCCGATGACCTTGTAGATCATAAACTCGCCATCCTGCGACTTGTAGCCGCGCAACGTCTCCCGCAGCGGCTTGCCATCGGTCGGGGAAAGGATGTCGGTCACCCGGGCGATGGAGTCGTCCTCTTCGAATCCTTTTACACGCTCAATGATGCCCTTGGTCTGATCGATCACTTCGTCCATGAATTTTGCGCGGGAAAATTTATTTTGTTCCATCTGGCGCAGCTTGAACTCCCACTCCCCGGTCATCGCGGGCTGAGTCAGGGCGTCGGCCTTCACGGCGCCGAGAAACTGGATCAACTGCTCGGCCTTGGCGGTGGGGATCAGCTCGCGCTGGCCGCGTTCCATGTACTTTTGGTTGATGAGCCCGTCGATGGTGTCGGCCCGGGTGGCGGGCGTGCCGAGGCCGCGTTCCTTCATCGCCTCGGCCATGTCTTCGTCCTCGACCAGTTTGCCGGCACCCTCCATGGCGGAGAGCAGCGTGGCTTCATTGTAGCGCGGGGGCGGCTTGGTGGTCTCGGCGTGGAGAGTGGCCTCGGCGGTCCGTGCCGTGGCCTGGTCGGCGGCGGTGAGCGCGGGCAGCGCCTTGGAGTCGGGTGAGTCGTCGTCCACGGTGGCCCGGCCATAGACCGCTAGCCAGCCGGGCGCGGTGAGCACCTTGCCCTCGGTTTTGAACACGTGGCCGGGCGCGACGGTCGAGCTGCGCGTGGTCACATCGAACTCTGCCGCGGGGTAGAACGCCGCCACGAAGCGCCGGGCGATCATATCGTAGACTTTGGCCTCCATCTCGTCGAGATTCTTGGCCTCCTGCGCCGTCGGGATGATGGCGAAATGGTCGGAGATCTGCGCATTGTTGAAAATCTTTTTGTTGGGCCGCAGCCAGCCCTCGGCGAGAACCTTTTGGGCATGCGGGGTGAGGCCGCCGGAAAGATTCTTCAGCACCTCGCCGCAGGTCGGGAGATAGTCCTCGGGCAGGGCGCGCGAATCGGTGCGGGGATAGGTGATCATCTTGTGGCGCTCATACAGCGCCTGTGCGATCTGGAGCGTGCGGCGGGCCGGCAGCCCGAATCGGCCGTTGGCTTCGCGTTGGAGCGTGGTCAGGTCATACAGCCGCGGGGCGGCGGATGAGCTCGCCTTCTTCTCCTCCGTGACTTTGGCCGGCGGTTTTCCGGCGCAGGCGGCAAGCACCGCCTCGGCGGCGGCCTGCTGCCAGATGCGGTCCACGCGGTCGTGTTCGTCGTTTTCTACGCGTTTGAAGTTGGCGCGTTGGTAGACGCCCTCGTAACGACCTTTCGCGATCTCGAACGTCGCCGTCACGCGCCAGTAGCCGCGGGGCACGAAGTGGCGGATCTCCAGCTCCCGCGCGTAGACGATCGCGAGCGTCGGGGTTTGCACGCGGCCGACGCTGGCGACGTTGCCGGCGCGCGAGCCGAACATCCGTTTGGTGAGGGCCCGGGTGCCATTGATGCCGATCAGCCAGTCGCTTTCGCTGCGGCAGCGGGCGGCATCGGCCAGGCCGGCGAGCTGCGCGCCATCGCGCAATTTTTTGAACGCCTCCTGGATGCCGCCTGTCGTCATGGTCTGCATCCAGGCGCGTTTGACCGGCAGCTTGCATTTCGTAAGCTGGTACAGGTAGGCAAAGATCAGCTCGCCCTCGCGGCCGGCGTCACACGCGTTGATGACGGTGCCGATGTCCTTGCGCGCCAGGAGTTTTTTCAGCGCGTTGAAACGCTCCTTGGATTCTGCGATGGGCTTGAGGCCGAATTTTTCCGGGATGATGGGCAAGGTCTCGAGCCGCCAGAAGCCGTATTTTTTCTTGTCGATATCCTCCGGCATCTCGAGCTCCACGAGGTGGCCAAGCGCGAAGGAGATGACCAGCTCGTCATTCTCATAGTGCTCGCCCTGCTTGGGAATTTTGCCGAGCGCACGCGCGAGATCGGCGGCGACGGAGGGTTTCTCGGCGATAATCAGTGACTTCATGGAACGCGAGCGGTAAGGCGGCGCGCGGGGGGAGTGCAAGAAATAGTTTTGCGGTCCGTGTCAAAATACGAAGTCCGGCCAGAAGCGGATCACGGCGTGCAGCACGCAAATATTGGGCAGGGCGAGCCACCACCAGAACCGCCGGCCGCGCGGAAGCAGCAGGGCATAGGCCACCGTCATCGGCAGGCAGACGCGGGCGACCGCCCAGTAGCCGCCACCGGCGCGGCCACCCCATTCGGCATCGCCGAGCACCCAGAACATCAGGGCAAACGGCAGCGCGGCGCGCGCCCAGGGCGCGGGGTCGTGCCACGCCCGACGGATGATGGAGACCGACTGCCACGCCAGGCCCAGCGCCGCCAATGGCCCGAAGATGAACTGCTCGTGTCGCGAACCGGCGAGCAGCGCCGCGCCGCATTCGTAAAAATGGCGGAGAAAGGCCCGGCCGGGCCAGTCGAAGTTGCTGGCCGCCCCGCTCAGATTGCCGCCCGGCGACAAGTGGGCCAGCCACCGCATCCAAACCGCCGCCGGCAGCACGGCCAACGCCATGGGCGCGAGCCGGTCGCGCCACCCCCGCCGGTCGTTTGCCGACTGGGGCGCCAGCATCGTCACCGCGAGCACGGCGGTTTCGCGGACCAGTCCGGCGGCGGACAGGAGGGCGGCGGCCAGCCAGGTCTTGTTACGTTCACCCGCCAGCAGGGCGATCGCACTGGCGATCAGGAGAGTCGCGGGCAGATCGGTGAGAGATTCCCGTACGCTGTCGAGGGTGCCCAGGTTCAGGAGACAAGTCCCCCAGACGAGCGTGCCGGACACCCCCCGGTCACGAGTTTCGCGATGGAGCAGCCAGGCGAATGCGCCCCACGCGGCAACATTGAGCAACGCGTAAATTTGCAACGTGAGCCAGGGCTGGCCCGCCCCGAGCGTGTGCGCGACGAGCGGCAGCAGGATGCGCCGTGCCCGATACTCGGGGTTGTCGAGCGCGCGCTGCACGTCGGGAGAGCGGACATCGGGGCGGACAGCAAGCTGGGCGTAAAACTGGCCGTCGTAGCCGCTGGCGGGCGCGGTGGCGACGGGCAGCTGGCGCAGCTCCGGGAGGCGTCTGGACGCAAACGGCTGGCCAAACCGGATGAGCGAGGTGAACCCACTGTCCGCCCGCCAGTGCGCCGCCACGCCCAGCACAAAATAAGCGATGACCGCAGCGTAGATCGCACGTTGCCACCAGACGGATGCTCCTCCGGGCGGGCGGGGCGGTTTCATGGCTGGCAAACTCAATTCTGCCCGGCAGTGGCGCGGCCCATTTCCTTCACCTCTTGGTCGGCCCGGCCGGGCTCACCCCGTCAGCTTCGGCGTTTCGGCGAGCGCGGCGGCCAGGGCGTTCAGCATGGCCGCGATGGTCTCGTCGGTCTCGTCACCCATGTTCGAGATGCGGAAGGTTTTTCCCTTCAATTTCCCGTAGCCGCCGTCAATCACGAGCCGGTGCTTGGTTTTCAGGATCTTGTTCAGCGCGGCGAGGTCATAATTCTGCGTATTGGCAAAGCAGTTCAGCGTGACTGAGCCATAGCCCGCTTTCGGGAAGAGTTTGAAGCCTTGGGCGAGCACGAAATCGCGCACGGTTTGGTTCAGCCGGGCATGGCGGGCATGGCGGACATCCAGGCCCTCCGTCGCGATGTCCTCGAGCTTGGACTTCAGCGCATAGAAAAGCGGGATCACCGGCGTGCTGGGGGTCATGCCGGCCTCGTGGTTTTTCTGAAACTCATGGAGGTCAAAATAGTAGCCGCGGCCCTCGACCGTGGCCGCCCGATCGAGCGCGCGTTTGGAAGGCGAGCAGAAGGAAAGGCCGGGGGGCAGCGCGAGCGCCTTCTGGGAGCCGCTCACCAGGATGTCGATGCCGAGTTCGTCCTTCCGGATCGGCATGGCGCTGAACGAGCTGACCGTATCCACGATGCTGATGACTTCGGGAAAGGAGCGGATGACGGCCATGAGCGCGACGAGGTCGCTCATGCAGCCGCAGGAGGTCTCGTTGTGGATCAACGTCACCGCGTCGTAGGCGCCGGTGGCGAGTTCGCGCCGGACGGCCTCGGGCTCCACGGGCTGGCCCCATTCGAACTTGAGCGCGCCGGCCGGCTTGGCACAACGGAGGGCGACGTCGTTCCACTTGTCGGAGAACGCTCCGTTCATGCAGTTGAGCACCTTCTTCTTGGTGACGTTGCGGACCGCCCCTTCCATCACACCCCAGGCGCTGCTGGTCGAGAGATAGACGGGGTCTTTGGTGTAGGTGAGGGCTTGGAGACCGGGCTGGAGCGACTGGTAGAGCGCCACAAAGTCGGTGCTACGGTGGCCGATCATGGGCTGGGCCATGGCCCGCAGCGTTTTTTCGGAAACGGCGACAGGGCCGGGGATGAAAAGTTTGTAACTCATGGAGATGATGTGGCCGTTCAGCAAAACGGCTCGCGGGCGGAAGCGTCAACCAACTAAAACAGGCGGGCGCCGCCTCGTCCGCATTGCGGGAGTATGGTCGTTGGATTCGGCGGCGGTGGGTCGTGGCGTTGGCCCCGGTTTATTTCCAGGGAAAAGACACCCAGGCTTGTCAGTCGCGCGGCGGGCGGCCATGGGTGGCGGATGTCGTCCTGGCTGAAACGTAAACTCAACGCCTTCGAGTTGCACACCGTTGATGTGATCTACGGGCGTAGTGAGGGCGCCTGGTCGGCGATCTATGCGGCGTTGTTGCATGTGCTGTCGTGGCTGTTCAGCGGCGCAGCGCAGGCCCGGCTGTGGCTGTACCGGCACCGCATTCTGCACGACCAGCCGCTGGGCTGCCTGGTGGTCGTGGTGGGCAATCTCACTGTCGGCGGTACCGGGAAAACGCCCGTCGTGGAAAAATTCGCCCGGGCGCTGCGCGACCGGGGCCGCCATGTCGCCATCCTCTCGCGCGGTTACAAGAGCAAGGCCCCGCCGCCCTGGAAAAAATGGTGGTTCCGCCTCACGCACCAGGCCGAGGCCCCGCCGCGCGTGGTGAGCGACGGGCGGACGGTGCTGCTCGACAGCGAGCAGGCGGGTGATGAGCCCTTCATGCTCGCGCGCAACCTCCCCGGCGTTGTGGTGCTGGTGGACAAAAACCGCGTGAAGGCCGGCGCCTATGCGATCAAGAAGTTCGGCTGCGACACACTGATCCTCGACGACGGTTTCCAGTATCTGCCGCTGAAGGGCCGGCTCAACCTGCTGCTCGTGGACAAGACCAACCCGTTCGGCAACGGCCAGCTGCTGCCGCGCGGCATCCTGCGCGAGCCGGTCAAGCATCTGCGGCGGGCGAGCCATGTGTTCATCACCAAGTCGGACGGCGTGCGCGATACCGAAATGGAGGAGCTGATCCGCCTGCACAACCCCGCCGCCGACATCATTGAGTGTGCGCACCGGCCGCAATATCTGCGGCGCTTTGGCGTGGCGGACGGGGCCGCGGGCGGGCGCGAGCCGCTCACGTTTCTGAAAAACCGGCGCGTGCTGGCGTTCAGCGGCATCGCCACGCCGGAGAGCTTCGAGAAATTTCTCCGCGACTTCGGCGCGGAGCTGGTCGCGCGCGAACGGTTTCTCGACCACTACCGCTATGCGGAGGAGGATCTGGCCGCATTATTTGACCAGGCGCGGCGGGAGGGCGCGGAGTGCCTGATCACGACCGAGAAGGATGCCGTGCGCATTGTGGAAGGCCATGCGTGTCCGCTGCCGCTGTTTTACCTTCGGCTGGAGATCGAGCTAATCCACGGTGCGGCGGACTTCGATGCCGCGGTGGAGCGGATTTGCTTTGCCACCGTTCCGGCCCGGGCGGCCGGGCCGGACGTCGGATAGTGCCCGGATTGTTGTAGCCAGGGTCGCCGCCCCCGGTTTGATTTCGGCACCGGGTCAGCGACCCTGGCTACAAGGACTCCGGCTACGATTAACAAAGACACTGCGGCCGACGGGAGATGGCTTGCACGGCCCGGATCGCCTGGCCTTACTCGCCCCCGTATGCTCTTCGATCCCCGCTTTACCCAACTGGCCGAGGTTCTCACCGGGTTCTCCTGCGCGCTTCGTCCCGGCGAGCGCGTGCTCATCGATGCGTTCGACGTGCCTGACGCGATGGTCATTGCGCTCATCCGCGCCACGCGGGCGCGGGGTGCCCTCCCGTATGTGCAGTTGCACCGGGCGCGCATCACCCGCGAGCTGGTCTTGGAGGCGGAGGAGACGCAATACGCGCCGCAGGCCGAGGCCGAGCTCGCGCGTATGGAGAAGATGGACGCCTACATCGCGCTGCGCGGGGCGGAAAATATTTTTGAGAGCGCCGATGTGCCGCCCGGACGCGTGCAGCTGGTGGCGCGGCTCATGAAGCGCGTGCAGGACCGCCGGGTGGGCCGCACCAAGTGGGTCGTCGTGCGCTGGCCCACTCCCGCCATGGCGCAGCAGGCCGGGATGAGCACAGAGGCCTTTGAAGATTTTTATTTCCGCGTCTGCACGCAGGATTATGCGCGCATGGCGCCGGGCATGGCGGCCTTAAAGTCGCTTATGGCGCAGACCGACCGCGTGCGGCTCGTCGGGCCGGGCACCGATCTGAGTTTTTCCCTCAAGGGCATCGGCGCCCAGGAGTGTGGCGGGCAGCGCAACATTCCCGATGGCGAGGTGTTTTCCTGCCCGGTCAAGGACAGCGCCGAGGGAGTGGTCCAGTTCAACACCCCCAGCGTCTACCAAGGCGCGGCGTTTGACCGCGTCCGGCTCACCTTTCGGCGCGGTCGCATCATTGAGGCCGCGGCGGGCGACGGCACCCGGCGGCTCAATGAAATCTTGGACAGCGACGCCGGCGCGCGCTATCTCGGCGAGTTTGCGCTCGGCTTCAACCCGCACATTTGCGAGCCGATGCGTGACATCCTGTTTGACGAGAAAATAGCCGGCTCTTTTCACCTTACTCCCGGTCAGGCCTATGCCGAGGCCGACAACGGCAACCGCTCGCAGGTGCACTGGGACCTGGTGTGCATCCAGCGCCCCAAGTATGGCGGTGGTGAGGTGTGGTTCGATGGGAAACGCATCCGCCAGGACGGGCTTTTTGTCCCAAAATCGTTGCGCAAACTTAACCCGGAGCACCTGCTGGGAGGATGAAATCCGGCCCGATCGCGAAATTTGCACCTTTTCTTTTTTTAGGCTCATTCAATGGCTGTTTAAATATATATTAATAATTAAATATTAAATAGTTATGTGATTATACTACGGCTTAAAAAAAAGTTCCATTTTTTTACGCTTTTTGTTTGCATCTGCATTTCCAGCGTCCACCTTTTGGAGAGCTTCAGGTCAGTAAACCCCATTTTTTTGTTCCCCTAAAAAAGTTGTCATGCCCCTTTGCCCCGCCGGTTTTATCTCTCAAATCCCCTTCGTTTTCCAATCTGGCGCCACCGCCAGGCTGCTTTGTTTTCCCCAATCTGTGAGTGTCTGCGCATGAATAAATTTAACCTGATTCCAGCCATGAAAAACTCCCCTGCCGTCACCGCCCGCGTCCATGGATTTAGCCGTCCTCTCGCCACGCTTGCGGCTGCACTGGGGTTGGGGCTGTCGCTCTGCGCGCCCGTCGCCCACGCCGCCACGTTCATCCTGACCAGCAACTCTGCTGGGCTGGACAATGCGGGTGATTGGACGCCGCTGACGACCGGGACGGTTCCAGGCTCATTGGATATTGCAGAATGGAATAACCAGTCCAACGGCAATCTTACCACCACCCTGGGCAGCACGCTGCTGACTTTTGGCGAGATCATTGTCGCTAGTCCGAATCCGAATGGCGCGATCACGATCAATGCCGGCACTGCCGGCGCCCTTACGCTCAATGGCCTCGGTGGCATCGGCATTGACATGAGCGCCGCCACAGTCGGCCTTACGTTCAACGCCCCGATCGCGCTCGGCGCCTCCCAGACCTGGAATGTCGGTGCCGGGGCCACGGGCGGCCTGACCGTTACTGGCACTGTCAGCGGCAATTTTGTCCTCACTAAGTCCGGGGGCGGCAATCTCACGCTCTCCGGCAACAACAATTACGCTGGCGGCACCAACTTGTCCGCCGGCGAGCTGATCGTAGGCAGTGGCACAGCCCTGGGCAGCGGTACGCTGACGATCTCCGGTGGCACGACATTGGCGGCGGGCGCGACATTGATCAGTGTGCCCAATGCGGTCAATGTGGCCGGCAACTACACTCTCGGTGGTTCAAATTCTCTCACCCTGAACGGGGGCGAGTCTTTGTCGGCCAGCCCTACGATCACGGTCAACAGTGGTAACACGCTCACCCTGGCCGGCTCCATCAACGGTGCATTTGGTATCACCAAGGCGGGAAGCGGCACCCTGGCGCTCAACGGCACCAATGTCTTCACCGGCGGCGTGACGCTCAATGCAGGCACGCTTGATATCAACAGCGCCAACGCCTTGGGGTTAGGCGGCAGTACGTTCACGATCAGCGGCGCCGGGGTGGTCATTGACAATGCCTCCGCCGCCGGCGTGGGTTTTTCCACGACGACCTATTCACAGTTTTGGGGCAGCAATTTCACTTTTCTCGGGACCAATTCCCTCACTCTTGGCGGCAGCAATCCCAGCACTACCGTTTCGCTGAGCACGAATAATGTGCAAGTTACGGTCAACGCGAATACCCTGACGATTGCCAACACGATCTCTGGCAGTGGCACGCTGACTTTGGCCGGTTCGGGTACGTTGGCGCTTACCGCAACCAACAATTTCACTGGAGGGGTGACCGTTAATTCCGGTACCTTGGTGATTGGCAACCTCAATGCCATCGGTTTCGTTAATGCCGGCCCGATTGGCACCCTCACGCTGAACAACGGGGCGTCGCTGGATGCGGTAGGGGGAAATTACTCCCTGGCCAATCTGGTTGCGATTAATGGCGGTTTCACTTATGTTGGCTCCGCCCAGTCGTTGCAAATTTTTAATAATGTTAATCAGAGCGGTGGACAACTGCTCACTCAGGCTACGACGATCACGGTCTCAGGTAATACGCTTACCATCTTCAATGGATTCACGGATGGTGGACACAATTACAGCCTGACCTTAAATGGTCCGGGTACGCTGGCCTTAGACGGTTCCAATGGTTTCGGCGGTGGTATGATCCTTAATAGCGGCACGCTGTCTTATGGTGGTGCCAATTCCCTGGGGACGGGTACTTTGACGATCAATGGCGGTGCGCTCAATGCCTTGTTCTCTTCGTTGACTTTGAGCAATAATGTGATTCTGGGCGGATCGGGCTTTACGTTCGGAGTTGCCAATGGCGTCACGGGTTCAGCCTTGGGCGGTTCACTTATCCAGAATCTTACGCAAAGTCAGACCATCACGGTCAGCGGCACGGGCGTGACCCTTACTTTTACGGCCCCTCTTATCGAGTCGGTTTCCAATACCAACTCATTGGGTTTGACGAAAATCGGTGCCGGAAATCTGGTGCTCACCGGGGCCAACACTTATACGGGTCTCACCACCATTGACGGCGGTGTGCTGAGCTTGAATGCGGGGAGCACCCTGGCCAATTATAATCTCAGCATGGGTGGTGGTACTTTCAATTACAATCAGCCATCGAGCGGGAACAGCAACCTGTCGCTGACCAATGTCACCTATACCGCCGGTGGCGGCCTGCAGTCCACCTACAACGATGGCACTGGTGTTGCCGTGGACACCATCACGGTATCCGGAGCGGCACGTACGCCCTTTACCACCCGCACGTTTATCAGCACCGATACAGTTTCGGCCACGGGCCACAATTACTTTGTGGTCAATGGGCTGACGCAGAGCGGAATTATCGATGTGGGCACCTATTACAGTCAGCCCAATGAGGTGAGCGGAGTGGCGGAAGGCACGAATTTTGCGTATTATGACACGACCCTCAATGGCGGGATTGGTGCGGTCCGGGCGCCAAATTACGGCACCGATGTTGGTTATACCTTGGCGACATTTAGCGGCACCACGACCACCATTGGCGCGGTCGGCGGTCAGAATGTTTTGCTCTTTGCGACTTCCACGGTCTCAGGTCAGACCAATATTTCCATTCCCACCCTGAACCTCGCTTTTGGTGCCCAAGGGATTTTAGTTATTTCGCCGTTTGGTGCGGCCTTCAACTCCGTCAATACCAGCGCCTCGTTTACCATCGCCAGTGGCAACACCGTAACGCTCTCTGGCGGTGGTTTGATCAAATCGGATTTGAACACCCTGGGCGGCCAGATTGTTGGCAGCGGCATCGTCATTACGGGCGGCAATTTGACCACGGGTGGCGCGACCACGCTGGTGGTAAATGTGGATCAACCGACGGATGCTCTCACGATCGCATCCACGCTTACTGGCATGACGGGTGGTGTGATCAAGACGGGGCAGGGTACCCTGACCCTCAGCGCTGGCAATTCTTTTACCGGCGGCCTTTACATCGACGCGGGCACGGTGGCGATCGGGAGCAGTTCGGCGCAAAACAATGCCGTCATTTTTGCCCCCGGGAGCAATGGTTCATTGCTTATCATCAGTGGCAGTTTCCCGCTAATCAACGGCTTGGCGGGTGACAGCACGGCGTCACTTTACTCCCAAAACAATAGCAACTCCAGTTACAATATTGTGTTGCCACCTGGGTCGGTCTATAATTTCGGTGGGCTCTACAGCACCGTGTTATATAATGCCGGCTTAGGCGGGACCGATGGCGCACCATCCTCACCCGCTCTGCCGGCTTCCAATCGCATCAATATCTTCGGCCAGGGCACCGAAATTTTCAGCGGCAGCAGCAATGGTACTGGGACGGCCGACGTGACCATCAGCAGTGGCAAATTTGAACTAAATTTCCAAGGCAGTCCGGCGCTCAACAACATTCTTAACGGTTCGGCTCTCACCAGTACCGTCAGCTTGATCGCCGGCAGCCTGATCGTCCAGGGTGCCAGCAGCGAGAATAACATCCAGCGATTCCCCAATTTCACTTTTGAAAATGGCAGCAGTGTCGGTGGTGGGGCCACGATTGTGGCCAATGCCGGCAGCGGTGGGACGCTGCTGTTGAACATGGCAGCCAACAATGTGGCTAACACCATCTTGCCGACCAGCAGCTATTCCTTTACCCACGTGCCCGGCAGCGTGGTGGATTTCACCCTGCCTGCCCCTTCGTCTGCCACCACCATGCTGGCGATTAACAACGCCCAGACCCTGGCTGCCGGGGTGGCCAACGGCATTGAGCTGGCCAACCCCAATGATAATTTTAGCGGCGGTCAGGCCACGATTCTTGGTGGCTGGGCCACCGTTGAGGGCGTGACCTGGGCCGTCAGCAGTGCCACCGGTCTGCCCGGAGGCAACGGTCTGATCACCGGGTTGCTCGACACTTCCTACAGCCAGGCTTTTGCCTCGGGGCTGGACATCAATGTGCCGACTGGTGCTTCTTCGCCGGGTGGCATCACCGTCAATTCCCTGCGCTTTAATCAGGCGGGCACGACCACCGTTTCTCTTGGCACGGGGTTTGCCGACGCCACCGGCGGTATTTTGGTGACCAGTGCGGTGGGGGCAAATGCCATTACGATCACCGGGGGTACGATCACCAGCAATGTGACCAACAATGCAGTCAACTCTCCGGCCAACCTTGGCTCCAATTCTCCTGTCACCCCCACTTCTGCCGACTTGGTGCTGATTCAAAACGACCCTCTCGGTGTCGTCACGCTTTCCTCGACCATCACCAATAGCAGCGGCTTGCTCAGCACGGCTTTTGTCAAAGCTGGTCCGGGCACGGTATTCCTCACCGGTCAGAACACTTATACCGGTCCCACCATTTTGGATGGCGGACTTACGGTCATCACCAATAACTCCAATCTCGGCGCACCGGCAGGTGGCGGGACCAGCAGTATGTCAGCCTATTTGTCCATCATCAATGCCAGCCTGTTAGTCAACGGCACCTTCGGCCTGAACAATGGCGGTGCTGGTAACAATGACCGCTATGTGCAGTTCGGCGGTAACACCAACACGATTTCTGTGACCGCAGGGAATACCCTCACGATCTCGGGTGCACTGCAGAGTGGTACTGACAGCACGCTCGGTCTGGGAAATTTTGTCAAAAGTGGGCTTGGCATGATTGTATTGAATGGTACCGGTGGTTCAGGCAGTGCGGGAATTGGTAACAATTCCTCGGGATATGCCGGCACCACTACGATTGCGGCGGGGGTATTGAATGATCAGAATTCGGCGGCAATTCAAGGCAGCAGCGCGGCCACGGCGGTCGCCGGATTTTTGTACATCAGCGATGGTGGCACTTTTCAGGTGCAAAATAACGTGCCGCTTGGTCAGGCCAATCTTACGATTAACAAACAGGTGGTTTACCTTGGCGGTTCAGGTGCGGCCGGCACCACTGGTGCGATCGAAAATGTGACGGGCGTGAACACAATGTCCGGCCAGCTAATTCTTATCGACAATGCGACTATCGCCGCGGACATCGGCACGACTTTGTCCATGAGCAGCACGGCGCTCACCACGGGCTTCGGACTCAACCTTACCCTAAGTGGCGATGGCAACGGCGTCTACATGGCGCCAATCGCGACTGGCACCGGTGGGCTGATTAAAAGCGGGCTGGGAGTTTGGACGCTCAGCGGCAGCAGCACCAGCACCTTCACGGGCGGCACGACGATCAACAGTGGCACGTTGTTTTTGGCGATAAACAACGCCCTGGCCAGTTCCGGCTCGGTGACAATCCAAACCGGTGGTGCGTTTGACGTCGGTACTACGAGCAGCAGCTATGGAGCAATTAATTTGGTCAATGGCGTCATTGCCGCCACCAATGGAGTTATTGCAACCTCGTCCGGACAGATTACGGCCGCGACGACCGGGGTGTTGTCAGCCGCATCCTATAATGTGCAAAATGGCACGATCAGCGCGGTTTTGACCGGTACGGGAGCCTTGACGATGAGCGGTGCGGGCGGGACGGTTTCACTTTCCGGCGTGAACAACTATTCCGGTGGCACCTTGATCACCAACGGCACGCTCTACCTTGTGCCGGGCAACGTGCTGGCCCCGTTGTCGACGACCGGGGCGCTGACCATCAACGGTGGCACTTTGAACATCAACACGGTGACCCAAAGTGTGGGTGTAGTCACTTTGACCAACGGTAGTATCATCGGCACCTCGGGTACCCTTACCATCAGTTCCATCGCGGTTCAAAATGGTACCATCAGCGCGGTGCTGTCTGGGGCCGGGGCTTTGACCCAATCGGGGGCTGGCACGGTTACGCTTTCCGGCGTCAACGTCTATACCGGCGGAACTTTCGTCAACGGCGGCACGTTGGATCTCACGACGACCAACGCCATCTTGGGTGCAGTAACCGTGAACGGTGGCACCCTTAATGTCGGAAGCATCTCGGATGCGGTTGGTGCGCTCAATCTGATCAGCGGTTCCATCATTGGCACCGGTGGATCGCTCACGTCCTCGTCGCAATATAACGTGCAAAGCGGCGTTATTGGCGCGATTTTGTCCGGCACGGGCGGCTTGGGAAAAAGCAGCGGGAACACGGTGACGTTGTCGGGACTGAATACCTATACGGGTGGGACCAGCGTAGGCAGTGCGGCGGCGCAAGGCAGCGGAACTTTGGTGTTGAATCTCAGCACGAACAATGCCGGGGTAGTCGCTTCCGGCAGCGCGCTGACCATTACCAACAGCGGCACTTTGTTGGTGCTGGGCAGCAGCACCACCACCGTGGCGTCCGCCCAGACCTTTGGTGCGTTCACCGTTGGTGGCGGAACCAATCAGATCACGGTAAATTCCAATGGCGGGCTAAGCACCGCCCTCACTCTGGGAAATGCTTGGACGCGTACCTCCGACAATGGGACGCTGAACATCAGTCTGACCGGCGGTTCGGCAACAGTGTCCTCCGCGCCGACCTCAGCCGTCAATAACGTGGTGCCATATGCTTCCGTGACGGACGGCACTGGCACGGGATTGGCCCTGCTCTCCGGCGGCTCCGTGGTGCGTCTCACTGGGCAGACGGATCTCGCAAGCCTGCCACTTGTTTCGGGTAATTATACGGATCCCACGAATAATTACAGCGTCACCGGCACGGAAACGTTGCCGCAAGTAAGCAATCTCGGCGGAGTCAACTCCTTGACCATTAATGCGGCCAGCGTAGGTTCCTTGGATCTGCAAGGCGCAACGCTCACCCTCAGTTCTGGGGCCATCTTGATGACTGGCGGCGCCCCCTTCGCCATTAATGACACCGGCGGCACCCCTGGTTTCCTTGGTGCCGGCGCTACTGGTACCGGTGAGCTCATCATCCAGCAGTATGGCACGGGCATACTTACCATCAACGCCGTTTTGGGTTCGGGCGGAGCCAGCCTTACCACCGCTGGTACGGGCCAGATTACACTGAATGAGGCCAACGCCTTTACGGGTACGGGCGGCACGACCGTAGATAACGGCACCCTGCTCTTGGGTAATGTCGCGGCGTTAAGCGGCAACGTGACGGTCACCGGCGGCACCTTTAACGTCGGCGCCAGTGGCACGGTTTCTTTGGGCACCATCACATTGAATGGCGGCACGATTGCTGGCACGGCGAACAGCGGCTCGCTTTCGAGCACGGCGGGCTCATTCATTCTCAATAACGGCACGGTCAGCGCCTCGCTGGTTGGTTCGTCCGGGGTAACCAAGCAAACGGTTGGCACAGTCACACTGTCCGGCAACAACTCCTACACCGGCAGCACCTCGGTGGCCGGCAGCGGTATACTGGTGTTGGCGAGCAACACGGCGCTCGGCTCCGGTGCCGGAACTTTTTCTCTGAGTGGCGGCTCGACGTTCGATGCCTCCGGCAGCAACCTGACGATAACGAACCCCTTGAATTTCAGTAACGGTTCGTCCGGCAATGGTGGATTCGATTTCATCGGCACGAGCTCGCTCACGCTGTCTGGCGCTATTGCCGCTTTGACCGGTAACAACAACACGATTACGATCAGCAACAACACCCTTAATCTGCCTAATGGTGCGGCAATCGGCGGTGCCGGCTATAACATCACCTTGCATGGTCCTGGCACGCTGAGTCTGGGTGCGGCGCTCCCGCCTGGGATCCAGGTCAGTTCATACAGTTTCTCTCCAAACACCGCCACAGTCACTTTCGGTGGCACCTCTGTGAATGCCAATATGGTTGGCATGGTCCTGGCCTTTGGCACTGACACGCAAACGGCGGTGTCAACCACCCTCACCAATTCGTCGAAGACCGTCGCGACGGTGTCCAGCACGGCCAATCTGTTTCCCGGCATGATTGTGACGGCCACCACCTCCTCGGCTGTCTCCAGCACCACCGGTGCCACCCTCACCAACCAATTGGCCGTGACCAGTACTGCCAGTCTGTTCGTGGGTGAGTTGATCACGGGTAATACCGCCATTCCGGCCGGCACGAGCATCAGCGCTTTGCTCTCGGCTACCGCCGTTGCGATCTCCACCACCCCCAGTACGACGATTAGCACTCCGGTGGCACTTACCTTTTCCGGCAATCCCTTGCCGGCCAACACGACGATCAGTGGTATCATCAATGGGACTACCATTACGCTTTCTCAGGGAAGTCTGTTTTTGCAGGGCACTGGGTTGGGCAATAGCGCCACTCTGTCTTATACCGGCACGCCGTTTCCCCTGGGTACGGTTGTCACTGCCGTCAACACCGGCAATAACACGGTTACGCTGAACCAAAATTCCTTTGGCACGACTGGCGCATCGGCGTCTGTCAGCAATGTAGCCGGCGCCTCCGGTACGCTCGACACCCCCTTGGTGATCGCCAATGGCACGCTCAATCTGACCGCAGCCAACCTGATTCCAAACGGCGGCACGGTCAGCGTCAGCACGAGTGGCACATTGGGCATCGGTAATAATAATCAGTCGGTCAACACGTTGACGGTGGCCGGTGGTTCGGTGACAAGTGGTGCTTCCGGTGTGCTCACGAGCGCCAATCCCTATTCCTTGCAAAGCGGCACCGTCAGCGCCAATCTTGCGGGTAGTGTCGGGGTCAACAAGACTACCGCCGGTACGCTCTCACTGTCGGGTAACAACACCTATACCGGCACAACGACCCTGGCGGCCGGTACTCTCGTCTTGGGGAGCAGCACCGCGTTGGGCAGCGGCGGCACCTTGAGTTTCTCCAACAACACCGTGCTCGATGCGGGCGCGGCTAACCTCACGGTGGCGAATCCCTTGAATTTCAGCGGGGTTAGCTTTATTTTTGCGGGTAGCAACAGTCTGACCTTGAGTGGCGCCGTCACACCGCTGACGGCCAATGACACCATTACCGTAAGCGGCGGCACCCTTACCCTGACTGCTCCCATCTCAGGTGCCGGAGTTGGCCTGACCGTTGCCGGCGCGGGTACGCTTGCGCTTGGCGCGACCGGGGTCAGCGACACATTCAGCGGCGGTACCACCGTGAACGGCGGCAATCTCAGCCTCGTCAGTCCCAATATTCTGTTCGCTCTCGGCGCGGTGACCGTTAATGCCGGCAGCCTGAATATCTCCACCAACAGCCAGGCCATTGGGGCGCTCACCCTGGTGGGCGGGACCATTACTGGCGGCAGTGGCGTGATCACCGGTAACAATGCGGCTTTTACGCTGCAAGCCGGCACTGAAAGCGCGATTTTGGGCGGCGTGAGCCAGTTGCAGAAAAACACCAATGGTACGGCCACGATGTCGGCAAACAATACCTATACCGGCGGAACTTTGGTCACGGCGGGCGTGTTGGACATCAGTTCCGCGACGGTGTTGCCTTCCACTGCCACTCAGACCATCAACATCAGCAGTGGTGCGGTGCTCGCGACCGAGTTTGTCC
>Ga0206835_1155_pt1 | contig 20876 bp, 8 predicted proteins | sample Alteio_BWOrgCont_31_FD_152853 | JGI IMG/M metagenome (GOLD analysis project Ga0206835, IMG submission 152853) | Enriched cells from forest soil in Barre Woods Harvard Forest LTER site, Petersham, Massachusetts, United States -... | ecosystem: Environmental > Terrestrial > Soil > Temperate forest > O...
TGTGACCAAACTCAACTTGTAATCGGTGGAATGTACGGCGCGGTGTCTCCCAGTCAAGGTGCTATTATGAATATAAATTTGACGAATGGGGCAATAGCGAATAAAATAATTGTCGGCGAAATGTCAGGATTAAGTATTGACGAATGCCGTTCTATATGTTTTTCTCCTAACGGCAATTTTTATTTTATGACGCTTGATTCAATAGGATCATTAAACGCTGCATTAACAACTTACGGTTTTAAGTCAAATAGTACCTATAATTTTTCTTATGGTAGTCCTAGTTATTCAATTGTAGGTAACCTGGGCTTAAATGCCATGAAGGCAACAAAGAGTTTTATTTATACCGTTAATGGAGCTAATGTGGCTAAGCGCAGTATAGGTAATGGCGCTATTTTAGCCACAGCGGCAATTCCCGGTGGTTCTGCTTCAAGTAGCCTTGGTACCAACTCGCCAAATAATAATGGTATAGATATTGATAGTTGCGGAAATGTTTATGTGGGCTCGGGTAATTCGGTTACTGAGTTCGATGCTAACCTCACTAAAATAACTTCGACTACTACACCTTCTACTGTTTACGATGTGGCAGTTAATAACAACGGTGAAGTAATTGCATGTGGTAATAATTTTGCAATGTCAATTAATTTCTCTGCATGTTTACCACCTGCGCCTATTTGTCATTTATGCACTAACCCGACTATTTCAAAAAGCAGCACTAACAATCTTTGTAATGGAGCCAGCACAGGAACGGCAAGTGTAACAGCAGGGGGAGGAGGGCCATATTATTATAGTTGGTCTCCTAATACCACCGATACTACATCTTCAGCCAGTGGACTTGCAGCCGGCATATATACAATTACGGTTACCAACTCGGGCGGATGCAGCCTTACCGATACAGTTAAAATAACGCAGCCAACAGTAATTACAGGAAATGTGAGTACCGCGCCTTCATGCTCGGGTAATAATGGAACAGCAACAGTAGTGGCAGGTGGCGGTACAGGGCCGTATAAGTATAGCTGGGCGCCATCGGGTGGAACCAATGCAACGGCAACAGGGTTGGCCGCCGGAAGTTATACTGTAACAATTACTGATAAGTTAGGTTGCACAAAAACTGAAACCGCTACGGTTTCATCTTCAACAGGAAGCTCACCCACAGTGGTTATGTCGAATACGAATGCATCATGCAGTGCATGTAATGGTACTGCAACGGCTACTCCTTCGCCTTCCGGCACATATAATTACGTATGGTCGAATGGAGATACCACGCAAACAATAAGTAATCTTTGTTCAGGCTCTTATACGGTTACAGTAACTGCAACGGGTACTACAACTTCTACATTCTATACCGAAGACTTTACAACAGGTGGTACCGGATGGACATTAAACACATTAGGTTCAGGAACAAATGGCCCTAATGCCAATGCCTGGATAGTGGATAACAAATCAGCCCTTTGCAATGCAGGAAATTATCTGCATGTTGAATGTACGGGTTCACATCCGCCATTTTATACTTGTACTTCCGGCGCTCATTACGACCCTGGAAACCCTATTTTCGATAATTCTGCAACAGATAAGTATGCGTATTCACCGGTGGTTTCCACAGTTGGTGCAACAAATATGACACTGACATTTACATATCAATGTAACGGCGCTAGCGGTAGTGACTATGGTGTGGTAAGTCTTTATAACGGAACTACGTGGACGGACCTTCCGACCCAATATAGCGGAGTAACTTCTTGCACAAAGGCAAGTATTCCTATACCTGCTGCATATAATGGCCTGAGTAACTTCCAGTACGGATTTCGCTGGATAAATAGCAATACAGGGGCCGGCACTGATGCTCCTTTTGCTATTGACAGTATAGCCATAACAGGTACCGTAAAAGCCGCGGGCTGCCCAACTGTTGAGACCATTAATCTTACATCTACAGGTTCATTCAGCCTTACTACTACACCTACCAGTACTACATGCGGTTCAAACAATGGCTCAGCAACTGCTAACCCTGTTCCGGCCGGTGCATATACTTACAAATGGTCTGACGGACAAACAACACAAACAGCAACAGGCCTTGCAGCGGGAACATATACAGTAATTGCTACTTCGGGCGGATGCTCAGATACAACAACAGTAACTATAAGTAGTACAGGTGGACCCTCAGCTACCTCAACTATAACTAATCCATTATGCAATGGAGGAACAGGTACAGCAGTGGCAAATGCTTCAGGTGGAACAGGCCCTTATACATATAGTTGGGCGCCAAGCGGCGGAACCAATGCTACTGCAACAGGATTAACAGCAGGCACATACACCTGCACAGTAACCGATTCAAAAGGATGTTCGACACTTGATACAGTTAAAGTTACTCAGCCCGGAGCTATTACCGGAAGTATAACGCCAACCAGTGCAACCTGCGGAAACAGTAATGGCAGCGCAGTAATTACAGCCACCGGTGGTACAGGGTCCTTAACATATTCATGGTCGCCTTCAGGAGGAACCAATGCGATAGCATCGGGATTAGCAGCAGGCTCGTATACCTGTACGGTTACTGATGCAAACGGATGTACACATACCATAAATACAACAATAAGCAATGCCGGAGGGCCCACGGTTACATCAACGCTCACAAACCCTTTATGTAACGGAGGCACTGGCTCAGCAACAGCAAATGCATCAGGAGGAAGCAGCCCATATACCTATTCATGGTCACCCAGTGGAGGAACGAATGCAACAGCCAGTGGATTATCAGCCGGTACTTATATATGTACAGTAACCGATAAGAATGGCTGTACATCTACCGATACCGTAACTGTAGTTGTCCCTGTGGCCATAACCGGTAGTGTAACGGGCACAACATCTGCAAGCTGCGGCAGTTCAAACGGCAGTGCGACTATTAGCGCAAGTGGAGGAACAGGAGCATTAACCTATAGCTGGGCACCGAGTGGTGGCACTAATTCAACAGCAAATAACCTTGCAGCAGGTACATATACATGCACTGTAACCGATGCAAATGGATGCACTAAAACAATAACAGCTGCTATAAGTAATACAGGGGGCCCAAGCGTAACATCAGTATCTACTAATCCATTATGTAACGGAGGAACGGGTTCGGCCACAGTAACAGCCAGCGGAGGAACAGGCCCATATACTTATAGCTGGTCACCAAGCGGAGGAACCAATGCAACAGCCACAGGACTAACGGCGGGTACATATACTTGTACAGTAACCGATGCAAGCGGTTGTATTACTAATGATACCGTTGTAGTAACCCAGCCTTTAGCCATTACAGGTTCTGCGGCCATAACCAATGCAACATGCGGAAACAGTGATGGAGGCGCAACCGTAACAGCCAGCGGAGGTACAGGAGCTTTAACCTATAACTGGTCGCCGAGCGGAGGAGCCAGTGCAACGGCAAGTAACCTTGCTGCAGGCAGCTATACCTGTACGGTAACCGATGCCAATGGATGCAGCCACCAAGTAATAGCTTCTGTCAGTAACATAGGGGCGCCAACAGTTACATCGAGCGATATGAATGAACAATGTTTTGGCGGCAGTACAGGAAGCGCTACTGTAAATGCAACAGGCGGAACAGGGCCATATACATATAGCTGGGCACCCAGCGGAGGAACCAATGCAACAGCTACTGGATTACCTGTAGGTACATATACATGTACAGTAACCGATTCTAAAGGATGTATAACCATAGACACCGTAACAGTTAATCAGCCAACGGATATTAAATCAACCATTACAGCAGTAAATGCAATGTGCGGAAAACCGGGCAGTGCTTCAGTAACAGCCAGTGGCGGAACAGGGCCATATACATATAGCTGGAGCCCTTCAGGCGGAACAAATACAACAGCAGCAAACTTAACCGCAGGAACATATAGTTGCACGGTAACCGATGCCAACGGCTGTTCAAATACACAAACGACAACTATAACAGGCAGTTCAGGCCCTAAAGCGACAATAACCAGCGATACAACAATTGAAGTAGGGGACAGTGCCAAGATAGCGGCCACGGGTGGAGGAACATACCTGTGGATACCCGCAACAGGATTAAGTTGCACAAATTGCCCGAATCCAACAGCGACCCCATCGGTAACCACCCAATATTGTGTACTGGTAACCGATACAAGCGGCTGTTCCGATAGCTTATGCACGACAGTAACTATTGATTACCCGTGCGGAACAATATATGTGCCAACTGCTTTCTCGCCCAATGGGGATAGGGAAAACGACCTGGAATGCGTATATGGCGGCTGTGTTAAAGTTATAGATTTTGTGATATATGACCGTTGGGGCAATAAGGTTTTTGAAACCAACGACCCTAATAATGTTTGCTGGGACGGAAAGTATAAGGGAACCCTTATGAATACAGGGGTATTTGTATATTATTTGCAGGTTGAACAGTCGAATGGAAATAAAGTGACCCAAAAAGGTAACATTACATTGGTAAGATGATTAACTTTGTGAATAGCATAAAAATATCGCGCATGAAAAAGACTACAATTTTAGCAGCCCTTATCCTGACAAGCGGTATGCTGTGTAGAACGGCGGAAGCACAGGATATACATTTTTCACAGTTTTACATGGCCCCCTTGCAGCAGAATCCTGCGTTGGCAGGCGCCGACCATGATATGCAGGCCATCCTCAATTATAAGAACCAATGGGGTAGTGTGGCTTCACCTTATAAAACCATTGCGTTTTCGTATGACATGAGGCTTACCAAACCAAGGGGAAATAAAAAAGGGTATTGGTCCGGAGGTATTGAATTTTATAGCGACAATGCAGGAGATGCCAACCTTACAACAACACAGGTTAACGTGGCGCTGGCCTACCATGTTCTTACCGGGCAATATAGCGCCTTGGGTGCAGGTATAATGGGAGGCTATGTTCAGCGGAGTATTAGTTATTCTTCTTTAACATGGGGCAACCAATACGACGGAACCACCATGCAATATAACTCGGCTTTACCATCGGGTGAACCTGCCGGCGCTTCCAATTCTCTGTCATTCATTGATGGAGCGGCGGGTGTGGCATGGACCTATGATAATACATCGGGAGGCATTAATGTTACCGATAACCACGAACTGAAAGCTGATGTGGGTTTTGCCATGTTCCATGTAACCCAACCTAACTATTCATTTTATGGAGATGCTGAAAAACTTTATATACGTTACACCTTTTACGCTAACACTTTAATAAGTTTAAGCAATTCAAATCTTGCTCTTGCACCGGGCCTTATCTATTATAGCCAGGGTAGTGCGAATGAGTTCTACGTAGGTACACTGGTAAGGTTTAAACTGCACCAGGATTCTAAATACACCGGCCTTATGAAGAGTGCTGCACTTTCTTTGGGCGGATATTATCGCGCCGGCGATGCGATAATTGCTGATATGTTACTTGAATATGCTAATTATGCTATGGGTGTAAGTTACGACTTCAATGTTTCCGGCCTTACTGCGGCCAGTCACGGCATGGGAGGACTTGAGCTTTCACTGCGTTTTGTAATGCCTAGCCCATTCTTCCAGGGTGGCAGTTCTACAAAATCAATGTTCTAGAATTAATTGAAAAGGAAGCAAAAAAGAAAAATTAACTAAAACAGATAATAGAAATAAAATAACCGCTACTCAACCAGCCCCCTGATTGCATAGCGTTAATGATAACCAACCAAGGCTTTTGGCCTTGCATTAACGTAACTACGACAGGAGGATGGAAAATAGATATTACAGGAATTTACTTATGCTAATCTGCGTAAGTTTTTTATTAACAGCACAAATCGTTAATGGCCAAAGTTGGCAAAAAGTAGGGGCCGCAGGTTCTCCCGGGGGAGTAATCTATGCAATGACCACATACGGTGGCAACCTTGTGTTTTCCGGAGACAATAATGGAACAGGCCCTGGTTATGTTTATCAATATAATGGTACAACAGTATCGCAGTTTACTGCCCAATCATATGCTTTATCTACCGGCCCTTATTGTTTTGCATTGACTGTTTATAATGGTGTGTTATATATGGGAGGAACCTTTTCTTCTGCAAGTGGTAGCACATCATGCGCAAATGTTGCTTATTGGAATACCGGCACCTCTAAATGGAGCCCTTTAGCGGCAGGTGGAACGTCGGGAGGAACAAATAATTATGGAGTTCTTGCAATGACTGTTTGGAATAATAAATTAGTAGTCGGTGGAGATTTTACGAAAGTAAATGGCGGGTTGACGACGGCAAATTATGTGGCAACATTTGACGGAACTACCTGGGGAACATTAAGCGGACTTAATGGAGATGTAATGGCACTAACAGTGTGGAACGGTAATTTATATGCAGGTGGGTCATTTACTTCACCGGGAACCGGTATTGCTGAATGGAATGGGTCATCATGGGTAGCTTTATCGGGTGGCAGTATTTCCGGTTCTAATGGAACCTCAGGAAACCCAACCACAGTTCAGGCTCTGGCAGCAGTGAATGGTTCTCCCGGTTATCTGTGCCTTGGGGGCGATTTTACCAAGGCAGGCACAGTGTCAGCGGCAAATATTGCTACCTGGAATGGAACTAGCTATAGCGCAATGGGTACAGGTATGACAGTTAATAATGGTGATGGAGCTGATGTGTATGGATTATTATCAAATAATGGAGATATTCTTGCAGTTGGCGACTTTCAAAAGGCCGGGGGTACTACAGTAAATTTCGTTGCTTATTGGAATGGTTCATGGAGTGCAATGGCAAGCGGTTTTAATAGCGATGCCCACTCATTATGGATATGGAACAGCGATTTATTTGCAGGAGGAATCATGAATAATTTCCCAACGCAGCCTTATATTGAACAATGGACTTCAAATACGATATTGCCAATAAAACTTCTTTCATTTAATGCTGTTTATAATAATGATGCAGAATCTGTTGATATAGGCTGGAGTACGGCTACAGAAACAAACAATAAAGAATTTACTGTTGAGAAGAGTATAGATGGTGAAAACTGGAATGCTATCGAGGAAGTACCCGGAGCGGGTAATAGTTCAGTTGAAAGGGATTATGCTGCAACTGATGAATCGCCTTTTGGGGGTATTTCATATTACCGCCTTAAACAAACAGACTATGATGGTAATTCTACATACTCTGATGTACAGACGGTAAATATAGATGCCAGCTTTAATAAATTGGCCGTTATTCCCAATCCGGCCTATAATAATGTTACTATTTCTTTTGGTGCTTCGTCTTCCGGAGTAGCCATAATTAACCTTTATGACTGCACCGGCAGGCTTGTGAACACCACCCAAATAAATACAGTAAAAGGTGTAAATGCAACAGAAATCAATGTTTCGGGATACAATAGCGGTGTTTATATATTAACAGTCAGCACACAGCAAAAACAATACACTTCTAAAATTCTTATAGGCAGGTAGCCTGGTTTCTTAATTATACCTGTATTTATCAGATAAGAATAAGATAACATCCCCCTGTATTCCAATAATGATAGGGTGTCTGGCAATTTACTGATTAAAGTCAATAAGAAATTTGTAACTTTTTTCCTGTTTTAATGTAAAAGGGGTATAAAAAATATACCTACTTTTGGCTTCAACACATACTTAAAACTTTATTTTACTAGCTTTCGTAAGTGTCACCATATGGCGTTAAATAACTATTATATAAAACAAGCATGAATAAATTTACAAGAATTCTTTCCGGGGTTTTAACAATTGCATTAATTACTTTTACAGCAAAATCTTATGCAGCTAGTGGTGGTGGTAACATTAATAATGTTGCGGGCTGTCCAACCATTACAGTTACACTAAAAAAACAAATAAATTGTACATGTTTTGGACTTAGCAATGGCGAAGCAATAGTAAGCGCTTCCGGCGGGGTTTCACCTTATACCTATTCATGGGCGCCAAGCGGCGGAACAAAAGATACAGCGTCAAACCTTGCGGCAGGCACGTATACAGTTACTGCCAAGGACTTTAACGGATGTACGGGTACTTTAAAAGTTACCATAACGCAGCCGGCTGCATTAACTGCTAAAATACTTGGGGTGGTTAATATCTCATGCTTTGGTGCGTCATCTGGTACAATTTTAAGCTCAGGGCAAGGCGGCACTTCTCCATATACATATAGCTGGGCTCCTTCAGGAGGTACAGGTAGCAAGGCAAGTAACCTGGCTGCAGGCACGTATACTGTAACTATTAACGATAAAAATGGTTGCGGGCCGGTTACGAATACGGCGACAATTACTCAGCCTGCCAGTGCTTTAACGGCTACTGTAACTACAACTCCTGAAAGTTGTAATGCTGGTAATAATGGCACAGCTTTAGTAACCGCTGCAGGTGGAAGCCCTTCATACACTTATTTATGGAATACAGGGAAAACAACCTCGAGTATAAATTCATTAACTGCAGCAACATATACGGTAACTGTAAAAGATAAAAACGCATGTACAGATGTGGTTTCCGGTACAGTTGCACAGCCTTCGGCTATTACAATAGCAACATCAGGAATAGTAGACCCCACATGTGGTTCAAGCAATGGAAAAATAATAACCAAGGTTACCGGTGGAACAGCCCCCTACACTTATTCATGGGCTCCAAGTGGCGGAACTAAAGATACAGCAAAATCACTGGCTGCCGGAATATACACGCTTACTGTAACTGATGGCAATGGTTGCATAGGAACGGCAGTATTCTTATTAGGCAATAGTAATCTTACCCCAACAGTAACAGGTACCAATATTACCTGCTATAACAGTAGCAATGGAACAATCTCCTTTAAGGTAACGGGAGGCAAAACTCCTTATACATATTCATGGTCCTCTGGCCAGACTACATCTTCTGTAAGCGGCCTGGCTCCGGGGGTTTACTATGTAACAGCAACGGATGGCAATGGATGTCTTACATATGGATCGAAAACTATTACACAACCCTCACAATTCAGGGATAGTATATCGGCGGTAACTGATATACTCTGCAGCGGAAGCAGCACGGGAAAAGCTACAGCTGGAGCTAAGGGTGGAACATCACCTTATACATACAGTTGGTCTGATGGTGCCACAACATCTTCAATCAGCAGTGTAGCGGCAGGAAGCTATACATGTACAATATCAGATAAAAATGGTTGTTCACCAACACCAGCTACAGTAATTGCAAATATTACCCAACCTGCAACATTTACTGCAAGTATAACATCAAGCAATTCTCCTTTATGTAATGGTAATACAAACGGTAACATTACAGTTACAGTTGCTGGAGGTACAAGCCCTTATACCTACAACTGGAGCCCTTCAGGAGGCACCAGTGCTTCTGCTACTAACCTGGGAAGCGGCTCTTATACATGTACTGTAACTGATAAGAATTCATGTACAACAACAGCTTCTACCACCTTAAGTAATCCTGCTTTACTTACAGCTTCAATTACTTCAAGTACCAATCCTACTTGTGGAGGTGGCGGCAGTGCTACTGTTACCGCAGGCGGAGGTACGGGCGCATATAGTTATTCGTGGAGCCCTACAGGAGGAACCAATGCAACAGCCAGCGGGCTGTTTGGAGGTACTTATACGGTTACTGTTACTGATGCTAACGGGTGTACCGCTACTGCTAACGTAACTCTCACAAGCCCTTCAACACTCTCTGCAAGTATAACTTCAAGCACAAACCCGACCTGTAGCACCTCCAGTAATGGTAGCGCTACCGTAACGGCCAGCGGGGGCGTATCTCCTTACACATATAGCTGGTCGCCTTCCGGAGGCACCAACGCAACAGCAAGTGGCCTGCCTAATGGCGCTTATGTGGTTACGGTAACGGACAATACCGGTTGTGAAATAATCGCAAGCGTTACTTTATCTACCAGCGCTGTTTTAGCTAATATAACTTCAAGCACAAATCCTTTGTGTAATGGTAATAACGGAAGCGCTACAGTTAGCGCCAGTGGAGGCACTTCACCTTATACATATAGTTGGTCTCCCAGCGGAGGTACTGCCGCTACAGCAAGTTTACCTGCAGGAAATTATACAGTTACTGTAACAGATAAAAACGGATGTACTGGAACTGCTACAACGACTATTTCGCAGCCATCTTTATTAAATGCTACTATTACAGCCAGTGTGAACCCATTGTGTAATGGAGATTTTAATGGCTATGCAGTGGTTACCGGCACTGGCGGAACAGGAGCATACACTTATTCATGGTCGCCTTTAGGTACAACAAGCGATACGGCTTCAGGCCTTGCGGCAGGTTCATACACAGCCACGGTAACCGATGCAAATGGATGTACAGCTAATGCAAATACTACATTAACAAACCCTGCGTCACTTACGGCAAGTATCACCTCAAGTTCTGACCCTTTATGTAATGGTGGCAGCACAGGAAGTGTTACCGTTACAGCAGGTGGAGGTACTTCGCCATATACATATAGCTGGACACCAGCCGGTGGAACAAATGCTACAGCTAGTGGTTTATCGGCCGGCGGTTATACCGTTAATGTTACTGATAATAATGGTTGTGGAGCTTCAGCCAATACCACATTGACCGATCCTGCATTATTAACAGCTGCCATAACTTCCAGTTCAAATCCCTTGTGTAATGGTGGCAGTACAGGTAGTGCTGCAGTTACTGCTGGTGGAGGAACGGGAGCATATACATATTCATGGGCCCCTTCGGGAGGAACCAATGCAGCTGCAAATAACTTAGCATCCGGTTCATATACCGTAACGGTAACCGATGCAAACGGATGTACCGTAACAGCTAGTGTAACGCTTACTGATCCCGCGGCTATTTCTGCGTCTATTACTTCAAGTACCAACCCGCTTTGCCATAGCAGCAGCGATGGTAGCGCGACAGTTACTGCGAGTGGTGGTACAGGTACTCTAACGTATTCATGGGCCCCTTCGGGAGGCACCAATGCAATAGCCAATGGCTTAGCCGGTGGCAATTATACAGTAACTGTAACCGATGCCAATGGATGTACTACAACAGCTAATGTAACCTTAACGGCCCCTGCTGCAATATCGGCAAGCATCTCATCAAGCACTAATCCTACTTGCATTGCAGGTGGCAGCGCGACTGTAAGTGCCAGCGGAGGTACAGGCGGTTATACGTATTCATGGGCTCCTTCAGGAGGTACCAATGCGACAGCCAGTGGTTTAGCTGCAGGTTCCTATACTGTAACAGTGACCGACGCTAACTCATGTACTGGTACTGCTTCTGTAACTCTTACGAATCCATCGTCAGTTACCGGAACAATAACAGCAAGCAGCAATCCTTTGTGTGCCGGAACCAGTACGGGTAGTGCCACGGTAACAGCCAGCGGAGGAACAGGACCTTATACTTATTCATGGGCTCCTTCTGGAGGCACAAATGCAACAGCCAGTGGGTTAGCTTCAGGTTCGTATACCGTTACTATAACAGATGCAAGTTCATGTACTGGTAATGCTTCAGTTACGTTGACAGACCCTGCTGTATTATCAGCATCTGTAACCTCAAGCAGTAATCCATTATGTAATGGTAACAGCAATGGCAGTGCAACTGTAACTGCTTCCGGTGGAACGGGAGCATATACATATTCATGGGCCCCTTCGGGAGGTACTAATGCAACGGCAAATGGCCTTGCAGCAGGTTCATATACTGTAACCGTAACAGATGCAAATTCATGCTCAACCACAGCTTCTGTAACCTTAATCAATCCTGCAGTACTATCTGCAGCTATAACATCAAGCAGTAATCCATTATGTAATGCAAGTTCTGATGGTATGGCGGTTGTTACGGCTACAGGTGGAACAGGATCTTATACTTATTCATGGACTTCAGGAGACACAGGCGACACGGCCAGTGGCCTTGCTGCAGGTTCCTATACTGTTGCTGTTACCGATTCAAACGGCTGTTCAACCACGGCTATGGTAACTTTAACAGCTCCTCCGGCTATTACAGCATCAATTACTTCAAGTACCAACCCTACATGTTCAACAGGCGGTAGCGCTACAGTAAGTGCAAGTGGAGGCACAGGAACATTAACATATTCGTGGTCACCATCTGGAGGTACAAATACTACAGCTAATGGATTATTAGCAGGGTCATATACAGTAACTGTTACTGATGCAAACGGTTGTACAACAACAGCATCTGTAACATTAACTAATCCTTCTGCTCCCGCAGTTACGTTCACTACAGTAAGTCCAACCTGCTATGGTGGTAATGGCAGCATAACAGCCAATGCCAGCGGCGGAACAGCCCCATATACGTATAGCTGGACACCGGTTGTATCTACAAATAACCCATTAACAGCAGTGCCTGCCGGTTCTTATACCTGCACGGTAACTGATTCAAAAGGATGTTCAGGTATTGGTTCGGGTTCTATAACTCAGCCTGCAAGAATAGATATATTCCCTCTCGCTTACCCTGTTTCATGTAATGGAATGTGTAACGGTAGTGCAGTTGCAAGTGTAAGCGGTGGTACTGTACCTTATACTTATTTATGGAACACTGGTCCTGTTACCGATTCTATTTCTAACTTATGTGCGGGCGACTATACCGTAGTTGTTACAGATAGTAATGGATGTGTTGGCGACACTATAGTAACTATAAGTCAGCCAACTACTTTAACTGCCTCTGTTGCTTCAGTAATCAATGTTTCTTGTAATGGCGGAAGTGATGGTTGTGGAACGGTAACTGCAAGTGGCGGAACAGCCCCTTATACTTACAGTTGGTCTCCTTCTGGTGGTACTATTGCAAATATGTGCGGTCTAACAGCAGGCTCATATACAGTTACTGTAACAGATAACAATAATTGCACAGCCTCTACGACTGTAACAATTGGTCAACCAACGGCAATAGTTGTTAATGTAGTATCAATAAGTAATGCAGCTTGTGGCAAAAGTAATGGGTCAGCTACTGTATCTGCTTCAGGCGGTGCAGGTGCGCCATATTCATTTAGCTGGTCAACCGGTGATACTTTAACTACAGCAGATAGCCTTGCTGCAGGTACATATACGGTTACTGCATTCGACTCAAATGGTTGCAGTGGAAGTACCATAATAATAGTAAAAGACAGTTCTACTCTTGCAACTGGTATAACTTCACATACCAATGTAACTTGTTTCGGAAGTTGCAATGGGTCAATAACGGGCACTGTAACAGGTGGAACTGCGCCATACACTTACAGCTGGTCTCCATCTGGAGGTACAGGGCTTACTGCAAGTAGCCTTTGTGCGGGCCAGTATACGTTAACCGCTACTGATTCCAAAGGGTGTATTTCTACTGACACAATAACTATTGCCCAACCAGCTGCTTTGTTTGTTGTAATTGACAGTATAGTTTCTACCGGTTGCCACGATACAATTTGGGCTGTAGTAACAGGTGGTACAACACCATATACCTATGCATGGACCCCTAGCGGAACAACTGATTCGTTGAAAGGTATATGTGCAGGCAACTACAGTGTAACCGTAACTGATAAAAACGGTTGTACTGCAACTGATAAAGTTGTTATTGTTACCGGCATTGAAGAGTACAGCTATAATTCAGGTATAAAGGTTTATCCTGTGCCTACTTCCGGTGATGTATATATTAGCATTACCGAGCAAGGTATGGAGCCTCAATTCATTAAGGTTTATGATATAACCGGCAGAGAGGTTATGGAACAAAATGTTAACGCTAACAATAACCTTATTCATATGGATGTTTCGAGGCTTTCAAATGGAACATATATATTGAAGGTTGTTGGAACTAATGGCGAAAAAGTTGCGAGAATCTCAGTTGGAAAATAGAGTATAGAAGGTATCCTTACAGTTGTAAAGCACCCGCTTCAGGCGGGTGCTTTTTACTTTATGTATGCTGATATTGTTGATTCCCACTAAGAATACCTATGCCTGCTGATAATTCATCCAATTTCTTACCTTTGCGCACTTATAAAAAAGCCGTGGATAAACTATATTCATCAAAAGCGCCGGAGCCCGTGGGGCTTTATCCTCATGCACGCAAAGTAGGTGGTTTATTATTCCTTTCCGGAATGGGGCCAAGGCAAAAGGGTAGCAAGCAAATACCTGGTGCTACACTTGACGATAAAGGCAATATAATAGCCTATGATATAGAAATCCAATGCCGTTCAGTTTTTGAAAATATTAAGGCTGTGTTAGAAGAGGCAGGTTCAGGCTGGGATAAGATTGTAGATGTAACGGTTTTTTTGACTAATATGAAAGCCGATTTTGCAACGTATAACCGTATATATGCGGAATATTTTAAAGAGAATCAACCGTGCCGTACTACTATTGAAATAAAATCATTGCCAACGCCTATAGCTATTGAACTGAAAGTAATAGCGACGATTTAATGTATGACTAAGTATACAGAATATAAGAATCTTGATTTAAGCGCTGTAAGTAAAGAGATACTGCAGAAGTGGAAAGACGAAAGCACCTTTGAAAAGAGCATAAGCCTTCGTGAGGGTGCCCCATCATTTACATTCTACGAAGGACCTCCGTCAGCTAATGGCATGCCCGGTATTCATCATGTAATGGCAAGAACTATAAAAGATATTTTTTGCCGTTACCAGACCATGAATGGTAAACAGGTGAAACGTAAGGGTGGTTGGGATACACATGGGTTGCCTATAGAATTAAGTGTTGAAAAGACTTTGGGAATAACAAAAGAGGATATAGGTAAGAAAATTACGGTTGAGGAATATAATGCCGCTTGCCGTAAAGAGGTGATGAAATATAAGGACAAGTGGGAAGATGTTACCCGTAAAATGGGTTATTGGGTTGATATGGAAAAGCCTTACGTAACTTTCGATAATGAATATATTGAAAGCGTATGGAGTTTACTTAAGAAGCTTTATGACAAAAAATTACTTTATAAGGGTTATACCATACAACCTTATTCATGGGCTGCAGGTACAGGTTTAAGTTCGCATGAGTTGAATCAACCTGGTTGCTATAAGAACATTAAAGACACTACGATAACTGCACAGTTTAAAGTAACGAAAGACAAAAAATCGGAAAAGCTATTCACTGGCGATAATGTAGATGTTTTTTTTCTGGCATGGACAACTACACCATGGACTTTACCTTCTAATTGCGCTTTAGCAGTAGGTAAGAACATAGAATATGTATTGGTGCATACATTTAATCAGTATACAGGCCAGGAAATAAAAGTTGTTCTTGCACAAGAACTAGTGGGGAAATATTTCTCTGAAAAGGCCTACGGAGTTGAGTTGAAGGAATACAAAACAGGGGATAAGATAGTGCCCTTTAAAGTAGAAAAGGAATTTAAGGGTTCTGATCTTGAAGGTATAAACTATGAACAATTATTGCCTTATGCAAAGCCTGAAGGTGGTGATGGTTTCAGGGTTATAATAGGAGATTTTATTACTACTGAAGATGGTACCGGTGTTGTGCATATAGCACCAAGCTTTGGTGCTGATGACTTTAGAGCAGCTAAACAGAATGGCATAGGTTACCTTACACTAGTAGATAAACGTGGTAGGTTTGTTGATGCTGTAACTGATTTTGCAGGCCGGTTAGTAAAAACCAAGGAAGACCAGGATGATATTGAGAAATCTACAGACCTTGCTATTGCTTTGAAACTAAAGAAAGAGGGCAAAGCATTTAAAATAGAGAAATACGAACACAACTATCCACATTGCTGGCGCACTGACCAACCTGTAATATATTACCCGCTCGATTCATGGTTTGTTAAAACAACAGCCTGCAAAGAGAGGATGATTGAGTTGAATAAAACCATTAACTGGAAGCCGGAATCAACAGGAACTGGAAGGTTTGGCAACTGGCTCGAAAATATGGTTGACTGGAATCTTTCACGTTCACGTTTCTGGGGAATACCATTGCCTATATGGCGAACAGAAGATTCGAGTGAAGAGTTATGTATTGGTTCTGTAGAGCAATTGGGAGAAGAAATAAAGAAATCAGTTGTCAAGGGATTTATGACCGAAGAGGATTTAAAGACGAGCAGATGGAGTGAAGAGTCGGTACATGATTTGCACAAACCATACGCTGATAGTATTGTACTTGCTTCTCCAGGTGGAAAGAAAATGTTCCGGGAGCCTGACTTGATAGATGTATGGTTCGATTCCGGAGCCATGCCATACGCCCAATGGCATTACCCATTTGAGAATAAGGAAGTATTTGAAAAGAATTTCCCGGCCGACTTTATTGCCGAGGGTGTTGACCAGACAAGAGGATGGTTCTTTACCCTGCATGCAATAGCCAGCATGCTGTTTGATTCGGTTGCATTTAAAAATGTAGTATCGAACGGATTGGTGCTAGATAAGCATGGCAATAAAATGTCGAAGCGCTTAGGTAATGCGGTTGACCCCTTTGCAACCTTAGAAAAATATGGCCCTGATGCTACCCGCTGGTACATGATAAGCAATGCACAGCCTTGGGATAACCTTAAATTCGATGAAGAAGGAATAGGAGAGGTGCAACGCAAATTTTTCAGAGCGCTGTATAATACGTATGCTTTTTATGCACTATATGCTAACATCGATGGATTTGCTTTTAAAGAAAAGGAAATACCGGTAACCCAACGCCCCGAACTTGATCAATGGGTGTTGTCTGTACTTAGCTCATTGATTAAAAGGGTAGAGGAGTATTATAATACTTATGAGCCCATGCGAGCAGCAAGGGAAATCGAATCTTTCGTGTGCGACCAGTTAAGCAATTGGTATGTAAGATTATCACGTCGTCGTTTCTGGAAGGGCGACTATAGTGAGGATAAAATAGCTGCTTACCAAACCCTGTATACCTGCCTTGAAACAGTAGCTAAGTTAATGGCCCCTATTGCACCTTTTTATGCAGATAAATTATTTGGTGATTTAAACAGGGTTTCGGGTAGGGAAAAAGTAGAGTCTGTTCACCATAGTTTATTTCCTAAATCAAAGGAAGGGGATGTCAATATCTTGCTGGAAGAAAAAATGGATTTGGCTCAACGTATCTGCTCATTAACACTCGCTTTAAGAAAGAAGGTAAATATACGTGTACGCCAGCCACTTAACAAGATAGTTATTCCGATATTAGATGATAGCTTGAAGTATCAAATCGAGGATGTTAAGAAGCTAATTTTGGCTGAAGTAAATGTAAAAGCACTGGAGTATATTACCGATACTTCAGGTATGCTTATAAAGAAGATAAAACCCAACTTTAAAGAACTGGGTAAAAAACTGGGCCCTTTAATGAAAGATGCAGCCCAGGCAATAAACGGTTTTGACCAGCTGCAGATAAGGGAAATTGAGTCAAAGGGTACTTATAAGCTTAATATATCAGGGAAAGAGGTATATCTGCTACTTACGGATATAGAAATAATATCGGAAGACATACCCGGCTGGCACCTTGCTTCTGACAATAAGATAACGGTGGCTTTAGATACTACTGTAACAGCGGAATTGAAAGAAGAGGGTATAGCCCGTGAGCTTGTCAATCGCATTCAAACCATGCGAAAAGACAGGAATTTTGAGGTTACTGACAAGATATTGCTAAAGATTAAAAAGAATATGGTAGTAGATAGCGCCATTAAGAATAATTTTAACTACATTTGCGCCGAAACGCTTGCCGCATCCCTTGAATTGGTAGAAGTTATCGACGAAGGAGAGGCCGTTGAGGTAGAAGTGGCTGACAATGTTAGCACTTCTATTTTTATAAATAAATATAATTAAAGACCAGAAATCATGGCAAAGAAGACAACAAAAAAGGCCAATAAAGCGACAAAGAAAGTTGCAACTAAGAAAGCCGCCCCTAAAAAAGCAGTAAAGAAAGGCAAACCGGCCCCAAAAGCTAAAGTTAAGGCAAAGGCAAAACCTGCCGCCAAACCTAAGGCCGTTAAAAAAGTAGAAGCTAAGAAAACACCAGCACCGAAGCCTGTAAAGGTTGCTCCTAAGGTTGCTGCACCTGCTGCTGTTAAGAAAGAGATGAAAGCTCCTGCTAAAGCATCGAAGGAAGATACCAAGAACAGGTACTCAGAGAAAGAATTATCAGAATTCCGCCAGATTATACTGGAAAAACTTGACCAGGCAAAAAAGGACTACGAACTTTTAAAGAATACTTTGTGTCATACTGATGACCATGGTACAGATGATACGTCGCCAACATTTAAGATGCTTGAAGATGGCTCCGATGTATTAACCCGCGAAGAAACAGCACAGCTTGCACTTCGCCAGGAGAAGTTTATACAGAACCTTCAGAATGCCCTTGTGCGCATTGAAAACAAGACCTATGGCATTTGCAGGGTTACGGGTAAACTTATACCCAAAGAGCGCCTGAAAAGGGTTCCTCATGCCACGCTTAGCATCGACGCTAAGTTGGAGCAACAATATAACGCGTAAAGAGAGAAACATTACATTTGTCCTTTCTTTACCGAAATTGTGAAAAGAGCCCTTATTATCATATTTCTTGTACTGGTTATTGACCAGATTATAAAGATTTATGTAAAGACACATTTTGCCAGCCAGGAGGAATATAGAATTGCTCCCTGGTTCATTATTCACTTTACCGAAAATCCGGGAATGGCCTATGGGTTGGAGTTTTCAGGCCAATATGGAAAAATATTGCTTAGTATGTTCCGTATTGCCGCTGTTTTCTTCATAGGATGGTACCTTAAAAGCCTTGTTCAGCGGAAAGCTCATGCAGGCCTTATAATAAGTATAGCATTGATTTTTGCAGGGGCAATGGGTAATATTATTGATAGCGCTTTCTATGGGCTTATTTTTAATGAAAGCGGGTACCAGCCGGCAACACTTTTCCCGCATGGTGGCGGATATGCCGGATTCCTGCATGGTAAGGTTGTTGATATGTTCTATTTCCCCATTATAGAAGGGCATTTCCCTGCATGGTTCCCTTTCTGGGGCACAGAAGAGTTTATTTTCTTTCGCCCGGTATTTAACTTCTCCGATTCCGCAATAACGGTTGGTGTAATACTAATACTGTTGTTTCAACGGAAGTTTTATCCACGAAAGAACGATGCACACACACAAGTGGAAGGTACAAGCGGAGAGGCTACTCCTCAGAACATGTAACCATATTTCCTTTTCTGGAAATCATCAAAGGTATCGCCCCTATGGCCGTTTTTAACTAAGTGGTCTGCACTCCATATAAGGGTTATTTCCTGCGTACCTGAATTATGGTTACTTAATGCCGATGTAATAAAGTCATAAGAATAGCATACTTCAAAATTATCCCTGATAGTAATACCAAGGTCAAGGGCTACTGCATCCTTCACACGATAGGAAAGCCCTACATAGAATTTTTCTTTGACATGTACACGTAGGCTATATGCCAGGTATAGCGGGGCGCCCGAAGCTTGTTCCGCAAATAAAGAACTTTGCCATACATAGTTAGGATTACCTGAGAAATTATAAGACAAAAAGCCATAGAAGTGGGGAACAAGTGTAACAATCCCGGTTTTACTGGTATCCAGCGGATAAGCATAGCTCTTATATAGATTTACATTTTGTGAGATAAGATTAGATACACTTAAACCAAGCTGCCAGCGGTCATTATACATGAATAAGCCAGCACCTGCATCCGGTTTCAGTTCTTTGGCAATTAACGACTGGTCAACCGCCGGATCTCCCTGTTGGTATGTAGTAATATCACTACCTTTAACAATGTAATTCATCAAGGTACCTTCTAATCCCAATGATACAACAAGGTCAGGAAGTTTTAAGTGATACGCATAGCACAATGTATAGTCGTTACGCTGGGTTGGCCCGGTTTTATCTTCATACATATAGCCGGCAACTCCCATTTTTCCTCCCAATAATCTATAATTGAGACTGATTCCTTCTGTAACTGGGGCATCAGGAAAGCCAATCCATTGGTCACGATAATCGAGTCGAATATCATATACCCGCTTTGTGCCGGCAACCGCAGGGTTAAAATAAAGCTGATCGGAGGGGAATTGTGTGAATATAGGCAACTGCTGGCCAAAAACCTCGCTGCCTGCAAACCCAAGCACTACTGATAAAATTGCTATCCTGTGTTTTATATTCACGTTCTTATGGCTTTCTTATAATAGTTATTGAGCCCCTGTATGTCAGGCCTGTTCCTGTGGTAAGTATATAATAATACGTTGCGTCCGGAAGTTTATTGCCATCATTTGAACCGTCCCAGTTATTAAGATATGGCTGGGCAAAAAACACTTCTTTCCCGTTACGGTTAAAAACTGTCAGTGTATTATTAGGGTAAAATTCAAGGTTACTCACAAACCAGGTATCATTAATACCATCGCCGTTAGGTGTAAAGGTATTGTAAAATATAAGCCCGCTATCAGGTATTACATCTATGTGCACAAAAGCAAACCCTTCGCAGCCATTAGCTCCTATACCAACAACAGTATCAATAGTACTTTTGTTGGCTACCACTTCCGGGTTTTGTGCCGAAGGGTCAAAAATAGTATTGGGACCTGTCCAGAAATAGCTAACAGCACCATTTGCATTAAGATTAACTGTTTGCCCCTCATTTACAGTTACAGGCGATGTTACAGTAATAACGGGTGGAGTAAGCACAGTAACGGTGACGAAAGTAGTATCTGAACAGCCTCCGGCTCCGGTCGCAATGAGAGAATAGGTGGTTGTAACTGCAGGGTTTGCATTAGGGTGAGGGCAGTTAAAGCAACTTAAGCCTGTAGCAGGCGCCCATTTATATGTAAACGCCCCGGTATTACTGCTTCCACCCAACGTAGCACCGGCAGTGAACGGGCATATCGAGGTGTCGTGTCCGGCATTTACCGCATATACGTTTGCAATGCTGATGAGAACAGAATCCTCCTTACGGTTACCTGCACTATCAAGTACTGTTATATAGAACATAGTAGTGGCAAGTATTTTTACCCTCGGATTAGCATCGGCTGCATTATTCATATTAGCCGTGGGGGTCCATGAATAAGCC